>Ga0209390_10000224_pt1 | contig 106102 bp, 92 predicted proteins | sample BON01_FD_187212 | JGI IMG/M metagenome (GOLD analysis project Ga0209390, IMG submission 187212) | Freshwater microbial communities from Lake Bonney liftoff mats and glacier meltwater in Antarctica - BON-01 (SPAdes) (version 2) | ecosystem: Environmental > Aquatic > Freshwater > Ice > Glacier...
AAATATTGGTAATGACACAACAATCTTAAATGGTTCTTGGGATATAGCTGAATATATACTATATGACCGATATTTATCTAATTCATGTATTGCTAAAATATGGGATTATTTCGATTATAGATACACAAGTGCAATCGCAACGCCATTAACAGATGCGTGGATAGTTGCAACGGGTGAGAGTGATGGTACAATAATAGGCGCTTTGAGAACTTTTGAAGAGGGTTTAATTGCAAATAGTTTTGTAAGTCGATTACCTGTAATTTACCCATTTGTTGGTGGAAATTCCACAAAACACGCTTTAAATTTTATGAACACTGCTACTTATCCTCTTACATTTACGGGGGGGTTAACACACTCGGCTACAGGTGTTCTTCCTAACGGAACGACAGGATTTGCGAACACTGGTTATAAGATGTCTAATTTTCCAGATATTAATAAATATTCGATAGGATTTTATTCAAGAACGAACACCAACACAGGTGTAGATATGGGTTATTATTCAGCAGGAGGAGTAGTTCTTGATATTGAAGCAAGATATAACGGAGTTTTTGCTGGTGGTGATGGAGGGGGCGGTTTTTTGATAGTGTCAAACGCCGATGGCAGAGGTTTTTACGTCAATTGCCGAACAACTTCAAGTAGAGTAGATTTGTATAAAAATGGGGTATCCGTAGCCAATAAAATAGTAGCTCCCATTAATATTTCAATTAACATGTATTTATTTGCAAGAAATGACAGCGTTGGAACCTCTCATTTTAGTGCGAAAGAATGTGCTTTTTCTTTCATTGGTTATGATTTCACACAAGCAGAAATGCTTACATTTTACAATTTAGTTCAAGATTTACAAACAGCATTAAGCAGGCAAGTATGATAGCGATAATAACACAAGAACAGCGAGATTCATTAGTCGGAGTTGAATTTATGCCACAAACATTTTTCAATTTAGACGTTAAAGATATTAACGACAACTATTTTATTGATGAAGTTGAAATTAATCAATGCGATATTCAATGGTTGAAAGATTTACCATTAATAGAATATGAACCAAAAATAGAAATTAATCCGTTTGGAATATGAAAATCTACAAAAAAGGCAATTACATCTTATTTGATTACGATGTAATTTTTAAAATGAAACACGCTAGTACAACATATCTAATGTATAACATCGGGGGCGTGGGATATGTTTAAAAATACTAACACCTTACAAATAATCACATATTTATATTAAACGAAACATGGAATTTTTTATTAACAAAAACTCAACATTGCCAGTCCTTAAACTTGAATTGATTCAAGATGGTAGAAATGATTTTAAATCATTTTACGAAAAGATTCAAAATGCGAATATATATTTTACTATGACAGATGTCGTTACTGGTATTAAACGAATAGCTAAGAAGCAGGCTACAATACAGCAAGTATTACCTAGTTTAGGTTGTAATGATGAAGAATTTTACATTACATTTCAATTTTCCTCTAAACAAACTGGACTTAGCGGAAGGTATGTTGGTAATTTTGAAATAGAATTTTTAGATGGCACTGGAACACTTATAGCACCAATTAGAGAAGAATTATTTATTAATGTTCTTGATGGTTCAATAAAAAAATAATTTATATTGATAGACTAAAATTAAAAAAGTATCTTTGTAATATTACAAAGATAAAACAAAAATTCAACTTATTCCTTGTTTTATATTTATTCTTGTTGTACATTTGTTTAAAATAATATTTTATGAGTGACGAAAAAACAAAAGTAGATAGCGCAGTAATTGAGAATTTCTTGCAAGGTTCTGACCCTCAAAAATATATTGTAGCTATTGAAGCCGACTATAGTAAACCAGTGGTTACGTTGGTTATAAATGAACCAGATTCAGAAAAAAGATTAGAGGAACATACTTATAAGCCATTTTTATGGTTTAAAGAAGATGCTGGTAAACTAATATATGGTGGTAAGAGGTTGAAACGTATGGCTGCCGCCAAACACTATGGTGTTAAGATAACGAAATTAAGGACTAGTGATGATACTGGTTATTCACCATCACGTTTAGAGAATGGTTTTAAGTTTATAGCAACATGTACTGGTCCTTACAAAAATTTAATTAATTTCTTTAAGGATGGCGGTATCGATATATTTAGTAATAACCCTATTAACCCAGAAGATGACCCAGAAGACAGTTTAACACCTAAACAGAGGTCTTTGTTTGTTGCGTTTAGCCCAGTTGAACAATTTTTAATTCAAACTGGTAAACGTTTATTTAGAGGTTTTGACGATTATGATGATTTACATAGATTTCAATTTGACCTTGAGACTGAGGGTTTATATGCTAATAAAAGTGGTATATTTCAAATAGGTATGCGTGATAATAAAGGTTTTGAGGCGGTACTTGAAACAATTGGTGATGATGGTATATCTAAAAGAGAAAGTGAGAGAGAGAATATAGCGAAATTCTTTAAAGTAATAGATGCGGTTCAGCCAGATATAATCGCTGGTTATAATTCTGAGAATTTTGATTGGCCTTTTATATTTGAACGTGCTTCAAGATTGGGAATGAAAGTTGAGGATTTATCAATTACATTAAATAGAATTGCTAAAATTAAAAGAAGACCATCTACACTTAAGTTAGGTAGTGATACTGAACATTATGACCAAACAAATATGTGGGGTTATAATATTATCGATATTTCTCACGCTGTACGTAGAGCGATGGCTATTAATTCTGAGATTAAAGGTTGGGGATTGAAGTATATTACCCAATATTCAGAGATAGCTAAACCTAATAGAGTTTATGTTCAAGGTGATAAAATAAATACAACATGGGCAGATAAAGTTAATACGTATGCTTTTAACGACACTGACGGTGATTGGTATAAGATAACGGAAGATAAGCCGATTAGAGAGGGTTATGTTGTTAAGAAGGGGGATTATATCGTTCAGCGTTATCTGTGTGATGACCTTTGGGAGACAGAACAGATTGATAATATATTTAATCAAGCTTCATTCCTTATTTCTAAAATGTTACCAACGACATATATGCGTAGTTCTACTATGGGTACTGCTGGGCAATGGAAGTTAATTATGGCTGCGTGGTCTTATGAGAATGGTTTAGCTATACCAGAAGGACAAAGAAAAAGAGATTTTACTGGTGGTTTATCACGTCTATTGGAAGTTGGATATGCTAAGAATGTTGTTAAGTTAGATTTTGCGGCATTATACCCTAAGATTCAATTAACACATTTAATTTTTCCAGATTTAGATATTTCTGGAATGATGGAAGGAACATTGACATATATTGTTGATACGAGAGATGAGTTTAAATTTAAAACTGGTATAGAAAAGAAAAAATATAAAAAGTTAGAGTCTTATTTATCTGAAAATAGAGAAAATATGACTAAAGAAGTTATAGATGAACATGTTGCTGAGATTTCAAAATTTAAAGCATTAGCAAATCTTTATGATAAGAAACAATTACCCCTTAAAATATTAGCTAATTCATGGTTTGGTTCGTATGGTGCCCCATATATTTTTAATTGGGGTGATTCTAATTCAGCTGAAGAAACAACGTGTCGTGGTAGACAGTATCTAAGACTTATGGTTAGACATTTTACTGAGAAATATGGTTTTAGACCTTTGGTTGGAGACTCAGTAACGTATGATACACCAGTATATATTAGATATAAAACAGATGAAAAATATATCGATGTGTTACCTATTTGTGATTTGTTTAATGAGAAATCAGAATTTTTAGATTCAGAATCCCTTAGAGATTTTGAAGAAAAACCATTTGAGGTGTTAACACGTAATGGTTGGAAGGATTTAAAATATGTTTATAGACATGGGACTGATAAGAATATACATAGAATAACAACCAAAGATAGGTTGTTAAATGTTACTGAAGACCATTCGTTATTTAAAAATGGAGTGGAAGTTAAACCATCTGATTTGAAAAGATTTGACGTAATTGATACGTATGAAATACCGTTAAATAATCTTTCAACGATGTTAACTTTAGATAAAGCTTATTTAATGGGGTTTTTCTTAGGTGATGGTTCGGCTAATAATTCAGCTAGGTCACAAAAATACGTTTCAAAGAAAACTGGTAAAACACATATCAATAAGGGTAAAATAAGTGATTGGAAAATTTCAAATTCTAGGTTAGATTTATTAGAAAAATTAAGTGGGATATTAAAAAACGAATTTAACATTAATAACTCAATTAAAGACCATAGAAAATCTAGTGGTGTTTATAATTTAATTGTTAATAATTCTATTTTCACAAAAGAGTATTGTGAAAATTTTTATACATCATATAGAGAAAAGAAAATACCATCTATAATTTTAAATTCAAACTACGATATTAAAAAATCATTTATTGAGGGTGTATTTGCTTCAGATGGTTATGGTGATACAATTGAAGATTGCTCGGATATAGGTATGAAATCTCAAGTAGCTATGGCTGGAATTTCCATGTTATTAAAAGAGTTAAATATTGATTTTAAAATAAAAACTAGGTTTGATAAGGATAATTTTATTTCTTTTAACCTTAAAAATAGTAATAGAAATAATTCAAGTTTTACTAATAAAACAAAAAAGAAAACAAATGAAGTTTGGAAAAATGAAATAATTTCTAATAAAGATAAAAATAATTACGTTTATGATATTTCAACTGAGGATGGGACTTTTGTTTGTGGTATTAATGGTATTATAGCGCACAATACGGATGGTTTCAATTTTGCTTTCCCAGATAATGTTGATGATGTTAAATACATGGCTAAGGGTTCTCATTGGAAAACAATTGATGATGCTGGTAAAGAGCTAATTGGTTTAGAAGCAATATTAGCTGAATTTAATGAAGTTTATATGGAGGGTCGTATGGGGTTGGATATTGATGATATTTGTAGAAGTACTATCAATTTTGCTCGTAAGAATTACGCTAATGATATAGATGGTAAAATTAAATTAGTTGGTAATTCAGTTAAATCTAAAAAAATGTCAGTATTTATTGAGGAATTTTTAGGTAAGAGTATTAGGATGTTACTAGATGGTGATGGACATTCATTTATTAACTATTATTATGAGTATGTTGATAAGATTTATAATTATCAGATACCAGTAGTTAAAATGGCATCTAAGGCTAAGGTTAAACTTTCTATTCAAGGTTATAAAGATAAGAGTAAAAAATTAAATAAGGTTGGAAATCCTTTACCTAAACAAGCACATATGGAATTAGCTATGAGAGCTGAACTAGATGTTAATTTAGGTGACACCTTATATTATATAAATACTGGTACTTCTAAGTCTCATGGTGATTTAAAAAGTATGGATAAGATTAGAACAACTAAAAAAGAAAAAGATGATTATTTTAAAGAGCATGGTAAAAAATTAGTTATTGATAAGATGGTTGAATTGAATTGTAAATTAATTGACCCTAAGATAGTTGAGAATGATTTTGAAAACTTGAAAGAGATGGATATTTTAAATAAAGCTTTATTAAAATTAGATAAGACTGATTCTGCGTATCAAGAAATTGAGGTGAGAATTAAAGAAATAAATGATAATTTATATACTGAAGAGTTTAATGTTTCTCGCTACTTAAATGCTTTCAATAAAAAGATTAAACCACTATTGGTTTGTTTTAGTGAGGAAGTTAGGGGTCAAGTTTTGTTAGATATTATTAAAACAAAAGATAAAGTAACTAAGAAGAATAGTGAGAAATTAAAAGAAAGAACGATATTCACCAATCAAGAATGTGAATTGGCTTGTGGTTTACCGTATAAAGATTCTGACCAAGATTCTTATGAAGACCTTATGAGGATGGAGGATAAAGAGATTAGGTTTTGGGATTCTGTCGATAAACAACCAAATAATATGGAATTAGATGAATGGGTTGAGGTGAGAGCTAATTACCATGAACGTATGAGTTTGGCAGTTATTGAAGGTAATGAATTTCATAAAGAGGTTATGGTGGATATAATAAAGCATATGGAGTTAGTTGATTTACTTGAAATAGTTAATAATAATAAATTACCAATAGATATTATAAAAATTGCTGATGTTGCAGCTGATGATAACGGTGTTTATTTATTCTCTAGGAAATGGGGTGGTGAACTATGTAGGTATGATGACTTATTTAAATACAAAAAAGAAGCTAAAGATAGAGATGAATACTATAAATTAGCTAAAAACCATAACAATGATAATCGTTATGAACAATGGTTAGATTATGTTGCTGAACGTGAGATAATGACTGGTAAGACTATTAATATGGATTTATTTAAAGTAGAAAAAGTAGATATTTCAACTATATTACCAATTGGTGTTGTTAGTTTAGATAAAATAAAAGATAATATGTCTACTTTTAAATTAGTTAAAGTAGAAAAGGTTAAGCAGGGTAAAGAAGATGAAGAGGGAGGTGATGATGATAATGAGGAAGAAGTTTTTATCTCGGATGTGGATGGTAATTTAATTCGTAAAGATGAAGTGTTAAAATTTGATGATGGTGTGGATGATACGTATTATGGTATACCAGAAGATTATGACCCTAATGAAGAGGGTATTAAATTCGATGAAGATGATGAATGGGGGTATTAATAAAAAAAAGGGGTTAAAGCCCCTTTTTTTTTGTTTTAATAAACCCAAAAACCTAAAGGTCTGTATTTCATTGCAGTATTTAAATCAGTAGCTTCTTTGGCTCCCCTTTCAAGCTGTGAAGTTGAGCTTAGTCTTAGAAGTCTAGTGTCTAATCTTTCTAGTACAGCTCTTTTCTCTTCATTACCTTCAGATATAAGACTCTCGTAGTCCATTGTTCTTTCAGCTTCTGGTGGTCCAACTGTTCCTCCAAACTTACCTCTAGTTCTACCTAACGCTTTTTTAGCTTCAGCAATAAATAATTGACGAACAAGTGTTTTTGTTGGTTCATTAAAATCAGCATAATCTAATTTAGACAATGGAACTTGATTTGGCATTTTTATAATATCTGGATTGTCAGCTCTACAGTCATCTTCATTTTCTGGTGTTGTATCATAATAATGATACCATACTTGACAACCAGTAAGGTTTATTGAACTTCCAATACCACCTATTGCACCACCAAAAGACATTTTAGAACCTGGTGTACTTAATAAATGTAATAATTTAGTTCCATTTGGTCCAGCAGTTATTTTATAAACTAACTCACTTCTAATAATACGATTTTTTAAATTCATATCAGCAGCAGTTAACAATATATCAAATGCTGGTGCGATATAGTGACCACCATTTCCACCTCTCACACCAGTACCACCTACTTGTGAGAATCCACCACCAAAACCAATATCCATTCCACCATAGTTGGCTAATAAGGCTTGACTAGTTGCTGGAGGTGTAATCCAAAGTACCTCGTTTACCTCACGACCAGCTGGTAATTGATAAACTTGTTTACCAGATTCTAATCGAACAAAATCTTTTTTAAGTTCCCAAGGACCATTAGTTTGTAGACCTACCTGCTTTGAGTATGCGTAGGTATATTGTGTCATAAAATCAAAATTACGAACACTTAAAGCAAAGGCCATATCAATAGAGTCTAAATTTTGACCCAATACTGATTGCCATTGATGTTCAATTAACCATTCTTGAACATATTGAGCATAATCTTCAATAGATATTTCTAGAAAAGTACATAATTGTTCATCGGTTAATTCAATTTGACGTGTAGGAGCACCCATAGAGTGTCTAAATTGTCTATATAACTTTTCTCTTTCATCTGCACTTACTGACATATTTCCTTTTATTATAAATATAAAGAAAAATAATTAAATTAAAAACTTCTTTATAATCTTAACACCTTCTTTAATTGTCTTAAATGATACGTTAGGAATTAATATCTGTTTTCCCACTAAAATTATGGGGACTTCTTCAGAATTCGATATTTTAATTATATTATCAAAATCTTCGTTATTCTCTTGTAGATTGATATCCACGTAATTAAATTCTATGCCTTCTTCTTTTAATAGATTTCTTAAATCATTACAGTAAGGGCAACCTTCAAAACCATAAACTTTTATCATATTATTCTTTATATTATTTCATCTAAATTATCCATCAATAAGTTAGTTATTTCTTCATCACTTAATTTTTTTTCACCCATGATGGTGTTAATTATTTTCTTCTTGTTTTTTAACATGGCCCACATTCTAGTTGATATGGTATTATTGAATAATTGATAATATACATTTACATCGTTTTTTTGACCTATACGAAAACAGTTATGTACGTTATAATTTCCAACAACAAACGAATGGTCATCTTCAACTGATAAATCATAAACTCTTTCTTCACCTCTTTTTGGTTTGCTTATATGTAAACTTTTTATAGGATAGATAATGTAATCATCTATTTTTATAATTTTATTTATATTAAGTGTTAAATCAGTGGTATATTCAATATTATAATATAGGTTATCTTTAAAACAAAATGATACACCTCTACCTAAATTAGCGTTATATCTAATTAATTGTGAACCTAATTTATTTGATGCTGTTACGGCTGCTTGCGTGGTTTTTATTTTTTGCCCATCACCATGATAATACCCTTCTAATAAATATGTTAATTGTTCATTATTTAACTCATCAACCCAACTTGGTAATTGTTTATTATGAACATCTTTACCAAACCAATTTATAAAATTTTTCGCTAGATTTTTAGAGCGTATAGTACATGTTTTAATATTATTTTTATCAATATACTCTGAATGTTTATTAAGGTTAAAACTTTCTTTTAAAATATCAATAATGTATTTAGCAGAATCATACATTTTTTTATTATCTATTTTTTGACAAACACTAACTATACTAGATTTTGTTTCGGACATATCATTAACCCAACCCTCAGCAATAAAAAAACCAAAGGCATATAATAAATCATTAGTTAATTCCACATTTTCTGGTAATAACTTTAACTTAGAATTTTTTTGTTTAAATCCAAAATTATTATTATTATAATAATTAATTACTTCTAAAGTTTTTTTTCTTTTTTTAGGTTGCTTATCTGATTTTAATGTTAAACTATGTTTATTTATATCTAACAAGCCACATTCAATCCATTCGAAGTTTTCTGTTGTGTTATTGTAAACATAAACTTTATGGTCATTAGTTAAACTTAAAGGAGAATTATAACCTAACGCATTAATATCGACTCTAGTTTTTTTATGTTCTAAATGTGTGTGCGTATCAACTACTTTTTTAAAATTACCATTATGTGTATAAACATAATCATTTATTTCAATATCTTCAATTAATTTATAACCATTATTTGTCATAACTAATTGTCCACCAAAAACACATCTGTCTTCAGCTTGTTCATTGTTACCAGTTACCCAATCAAAAGAATTAAATACCACAACAGTAGCTTTTGTTAATGTAATACCAACACCAGCACTTTTTATATTACCAATAAATACTTTTATCTTATCATCATTTTGAAAAGAATCTACAGATTTTTGTTTTTGATTCATTGTCATTAGTCCGTTGTGAGTAACAGCTAATTTACCAAAGTGATTAGATAAAATATCTAATTCTTCAGTAAAAGAAGTAAATATAATTACTTTACGTCCCATTTCTATAGCATTTTCAACCATTTCTATTGTATAAGGTATTGCTTGAATTGCGATAAATTGTCTTAATAAAATAAGTTCAACTAAGTCTTTTTGTAAATTACCAGTTTTCTTACCTTGCGCTTTCCTTGCAATTAAGTACTCATCCCATAAATCATCATACATCTTCCAACCTTTATTATCCATATTATGATACATAGTTGTGATAACTTTATCTGGCATATCTAAAGCCTCAGTCTTTAATCTCCTTAATAGTATGTTTTTTGTTTTAGATGATAGTTCCTCTAAATTACTAGCACCGTTTGTAATCCATATTTGCTTTTTAACACCATTTTTAAGTGTTTTAAAGAACCTTTTACCATCACAATATCTAAGAGCATAGTGTTTCCAGTTATTTGCGACTGGAGACTTAATAATAGATAATAGATTAAAGAAATCCATTGGTCTGTTTGCAACTGGTGTACCAGTGAGTAGCCAAGTCTTCTCTATACCATGTTTAACACATAGCTCAACCATTATTTTACCTCTTTTACTATCACTATTCTTTAAGTTGTGCGCTTCATCAATAATACATAGGTCATATTTAGCCTCTACTAGGTTCCTAGCTAATATTGGTTGTGGCTCATCTTTTTTTGGTTTTTTATCTGGTCCTAATCCGTGAAAATTCTTAAGAATATCAAAATTTATTATAGTAAATTTAGCGCTACCCCATTTTTGACCATCAATAATAAATGTATCATCACAAAAAACGTTTATTTCACGTTCCCAGTTTATTTTTGTTGATGAGGGGCAAACAATTAATATATTTTTAGCGCCACTTTCTAGTGCTGCTATAATCGCTTGCATACTTTTACCTAGACCCATATCATCAGCTAAAATGCATCCATTTCTAGTTAATAAAAATTTAATACCATCTTTTTGATGTTGATAAAGGGTTTTACCGTCTAATGCTAATACATCGTTATACTTTGAGAAATCGATATCAATATCGATATTTTCAAAATATGGGTCATCAGTAACTTGTGTTTTTGGTAACCAGTACATCATGGATTCTTTTTGATTCTGTTTAAGTTTTCCGTATACGTGATAAGTTTTTTCTGTTTCAGCTAATATGAACTCAACCAATAATTTTTCTGGTGTGAAAGACAAATCACTAGTTTTTTTCAATTCTTCACCTAAATATTTGGTAATACCAATAACTCTATTGATATACAATGGTTCTTTATCGTGATTATCCAAAATGTATTTAGATTGGTTTTCAGTTAACCCCAATTTTTTATTTTTTAAATATTCATTTCTAAGTTTAACTAAGTACGGGTTTACACCTTCGTAGTTTCCTAATAGTGTAATAGCTGAATGCCCTCTTAAATCGTCTAAATTAATCAAAATAGTTTTATTTATATCATTTTATTATTACTAAATATAATAAAAAATTTAATAAAAATCAATACTTTATTACATATTAATCAAAAGATAAATATTTATAAATAAAACGATGTAAAACAAGATAACACCTATGACTAGAATCAATAAAAAAAAATAAAACAAAATGGATAATAAAAATAAGAAAATTACACCAATAACTCGTATAAATCGCTTTTTCTCTGAAGAAGATTTTTTTTTTTAGAGGTTGAAATGGGTAGAGAGGCGATTGAGGGAGATGGAAATTTCACGATAATTTTATATCGTGTAAATAGAGAGATGTCTGAATCTGATAATGTGTACGGAGAAGCGTCTAAGGATGGTATTAGGTATTTTCCGCCAGTTGAGTTGAAGGTTATTCCGATATTAGAGGAGGCGAAAAATGCAGCGTACAACCCAAATGGTTCGTTAAGATTTTTACAAGATGGTAATCTAACTTTTGGTATATATGAGGCACAACTACTTGAGTTAGAGACCAATATTAGCTATGGTGATTATATTGGTTATCCAGTAACTGAGACTGAAATACGTTATTTTAGTGTTACTAATGATGGTGTTAAGAATTATGATAACAAACATACTATTATGGGATATAAAGGTGCATTTAGAAGTGTGGCTTGTGCTGCTGTTGATGCTAGTGAATTTCGTGGAGTTTAAAAATAGTTAAAAATTATGGCAGTACCAAAGGGTTGGAGAAGTGATATAAATATAGTAAATCAAAAAGTTGGACCAGAAAGAAGATTAGAGATTCAAGATGGTATTACCGATAATGGAACCTTTTTACCTAAAGGGATTCTAGAAGAAGATATGGACCAAGGTTTTATGGAGTTCTTTAAGGATGATGAAAGGGTAAAATTGACTATAGATGGTGATGTTGTTCCAATTATTTTCTTAACGATACAAAGATGGACAGAATTTTCTAAAACATGGCAATTTTCGGATAAATATAAAGATATTGAGTTACCTTTTATCACTATTGTTAGGAAGCCAGATATTCAGCAAGGTCAAAATCAAGCTGGATTGTGGAATATACCAGGTAATAGAACATATACTTTCGTAAAAGTTCCAACATGGGATGGTGCAAGGCGTGGTTTTGATTTATATAAAATTCCGCAACCAACATCCGTTGATTTAACGTATGAAGTTAGATTGTTTACTAATAAAATGAAGGATTTAAATCGATTTAATAGAAAAATACAAAGAGCTTTTCAATCTAGACAGTGCTATATAAATATAAATGGACACCCAATTCCTCTGCATATTGAGAGTATCGGTGATGAAAGTAATATTGAGGATTTTGAAAATAGAAGGTTCTATGTTCAAATGTTTGATATTAAAATGTTAGGGTATATACTAGATGAAGAAGATTTTGAGGTGGTCCCTACGTTGAATAGGAGTATTATAACATTGGAGGTTGAACAAGGTAGAGTTTTTGAGGATATAGTGTTTGAACCGTTGGTTAGGGGTAATATTGTTAACTTAAGTTTTATCTTTAAACCCCAATCAGACACACAATTTTCATTTACAGCTCAATATAATATGAATATAACACAATTATTAGGTATTTTAGATATTACTAGGATAGTTATTAGTATAAACGGTGTTGGCGTATTTGATGGAACTATATTAGTTTCACCCATAATGATAGATGCTAACGATATCGTTACTATTAGAGTATATAAAAACGTCCTATCACTTGGGTCGTTTAAATTAATTGGAACTACATCATAATGAGTAATTGGTCAAACATAAATCAAACATTCGTAATTGAACCTTTTGGTTCACCAATTATTAGTGCTTGCACATCTTTATTTACAAATAACATTATTTCTTGTAGTGGAGATACACAAATATTTTTAAAAACTGGAGTTATAACATTTGATGGTAATTTATATACTAATAGTCAAATTTCAGCATCAACTATTAACGCTTCAACATATTATAGTGGAGGTACAAATATAATTGATATTATTAATTATAATAATATAACTGGGGGGACATTTGATAATATTTCAGATACTTTGACATTATTTAAGGATAATGGTAATCAAGTAAATGTAACTGGATTAACAGATTATTATACTACTGGTTCAACAATTATTGGTACAACAGCTTATTTCGATAGAAATGATAGTTTATCAGCATATACTTTAAATCTAGATTTATTTACTGCTGATATATACGTAACTGGTGTTACATTTAGTGATAATCAATTAGTTATCCTTAGAAATGATGGTTTAAATTTAAATACGTTTATTAATACATTTACTGCTTTAACTGTGAATGGTCTATTATCATCTTCTAGTGTTAGTGCTACAACTATAACGTCACTTGAATTTATTGGGGATGGTAGTAAGATAACTGGTATGCCTTATGTAACTGGTGGGACGTATTCTAATAGTGATGCTTTATTTACAAATAGTACTGGTGGAACGTTTAGTGTAACTGGTTTAACTGATTATTTCGTAACTGGTGGAACATTTAATAAAAATAGTAAAATTTTAACTTTAAATAGAAATGATAGTCAAGGTGTTGAGATTTCGATTCAGTCTAGAATTTTAATTCCAACAACTGCTCAGACTGTTTCAAATGAAACATTGATAATTGATACTATTTCTGGTTTTACAGATGATTCAAATAGTTTTATTGTCTCATATGTTAATGCATATAAAGATAATACTGATTTTGGATTTTGGAAAAGAACGTTAGCTATAAGTAAGGTAAATGGAACGGTGACTGTTATTGGTGAGAATTCTGATTTTGATAGGGTTTCAAGTGGTATAACTTCTAATTCAGTTGTTTATTCAGCTAATAGTGGTAATGTATCTATAATAATAAGTGGTGAAACATCAAAAAATTATAATTGGTCTTCAAATTGGGAGATTATAAAATAAAAATGATATTTATAAATAAATTTAAAAGTAATGGCAAATAATATTAGGTCAATATCGGTAGGGATAATACTTATACAAACTGGTAATGGTGTTCCGACACATGTTTCTAGTAAAGGTTCTATTTTTATAGATTTAGATGTACCAGTACAATATATAAATAAGGATGGTGGCGGCCAATGGGTTGTTAATTCGACTGGTGGTTTAAACATTTCCCAAGATGAATATAATGCGATAACTGGTTCAACTTCACCTTCAACACTTAATGTTTTTGCAACTATTAATGATTTAATTGCTGGTTCTGGTGATACTAAAGAAGTTAAAATATCAGCTTCAGATACTACTAGTGGGTTTCTTAATTCTAAAATAAGTGGGAGTACAAATATAGATGTTTCTATTTTTAATTCTGGAAGTAATGAAACGTTAATCATAAAACAAAATGGTTTAGCAACACTTTCTGGCGCAACATTTACTGGTGGTGTAATTGCCCCATCGATATCATCAACAACAATATCGGCAACAACATATTTAAATTTACCACAAACTATCCCATCAATAACTGGGATTACAAATAGTGATAATAATATTACTTTAACAAATGTTACTGGTGGTACAATAACCACTTTATTTAATACAATGACTGGCTTGACAGTTAATGGATTGATTAGAAGTGCTACTATATCAGCTACTACATATCAAAACTTACCTATAAGTATAGATACTAGGGTGACTGGTGGTACGTATTCAAGCGGTACAACTATATTCACAAATAATACTGGTGGTACATTTAGTGTGTCTGGGTTTTTCAAACCTTCTGATGATATCTATATGACTGGGTTAACATTTAATAATAGCACATATAATTTAATAGGTGGTAGAAATGACGGTACTAATTTCATCGCTAATTTAAGTATTTTAGCTAGTGATATGAATGTTACTGGCGGCACATATAACCAATCGACTGGTATTGCTTCGTTTACAAATAATAGTGGTGGTACATTTAATGTGAGTGGTTTCTTGACTGGAATGACTGATACTTATGTTACTGGATTAACCTATGCTAATAATGTTTTAACATTAACAAATAGTGCTGGTGGTACAATAAATACTTTGTTTAATACAATGACTGGGTTAACAGTTAACGGATTAATAGCAAGTGCTACGATATCAGCAACTACATATCAAAATTTACCATCTACAGTTGTTGTTACTGGGGTAACTAATAGTAATAACAACATTACGTTAACAAATAGTACTGGTGGAACCATAAATACCTTATTTAATACAATGACTGGGTTAACAGTTAATGGACTGATTAGAAGTGCTACGATATCAGCAACTACATATCAAAATTTACCACCTATAGTTGTTATTACTGGTATTACTAATGGTAATAACAACATTACTTTAACAAATAGTACTGGTGGAACCATAAATACCTTATTTAATACAATGACTGGGTTAACAGTTAATGGACTGATTAGAAGTGCTACAATGTCAGCCACTACATATCAAAACTTACCATCTACAGTTGTTGTCACTGGAGTAACGAATATTAATAACAACATTACGTTAACAAATAGTACTGGTGGTACAATAAATACTTTATTTAATACAATGACTGGTTTGACAGTTAATGGGTTAATCACAAGCACTACGATATCCGCTACAACGTACCAAAATTTACCATTACAATCCACAGTTGTTATTACTGGGGTAACTAATGGTAATAATAACATTACGTTAACAAATAGTACTGGTGGTACAATAAATACTTTGTTTAATACAATGACTGGCTTGACAGTTAATGGGTTGGTTAGAAGTACTACGATGTCAGCCACTACATATCAAAACTTACCATCAACAGTTGTTATTACTGGAGTGACTAATGGTAACAATGTTATCACTTTAACAAATAGTACTGGTGGTACAATAAATACGTTATTTAATACAATGACTGGATTAACGGTTAATGGATTAATCACAAGTACTACTATATCAGCTACTACATATCAAAACTTACCTATAAGTATAGATACTAGGGTGACTGGTGGTACATATAACGCTGGTACGACTATATTTACAAATAATACTGGTGGTACATTTAGTGTAAGTGGTTTTTTAACTGAAAAACCGTTGGCTAATGGACAAATATTTGTTGGCTCTGGAACGACTGCGGTATCAAGAGCGATGACTGGTGATATCACAATAAATAATCTAGGGTCAACAACAATTCAACCGAATGTTGTTTCGTATGATAAAATGCAGCAAATGACTCAAGCAGCTCTTTTGGGTTCATCATCATTATCTGGTGGTATGATAAGTGAAATCCCAATGATTGAGTCATTTATAACTGGTGGTACAGCTGTTATATTGTTAAGTGGTGCAACTAATTGGGATATTAATGGACAATATACTGGAGCATCAATAACCAATACATATCAAGGTCAAAGCTATTATAACTCAAACTATTTTTTTACAGCTGTTGACGATAACGTTTGGATAAGATTAATTAGAGGATAAAACATGGGACGATTATTATTACATAAAAATAGGTTAGTAACAGCACAAACAATTGTTGATTATGATACAACACCATTACCTTTAACGTTACCTACTGATTGGTTGGAATTACCTAGTATTAGTAGTGGTGATACTGTCGTATATTTATTGGCCGCAATATATGAAAATACAAATAATCATTTAGCGCTTAATTGTTCTGGTAACTATACTGTAGAGTGGGGTGATGGTATTCCAGTTAATTATAGCGCTAATACAAAAGCTGAAACTATAATTCATTGGTCTGGGGTTTCCTCGTCAAGCTTTTCAACTGCTGGATATCGTCAAGCGATTGTTAAAGTTTACCCTCAAAGTGGTGCAACGTTTACTACTTTTAATATGAACGTTAATCATACTTCTGTAAGAAATACTAGCTATAGAAAACATTGGTTGGAGATAAAATTGTCAGCACCATTATTAACGACATTTACCACATCTTCAGCACCATTGTTGGGTAGGTTTGAATGGGTAGGTACAAATAGATTTCCATCCTTTCAAAGTTTTTTTAGCGTTTGGGCGACATCATTACAAAAAATAACATCTTTAGATGTTTCTTCATTTGTGAATACATCGCTTGGTCTTCATGCTATGTTTCAAAATTGTACTGAATTAAGAGAAATACCCGACGCATCTACTTGGAATTTTGGCCCATTGTGTACTAATATGGATTTAATGTTTAATGGTTGTACTAAGATTAAAACTATACCATATATCAATTTTACTAATACAATACTATTTAGTAGTGTTTTTGCATTAACAACTAATTTAGTTGTAATTCCATCAATTAACACATCTAATGTTACTTCTATGGTATCAACATTCCAATCTAGTGGAATTAAAAAATTAGAATTATTTGATACAAGTAATGTCACAAATATGACTAATATGTTTTATCTAACAACTAGATTGGATACAGTCCCAGCATTTAACACACCTAAATTGTTAAATGCTGGAGGTATGTTTAGGGAGTCTAAAATAACTACAATACCACTATTTGATACGAGTAAAGTTACTGGTATTAACTTTAATTATGCGTTCTATGGTGCGACTAAATTAAAAACGATACCTTTATTTAACATGAGTGGCGTGACTACTTTAGATTATGCATTTGGTTTATGTTCGTCACTAACAGATATACCACAAATAAACACGTCTAACGTGACTAATATGAGTTACATGTTTACTGGTGCTGCCTCGTTAGTGAAGGTGCCCGTTTTAAATTTTAGTAATGTTACTAATTCTACATATATGTTTCAAAATTGTACTAATTTACAGACTATAGATTTTGATTTAAACTTTAATAAAGTAACTAACTGTAGTCATATGTTTAATGGTTGCACTAACCTCACCTCGTTTCCTTCAATGAGTTTTTCAGCGGCAACATCAACTACACATATGTTTCAATCTTGTAATAATTTAGAAACTATAGGTAGCTTAAATTTATCTTCGACACCTAGTGTGCTTTGGTTATTTATTTTTGCATTTAAACTAAAGAATATTGGTTCAATAATAACGACAAGTGCCTGCACTAATTTTAGTGCTATGCATCACCAAAATAGAGAATTACTTACTGTACCTGTATATAACACAATTCAAGCAACTAATATGGAGCATATGTTCAGTGGATGTTTTAAGTTACAAGAAATACCATTATTAAATACTTCTAAGGTGATTAATATGGGGTTTATGTTTCAAGATTGTACTGAGTTACAAAAAGTCCCAGCACTTCAAATGTCAGCAGTAACAATTACAACATCTATGTTAGTTTCTAATATTTTTTTAAATAAATTCGAACCAATAAATTCAACTAGAGGATTTAATTTCGCTAATTCAAATATGGGGTATAATGAAATAATAAACGTATTCAATAATCTAAGCACAGCGAGTGGTGCACAAACAATAAACGTAACTCTAACACCAGGTAGTATAAGTTTATCACCTAGTGATAGACTTATTTGTACTAATAAGGGTTACACTTTACTATTTTAAAACTATAAATTATGGTCGGATTTTATAAAAACACAGAAGAAGGTTGGTTATATGCCCCGTTAGGTGTATCATCGCCAACATATGATATAAATTTAAACAATTTAAATGATTTAACATTTCCGATTGATGGGTGGAATTTTTACGAAGCCGAACCAATAGGTTATAATGACAATAATAACAACACTAACACACCAATAATATAAAATGTCAGAAAATAAAAATATAAACGCAGAAAAGATTCAAGGTAACCTAGCTATTATGAGTGTTTCAGCAACAACTTATTTAGGTTTACCTATCGATGTGACTATAACTGGTGGTACATATAATGCTGGGACAGCAATTTTCACGAATAATACTGGTGGTACATTTAGTGTGTCTGGGTTTGGTAGTGGTGGTGGTGGTGGTTCGTTTACTGGCGGAACTGTAAATGGTCCAACTAATTTTACTAATGGGTTAACAGCAACAACAATATCAGCTACAACATATTTAAATTTACCTATAGATATTATATTGACTGGTGGTACGTATTCAAGTGGTACAACTACTGCGACATTTACCAATAATACTGGTGGTACATTTAGTGTGTCTGGATTTAGTTCTAGTAATGGTGCTGGTAGTTCTGCGTTAATTGCAATGACTGAATTAAGAGCGACAACTTTGGTAACACATACAGTTGTAACGTCTTTAACAGCAACGTCGATTAACTTAAATAGCGATGGAACAAATAGATTTGCTAAGGTAGTATTTATCGCACCAGAGAGTGGTAAAGTATCTATTAAAATGGATTTCGACGCTATACTGACGAATTCAGCTACTAATTTAAGAATTGGTTTGCATAACTTATCAACAGCAACAACAACACCAACTAACGGTTGGTTCAGAGTGAATGGTGATGATGATGGGGCGAGTAACGGATATTCTGCAGAATTTATTTTAACTGGCTTAACGGCTGGAAATACACATACTCGTTATTTTGTTGCGTGTTCGGATTTTGCTTCTGCGTTTATTCGTGCCTCTTCTCAACAAGCTGGGGTGTTTTCAGTTTCAGATTTGCCACAATCTCTAAAAATAAAAGTTGAGGATTTAGGAAGTATTACAATATTATCCAATCCAAACAGTTAATAAAAATTAATTATAAAAGAATTATGAAAGAATTATTAAATGGGTTAATAACCTTAATTATGGCTATTTTGGTTACCGTCCTTATGTGGACATTAGGTGTGTTATTTTCGTTAATTTATTCAATATGGTTAACAGTAACCTTAAAAAAAATTAGCGCTTTCTTTATTTTTTGGTGGCGATTAATAGATGGTTTTGCAGCTAGTGTAGGTCACATTCTATTTGAATCAGCTGTGGGTTTAGATATGAGTTGGAACGTGAATGGTGAGATAATAGAAGATATTGTAACTGCTAAAGAGGATACTATGTTTAGTGAAAAAAATATAACAGTTTCCGCTACTGTGGGTAAATTAGAATTATCTGGAGATTTAAATAAGTTTGGTATAAAGTTTAGTCGGTTTCTTAACTTCGTATTTAATCAAAAATCACACGCTGTGGATGCTTTTCATTATTATGAAGCAAAAATAAAATTAGATAAAATTTACTTCAAAAAAAGAAAATAATTAGTCTTCACCATATAAGTCTTTTTTTGGTGTACACGACTCTCTAATTAATTTTTCAACATAAGCAAACATTTTAAGGCCATTTTTTTCACAATACTCTTTTAGTAATGTGTGTGATTGTGGGGTAATTTTTAAGTTTTTATCACGTTTCATATCTGTTTTTATTATAAGTATGATAAAAGTATGATTAAATTCATACTTAAAAAGATATATTTTGTTTTAAGACATTACTTTTGGATTATTGTTAATATTTATAATAAAGAAAACTATAAAGTAAATAACATAAAACAAAAAAAAGAGAAAACTATGCCGAATAGAGTATTTGTAAGTCCAGGAGTGTTTACTTCAGAAAGAGACTTATCGTTCATAACACGTCAAATTGGCGTTACAACATTGGGGTTAGTTGGTGAAACAACTATGGGACCAGCGTTCCAGCCAATATTCGTAGGTAACTACGGTGAATTTAAGTCTTTCTTTGGTGGTCAAAATGCCACTAAAATAAAGGATAATGGAGCGCCAAAATATGAGTTACCATATATTGCTAATTCATATTTATCACAATCTAACCAATTATTCGTAACAAGGGTATTAGGTTTTTCTGGGTTCCATGCTGGTAAAGGGTGGGCACTTACTTTGGACGCTGCTTTGGATTCTTCAACAACTGGTGTTACATCAACAACTAATATTAATCAATTAATTTCATATACTGCAACATCTACAAACACAAACGTTACTCTTGTTAGTAGTGATGCGCTTATGCAAGCATTAATTAATGACGGAGCTTTAACTGGCTCTTTAGCTATATTATCAACTTTACCAACTGGCGCTACTTTAGCTATATCTTTAACATTCCGTAAGTCTGGTGATGTATTTAGTGGTTTATCAGCTAATTTATATGTAACGGCTACTGGTAATGATGTAACTGGTAACTTTATTACTGGTACAACTTCTGGTACGTCAATTAATTGTTCTGGTTCTGGTTATTCAGATGTAGAAAATAAAGTAGTTGCTTTATTACGTTCTAGAGCTTCTGTAGATACGGCATCACAATTACCTTTATTTGAAGTAACTGGTACAACTGGTGTTGTATTTGACCCATCTTTAACTGGTTCTATAAGTGATGTTAATGGTAACTTTGGATTAACTGGTGCTTCAAGAACTCAGGGTAATTTTAATTACCAATTATCTTTAGATAAAACAAAACAAAATTATTTACCAAGAGCGTTAGGTAGAGGAGCGCAAGATGGTAGCACTACATTATATGTTGAGGAATTCTATCGTAAAATGTTTGAATCATTTGTCTCTGATAACAAAGTTAGAGGTATTAATCAAGCAACTGTTAATTATGGTGAAAAATACGATGATTATTTAACACAATATCAACCAGCGGTAACACCTTATGTTATTTCTGAATTACGTGGTACTAAAGTGTTGAAATTATTTAGATTTTGGACAATATCTGATGGTAATACTGCAAATGAGCAATTCAAAATATCAATCAGAAATATTAAATTAGATACTAAAGAATTTGATGTAGTAGTTAGGTCTTACTCAGATACAGATGTACAACCAGTAGTGTTGGAGTCATTCTCTAAATGTAATTTAAACCCAACATCAAATAATTTTATCTCTAGACGTATTGGTACTTTAGATGGTGAATATCCATCAAAATCTTCATTCGTATTAATTGAATTAGACGATACTTCTAATATTTCTGATGCTTTCCCATCTGGGTTCCTTGGAGTTCCAGTAAGAGATTATCAAGCAAATAATAACACTAATGTTGTTGACCCTAAATTAACATACAAAACAGAATATAGTACTTTTGAAAATAAACGTAAAGTATATTTAGGTTTGTCTGACAGTGTAGGAATTGATTCTGATTTCTTTGATTATAAAGGTAAACCTTCTGATGGTGCGTCTGATTTCTGGACTGGAATGACAAGTGGATTCCACATGGATATCGATGCTTTTGGTGCAACTATTGATGGTGTATCTGGTTCCCAAAATTATTCATTTGACGTTGGTAATGATACTTTCAGAACTGAAGCTGGTGTTGTTGGTGGACCATATGAAAAAGTATATGCACGTAAATTTACATTCGCACCTTATGGTGGATTTGATGGATGGGATATTTATAGAAGCAGAAGAAGTAATTTAGATTCATTTTTAATAAATGGTGCTAGTGGTGCTGATGGTTTATTAAGTGGTGCGTTCTCAAATAAAACTTTAACAAACGGTGATATAGGTATTAATTCTGATTACTACGCTTATTTAGAAGCTATTTGGACATTTAGAAATCCAGAAGCTACAAATATTAATATATTTGCAACACCAGGTATTGATAATGTCGATAACTCTAACTTAATTGAAGCTGCTATCGAAATGATTGAACAAGATAGAGCAGATTCATTATATATAATGACTACCCCAGATACTGATGGTGGTGGTGATTTAAGAACAGCTGAAGATATCTCTGATGCTTTAGATGGATTATATGATAGTAATTACTCTTGTACTTACTGGCCATGGATTCAAGTAAATGATACTGAAAATAATGTATATATATACATGCCACCTACACGTGACGTAGTTAGAAATATAGCATTAACAGATAATATTTCATTCCCTTGGTTCGCAGTAGCTGGTATACAGAGAGGTGATGTTGATGCGATTCAAGCAAGAAAGGTACTTACTTTAGGTGAGAGAGATACTTTATATGAAGCTAGAATCAATCCAATCGCTACATTCACAACGGATGGTGTTAAGATTTGGGGTAATAAAACACTTCAAGTTAAAGGTACTGCTCTTAATAGAATTAACGTTAGACGTTTACTATTACAAGCAAGAAAATTAATTTCTGCAGTTTCAATCAGATTATTATTTGAACAAAATGATTCGGCAGTGAGAAATCAATTTTTAGCACTTGTAAACCCAATATTAGATAACATTAGAAGTCAAAGAGGTTTAACAGATTTCCGTGTGGTTCTTTCAAGCGACCCAGAAGATTTAGATAGAAACCAATTAACTGGTCAAATCTTCTTGAAACCAACAAGAGCATTAGAATTTATTCAATTAGAATTTGTGATAATGAATACTGGTGCTTCATTTGATAATGTCTAAAAAAAATAAGTAATTAATTTTTAAAGAAAAAAGGATGTAATTTATTTGCATCCTTTTTCTTTTTTAGTACATTTGTATATATTTATGTGTGTAGCGTTAGTTACTTAAAAAAAGATAATACTTTATGAAGATAGAATTGATATGTACTAATTGTGGTGGTGATTTTGAGGTTGAGTTTAAGCACCGAGATAAGAAATTTTGTAATAGGACGTGTTATTTTGAACATGCTAGGAAAAATAAAACAATAGGTAGGAAATTTGATTCAGAATTGAGGGAAGTTAGAAAGTGTTTAATTTGTGAGACTGAATTTACGGAAAGGAAAAAACATAATAAACTGTTATGTTCTGATATTTGTCGGAAAAAGTGGAACTCACTTGATGAAAATAAACACACTAGAATACTTGCTAGTAAAAATAAATTGATTGACAATTATGGTGTTGACTCAATATTCAAGACTGATGAGTTTAAGGGTAATGTTAAAAATTTATTATTAGATGTACATGGTGTTACTAACCCTATGTTTAAAACTGAATTTGTTGATAATCTTAAAGAGACATTAAGAATTAAACAGATTAATAATCTATTACCTAAACTTAATCTTAATTTTTTAGAATTATTGGATGAGTATTCTGTTAATAAGAATGGTTCTACATCATTACCGTATAATTTCAAGTGTTTAAAGTGTGATAATATATTTACAAGTACAGTTTTAGGTTCTGGAAAGATACCTATATGTCGTAAATGTAACCCATTAGTTAAAAATTCAAAATTAGAAGAAGGTATTAGGGATTTCATTAATGAAAATAATATCAAACATATAGATAATGATAGAACTGTATTAGATGGTAAAGAAATTGATTTATTATTAAGTGATAATGGTTTAGGTTTAGAGATTAATGGTAATTATTATCATAGTGAAAAATATGGTCAGAAAGATAAGAAATATCATTTAAACAAGACTAATTTAGCTAATTCTAAGGGTATTAAACTTATTCATATATTTGAAGATGAAATACTATATAAAAAGGATATAGTTTTATCTAGATTAGGTAATTTATTGAAATTAAATACTAATAAGATATATGGTAGGAAATGTATTATTAGATTAGTTAATAAGGTTGATAGCTCTAAATTTTTAGATGATAATCATATTCAAGGTAATTGCGTTGATAAAATAAGATTAGGTTTATATTATGATGGGGAATTAGTTAGTTTAATGACTTTTGGTAAAGAACGTAAAGTTTTAGGTCATAATAAGACGACTGAGAATGTTTTTGAATTAATTAGGTTCGTTAATAAAATTAATACTACCGTTATTGGTGGGTTTTCTAAGTTATTAAAGAATTTCATCACTGATTATAAACCATATAAAATAACAACGTATGCTGACATAAGATGGTCTGGTATAGACCCAATGAATACTGTGTATAATAAAAATGGTTTTAAGTACATTGGTAATACCTTACCAAATTATTGGTACCTTAAGGTGGGTGAGTTTAATAATAGATATCATAGATTTAATTATAGAAAAGATGTTTTGGTTAAAGATGGTTATGATGTTAGATTAAGTGAAAAGGAGATAATGGAGTTAAAAGGTTATGATAGAATTTGGGATTGTGGTTCTATGAGATTCGAGCTTATAATAATGAATACTGGTGCTTCATTTGATAATGTCTAAAAAAATATAAACTTAAAAAATTAAACCTTCGAATTTTCGAGGTTTTTTTTTTGTTTTAATAGATATTTATTAGTAAAAGAAAATGATAAAGTTAATTATAACGGAAAATCAATATAAGTCTATATTATTATTTGAAAACTCAGATGATATTTTATTAGGTCTCGCAAAAGTAATGGATATAAAGTTGACTGGTCAAAATGAGAATATAGCAAACAATGCAGTTAAGAGTAAATCTACTATGGGTGCAATCAAGAATGCGTTGGAGGATTCTGAAAAAATAAAAGAGTTTATTGAGTCTTTAACTAATAAAGGTATGGATGATGCGTCTAATAAATTATTATATAAAACTGATATTATAGCTGATAATTTCAATAGATATTCAAAAGAAAATAATTTAGGTTATAGTTTAGATATGTTAGATATAGCTAATAAAATACTTAAGGATAAGTAAATCTTAAGTCTAAAGTATATGATAGGGTTCCACAATCATATATACGGTATATGCCAAGATTTAACATTATTTCATGTTCAGTTTTATTTGTTATATCAATACCTTTTTCTTTTAATGCATTTTTTCGATAATTGAATCTATGTTTTCTAGTTTTACCTAAAACATACCAATAATTAGGTTTATTCTCATGTGTTAATTTAAAACCTAATTTTTCATATAAATCACCATTTGACCATCTTTTATCAGCATAACTAACTATTTTTTTTGGTTTAGTATTTTTAACGAAATATTTAAGTAATTTATCGGCACCACCAATAACGCTAGTGTTTAATTTACTAGCAAATCTAGTTAATTCATACCCATCATAGTCTTGTCCTATACCGATTCTAGGTTTATTAAATAACATAACACTAACTAACTCTTCCTCGTGGAATAGACCTAATTTAACTGTTGAATTGGTGAATCCTTGTAAATGGTTTTTATCTAAAAAAATTCTAGAGATATTATTAGTTATCTCCTTTATCGAACACTTACGACCATATATTTTATATTCGGTCACACCTAGTAAGTTTCTCAATCTAGATTTAACAACATCTTTTTTATTTACCCATTCATCTTCAAATATATGTATCAATTGAATTCCTATATCTTCACATGCTTTAGTTTTATTTAAATGATAATTTTTATCAATAAAATTCTCAGAATGCCAATATAATCCATTGAATTCAATTGCTATTTTATGTAAAGGTATGAAAATATCTAATTGTTGTGGTTTTATTATAGACATTGATGAAGTAATAGTTGAAACGTCTAGTGAGTTTATGAATTCATTAATCTCAACCTCATAACTAGATATAGATGATGCACATTTATTACACCCATGACCACTTAAATGGTCGTAAGGTAATTGTGTAAATTCACCATGTGTAGGACATTTTATTATTATTTTGGTGTGTGCATTAACGTAATTTACTGATGAATAATCATATTTATTATTATGAACCTCACCAGCTTTTTCAACTAAAAATCCAACACTATTACTTAGTTTTTCTTTAGCTGATTTTTTACCACATTTTACACAACCCTTACCTCTAAGGTGACCGCTGGGTATTTGCTCAAACTCACCATGTTCTAAACATATTATTTTAACTTTTGTTTTACTGTCGGAATACTTAACTTTGGAATAATCATATTTATTACCGTGAATAATTTTAGCTTTATTTATAAATTCATCAGTTGTTGAATTTTTTTTACTTTTTGATTTACCACAAATAGGACAACCTTGGCCATGTATATGATTATTAGGTGATTGTTTAAAATCACCATGTTTAACACATGTTATAATTATTTTTGTATTAATATCTAAATATATTAACTTATCGTAATTATATTCTTTATTATGAATTTCTTCACAAATTTTAATAAATGATTCAGTATTATATTTATTTTTAGTTATTTTCATAATAAATTCTTATTTTTTTATATATTGTGATATTTATAATAAACACATAACAATAATTAGTGCTAAGGTACTAATTAATTTTTAAAAAACAATAAGATATGTCAGATTTATTAATGAAAATGCCCTTACCATACGAACCTAAGAAGAAGAATCGTTGGCTAATTACTTTTCCAGCAGATTTAGGTATCCAACAATGGTGGTTGTCTTCCGCATCTAGACCTTCAATAACACAAAATGAAGTTGAGATTCCTTTCTTAAACACTTCTACATGGGTAATAGGTAGGTTTACTTGGGAAACTATCGATGTAACCTTTAGAGACCCTATTGGTCCTTCTGCTGCACAAGCTATAATGGAGTGGGTTCGTTTACATTCAGAATCAATTACAGGTCGTCAAGGTTATGCTGCTGGTTATAAACGTCCAGTTGAATTAGAAATGCTTGACCCTACTGGAGTTGTTATTGAAAAATGGTTATTAGATGGTACAATGTTAACAAATGTTGGATTCGGTGACTTATCTATGGATGATGATGGTATTGCTGAAATAACAGCTACTATGAGATTCGATAGAGCTATATTATTATTTTAATTTATTAAAAAGCTTTATCAAAAGCTTGGCTTATAAAGATTTATTTAGTGTATTTAATGGTAGTTTGTGAAGAATGTGATATATAATTCGAAACGTTATATTCAGTTAGACGACGCACCAATATATCCAATTTAAATTAAAACAGTTAATAATGATATTATAAAAAATAAAATTGCTAGTGATAACAATATTAAATTATTAAGATTTTGGAAAACAGATATAAATAATAATCCAGATGAAGTTATTAGTAGATTGAAACATGAATTAGGTATATAATAAAATATTAAATATAAAAACCACTCTAGAGAGTGGTTTTTTCATTTAATAAAGATATTTATAATAAAAATTAATATGAGAAGATTTGATAAACAAAAGAATTTAGCTAGGGTTAATTTATTAACGGAACAAAGGTACCTTAAATCTAAAGGTTTTGTTACTGAAAACCAAACAACTGAAGATGTTTTGATTGGATTGATAAATGACGCATTTGAAAAAATAAAAAACGGTACACCGTATAATAAAAGTGGTGTTGGAGACTTGTTAGCTAGGTTGAAAAATGATTACCCAGATAGACATGCAAAAATGATTGAAAAATATTCCGAACTTGTAAGATTATATGAAGATTATAAAAATTTTGAACATTTAAATGAAGAATATAAATTTACTGATTTAGAATTTATAACATTTCTTCTTAAGGATGGTGCGTATAATGTTGGTGAATTAAAAAATATAGACGAATCTAAAAATTCTATTAAGTATTTTTTTGGATTGGATAAGCGTGAGGGTGAGAATAGGAAGGCTGTTGGTGGTCAAGTTATTTATTATTTAGATAAAGACGGCCCACAAAAAAATAAGATGTTTATTAATGATTATCATGATATGATAGATGTTAGAACGGGAGTAGACAACGGAGAGGAAGTATTTAAAAAAATGAGTGAATTCATTGAACATAATCCTTCTGGTAAAAATGAAAATTAAAATAAAAGATAAAAAAACTACTTTAACGAGTGTTTTTTTATGTTTAAAATATTTATAATAAAAATTAATATGAGAAAATCAGATAAATTAAAAAACCTTAGGAAAATTAACTTAATAATTGAGAATAGATACTTAGAATCAAAAGGTATTGTCAATGAATCGTTAGATGGAGTTGATGAAACACAAATTGGTTTTGGTGACAATCATATGTCAATAAAAGAAAATAATGAAAAGGATTTGAACAAGAATGAAGATGCGTTAAAAGCTATAATTAAAAATATTGCTGATATAGTTGACCCTTATATAGGTTTAGGTGTTTTAGATAAGGCTATCGCTAATCGTAATTTGGGCGAAATATTAAAGGCTTTTAATCAAAGATTTTCTGTAAATTCTAAATTTAAGGATGGAACTGGAGCTGACTATTAGTAAATAATCTATATAAAATTTAAAAACCACTCTTATGGGTGGTTTTTTTTATTGTATTATTTACTAAAAAAATTTTTAGTCATATATTTAATTAAAATCAGTTTTATATGAGTGAAAAACCAAAAGTATTCCCTACTAGCGTAAATGTAGGTTCGAATGAAGTTAATTTAACGGAGCAACAAAAAATAGCTGCATTCAATGCTGAAAAAGAAGCTGCTACGAAAGAGATATATGTTAGTGCATCATCATTAGATGATACACCACAAGAACATATGACGGCTGTTGAGCAAATGCAAAAAAGAACAGCGGAACAACTATTAAATCGTGATACTAAAGGTGTTGTTATACATCCAGAATTAGCTGAAAAAGGTGGTTCAAAAGTATTTAAACAACCTTCACCTGATGTAATTGAGGAACAGATGAGATTGCGTGATGAACAATTACGTAAAAATCAAGAGGCTACAAGAATATATCATGAACAAAGTGAGGCATCAATGTCTCAATTAAATAACCCAATTAAAAATATGGATAATACTAATCAAGTACCAGTGACATCACCGACAGTGACACCACCTACAGTTAATAATGGTGATAATCATAGTAAGAGTCCTTCTAGTGTGGACCCATACATATTGGAGATAAGTCAACCAAACTATAATGCACCGTTTGACGTTATCCCATTACCTTCTGAAGGTAAAGTGTACAGAAATAGAAAAGCTAACATTAGAGTGGCTTATATGACCACTGCTGATGAAAATATACTTACTTCCCCAAATTTATTAGAGAGTGGTGAATTTTTAGAAATTCTTATTAATCGAAAAATTTTGGAACCAGAGTTAAGATATAAAGATTTAACAATTGGTGATAGAAATGCTATAATGATTTGGTTGAGAGCTACTGGTTATGGTGAGATGTATCCAGTAACTCTTTTAGATGAGTTGAGTGAGCCTTTTGAAACAGAAGTTAATCTTAATGATTTAAAAACAAAAAAATTGGGTGCTGAACCAGACGAGAATGGATATTTTGACTTTATTTTACCTATAACTAAGACCCGACTTAAATTCAAATTATTAACGTGTGGTGATGTTGATAATATTGACTCTATGGTTGAAGATGATACGCTTAAAAATAAGATAGTTAATAATGCAACAACTTATAGATTAGAGCGTATGGTTGTTGAAGTTAATGGTGATGGAAATAAGAGTAATATTAGGGAATTCGTTAATTCTATGAGGGTTGGTGATGCTAAAGCATTCAATACTTATTATGCTAATGTTGAAAGTGGTATTGATTTGAATATCAATATCGGGACTCCAGGGGGAGGGTCCATTAGTACGTTTCTTCCACTTAACTTCAACTTTTTTTGGCCTAACTATAGCCTATAAAGTTCCCTTACTTGAGGAGATTTATATTTGTACTCAGTACTTAAAGGGATTCACATATAATGATGTTCTTAGTATGCCTACTTATGAGAGAAGATTCTTTATAGGTATGTTAACTAGAGAAGCTGGTGAAAGAGAAGAGAAAGTAGAAAGAAATAAAGAGCAGACAAAAACTAATGGTTCTAAAGGAAATAGAACAACAACCGTTAGTGGTGACGCACTTAAATCTAAAATTAATAGAGGTGACTTACCGTTATCATAATAAAAATGCCTACTTTATTGTAGGTATTTTTGTTTTATCCTATATTTATAATAAAGATTTTTGAGAGATGAGTAAAAAACTAATAATAACAGAAGCACAATATAGTAATCTAAGAGGACTTTTATTAGAAGGTTCTTTCGTTGAGGTTATTAATGATGCAATAAAAGGTGATACGATAAAGATAGATTGGAAGAATAATGTGTTAAATTTTAATGTGTTAGACTCTATAGGTGGTCAAATACTAATGGATAATATTGATACTGGAGTTTATAAAAATTATAGATTTGCTATTACGTCAACATCTCTAGTTTCTGATAAATTAAACATTTCATTTTTACATAAAAATAAGATTTCAGATACCAATAAAATGGATATTGGTGAGATTATTAAGGATGGTAAAAAACAAACTTGGGATGTTAATTCTATCGAATTATTTAGAAATAATAAAGAAGTAGATTCGACTGGTAATCTTAAAGATAATAAAGATAACCAAGACGATAAAGATAACCAAGACGATAAAGAATATGAAACTTCAGAAAATTTAATTACAAGTATTGACGAAGTTTTATATATGCTTTTATCAAAAGTTAAAACTGGTAATGGTATTAAATTTATAACAACTGAAGGTGATATAGATTTTTGTTGTTATAATGTATCAAATGGTGTTTATGTAACTCAGATAATTTCGGATAATACTAATAATCTTAAGGGTGATACATTTGTATTTAAAATTAATGGTGATTTAAATGATAATGAAGGTGAAGATTCTTTATATGAATTAAATAAGAGAAACTGGTATAGTTCAGATAATAAATTTTTAACAGTAAATGTGGAAGTTAGGACTTCACAAAAAATTAATATTATTAATTTAACAAATATTAAAGACATTGAATATATTAAAACATGTGAAGATGTTAATGAACCAGAAGAGGAGGAATCAGAAAAAGATTATACTAATGATGAGGAAAAACGTAAGAAAGCTGTTGATGTGACTGTTGAGATGTTAGCTAAAGATAAAACATTACAAGCAGCATTTTATACTCGACCAAATTTTTGGAAACTATTAAAAGCTGAACTTGAAGGTGGTAAAGCTACTGGTACTGGAATTGTGCCAACATTAAATTTAATTGGTAGGTATGCTGATAAATCAGTATCTGATAGGGTGGGTAATAATTTTAGTGTTGGTGGTAAAGTTTCATTTGAACCTCAAGAATCAGTATCTATAAGATATTATAACAAAAAAGGTGAACCAACAGATTTTACACTTAAATCTGGTGAAATATACGAAGGTGATTATGCTGTAACGGTTAAAAGATTTAGTTTTGATGATGATTTAACTCAAAAAAATAAAGTCTTACAAAATGGTTCTATGGGTTTTAAAATAGTAGTAAAGGAACCAACCGACCAAAAGAATATATTTTTGTGTGATATAATTAAAATATATTATCTAGAAAATACAAGTAAAACGTCTACAGAAGAAAATGTTTATATTAGATTTTTAGATTCACAAGGTTATAACACAAAAGAAAATAAATAAAAATTATGTCAAAAAAATTAGAAGCAGCTGTTAGATTGTTGGAAAAACAAGCACAGTTACAGGCAGAAGTTAACTCAAATTATGAATCTTATATTGAAAATGTTAAAAAATATAAAGTATTACAAGATACTATAAATAGTAATTTAGCTATTCAAAAAGAACTTAATGCCATTATTAATAACCCTTCAAAATCAGCTAATGAAAAAAAATTAGCACAAGATAAGTTAGATATAATAGTCCATCAAAATAAAAAATTAACTGAACAAGTTAAGTTATATGGTGATGCTTTAAAAACAGTTAATAAATTAAATATTGTTAGTGCAAAAGCTTTCGCTTCTTCAGCTAAGGGTTTGGTTAAGGGTGTTGAATTTTTTAAAAAGGGTTTTAACGATATTAAAGGTTCTGGATTATTCCAAATGGAGAAATCAATAAAGTCTACTGCTTTATCCATGGGTATTTTTAGTAAACAAGCTGATTCGTTTAGAAGTTCTATTGTTAGTGCTGGTAAACAGACCAATATGATTGGTGTTGGTGTTGAAGAATTAGCTCAAATGCAAGGTGTTTATAGTGATGAATTAGGTAGGAGTGTATTATTGGGTGAGAAAGGTTTAGTTGCTATGGGTGAAATGGCAGCTGCAACTGGTTTAGGTGCTGAAGGTGCTGCTAGACTAGCTGCTTCTATGGAGAATCAAGGGTTATCTGCTGAACGAACATCTAGTTTTATTAATGATACTATGAATGATGCTCATAGAATGGGTTTAAATGCTTCTAAGGTTGTTAAGAATATTACCAATAATATGAAAATGCTTAACAAGTATAATTTCAAAGATGGTGTTAAAGGTTTAGCTAGTATGGCTAGTACAGTAGCTAAATTGGGTGTTGATATGGAATTTGCTTCTAGTTTTTCAGATAAACTTTGGGATGTTGAAGGTGCTATCGATATGTCGGCTCAATTATCTGTTATGGGTGGTCAATGGGCTAATATGGCTGACCCATTCAAATTAATGTATCAAGCTCGTAATGATATGGAGGGTTTAACTAAAGAGATAGCTAATGCCGCTTCTGCTTCAGCACAATTTAACAATAAGACTGGAGAGTTTGATTTACAAGCTAAAGAGATGCATAGGTTGAAGATAATTGCTGAACAGACTGGTTTAGCTTATGATGATTTGGTTGTTGCTGGTAAGAATGCAGCTAAATTTGCAAAACTTAAAACGCAAGTGTCATTTGAAATGACACCAGAACAAGAAGAGTTCTTAACAAATACAGCTACCTTAGATAAAAATGGTAAGGGTAAAATTTTAATTGGCGGTGAACCTAAATTTTTGAATCAATTATCTAAACAAGATGGTGATGCTATTAACGCACAGATTAAACAGACAGAAACAAATAAAGAGATGGCTATTCAAGCTCAAACATTTGATGAGACAGTTACTAATTTAATTAATCAAATTAAAGTATCTATATTACCTCTTGTTCAGATGATAAATGATAAATTAGTACCTAAACTTCAACATTTTGGTGATACATTTTCAGCTAAGGGTGGGTTTGGTGAAAAAATTGAATATTTTGCATCAAAAATTGGTACTTTAGTTACAGCTTTAGGTGGTTGGATAATTGATAACCCTATCACTGCTGGTTTAACATATTTAACAGCAAAATTAGCACCAACAATTTTTAGTGTACTTGGTGGAATGTGGGATAGTGTTAAATGGTTTAAGAATGGTATTTTATTATCTAAGGGTTTTAATGCTGGTGCAAGTGCAGGTGGATTAGGTGTTGGTGGAGATTCAATGATGGATAAGGCAACTTTTGGTAAAGGTGGTAAGACTAGTTTTGCTAAGAAAATGTTACCTAAAGTGGGTCGAACTGGGACTAAGTTAGCGTTTGGTGCTGCTAAAATGGCTACTGGTGCCGCAACTTTAGGTGCTGGTATGCTTGGTGATTATGCTGGTGGTAAAATATCTTCAGCTCTTGGTAATGATGATACTATTGCTGGAGATATAGGTTCAACTGCTGGTGGTATATTGGGTGGTATATTGGGAAGTTTTATTCCAATACCTGGCGTAGGAACAGCGATAGGTGCTGCGTTGGGTTCTATGGCTGGTAAGGCTATTGGTGATTGGGTGGGTACTGATAAGAAAGGTGTTCAGAAGGTTGAAGATGGTATAGCTAGCCCAGGTAATGGACCTTTTACTATTTCAGATAAATATGGTAATATGGCTATAACACATGCTGGTGATGGTGTGGCTGTTTCACCTAATATAGATACTAAAAATATGAGTAGGGAACTTAAACCAAGTGGTAGCATATCGTCTAGTTTAAGTAGGTATGGTAATATGAGTGAGTCTAGCGTAGGTGTTCCTTATAGTAAAGATACTAAAAGTAAGGGTGGGTCTACGAATAATGGAACTATGAAGATTGAATTTGGTAACATAACTATAAACGGTACTATTAAGTTAGATACTGGAAGTGGTGTTCAAAAAATTGAATTAGATGAGTCTGCTAGAAGAAAAATTACCAGGTTAGTTCAAGAAGAAACAATAAAAAATATGAATCAAGGAAAGCCAAGAGGATAAAATTAGTTGATTATCAGTAGTTTATAAATTAATTTAAAAATAAACGATTTATTTATTGACAATGCGCAATTAAAATAGTACTTTTGCATGTTGAATTGCTTATAATATATAAATAATATATAAATAATATATAAATAATATATAAATAATATATTTACTTTTTTTTTTAATTAAGGAGTTAGATATAACCTTTTTTTAATATATAAACATTTATTTTAATAAAATTTATATTATTTTAGTATTTATATATAAATACTAAAATAATATGCCAATTTATTATAACACAGCAATACCATCACCATCAACTAAAAATACTATCAATAGTGTTACAGTTGGTTATGGAATTAGAGATTTTTTATTGAAGTTAAATATTAATAATTTATACCCACAAATAGCAACAACTATAAATGGTAGTCCAAAAGTAGGAGAACCAGTATTAGATACAATGTTGCCTAACCAAAGTGTTGTAAAACCTAATGGTTTACCCTTAGAGATTAATGGTATATTATGGAAAGAAATAAATATTTCAACGAATACATTTAAAAATCTATTACCAACAAATAATGCTTTAAAGTCAGTTAATTTTGTAAATACTATTAGTAATGTTGACTTCGTGGGTGCCACAGTAGCTATAGGTGCATATGATTATCCAACCGCTGCTGGAGATGAATACATAAAAAATTATGGTATATTAACTAAAACAAATAATGCTTCATTCAAGACAGACAATGTTATTAAAAATTTATATTTAGATGTTGATAAACAAATTGATTCTTCTGCTTTATTTGTTTATTCACCACCAGGCTGGACTCAACAAATAAAAGGTTATTTAGATACTTATGGTAAATTAAATTTAGGTGGTTCAGAATCTATCAAGGCAGCTAATGTAATTGGAAGCATTGTTGGCGGTCAAGGATTAGGTTTAGCAAAAGGTGGTCTAGTTACAAGCTTCGATATAAGAACTACTTTAGCTGGAAGAGTACTTGGAGCTACTGGAGTAATAAATGATACCAAATTAGGGCTTATAGGTGGTCAACAACTAGCTTTAAGTTTAGCTAACAATGCATCATTTAATATTCAACAAGAGTTATTAGGTAAACTTAACGTTAAAGATAATATACTAGGTCTCATTAAAAACGGTACCTCACCCACTTTTAGACCAAATTATAGGATTACGATACCTCAAAGTGGTTTAGGTAAGGTAGCTGATTACACAGCAAAAATATTAGGATTTACATTGCCAAGAAGTTATTTGCTTCCAGCTGGGTCCATTTTTTCTAGTGAAAATGGTAATGCTGAAAATATAACTAGAGCCAATGCAATGCTATTAAATACTGGTAAAGGACAAGTTAAATCACTTATTAAGAATATTAATTCAAGTTTAAACGGTACTAGTGCTGATGGTCATGATAGTCCAAATAATGAAAAATCATTATTTAGAAGTGGTTATGCTGCTGGGTATAGTAAATCAAAAGACCCAAAAGACCCAAAATATCTAAGTACTTCTAATATTTATGCTTATGGTACTGACAATAAGATAGATGTTTTAGGTTCGACTGATGGTATACCTAATTTAAGTTATCTTAGAACAGAAAAAACCGAAACATCTGGATTTAAAGGTTTAAATGCTTTAGGGTTGGAACCAACTAGTTTTTTAACTAACCACATAAAAAGAAAAGATTTTAGTTGGGGTGCTGAAAAAGCTGGAATGGTTAACTCCGATGCTGCTGGTGTTGACCAATACTCTGAATACTATACAGATGCCTATAAACCAGTTAAGGGAGACAAAAAAAGTCTTTTAAGAAAAACTCAATTACTATTCAATAGTGAGGGTATGCTAAATATCGTATCTAGAGAAGGTACTATGGGTGCATACAGTAGTGAAATACAAACCGCTAACGGTGGAGGTATATCCAAAGGTAGTGCTGTATTGACTAAAGGCGTTTACGATTTAAGTGGTGGAACTGTTTATAAGAGCTTCAACCAACCAGAGAACACATATTGTAGAGCTTGGACAACAAAGAATAGATACGACAATATTCAAAAACTAATTAGAAACGATGGTTTATATACTGAAGATAGCAAAATAGTTCCTCATAGAAATGTCACGCAAAATTCAGTATTGGAAGACACTGGATATGTTAAAATAGCACCATATACAACAGATTTTAGTAAGGATGCTATTAAAAACTATATGTTTTCTATTGAGAATTTAGCTTGGTCTGACAATATAACAGATTTACCTAAAGTTGAGCAAGGGCCTGGTGATGGGTTATCTGGTAAAAAAGGTCGTGTAATGTGGTTCCCTCCGTATAATATCAGCTTCAGTGAGTCGACAAGTGTAGAATGGGAATCACATAAATTTATTGGTAGAGGTGAAAACATGTATACATATAATAATACTGAAAGAACTGGTCAGCTATCATTTCAAATTATTGTTGACCACCCTAACTATGTTAACACATTTAGAGGCGATGAAGCTAATGGTGGTCCAGATGATAACTATGTCGCATCATTCTTTGCTGGATGTATTGACCCAGATAGTATTTGGACTGATAAATTAACGGCAAAACAATCTAGTGATGTAGTTTCTAAAACTATTATTACACCACAACAGAAAGTTGCCCCTAAACCAGAAACACCACCAGACCCAATAAATATTTATTACCCTAATGACAATGCGAATCTTCCAGAAAGATATGAAAATGGTTTAAGTGGTTCAACCACGGCAAACACGATTGATTATTCTGTCTATATGAGACCTGATTATTCTGGACCACATTTTGGGTTAGAATCTTACCCATCTAATTTTACACCAGGCGTGACTAACGATGGTAAAGGTAATGATACTTGGCCAGATAGAAATAATTATGGTTTAAATTACAATGGACCTTATACTAAAGAGAGTTCCGTAGGTGAAAAAAAATATAAAGGAATTTCATATGGTGATACTGATTATTTTATTGAATTATCTTTATATATAAAAGATAAATGTCCAAACTGCATAATTGAGTTTACTGGATATGCTAGCCCACAAGGTAAGCCAGGTCCTAATAAAAAATTAGCTACTGCTAGAGCTGATATCGCTAAAACTGGTTGGAGAAATCTTCTTAAACAAACTGGAAATTTAAGTGAAGAAAAATTAGCCTCAATGTTTAAAGTAAAAGAATCTATTCCTATACTCAAAAAGGATTCAGAATGTGAAGTATGTCCTGAAGATATGCCAATAGAGGACAGGATGAAAAAATGCCCACCAGATACTATTGGGTGTAAACTGGATAGATATGTTAATGTTACATTTGTTTATGATGCTGATGCTGCATTAGCTGGTATTTCTGAACCAGAACCAATTAAAACAACAACAAAGACTAGAGTTAATACAAAAATAATTAACAAATTTTATAATGAATCTTTATATTTTGATAAGTTAAAGAAAAATGATGATTTTATATTTGATAAGTTTAGTCAGAAGATTAAATATTTTCATCCAGCTTTTCATTCAACAACACCAGAAGGTTTAAATTCACGTCTTACCTTTCTACAACAATGTACAAGACAAGGTGCTACGAATGAAGCGCAAGGTGCTAACAATTTAGCATTTGGTAGAGCACCCATATGCATTTTAAAAATTGGTGATTTCTATAACACTAAAATAGTTATTGATAACGTCAGTTTTGACTACGAACCATTGGTTTGGGATTTAAATCCAGAAGGTATTGGTGTTCAACCAATGATAGCTAACGTTCAAATGTCGTTTAAATTTATTGGTGGTGAATCTTTACAAGGCCCTATTAATAAATTACAAAATGCATTATCATTTAATTTCTTTGCCAACACTCAAACATATGACAATAGAGCTGATTATTTATCAGAACAGAGAGGTCAAGTCACGAATAGTAAAGGTGAATTAGAAGATGAACCTTTATCAAAAGGTGGCATGTACCTTAAAAATGGTTCATCAGCAATACTTAATGAAGAAATAATTAGAACTTCAGTTATAGAATCGGTAGTTATTGAAGGTGACCAAGTAGCAGTAAATGAAAAAGTTAATAGTGGTAAAATCGTATCTACTGTAGCTAACACATCGGTTAATGGATATAGTAATTTTGATATAATAAGTACATTAGATATTCTTACGGTAGATTATGTTAAAGAATCTAAAGATAATATAGTAATCAATGTAAAATTAAGATTTAGGGAAGTGGTTAATGGGCCAAATGGAAATATTAAAGATTTTTTATTATCTGAAAAACTTGAAGGTAAATTATATATTAAAGAAGGATTTTCAAAACGTAAAGATATAAAAATGATTGGCACAATAAAAATGGAGCAATCTAGTAATCCAAGTGTGGTTTCCGTTATCTCTAAAGCCTTTGGTTCAGCTGGTCAAACTAATTTAAACGTACATAGTTACAAGGGTCAACTATACGAAACCGAACCTAGAGATGGTTTTTCAATAGATATATACCTTTCTGACAAGGATATTATTGAATTTTTTAATGAACGTATGGAATCAGGCGACAGAACTTTTACTATAAAATGGGTTACTGATTATGGAGCTGAATCTTACACTTCGTTCCCTTACCCAAGAATATAATAAATTAATAAATAATTAAAAATGGCAACATATATAGATAGATATAATAGTTTCAAAGGTAATGCCGAAATGAAACCAGTAATAGGTGTTAAATTAGAACCTAGTGATAATGATTTAACATATATTTACAAACAAGGCACTACTAGACTTGACAAATTGAGTAATATGTTTTATAATAACCCTTACAGTGGTTGGTTAATTATGTTACTCAATCAAGAATATGGTGGATTAGAATTTAACATACCAGATATGTCAGTTATAAGAATACCATATCCATTTGATAGTGCAGTAGAGAGATACGCAGCCGCTGTTAGAAAACATAAATTATTATATGGAGAATAGAGGAAAAATAGGTTGTAGTGCTGGTAGAGTTAGAATTTTAGACCCTAATGATTTCAATGGTGTTAATTCATCTGAAAATCAACCAGTACCATTGGAAGATTTAAATATCTCTGTAGTTTTAACAACATACCGAAAAGGTAGAACAATATTAATCTCTGAGGGTGATAAGAATATTGTAGAATCTAATAAAACTGTTAGTATAAATTTTATTGAAGGGGCGAATCAAGGTGGTAAAAAATCATTAACTACAAAATACACTGACTTAACAACTGTTGGTGGTGATGAGCAAAATGAGGAAACTTTAGGTATCACAAATATCGATATTGAATTCAATGCTTCTATGGCTCCATTAGTAACAATAAATTTTATAGATGTTAGGGGTAGTTCTATTTTCCAAAATGAACAGAACGCTATAAATGGCGAAAATAAATATGCGACACTATTCCAATTACCTTATCCACTATTTGAATTAGAAGTTAAGGGATACTACGGTAGACCAGTTAAATATTGTTTACATTTAACTAAGTTTAGTTCAAAATTTAACGCATCTACTGGTAATTTTGAAATTACATGTAATTTCATTGGTCATACGTATGCAATGTTTTCAGATTTACTTATTGGTTATTTAAAAGCGATACCATTTACCAAAATAGGTCAAGAAAGATTCGACAAGTATAATGAAACTAGAACTGCTGCTGGTGGTTTACCCATAATAAAATTAAGTGATTTAAGTGCCATAATATCCGATATAAATACCCCTTTAAATAGATTAGCAGCAAACGATTCAGTATCCACTGAACTAAATACTATTAGAGAAGGACTAAATAAGATAGAAAGTATTCGAGCATCAATAGTTAATTTAGGTTCTTTAATTTCATTAGAAAAAGACTTGGATAGTTATGAATACATAATTATGGTAGATAATACAGTTTTCCCTATAACAAAAGACAAGGATTCTGTCGCTTCTTATATTGAAAATGTAACTACTATTATAAAAGAATTTAATGATTTAACCTATTCAGATAAATTTGAATTAAATGATTTTACTATCTTAACTAATTCAAAATCAACTGGTGCTAGATTTTACGATTCAATAACTAAAAATGATTTAAACACAACTTCAAGTAATAATGATGAGGCCTTAAAAGTATCATTAGGTACCCCTAATGATTTATTAGAAACGAAAAAAAAGATATACGATTTTATAAACTCTGTTTATGGAGATAAAATAAATGGTGCTAAAAAAATAGATATTTTAGATATGTCTGATTTATTTAAAACTTTAGATTCACGTAAATCAACACTAGAAACTTCTGAAAAACAAAAATCTGAGGAACTAGCTAATAAAATGAAGAATGTTGTTAATGAAAAACTTGGTTTCGAATCAAATGTTAGAAATATAATCGAAACATTCACAGCAGCTGCTGAAATATTTATGGAGACAATATATTCAGTATCTCACTCTGCAGAAGGCAATTCAATTAGACATACTGAATTGCTTCAAGCTTTTGGTGAGGATAAAAATACCGACCAAAATAAAGTTAATTTTGATAATAAAATATTTTTACCTTGGCCAGAATACAGAAAAAAAGATGACGTTAAGGGCACATATATTGATACATATCTAGGCGACAGAAATGTCTTAAGAACCCCATCAAACGTTGATGAATTAGTGTTTATTGACGACTTATTAAAAGCTTTTCACAAAGCAAAACAAGTTGAGGATGAGAGTAACTCAGCTTTGGATTCAGAATCAGAATCCACATCTTGGTATCCAGTAAACGCATTAGACACAACTTTATTTACAAGTATTGAACCTTACTCTAGAGATGGAATAAAAACTAAAGAAGATATTGTTAGATTACTTCTAATTAGAGCAATGACTTTCTTAAGTTATTCTAATATTGATAAGTCATTAAAACCAGAAGAAATAGAAAAAATGGCGCATCTAGAATCTGAAGCAATAATAAGAGTTGTTAAAGATGATGTTATTAGACAATCACTATCTAAATTAGAGATAAAATCAATATTAGATAGTAAAGGTACTATAGATGATATTTCTGAAAAAATAGTTGAACTTAAAATCGCTCTATCAGGTGAAAAAAATTATCTTTATGAATACATAGTGTCTGACTCCGTATATAATGTTACCATACTACCTATAAATAAAGGTTTTAATAATTTTATATGGAGTGAGTCTGGTAACGATTCAAAATCTACTGATAATTATCCAAAATTAAGAGATTTAAGAGACGATGAAGACTACATATTTACAAGTAATTTTTTAACCGAAATAGCTGAATATAATCTAGATGATGGCTCTACATTTATTAAAATATTAAACATATCTGATATTCCAAATAAACCAACACTTATAAACCAAGTTGAAATAGATTCAACTAATTTAATAAGTCTTAATGGTTTAACCAGTAGTGATTATTTGAAAAGTTCTGGTTTTAATCAATTTGGTGGTGATTATGGCATTCAAGAATTTAAACATATGGACTGGGGAGAAGAAGACTTAAAAGGTCTACCATTAATGTATGTTTTCTATGGTGACAAAACAAGTAGTGGTTTAGCTTTATCTAGAGCATCATCTGGGGAACAACTATTCGGTGAAGGAAAATCAACCTCCTCTAGATTTGATTTAAATGATGATAAAATCGTTATTAGTTCAAAAATTAATGAACAATACACCATGCTTGATGATAATAAGATTCATGCCAATATAGGTGAAAATAGAATATTAATGAATTATTTAATTAATGGTGATTCTAAAGAAATAACATATCCATACATAGAACAAAGAATTTCACATGGTCCACTTAGTTCAGATGGTTCATTTAGTTTATTTGGTAGTTTATTTTACTATCAACAAGGTTACGCTAAATGTCTTGATAAAAACAATAAGGTTTTAATTGACTGTAGTGAATACAGTAAAGCTATGACATTTTTACAGACGATACCGTTCAACTACATTGAAAAGAATGAAGACCCATTTTTTCAAAATTCGATTAATAGATTATTCAATACTAAAAGTGGTTTAATTCACGCACCTAGATTATGGTGTGCTTGGATTGGAAGTATATTATGGAGAAAAGATAAATCTCCACCAATAGTAAAAGGTAAAAAAATTGTTGGTGGTGGCTCTGGTAAAGGAGACCCAATTGTTTGGGGATATTATTTTAACAACGGTAAAATTGTTAAAAATGATTCAACATCTTGGACAAATTTTTCAGTTCCAGATTTATATGAATATTTCCCAAGTATATTAAACTCGGCAATATACCGAGACATAGAACCTAATCAATTAGTATCAAGGCTACCAATGCAAATTAAGAAACAATTTAAGAAAATATTTTTCGATTTTGTAAATGGTGATGATTCAAAAATTAGTTTTAATAATATAAAATCAAATCTAGAAATATGGAATGGTGATGGTGAAAGTTTTAGGTTACATATGAATAAACTTAAGAGTAATATAATCAATACTAACGGTAAGGAAACTATAACTAAAAGTGAATTAATCGATGATAATAATTTCAAAATTGATAATATTAAATATTATAATATAATAAACCCATTAATATCTAATAATAATGAATATAATTTGTTTTTAGAATTAAAGGGTAATTATAAAAGTAATATAGCTGTTAAAACACTAATTGATAGCATGAGAGAAGAGGTAATTATCGTCAACTCATCACCATATATTTGGGGAGGGAGTAATTACCAAGAATACTCACTAGCTCCTAACCCCAACACTGATATTTATCGTACAAAAGCGATAAGCGTGGAACCTAATATACTTGAAGACTATCTAACTAAAATTATAGATAAATTAAAAGTTGACGCTGATGCTTTATCACCAAACAAAAAAGAGAAACAAGATAATCAAGAAATATTTGGGACAACAAATAAAGATGTTATAAAATTACAATTATATAGACATTGTAAAACTATTTACGATAAATGGTTAGGTGGTTCTGAAAGTATAGATAAGACTATATTTCAATGTGGTGGTAGAAATAACGTTGATAGTAAATTAGCTGAACAACATAAAAATACTAAGACTAGATTAATAGATAGTTTTAGATTTGTAAATAGAGCATTTAGAGACATTGGTACAGAACTATACATAAATCCAGTACCAATTAACAACTATTTAACAAATGATGCTAATATGAGTTTATATAATTCAATATCAAGTTTACTAGCTGCAAATAATTTTGAGTTTAATGCTTTACCTAACTTCATTAACTTTAATGATGAAGAAAATTTAAAGTCAATGTTTACACCATATAGTACTTATGCCGATGCTATTAGAGATGGTTCATGTGGACCATCGTTTGTTGCGGTATATATTGGACAAGGCTCTAAACACTTAGATTTTACTAGGGCAAATTATCCAAATGACGGATTTGACTTAAGATGTGATGGCAAAGGTGTTAGTACAGAAGCACCACTTGATTTTACATCACAAGAAGTTAAAGGTTATGAAGACCCAATAAGTACGTTTGTTGTTAGATATGGCCAACAAAATCAAAATATTTTTAAGGATGTTAAACTAGACCAAAGTGAATTTTCAGAAACAGATGAATCATTACAAATTCAAGATGAAATTTCTCAATTAGGTGCAGAAAATAATAGAGGTATAATTGGTCAAAATATTTATAATACATATGCCGTTAGAAGTTATACTGCTGACATTGAAATGATGGGTAATGCTATGATTCAACCAATGATGTTTTTTCAATTGGACAATATACCTATGTTTCATGGTGCTTATTTAATTAAAAGTGTTTCTCACTCAATTAAACCCAACTATATGTCAACATCATTTAAAGGTACTAGAATTAGGTATCCAGAAACACCTTTAATCACCTCTACAGACATCTACATGGATTTGTTAGAAACAATGGATACAAGTAATGCTGGAATCGGCAAGATTAGAGCAACGATTGGCAAATTAGCCCCTATCATGATGACAATATATGAAAACGGTGGTAGCAATGGTAATATCGTATCAGGCAATATAAAAACAAAGTCTATACCTAAAATTGATGGGGTTTGGAATACGAAATTAAATAATCCTAAGGAGGGCTTTATGTTAGAAAATGCTGTAGAACCTTTAACTAAAATGTTAACAGAATTTGTCGCTTGGTTGAAGACTGAGGGTTTTCAAGGTGACACTAACGGTTATTATACTTATATAACATCTGTATATAGGGATTTTGACAAACAATTTGCTCTTAAAGCTGAAATGATTGCTGCAGGAACTCCAAAAAAAGCGGCAACACCAGGTTCATCTGCTCACGGATGGGGTATAGCTTTTGATATACAATTTTTAACAAAAGGTACAGAAACCCCAAAAAAATATAGTGTCACGATTCGTAATAAGGAAGATGTAGCCGAATCATTTAAACTTGCCACAAATCCAGCGATAAAATGGATGTATGATAATTCATATAGATATGGTTTTGTATTACCTGCAATACTTAGAGATGGGCAAAGTTTAGATGAACATTGGCATTTTGAGTATCACGGGACATCCGCTATTTGTTTAATAAAACAAAATCCAACTGTATATGGGTACACTATCAATACAGACAAAAAACAAGATGATTCAGTTACCAACCCTAAAACCATGAAAGGCGAACCTGCGGTATATAGTGATACTGATTGCACTTACAAAGTAGTTAAAGATACTGGCGATGGTACTGAAGCTAAAAGCACCAAATTAAAAGGAGATGCCAAAGCCGTACAAGTTAAAGTTATGAATTTATTAAAAGCTGACAATCTAAATAAAGAACAAGTTGCTGGTGTTATGGGTAATATTCATCAAGAGAGTACGTTTAACCCATTAGCCGAGAATAAAAAAGATAGAAACGGTTATCGTTCAGTAGGTCTTATTCAGTGGAACGGAGCATCCTACGATTTGGCTGCAGTAGGTAATTCAGTTGAATCTCAAATGAAATTCTTAGTCAATATGAACAACTATAAGACATGGAAAAACCTGCCAGAAAAAAAACTAACAAAAAAATGGGCCAATTCTGCGGCATTCGAATTTGCTAATCTTGTTGAGATTTGTCATTTATGTAATCAAGGGTATCAAACTTACTATACTAGTTATCAAAATAAAAGGTCATCGTATGCTCTGGATTACTTTGAGAGATTTAATAACCCAGATGATGATTTATATTGGGTAAATTAAAATATTATTAGTACTTTTGTTATATGAAAATAGGTAACATAGTTTCAAGTATTGATATTAAAATCTCCAATGAATTTAATTTGGTAAAAAATATGGACGAAATAATTCAAGGATTACCAACATTAATCGTTGGTTTTGACTACGTTAATAAAAATTATCCAGATTTTAATATCTTAGATAGAGAGATTGAAACTAATATTTATTGGACTTTTAAACGAACAGAAAAACGTGATAAATTTGAGGAAGATTTATATTGGTTTAAACAAAAAGTATATGATGATTTATTTAATCAAATAGTTTATATATTTGTTGACCCAATATATTACAGGGGTGCTGTAATGATTAAATTATTAAGAAAAATTATAAATATTAAAAATAAATATAGTTTGATGTATAATAATATGATTTATATTTATGGTGATAATCTTATTTTCGGGTTTGATTTAAAACTTTTAAAGTTCCTTAAATTAGATGTTGATAAAATAAAAAATAAAATTAAATTAGTAAGCACTGTATTTTTGGATGATGAAAGGATACTTATAGAATATAAAAACAATATTGAAGAACTAAATGATAGAGTTCGATTTATACCTTATTTATTTTCTATTAATAATGAACAAAAAGATACTTCTAGCTTCATTCATATTCCCAGAGAGAGTTGAATGGTTTTTAAACTACTTAGAGACAAAATTTAAAATAACAAAAGACAATGTTTTTTGTTATAAAAACTTAGAAGATGAATCTAAAGTTATAATGACATTTAAACTAAGTATACCAGAAGATAAATCTTTAAATTTAAAAGATTTATTCCCTAATGCTATGCCAATACATAAAAGAGGTAGCTGTATTTACACTATAAATGCGTTAAATAAAATGATTGAAATTCTACATCCAGAATCAATTGGTAATATTGATAATAAGTCAATAAAAATAGAATGGGATGAATATCAGAATAAAATGATAATAATTAATTCCTCAGAATTAAAGATTTTCAACATAATTAAGGTTTTTTAATATTTTATTATATTTATAACTATATAACGTTATTAAAATAATAAAATTATGGAGAACGAAAAAATTACCAAAGATTTAAATAGTGCATTAGATGGATATTTAGGTAACCAAGAACAAAACACTGACTTAGATTGTAGTTCTGGTACTTGCGTATTAAAAGGTGATAAAAGCCTTGTTGAACGAATCAATAAAAAAATAATAACAGAAGATGGTAGACAATTATTATTCTAATGAGAAAAAAAACTAAATTTAATTCAGAATTACTGAAAGAAGAATTGAATAGATTCAAGACTATTAATGAATATACATTTGGCATTGGTGAAGATGAAAATTTATTATTAGGTGGTAAATATGCAATATCTGAAGTTGATGAAGACCCAACAGATAATAATGATGTATCACTACAACCACAAGGTGATGATGATTTAGATGGTGTTGCTAACGAATTAGGCATTGATGAACCAAAAATGGATGAACCAAAAATGGATGAACCAAAAATGGATGAACCAAAAATGGATGAACCAGTTGATAATGCTGTAGAATTAGATGTTACTGAATTAGTTCAAGGTTCAGAGGAAGCTAAACAAGCTGCTGATAAAGCTACAAAAAATACCGAAATCTTATTACAAAAATTAACAGATTTGGAATCTAAGATTGCAAATATGGATAATATAACAAATAAAATAGATAGTTTAGCGAAAGAAATTATAGATAGAAACCCAACTCCAGTTGAAAAATTAGAGATGCGTTCATTATCATCGTTTCCTTATTCACAAAAACTAAGTGATTTTTGGGCTGATAAAAAAGGTGCTTACGATGTTATGGATGGTGAACAAAAAGAGGAAGAGTATTCTTTAACTCAAGACGATGTTAATCAATCTTACTCAGAAGGTGATATTAAAAACAGCTTTGATAACAATAACGAATACGAAGAAGAAGAATTCTAATATATACAAAAAAAACATTAAAAGGGTCCTTTCGGGCCCTTTTTTATTTATTTTATTTTTTTTTTATTTTTGTTGCATTATGGTTATTAAGATAGTATATTTGTATAAATCACGTGTTAAAAAAAAGTTAAAATAACTTTAATTTTTACTTGACTTTTGTGAATAATATCTTATGTTTGAGTATGTTAATTAATTTATTAATATGTATGAAAGTAAATAAATAAATAAATAAATAAATAAATAAGTAAAATGAGTAAAGAAAAAACAGGCTTAGAAGCGATGTTAGAACAGTATGAGAAAAACAATGCTCCTATGTTCGAAAAGAAGAGTGATAAAGTATATGATTTAGCTAACTATTTCAATACCTATATCGAGAAGGAAATAAAATCAGCAACAAAAGAAATCAGAATCTTACCATCACCAGATGGTTCTCCATTTGTGGAATTACATGGTCACAAAATCCAAGTAGATGGTCAATGGAAAACTTTCCCATGTTTAAAACATATGAAAAATGAAGCATGTCCATTCTGTGAGGCTCGTGAGGCTTTATTAGCTACTGGTGAGGCTTCCGACAAAGAACTAGCGAAGAAATACAATGCACGTAAAATGTATGTTGTTAAAGTAATCGACAGAAATGCTGAGGAAGAAGGGGTTAAATTTTGGAGATTCAACCATGATTATCGTAAAGAAGGAATTTTTGATAAGATTCATGGAGTGTTAACAGCACTTAAAACTAATAGGAATATTACAGATTCCGAAACTGGACGTGACTTAGCTATCAATATTCAAAGAAACCAAAATAGTATTCCAGTTGTTTATTCAATTGTTTCACAAGATTCTGGATTATTAACTGATGACTCTGTTAAAAAAGCAGAATGGTTAAATGATACTAGAACTTGGGAAGATGTTTATTCTATCAGGAATTATGATTATTTAAAAATCGTAGTAAAAGGTGGTTTTCCAATTTGGGATAAAAATGAAAATTGTTTTGTTGATAGGGATGCTGAGAAAGAAGTTTCGCCAGAGGAAGATGAAATCACTATGGGTATCGATAACTTAAAAGCTAACATTCAAGTTGCCACAACTACAGAAGGTTTAAAATCAACAGATTCTAAAATAGATGAAGATGATTTACCATTCTAATTAGTTTAGATGTAATTAACAAAAAGCAGTTTGAAAGAGCTGCTTTTTTGTTCTAAAATAACGAGAAAATAAATTTAATTTAAATGGCTAAAAAACCAGAAAAGAAATCTATTGAGAAACAAGAATTTGATTTAGATGCGTTTTTAGAAGCTGAGAACATCAGCTCAGAACCAAAAGATAAACCATTAACATGGGTCCCATTATCAAAAGCTTGGCATGATGCCTTAAAATTACCAGGTTTTCCAAGAGGATTTGTAAGCCTTGTTAGAGGTTATTCAAATACTGGTAAATCAACAGCTTTTTACGAAGGCATTGCTGGTGCACAAAAAATTGGTGACATGGCAGTTGTTATAGAAACTGAAGGTAATTGGAATTCAGAACACGCAAAACAAATTGGTGTTAAATTCAAAGAAGTTATTAACTCAGAAACTGGTGAGATAACTGAAAAACCAGATGGTTTTATCCTTATTAGAAGCAAAGATTTATATGATAGGTATAAGAACTACAATCACCAAGATAGTAAAATGATGGCTAAACCAACACGTCTGGAACCAGTTATTGAGGATGTTTCATTATTTATTTCCGAAATGATTCAAAAACAAGAAGAAGGTATTATTAATAAAAACATGGTTTTTCTATGGGATTCAATTGGTACTTTAAACTGTTATAAATCAGCTGTTTCTAATTCTTCTAATAATATGTGGAATGCTGGTGCGATGGGTGCTTTTCAAGCAATTGTTAACTTTAAAATTCCATCTAGTAGAAGTGAGGAAAGTCCATATATTAATACAATGATTTGTGTTCAGAAAATTTGGTTAGATTCTATGAATGGTGTTGTTATTAAACACAAAGGTGGTGAATTTATGTTCTTTAACTCTAGACTTATAGTTCACGTTGGTGGTATATTAACACATGGTACTAAGAAATTAAAAGCAACTGCATTGAGTCAAGAATTTCAATATGGTACTGAAGCTAAAATACGATGTGAAAAAAATCACGTAACTGGTATTGAGAGAAATGGTGTTATCGCATCTACGCCTCATGGGTATGTTAATCCAGATGAGTTAGACAAATACAAGACTGAACATAGAAAGTTCATTCACGAAGCGTTAAACGTTGGTTACGATACGGATATTCAGTTCGCTGAAGAAGAAGGTGGGTTCGAAGGTGATGATACCAACGAATAGTATTAAATATTAAAAATGAAGAAGTGAATAAAAGACCACCCAAAAATGGGGAAATTCAAGAAAAAAAACAACATACATTATTGGTAGACGGAAATGCCCTCTTTAAAACGGGGTATTTTGGTGCCAAAGATATGTATAATTCCAAAGGTGAACATATTGGTGGAATATATCAATTTTTTACAGTCATACGAAAATTATTAACTGAAGATTTATACCATAGGGTATATGTTTTTTGGGATGGTAAATTTAGCGGTAAATTAAGATATGAATTATATGAGCCTTACAAGAGTGATAGAGGTAAAGATTATATAAATGGTTCAACTCCAGAAGAAAATGAATTAAGACAACTAAAGAAAATTTGGAATTATCTTAATGAATTATATGTTAGACAATTAAGAGATGAAGTTATTGAAAGTGATGACTTTATCGCCTACTACTGTAAATACAAAAAATCAAATGAAAAGATAACTGTATGTACAAATGATACAGATATCGCACAAGTTATTGATACAGATATTAGAATTTATTATCTACATTTAAAGAAATATGTTGACATATCGAATTTTTCTTCGTACTTTCGCTATAAGTTAGAAAATACAGCATTGGTAAAAATTATGATAGGAGATTCTGCAGATTCAATAAAAGGTATTAAAGGGTTAGGTTTAACCACTTTATTGAATCATGTTCCAGAATTAAATGAAAGAGCAATGTCTTTAGATGAAGTTATATTAATTATTAAAGAAAAACAAGATGAAAGAATAAGTAATAAAAAGAAACCTTTGACTGTATTTAATAACATTATTAATTCGGTTACGGATGGTGTGCAAGGAAATAAAATATACGAAATAAATGAAAGTATAGTTAGCCTTGAAGAACCAAAAATGACTAAAAATGGTATTGATGCATTAAGACACTTAATGGAAAACACCCTAGACTCATCGGGTAGAGAAATTAAGAAAGTTTATGAGTATTTGAAGATAGATGAGATAGACAAATCAATTGGTGAATTTAGGATGGAGGACTATTTGGTTCCATTTAAAAGCCTAATTAGTAGAGAGAAGTTAATTTTTTAAAAACAACAAAAAAAAAGTAAAAATGAGTGAAAAAGAAAGAACACCAGTAAGAAAATTCGAAGATGAGAGATTTGAATTTATTTTGTACATCAATGACCATATTATTTGTCAGAGATTTTTTAAAATTCGTGATTACAACGAAGATTCTATAAAGTCTTATGAAATGAAAGAATTAATGGATAATATATGTGGAATGAATAACGGGAAATATGGTTCATTAGGTATAATTCCAGAATATTTACAAAAAAAATCTAGAGAATATCTCTGGAGTAATTACAACCCTTATTACATCCAAAAAGATGAGGTTTCTAAAGACATTTTTGATAAAGAAGACAACTTTCAATTCGAAATTAAGGTGGATAAAGTTTCTGTTGGTAAAAGCCAATTTTCTGGTAATTTTTTCCCACCTAAAGTTAGATACGCTGTGGATGTTAGGGAAATCATACCATCTATAACGTCTGAGATTAGATATTTTATGGGTAAAAAAAATTATTCACTTGTTAATGGATAATTGAAATAATCGACATATTTATTATAACAAGGTTTTTAAAAATATAAAAATATAAAAAAAATAAATGGCAAAAATAGATAAAAATAGTTTAGGTTTCTTAGGATATGACTACCAATTACGATTAATTGCACAAATATTAACAGACAAAAGATTTGCAAATAATATATTGGACATCCTAAACCCTAACTACTTTGAAGACCCTTACTTAAGAGTTGTTGCTGCTACGATAAAAGAAGCCAAAGATAAAGACGATGTTGTTCCAGATATGGGCAGCATCGAATTTAGATTATTGGAAGATGCTAAGGATGATATACAACAAAAATACACTATAGCACAACTTCGTAAGATAAAAGAAGCTGATTTAAATGATACCGAAAAGGTTCAGAATATTGCGATGACTTTCTGTAAACAACAAGAAATGAAGAGGTCAGTAGCTGAGATTACCAAAATTATAGAAAAAGGTAATTTAGAAGATTATGAACAATGTGAAACTATACTTAGGAAAGCTTTAGAACATGGTGACAACAGAGATGATGGTTTAGATATATTTGATGATATAGCATCTGTTTTAGAGGAAGACTTCAGAAAACCAATCAGAACTGGTATAGAAGGTTTAGATGATGTAATGGATGGTGGTTTATCTAAGGGTGAATTAGCAGCTATATTAGCACCATTTGGTGTTGGTAAAGCACAACCATTAAAATCTAAGATTCTAACACCAAATGGTTGGGTTACTATGGGTGATATTAGTGTTGGTGACGAAGTAATTGGTCGTGATGGTAAAAAAATTAAAGTTGTTGGAGTTTTCCCACAAGGTATTAGACCTATATATAAAGTAAAATTTAATGACAATACTGAAACGTTATGTGATGAAGAACATTTATGGTCTGTAAATACCCTTAACCAAAGAAATAGAAAAACTAAAAAAAATGGTAAAACTATTTATTTAGAGTCTGATGGTGCATATAAAACAATGAAAACAATTGATATGATTGGTAATGTTAAAGTATGGGGTAATAGAAGATTAAACTATAAAGTACCAACGGTATCACCAGTTGAGTTTAATAAAAACGAATTAATTATTAACCCATATTTATTAGGTATTATTCTAGGTGGTGGGTGCATTACAAATTTTAATCAACCACATTTTGTAACTAAAGATGAATCAATTATAACCGATATTTCTAAAATATATGATAATTTATTAATATCAGAACAAGTTAGAGATTTTGAAATCGAGGAAGATGGTGAATTAGTTTTAGTTACTCGTTCATTAAAAAAGGTTTCACTATTAGGTATTAAACCAAGTTTGGAGAGTTTAAACCTATACGGTTGTGGTTCAGAAACTAAATTTATACCTAATGAATATTTGTTCTCTTCAATTGATGATAGGGTAAGTCTTTTACAAGGTTTAATTGATTCAGATGGGTATATCGATAAACATATAATTGAAATAGTAACAGTATCTGAACAAATGAGTAAACAAATTAAAGAATTGGTTATGTCATTAGGTGGTACTTGTAATGTATCAAGTAAAATTGGTTCATATAAAAAAATAGATGGTACTAAAATAAAGTGTAAAAAAGCTTATAGAGTTTATTTTAGTTTCCCAGAATCAATTAATTTTAAGTTATCTAGGTTGGAACGAAAATTAGATAAGTTAACGTTAAGTGATAAATACTCATCAAATAAATTTATTTCTTCTATAGAATATTATGGTAAAGAAGAAGCTCAGTGTATCATGGTTGATAGTCCAGAACACTTATATGTTACTGATGATTATATAGTTACGCATAATACAACAATGATGACCAAATTCGCTAACACTGCTATGAATGATGGTAATAATGTGTTACAAATATTTTTCGAGGATAACCCTAAGGTGATTCAACGAAAACATTTGTCATGTTGGTCTGGATATGATTTGAATAGTTTATCTCTACACAAAGAAGAGTTAGAAACTATGACTAAAGATATGAAAGAAAACAGTAAGGGTCGATTAAAACTTAAAAAATTCTCTAGTGATGGTACAACAATTCCAATAATTAAACAATACATTAGAAAAAAAATAGCTGAAGGTTTTAGACCAGATTTAATATTATTAGACTATATTGATTGTGTTAGTCCATCAAAAAAATTTGACGATGTAAATGCTGGTGAGGGTAGTGTTATGAGAGAGTTTGAAGCTATGTTATCTGAACTAGATATGGCTGGATGGACAGCAATTCAAGGTAATAGAAGCTCAATTAAAGCTGATGTAGTTGAGGCAGACCAAATGGGTGGTTCGATTAAAAAAGCACAAATAGCTCACTTTGTTTTATCTGTAGCTAAGACTTTAGACCAAAAAGAAGCTGGAACAGCAACAATTGCTATTCTTAAATCACGTTTTGGTAAGTCTGGTATTATATTCGAAGATATAACATTCGATAATGGTACTATACAAATAGATATGGGTAAAAGTGTTGGTGGTAAAACTCACTCACAACATAAAGTGCAAAAGGGTGTCAACGACCAATTAAGGGTAAACGATATACTTTCGGGCATTGATAAAAGAAAAGATATTTTAAATGGGTTGGTTGTACCAACTGACAGATAACAAATAAAAAAAAAACAAATAAAATTATGTATTTAAAGGATAAAACACTTAAAAAAAGGTATTCAATATTTCCAGTAATTCACAACGACTTATGGCAAATGTATAAACAAGCAGAAGCTCAAACATGGGTAGCTGAAGAACCAGATTTAAGCAAGGACCGTTTTGATGATTTGAAAGATGAAGAAAAAGTATATCTTAAAAACATCTTAGCATTTTTTGCTATATCTGATGGATTAGTTATAGACAATCTATGTACAAACTTCTTAAATGAAGTTGAAATTTTAGAAGCACAATACTTCTATGGTCATCAAACATTTTCTGAACAAGTTCACGCCAATGGTTATTCATTACTTATCGAAACTTATATAACAAATTTAACTGAGAGAGAAGAGTTATTCAACGCAATGGAGACCAATATAGCCGTTTCAAACAAAGCATCTTGGGCTGAAGATTGGATTAATCATCCATCATTTGGTCATAGATTAGTTGCATTTGCATGTGTTGAAGGTATATCATTCGCTAGTGTATTTTCTGGCGTATTTTGGTATAGAAGTCGTAATAAAATGCCTGGTCTTGGGGCAATGAATGAATTGATTTTAAGAGATGAAACATTCCATTATGAATTTGCACTTAACTTATATAAAAATTATTTAAAAGATGAGTATAAACTTTCAGTTGATGAATTAAGAGAAATAATTTTAAGTTGTTGTAAAGTAGAGGAATTATTTGTTAATGAAAGTATGCCAGATGGCTTACAAGGTTTAACTAAAGCTGATATGATTAAATATGTACAGTACGTTACTGATATCGTATTAAATGATTTCGGTTGCCCTACTGAATTTAAAGTTAACAATCCATTAGAATATATGTCTAGAATTGGATTATCTAGTAAAAACAATTTCTTTGAGAAAAGAGAGGGTGAATACACGAGAGTCGAGATACCTACATCAATTGATGGTATGTTTGATGAAGAATTTTAATTAAAAATATAAAACATTATGAGAATACAAAAAAGAGACAAATCAACGCAAGCATTTACACCTAATAAAATATTAAATAGGATTAAAACCCAAGCCAAAGGTTTAAATGTTGATTGTGATATCTTATTTCAAGAAGTTATTCCCTTGATTAATGATAATATAACAACAACTGAAATTGATGAGATTATTGCGTTTAAATCTGCCGATAAGATTATTCAACATTCACACTATTCATTATTGGGTGGTAGAATATTATTATCAAGACAATCAAAATTAATTGGTAAAGAATTACAACCAGTTGATTTAACATATGATTTTTTTGCGGCTACAACTTTTTTAACTAAATATTCGTTAAAAGATAGTGCTAAATCACCAACCGAATTACCTTCATGTATGTATAATCGTGTTTCTAATTTTTTACATGATGACAATGAAGCTGACCGCTTAGAATTATTAAATGAACTTTCATTAAAGAAAGGTAATTTCGCTACACCAACATATACAAATGCTGGTGTTCCAGAAAGAAATGGAATGATTTCTTGTAACCTTACACACTTAGAAGATGATTCATTTGAGGGTATCGAAAATACTCTTACTAAGATATCTTCAGCATCTAAAGAAGGTTCTGGTATCGGATTACTAATAGACCCTCTTAGAAGTAAGGATAGTATAGTAGAATCGTTTAAAGGAAATGCTGGTGGTGTTGTAAGGTTAGCTGATATGGTCCAATCTAAGATGAGATTTTACAAACAAGGTTCTCGTTCTGGTAGTTGTGCTTTGTACTTATCGGTTTGGCATAAAGATATATTTGATTTCTTACATTTAACATTACCAATTGGTGACGAACAATTAAGAACTAGAGATTTATTTACGTCCGTAATTATAAATGATTTATTCATGGATAAATTAAAAGCTGATGAACCATGGTATACTTTCTGTCCAAATGATATTAAAAAAAATGGATTAAAACCATTTTATGATTTACATGGTGAAGAGTTTGTTGCTGAATACAATAAAGCTGTTGATTTAGGTATCGGCAAAGCTGTTAGTCCAAAAGATATATTCGATTCAATTATCAAGTCTCAAGTAGAGAGTGGTAAACCATATGTAATGTTCAAAGATAACGCTAATAAGCGTAATATGCAAAAAAACATAGGTATTATTAAACAATCTAATTTATGTATAGAAATTTTTCAAGCATCAAAACCTAAATACACACCACAATGTACTTTAGCATCAGTTAATTTATCTGAACATACTAACTTAGAATCAATTGCTAAAACAACTAAAATTTTAGTTAAATCATTAAATAAAGTTATTGATAAAAATAAATGGTCTGACGATTGGAGTAAAACTGCTGGAATGGACCAAAGAGCCTTAGCTATTGGCGTTGCTGGTATGGCTGATTTCTTCGCTAAAAAGAAAATATCATACGAATCAGAAGAAGCTAAACAATGGAATAAAGATATTACTGAAACAATGTATAAATCTGCTATTGAGGAATCAATGAGATTAGCAATTGAAAAAGGTGAGAATTATCCATCATGGGAAGGTAGTCCATACTCAAAAGGTGAAACTTATATTGAGGGTTGGTCACCATTACCAGAAGGAGAACCAATTCCTTTACTAAATAGTTTATTCTTAGGGTTTATGCCAACAGCATCTTCAGCTATACTATTAGGTGTATTTGAATCATTTGAACCAGTTACATCTAATTTATTTACTAGACGTGTTGGACAAGGTGAGTTCTTAGTAGTTAATAAATATATGGTTGATGAATTAATTGAAAATGGACTTTGGGATGCAAAATTAATTGAAAAGGTTAAGAAAAATAAAGGTAGTATTCAAACAATTACCGAAATTCCTTCAGATATTAGATTTCGTTATAAAGATGTTTGGGAAATACCACAAAGAGTATTGTTAGATTTAGCAATAATTAGAAATAAATACGTTGACCAATCACAATCTTTAAATATTTATCATTCAGACGCTAAATATGGTAAAATAGCATCAGCATTAATGTACGCTTGGAAAGGTGGTTTAAAAACTGGTGTTTATTATACTAGAACTAAATCTAAATTAGAAACTAACACTAAACTAGCTAGTAATTCTGTGATTGAAGAGGTTGATAAACCAAAAGATTCACCATTTGATTGTTTTGGCTGTTCAGCTTAAAAATATAAAATACTACAATAAAGGGGTTTAACGACCCCTTTTTTTTATTTAACATATTTACTTATAAAAATAATTTATTACTATATTTATATAATAAAGAAAATTATGGCCAACGGCAAATTTATAAATATCGATTATCCATTCAAAGATAGTAAGGATGGATTTTTCTTAAATTTAAATAGTGATAATAATCAAGCAGTAAAAGCTGATTTATTACATTTAATATTAACTAGGAGAGGTCAAAGACTATACAACCCAGATTTCGGTACAGATTTATTAAGATTTATTTTTGAACCAAATAATGAAATAACACTAGAGAGTGTTAAAGATGAAATAAGAGGTGTGGTAAAGAGATTTTTCCCAAAATTACAATTAAACGATATTAATATTTATGATTCAGAAGAAAGCGAATATGCTGCTGTATTATCTATTACTTACACAATAACAGATGATGTTTTTTCAACATCAGACACATTAGTGGTTAAACTATAAAATTATGTCAATAAATTATACATCTAGAAATTACGCAGATATAAGAACAAACCTTGTTGATTTAGTTAGACAATACTATCCAGACATATTCAATGATTATAATGATGCATCAGTAGGTATGATGCTTCTAGAATTAAATGCTGCGGTAGGTGACATGTTATCATTCAATACCGATAGAATGTTTCAAGAAACACAAATTGATTATGCGCAAGAGCGTAAATCGATATTATCTATGGCTAGAACATTTGGTTTAAAAATACCAGGAAAAAGAGCATCAGCCACAATCGTTGATTTTTCAGTAACACTTCCAGTATTTGGTAGTACATTTGATATTTCATACGCACCAAAAATTAGAAGTGGTTCACAAGTAAGTGGTGCTGGTAAAGTATTTGAACTTATTGAAGATATTGATTTTGCAAATCCATTCAACATGGGGGGGGTTCCAAATAGAGTAATTATACCTAATTTTAATTCTAACGGTAATTTAATTAATTATACTATTATCAAAAGGGAAATGGTTACAAATGGTTTAACAAAAGTGTTCAAGAGAGTAATAACAATATCTGATATTAAACCATTTTTTGAAATAGTCTTACCAGACGATAATATTATATCGGTTGATTCTGTTATAACGCTAGATGGTACAAGTTTCGAAACGACACCCACTTATGATAAATTTTTGAATTTAAATAATAAATGGTTTGAAATGGATGCTCTAGCTGAAGATAAAATTTTTATTGAGGATAATTCAGCAACATTAGACAACGCTAGTATTAGGGCAGGTAAATGGATTAAAACATCCAAAAAATTTATTACTGAATATACAGATTTAGGATTTACAAAAGTTATATTTGGTTCTGGAACGCAAGATACTAGTAACCTTTCAGATTTTGATACAAATCCATTATTGATTAATCAGATTAACAATTTCATAAATAATATGTCTTTAGGTACAACACCTAAAGCGAATACGACTATGTTTATTAAATATAGAGTTGGTGGTGGTGCTGATACAAATCTAGGACCAAACACAATAAATAGTGTTGGTATTTTAAATATGGATGTTAATGGTAGAGAAGATATAATTAATCAAAGTGTTAAGCGTTCGTTAAAAGTTAATAATTTATTTCCAGCTATTGGTGGTAAAAATAGTCCTAGTATTGAGGAAATTAGAAATATGGTAAGGTATAATTTTTCTGCTCAAAATAGAGCAGTAACAATTAAAGATTATCAAACAAAAATAGCTCAAATGCCAGGTAAATTTGGTTCTCCATTTAGAAATGGTGTATTTGAAGAACAAAATAAAGTTAAGGTGTTTATCTTAAGTCTAGACCCTAATGGTAAATTAAGCAATCAATTAACAAGTACACTTAAACAAAATATAAGTAATTATTTAGCTGATTATAGAATGTTAAATGATTATGTTCAAATTTCTGATGGAAAAATTATAAATTTATCTTTAGAAATAGATTTGATGGTAGACAAGAAAGTTGCGCAATCTCAAATCCAAGCACAAGTTATTCAAGAAGTTACAAAATTCTTTGATATAAATAAATTTGATATGGGTGATAATATTTATATTTCCCCTTTGATTGAAATTATAAATAACGTAGGTGGTGTACTTAACTTGATTGACTTAAGAGTTTATAACAAAGTTGGTAACGGCCTTTACAGTATGAATGAGATTTCACAAGTATACTTCGATACTGAAACTAGAATGATAGACCTAAGTGATGATAATACATTATTTGGTGAAGCCACATCTATGTTTGAAATTAAGTTACCAAATAAAGATATTCTAGTTAGAGTTAAATAACCTTTATTTAGTTATAAATAATGACTATAATTAAATAAAAAAAATATGGGTTGTAATTGTAAAAAAGAAAGTGTTTTAGGAAACGATGAAAATGTTAAATCTTATAAATTCTCAATATCTAAAATAATTGAATATACAGTTAGGGTGTCTGGATTTTTATTGTCATTAATTACAGTACCAGTCATTGTACTTATTATTATTTGGTTTATTTTTAAAATGTTAGTATTAAATCAAAACTTTGACTTAAAGGAAGTAATTAAGAAGTATTTAAAAATTGATGATAAGGACAATGATGATGACGATGATGACGATGATGATGACGATGATGATGATGAAATATTAATGATGGAGGTTGACACTATAAGAATAGAAAAAGATTAAATAATATATGTCAGAAACAATTAGAATAAGAACAACACCAGATGGTGCTGATAAATACCTTAAAATTAAAGTAGAGCAAGAATTTGACTTTATTGAGACACTATCTATGAAGATAACTCAAGAAGAAGCTTATAGAAACTTTTGTTCAGATTATGGTGTTGTGGTAGGTAGAGTTAATATTAACTCTGGATTTGGCGTTCCAAATTCTAAGGTCAGTATCTTTATACCAATAGAAGATATTGATAAAGAAGATTCTAATATAAAAGGTCTTTATCCTTATGAAATTATTTCTGATTCAAATGATGAAGGTGTTAGGTATAATCTATTATCAAAAACAAACGAGACTGACAACGAATGCTTTACACCAATAGGTACGTTTCCGACTAAAAGGGAAATATTAGATAATCCAGAAATTGATGAAATTTATTGTAAGTATTATAAATTTACAACAACAACAAATTATGCTGGAGATTTTATGTTATTCGGTGTACCACTAGGCAATTATATTGTACATGTAGATGTTGACATATCTGACATAGGTATAGCATCACAAAGACCTTACGATATGATTTCACAAGGTACACCAGAAAAAATATTTGAATCTCCTACAAAATTTAAGGGTGGCACTAATTTAGATTCTCTTGTTCAAGTAAAATCGGCAAATATAGGAGTGAATGTGCAACCTTTTTGGGGTGATTCTGAAACATGTGAGATTGGTATTAATAGATTAGACGTAAACTTAAATTATAATATAACACCTTCAGCTATTTTTATTGGTAGTATTTTTGGTGATTCTGAAAAGAATAGTGTCAATAAACAATGTAGACCTAGAAAGAAAATGGGTGAGCTATGTGAGCAAGTTTCTTCTCAGGGCACCATTAATATGATTAGAGAGACTATTGATGGTAATATTGAAGATTTTGATATTGAAGATGGTAACGTGATTGATGATAATGGAAATTGGTCATATCAAATACCAATGAATTTAGATTATGTAGTTACAAATGAGTTTGGTGATTTAATTCCTTCAGATAATCCAAACATGGGTATTCCAACCAAAGCAAATGTTAGATTTAAAGTTGGAATGTTCGAAACTGGTGGTGAAGGTAGATTAAGGACTAGAGCTAAGTTTTTAGTTCCTCACAACCCTAATAATAGTAGTGAAATTGATTATGAATTTGGACCTAAAACTAAAAAAGTGAGTTTAAGGTCTTTATATTGGAACAAGATTTATTCGGTATCAAGTTTTATCCCAAGATATCAAGGTAATAATAAAAATAGAAGAGCATTTACTGGCATTAAAAATGTTGATGATTGTGTTGGCGATAAAACACCATTTCCATACAACAAAATATCTACCGATTCTAATCCTATGTTTTTTATTATATGCTTATTAATGAGAATTATTGGTCTTATAGTAACAATGTTAAATCTTCTTTTAATCCCACTACTTAACGTTGTTATGCGAATATTAAACAAAGTTCTTGAGGTTATCTCTAAACTTATTTACCGTATTGGTGGGGTAGTCGAAAAATTCACAAATTTAAAGCAGTGTCCAGATTTCTCTATACCTAGACAAAGTGACCCAAATAAAGCCTGTGACGACTTTAAAGATATATTAAAATACATACCTTGTATTTATATCGAATGTCCAAGTGATAGCAATCAACATTTTGCACCAGGTTGTGCAAAAGGTACTAAAGGTTTAGAAACAGCATATGAGAACATTGGATGTACTGATTGTATTCATTACCCAGGTGATGAAGATGGACATACTGCAGTAAATAGCGGTCTATCTGACTGTATAGCAGCATCATTAGCCGACTCACTTAACATATATAGTTTAGATTTTTATAACGACTGGATTAATGGTTCCTTATATAGCTACTTACTTAAGTATAAGAAAAGAAAAAGAGGTAAAGAAAAATTCTGTGAATATGATTGTACTGACTTCAAGGGAGACCCCACATATACTGGTGTAGATGGTGATGGTAAGAAGGGTGGTGATAATTCATGTAATAAGAATAATTTTTTACTAGATACTGGATATGATGGTGATAGAAATTCTCAAAAATTAACATATGATAGCGGTCCTATTAAAGAGGGTTTAATTAAAAAAGTTGAAACCTTCTTTAAGGGTAAAAAAATAAGTGAAGAGTTCTACTATGCCGCATCGACACATGTTGCAAATTATAAATTATTTGCAACTGAAATAATTAGTTTAGGTTCAGTATTAAATTGTGACTGGCAAGGTATTCCTAAATTACAAGAAAAATTGATAGCAACGACTTATAATCTTCCACCAATAATGGCTGAATTAGAAGATGATAATATTAGTAAAAAAATAGTTGCTGGTATGGTAGATATCGGTGTTAATTCTGAACTTGGTGTTATATTTGATATAAACTGCTTAGGTGTACGTTCTAATTATAGACAAATATTAAACATTAGACATCAGTGTGAATTCGGTGTAGGTTTAGATGAACAATTAGACGTTGGTACTACCACTTTACCTATTAAAGGTTTTCTAGATATTACAAATATTGATGATGGTGGTGGTAAATTATTTAGAGATGTATTTTTTGGTTTAAATCAAAAGCCAAATACACCAACATTTACATTACCATCGAATGGTTTCTCAACAAACTTCAATACTATAGGTAAAGGAACATATGATTTTAGTAGTTTAAAAGATAATGGTGCTGATTACGCTAATTTTAGAGGTTTTGGTGGTCAAAACGTATTTACACAACCAAAACATTCTTATTTCTTTTATTTTGGTATAAAACCAGGCTCTTCAGCCATTGATAAAATGAATAAAAAGTTTTTCACAATTTGTAAACCATTAATATCACCAGAATTTAATATAATTGCATCATCAATTGCTGCAACTCAAGTTTTATCTACTGGTTCAATAAAATTTCAAATTGCTTCTGGTGTAGGACCTTTCACATACATTGTTAGTGGTCCAAGTAATTATGTTAATAATAGTAATACTACGACAAATGGTTCATTAATAGTTAATTTAAGTGGCTTAGAGGTTGGCACATATACAATAACATGTATTGACAGTAGTGGACGTGAAATATCACAAGAAATAATCGTTAACGGAGTACCAAAACTATACGCTATAGCATCAGTTAGTAAAAATTCCTCATCAGAAAACGCTAATGATGGTGAAATCACTATTAATTCTATTGGTGGTGGTTCTGGAACATGGACGTACCAATTATTTAAAAGTGATGGCACAGCAATAAACACAACACCAACACCAATAAATATAACACCTTTGGTTATAGGTGGGTTATCTAAGGATATTAATTCGGATGGCTCAACAACACCGTACTATGGTTATAAAATAGTTATTAAAGATAGCAATGGTGAAACAATAACAATAAACGATTTAATATTAGATGCACCACTCTCAATAGTTGCAACATCAGTTACAACAAATAATGTTTGTCACAATAATATAAATGGTTCAATAGCTATAACAATAACTGGTGGTAAGAAACCATATACTGTTACGACTCAATCACCACCAGAATCCTTAGTAAACACAGTGTTAGGTAATTTCACTAAATTTAATGACTTATCATCTGGCTCATATACAACAACGGTTGTTGATTCTTTAGGGGAAACGACGTCAATTATTAGTATAATCACGACAATTAACCCACAATTAATTATTACAAACGCAAGTTCATCGTTGATGAATAAACAATGTAGCGCTGCAAGTCATTCAATACCTTTTATGGTACCAACTGGCGCTATAAATGGTAAAGTATATGTTAGTCACTTATTTGATAATGAAACTGACTATTCTTCTTTACTTGCATTAGATTATGTTAATTCCTCAACACCATTATATATAACGATACCTAAAGATTCATTTGACACTTCTATAAGTATAAGGATTAATAATACGGATGGTACTTGTAGTAGTGACCCAATAGTAATAAGATTATCAGACATAGAATTACCACCAGTACTTTTATCAACAAATATAAACAATATTTCAGATTCTAAAGTTATTAATGGTACCAATGTAATGTTTAAATTCAATATTAGCCATCTAGCGGCTGGATATGCTAAGAGGTCACCATACCATCTATCTTACACTGTAAATAATGGTACACCTCAAACAGCTACTATATCATTTAATCGAGAATTAATAACTGGTACTGCAAATAATGTACCCGTATCAACTGACATAAACTTAGTCAAAATAAAAATGACAATCACAGATAATGTTGGTTGTACTTACACAACAGAAATGTAATAGAAATGAGTAGTGAAAGAACACAACAAAGATTAAATTTAGAGACTTCAAAAAAATCGGCAAATAATGATACCTATTTAAAAATTAATTTAGAAAATACAAATAGGTTAATTCCAACCAATGATATTTATAAAATAGTTGATGTTTCAGAAAGATTTAATACCGAAAGACAGCGTAGTAAATTTTATAGGTTAATAGGTACAATTAATCCTACAATATCGAATCCTTTATTTAATCTTAATGATTCGGTAATGAATAATAAATATACATGGGCTGGATTCAATTCTTATTACTTTTTAGACCAATCTTACCCTAAAGACAATAACAATGTAGATGACACAGATTACACTTTTTCTACAGCTATTGATAGTGAACTTAAAGAACAAAATGGTTGGTTCGGTTACACAAATCAAGACACTACCAAATCAAATAGTCTATGTAGTTTCATTGATATGGAACCAAAAAGAGAAAGGTTTAAATTTATACCAGATTTTACACCATATAATAACACAAATAATATTAAATCAGTTAAAAATTGGGAATTAACTATAACTTATCCCTTTTCAACAGATAAGACACATTCCGTTGTTAATGGTGGTTTATTAATTGTAGAAATTCAAAAAGTTATCGTTTCAACTAGAGAAATGGTAGGTATAGGAATGTACTGTAAACACAATTTAAAAACTGGTGATACAGTTAGGATTACTGGAACAAATGGGTTTAATGGTGAACACGTTATAGTTAGGGTTGGTTTGGATAATGGTGATTTAAAAGAAAATTTCTTTGTTTTAAATTTATCACCAAATGGTTCTATTGGTGTTAATTCTAGAATTAAAAAAGTAATAAATGGTGTAGAATCTGAATATTATTTTAGAAAGTTTAAAAAAATTAAAACGAGAAATACTTTAGAATTAGAACCAGATGATTATGAGACATATAATCTTGCTTTTAGCCAAAATATCTTTAATGATGAAATAGTTCAATTTGTATTTAATGAAGATATAGATGTTTCAGATATTGTAGATAATTTAGGTAGACCATTAAGTGAAATTTATTTATCAATTATCAAGACTAATAGTAATGGTTTGTTTTCTAGAACATCATCTGGTATTGAATCACCATTTTTAAAATCATATAATAATAACCCACCTTCACATATCAAGGACATCCCAGTAATCAATAAAATACACAATGGTGGAACATTACCATTTAATACTTTTAAACCATTAAACACATCCGTAAGGGTATCAGATGCCGAATTCTATGGTGATTTAGTTGAATATAATCAAATTATATTATTAGAAACTGTATTATCTGATGTGCATCATAGATTTAACACTTTAAATAGAGAATCTTCAGCTAGTTTAAATTATATAGATAACCAATCACTAGCACCAAATTTAAAAAATATATATTTAGGTCCAAGACATGAAGGTTATGAGTATAAAGCTCATTATAAAATAAAAATAAGAGATTTATCTAACTATATAGAAGAAGGTGATAATTTTACTGTGGGTACACCAGATTACGCTGTAAACCTAGGTGATGGTAGAATTATTTGGAGAGATTTAATTGACATAGGATTTAATGAAAGCGAATTTAAGGTGTTGGATTATCCATTCTTAAACGGTTGTCACTATTTATATGATAATTTCTGCTTTAAGTTAAAAAGACAAGACCCATTTGCTATATGGGGCTTATACTATGGTAATTTTCCAGAAGACCCAGTTGGAGATAGACTGACAGATAAATTTACTACTAATAATGAAGAAGATGTTTGTTAATAAAATTAAAATAAATATAAGTAAATTACTTTCTGGTACAACAGAAACAACTGTTAATATCCCTATAACTATGACATATGATAATGTTGATAATAGTGAATTAATAGAAAAGGAGTTTGTAGATTTTGGTGTTGAGAATTCAATTAACACTATATTAGATTATGAGAAAGTTAGGTTTTCACCAGTTAATAGTAATAATGACAATATGTTAACATTAATATATGATGTATTCTTATTTGACTCAAATAAATCATATGTCAACACATATGGTGATATTGGATTTACTAATGAAGATATAAATAAAAGAAAAAACTCTTTTAAAAATACATTATTAGATTTAAGGTTTTATGATACTGATAATCCATTAACACAAACTTTAATTAGTTTCACTACATTATTTTCAGAACTTAATAGTTCTGACATATTACCAATTGGTAGTGTAGGTCAAACCAAACCAGCAAATGAGATATCAACTAATTTTGTTTTGGAAAATCCATTAATTAGACCAAAAAGCTATAACGAAGGCTTTAATATTTATGGTTACAAATCACAATTAAAAATAGGTGATTCAATGTATTTATATATGAGAGCTTCATTTAAAAACGCAAAAACTGGCAAAAGTGTTAATCTTATGGTTCAAAATTCAGCCTTATCGATAGACAAGTTAATACATAAACTATATACTAGATATAAACTAAGTAGAACATCTACTGGATATCATTATGAAATTGATGATACATATAATGGTGATAGTTCTTCTAATTTAAATAACATAACTTATTCATCAGATATTGTAACTATTAAACTTTACGAAATAAATGCATTATAATGGAAGTATTAAAAAGAAAAATATTATTAGAAAATAGTGTAGATAGAAACCATGAAAGTAAAGAATGGGGTAAACTAACCGCATCTACTTTCTTCATTAAAATTATCTTAACTCAAAACATGGATGATATGGGTATGTTTTATGATATGGAGTACATAACTAAGGATAAAAACAATACCGTACCAGATTATACTATTTTAAAAGATAAATTAAATGGTTTAGGTCACACATTCCCTTTCATGAGGGGAAATGTAAGTCCAGTTTTTACAAACTCGTCAATTCCAGTAAACTCTAGATATATACTTAGGTTACCAATCAATAATGCATCAAATTACTATAATTTTGGAAATTCAGTTATAACTGGTGCCACTGATAGCAGAATAGAAGATGTTAGAAGTTATAATAGACAATCACCATTTAAAGTTGGTTTCGACATGTCAAAAGAAATATACAATAATTACGACAATAACACGATAAACGGTGTTGATAGGATTATTTCAGCCCAAGAACCTAAAAAATATGTATTTGATGGGAATAATGACATATTTTTAGGTTCCACTAATCAAAAAAGCGGTTTATTATTTTACGATTATAGTGGTAACACTAGAACAATACTTGTTGATAATGTTATAACTACAATTCCATTAACAACTTATCAATATATTGGTGAGGGCAAAAACGAAACGAACACATCTTTGAGTGCTTTACATAAAGAAGAATATTTATTTGGCATAGTTTCTCCACCAGAAATAACAAATGATATATTTATAGAAAGAGGAATAACAAGTGTAAATGATATGCATCTAAAATTATCCGAAATCAGCAGTATTGGTGAGTTAGATAAATATGGGAATGGTTTTTACAAATTAAATAAATAATAATTAAATAGTTACTTACTAAGATTTTTAAGTATCTTAATAAAATAAAGATAAAAAATATGGCAACGGGAACATACGGCACAGTAAGAGCAGCAGATATTTCACCAGAAGATGTTGAGATATTTTACCATTTCACACCATCTAGGGATAAAATAGGTAATGATACATTGATTAAATTAAATTCAAATGAAGTTCTATTAAAGGTTGATAATCCAAATAAAAGTCAATCTAATGTAACTGGTTTTGAGGTTTTTGGTGGTATGTACACCCTAAAACTACCAGTAGCTGATTTTGGTATTAAAGGATATTACACAATAATGATTAAACCAGTAGAAATAAGAACTAAAATAGTTGATGTTGGAGTATTATCAGCATACCCAGACGCAACTGGTCTTATTTTTGATATTTCAAGCGTACCAACTAGTTTAGCTAGTAAATTTGAAAACAATGGATTAATTGGTTATAGAATCGAATACATTAATGTTGGTAGTACTAACAATGATGTTAAAATGAATAATTTCTTTAGAATTATAACATCAAACAATAGATGTGAACCAGTAAATCAAAATCTAACAAATTCTAATCAAAAAGCTATTAGATACAGATTTAATGATAACTCTACTTTAACTTATTGCACTGTTTCACCATCATCATCTTCTAATATTAAACCAAATACTTTACCCTTTATAGGTAATCCCAATCAAGAGGTCATAATTACCAATACATTCTTTAACCCTATTATGATTGAGGTAGAAATGGTTGAACACGACATAGAAACATTAGCATTTTCATTATACGGAAATCAAACAAAAAGTTTGGAAGATGGAATATATACAATATACAATTTTAAAAATCAAATTTACAAACAATTTAATCTTTTTGAAATTAAAGATGAAATTAATGGTAAACCATTATTTGAAGTTAGAGAACAAAAAACAGCTATAGATTTCGCAAAATCATTTAATAATATTATAACATAATAACTAACTAAATGGCAAATAAGATAAAAGTAGTTGGATATTCAAAAGAAACAACTTATAATGGTGATGTATCATATAGAAATTTTAGTCCAGATTTAATAGGTGCACAATTAGGTAATGAAGGAGGTACATCATTGTTTACAATGGGTAATTTTGCTATTACAACTAATCTAGACCCTAAATCTGACAAAAACTATATTACCAGTAAGTTTTCAGAATTTGTAACGTTAGATACGCTTAAATTAACAACTGAGACAATTGTAGCGTCATTAAAAAATAATACTAATGTTATTTTAAATTTAGATAAATCTAATTTAAAATATTATGCATTATTTGGTTCAATGGTTGATTTTATCCGTGTATCTTTAGAGAATATAATAACAAAATGGCCAGCATCGTTATACTTAGACCCAGTTACTTTTTATAATAGCCAACAATTAAACGGTTATACATATGAAAACTATGAATATGATTCAATTGAAGATACTTCTACTTTTAAAATTAACACAACATTTATTAAGAATAACTTCCAAGTTAATTATCTGACAAATGGTACAATCATTGATACATTTAATGAATCCAACGATTTGAGAAATTTAACGATAAATTATTTATCGTATAGTGTATTTAAAGACAATAAAGAATATGATATATTAGGGTTTACTGGTTCAACTTACGAAAAAGCGGATTATATATATATCAAAGCAAAAGGTAACCCATTTAGTGGTTTAACAACAAATGAAAGTATATTTTACCATATTAAACCACTTAAAATAATTGGTGAAACATTTTTTAATGCATTACCAGATTTTGAGAATTATTTATTAAATCGTAAATCTATCCCTTTATATAATTCTACATTTAATTATTCAATAAGAACCGATAACGGTATATTAATGTATACATCAAAATCAGTTACTTGGCCAGTAAGTGATGGTTATAATATTGACTTTAACACACCAGAATACAATACATTTGCAACAGAAATGTTAAACATAGCAACAAATTATGATTTAACGGAAACTGGATTAATGAAACGATTTTTAGTATCTGAATCTATTTCAGATTTTGATTCTACTCCAGTAAAATTAGACCCTCGCCATCAAGATACAACAACTGGTCAAAAAGTTATTAAAACTTTAAATATATATGGTAGAGCATTTGATGATATTAATAAATTCATTGAAAGTATATCATTTGCACACGTTGTAACATACGACAAAAAAGACAATGTACCAGATAATTTTTTAAAAGATTTATCCAAAGTATTTGGTTGGGATTTAATTTCAACATTAGAAGGAAATGATTTAATATCCAATTACGTCACAACATCTAACTCAAGTTTCCTTGGTGAATCAGTTGGTTTAACAGCAGCTGAAGCAGATATTGAACTTTGGAGAAGACTAATATTAAACTCACCTTGGATTTGGAAATCAAAAGGTGCTAGAAAATCTATCGAGTTTTTACTTAATTTCATAGGTGTACCACAAGGCTTAATCACGTTTAACGAACACATATATAAAGCTAATGGTCCATTAGATATGGATTTATTCGTAAATGCATTATTATTAAATGATTTAGATACAGATTTAAGTAGATATCCTATAGATGAAGATGGTTATCCTAAACCATTACCAGATACAAATGATATGTATTTCCAAAACTACGGTCTATGGTTTAGAGAAACAGCTGGTACTGGTTCTACAGTAGATATCACAACTGGTAATAATCCACATATCGGTTCTTATGATGGTGGGACAAAATACATTAATCAATTTAGAACAATTATTACTGACTTTAAACCAGTAACTATAAGTTCAACAACAGTTAATGTATTAACAAATAATTTATTTATAAATTATAATCTAGGTAATATAACAAATTATAATGGTAAACTATATATAGACGTTAAAGCATTAGATGGTTCAAATGTGGGTGATTATGTTGTTTATAATTCAAGCATAATAACCAACCCTATGCCTCAAGAAGTTTTAACATCTTGTGGTTGTGATACTGAAGGTAAAGATGATGCCTTAAGTATTTGTGTTAAAACAAAAACAAAGATTAAAATGCCTTGCGAAGGTTTTAGTCAACAACCAACAATTGATAATACTAGTGGTTTTTATGTCTTTAGACTTTACAAAACTGATTTAAATGATAATTTTGTTCAAGACGAAGGTTTTACAAGTACATCATTTATAGGTAAAGAGTGTTGTAAATCTTTAGGGGGGACGTCTAGTTACTTAGACTCTGACACGTTAGGTCATATTAGTAATAATACTCGGTTAATTAGTAGTGGTTATGTTTGTTGCACAACAAATAAATGTGGTTGTAACTCTGCTTGTAAATGGTTATTAAAACCACTTATTGAAAATAAAGAAACGGGTAAATATGATTTTGGTGAGATTAATCAACCACTGGAGATACCAATAAATAGTGGTAACCTATATTTAGACTTTAATATGTTTAGGGGTAAAGGTGGTAAAGCTGTAACCACAACTGATGGTTCTAACTGTCCAGTTAAATACACCACACCATCTAGAATAGTTGACCCATATACAAATAAAGTTGGAGTTGGATGTAAATTAACTATGCTAGGTCAAGAAGATATGGCATTAGGAGATGAAAGCTACCTAAATAAATTTTTTAATCTAAAAACTAATGGTGGAATTGGCTGTTGTGTAACTGAAAACGTTATAGCTAAAACATACACTAAAAGTTTATATGAATAAAATAAAAAAATAGATAATTATAGATAAAAAGTATGTGTTATTTTTTCGAGTTAGAAGACTATAGTAATGTTAATTGTACAGAAAGGGGTGATTCCTATCTAAAACAAATGGAAAAAGATGCCTTAACGTTTCGTAACGATTATTATCTAAAAAACAAAACATACGAAGGTTATTTACCAAAACAAAGAATAATTGTTTTAGCACCTAACGGTGAAATTAAAGTTTTTGCCTCTTTAAGAGGCAAAATTTCTAAAAGTGAAAATGAAGGTTTCGGTAGTTTCTGTTGTGAAAATACAGTACCATTACTAATGAGTTCTAGGTTTAGTGAAAATAATTTACCATTCTTTCCAAACTTAGAGACTAGTACTATTTATTGGGATAATAATACGCAAGCATGTAGATGGAAAAAACCATCCATAGAAGATGGCAATTTTGACCCGTTTAAAATAGCTATTAACCCAAGTGGTAACGATGGTACGGTATTTAAAGTAGGTAAAGATGATGACTGTACATTAAATATAGAATTCGATTTTTTATTCAAATATGATTGTAAAGATTTAACTGATACACTTGAAACAACAAATGCTATCACTACAAGTAATGTAAACGTAAAATTAATTAATGATTTAAAAGAGAGAATAGTAAAAACTAAAATAGAGTGTGAAACTATCACAAATAAAATACAATCAACGACTAAAGAATACAATACCTCTCGACATTCTATTAATTGTGATAATTTTCCAATATCTAGAACAATTGATGATTTTGAAGAGAATTGGTACGAACGACCCCAAAGACAAAGATTTAGATTAGATGATTTTAACGAGAATAAAGCTTGGGGTCGTACAGCGTTTAATACATTAACAGCACCTTTTTCATATTCTATAAACTCAAACTCTTTTTATAGCCCAGTAAGCCCTACTAAACAAGTTAGTTTTTGTATAAACGAACCAGATGGTTTAAATGAGTGGAAAACAATACTAGGTAATACTAGATTCGATAGATTTATTAATGGTGATGCATTATCTTACAATTGCAATGATGTAAAAGCATTATCCAATTTAAATGATATAAGATTAAGAAAAGGTGAATCAGCATTAGTATATGCTTGTAATACTCCATTTGGTTTTAAGTCTAGTTTAAATGATAATATAAATAAATTAACTGAAGATAAAAAAGTTTGTACATTAAGAGTTATGGAACTAGAAGATGAATTACAATCTATAGTTACAACTGAATCAACCGAAACTGAATTAAAATCAATTTGTAGTTCTCCAGCTCAAGTATTAGAAACTTTAGACGTATCTTTTACTATTGATATTATAGAAAATAACGGTACACACACAACCGTACTAGAACAACCATTACATGAAGCAATTGGTTTAGGTAATTTATATGACTATCTAATACAACGCCCTACAGATAGTGGTTTTTATGTTAATGGAAAACCTAATCAAGAGGAAATTAATAATTACTACACAATAAACGATGGTGTAGTATTAAAATATAACGATGATGAACTTTACGGACCAGCAGCACCAATCATAATGAACTGTTGGGATGGTGATTTTCCAGAAGGATATTGGTGTAACGTTTTAACATGTAGAACAGCTAAGGATATATTATTAAAAAATCTATTTGATGCATCTAATTTAGATAATTCACAATTAAATTCATTTAAAAGTTCTTTATCTAAAAATATTTTCGCATCAACTTGGTTAAATAAAAGTATTGAAATTACAGATATCGATATTCTAGATAGAATTAAGAATAAGAAAATAACAATTACGTTGAAAGTTAATAATTCATGTAGTAATGTTTGTGTTCTTATGGATAATATTAAAATTAATTCCAATTGTACTAATACTATAGAAAATATTATAACATTGAGTTCATCACCAGGTTTTGTTTTAGAAAAATATGTTGATAACAAAAAATCTTGGATAAATAACACATCCAACGTAAATAGACGTTTCAATGTTTCAGATAATAAAGGGGATAATTCAATTAGACAAACCAAATATGATGTTAACGATGAAAGATTAGTTATTAACACAAAAGAAATTGATTTAGACGTAGACATATCAAACGCTATTCAATTTGATGTTTGGAAATACGTATTGGATAACCCATGTTTATTAACTGGTACCACATATGGTACTCTTTGTTTTTCTGGATGTGGCGATAATGGAATTATAAGCTATTCAAACCTATTAACAGAAGATTTAATCAATGTTGATACCGTTAATGAGTTTGAAGAGAATTTAACATCTGAATTAATCGATGTTAAAAATAGAAAAACACTTTCAGCTTACCCAACACTTAGAGGTTTATATGAAAGATATTTAAATAATACTAATTGTGATAATATATCATCTAAATTTACCTATCAAACTATGGGTAGTTTTTCAGATGTTATAGGTACATACTGGGTTGATTTAGTTGAACAAGTAGTTCCTTCAACAACAATATGGGGTAGCTCTATAATATTAGGTAACACTATATTTGACCAACAAAAATTTCAATACAAAAAAGGTACACTTGAGACATCTGTTGAATTATATGATGGAAACACATTAAGTAATAAATTTACAGCTTCTAGACAAACTTGGGACTGGGTAAATGATTGTATTACAGAACAAATAAATACGTTTTATTTAGGTTGTAATATAACTGAAAAAACTACTAACAAAAACCTAAGTATAACTACTTGGGGTCAATTAGATTTTCTAGATGACATTAACAACATGCCAACTTGTGAACAGTTAAGTAGTTGGGGTGCAACAGATGGTTGTAATTACACTTCTCTATCAACAGCTCAAGGTTCAAATGCTTTAGCAAATAGCTTTGAGGATGATATGGCTGATTATAGAGACGCTATAAGTCAGTATAGAAAAGATGAAGTTGAATATAATTTAATGGTTGATAGTGGTCGATGTGATGAACTAGCACCATATATACCAATAGCACCAGAGATTCTTACTAATAGTACCTTCCCATCTAAATTTTTTTATTTAGGTAAACCAACAAAGGTAAATTGGTATAGACCACGTAAAGCAAGAACAATGGAAGGATGGACTGCAAATACATATCCACCATCTGGAATGACTCTAGGGCAAATATTCTCAGCACATACAGATGATTTTAGGTATGTAAAATCACATTACCAATTAGAAAGCTTAACAGCTATAACTGGTAATGCTGGTGATGTATCCTTAGTAACATCACCACATCAAGAATATGCTTGGGACCCAGTATTATTGGAATGGAACCCAACTTTAAGTGATTTTATCGATGGTGAAATAATGACTGAGAGAAGAGAAATGAGGAATGCACACTTAAAGGCTAAAAATGAACTTATTTTAGCTATGAGACCATTTACTTGGTCTAATTACCACTTATTATTACACCCAATAAAGAAATGGTTCTTAACCAACGCACCATACGTTACTGGACAACAAATAATCGACTCTAATGGTAGTTTATTACCAGATTGTTATACCGTAACCGCTACAACTTGTACGGTTTCTAATTATTGTGGTACAGATAGGCAAATAAATAATACACAATGTTAAAAATAAAAAATTATGTACTTTTTTGATTTACAAGATTATTACTATCCAACAAGCTCTAGTGGTTGGTTTGATAGTGGTATTAGTGGTACAATAGTAGGATGTGCTGGTGGACCAATTCAAGGTGATTGGGAAGATGTCTTCACAACTGCTAGAGCAACTTCAGATGTTTTTTTTAACGCAATTAATGAATATAAACTCAGTGGTTTAGCCTGCAGTAATAATACTACTATATTAGATACTTGTCGTGTTGAGATTTTTAATGCTTGGACTCAAGAATCAAATGCTATGATATCATTTATTGAAACTAGAGCTGAACTTCATAACATGATAACTCTAACCGAATATTTCTATAATTACAATAAATCAGCTGGAGTTAGTGGTGGTTGTATGTCAGCCGCAACACATGATGATTATGTGTTTTGCAGGGTAAATAACCCAATATATAGTGAAAATTCTACTGGCACTACTACTGGTACTGCTATTGTTAACGTAGCATCTGGTACAACTTTTGGTGCATCAGCAATAACATCTACAATTAATTTTGGTACTAGTTTTTTAGATAGTGATTTACAAACAAAGTTTGCGGAATACGATACAGCAATAAAAAATTATATGTGTAGTGTTAAAAATTTGATGTCAGTTATTGATGGTGATACTTTTGATGAATATTACGAATAATAAATAAATAAAACAATAAAAATATGTACTTTTTTGATATAGAAGATTTTTATAATATGGGTGTGTGTGGAACTAATAAGTTTAAAACATCTCCACAACAATGGGATGACGTTTTTACTTCAATTAATTTAGTTAAAAATAGTAATAGGAATAAATTTATAACATTATATAATGATTTAATATCAGATGTTAACGACCCTAATTGTGTTGACACTATTACCGCTTTATATGACGAATGGTTAGCTATTATAGGTACCCCATCATCAGATGGTGAGTTAAATATTAAAATTCAAAATTTAAAAACCGCATTGTTAAATAATACTTTAGATTCTTGTAACCCAACTGAGTGGATAGAATATTTAGCAACGTATAACACATATAAAAACTTGATGGATGATATTGTGTTTAATTTAAAACATGGTTGCGATAATATTGGTTATAAATTAACAGCTAGTGTTGAAAAAACACCAATAAACGTATTTAATGACCCTAATTTTAAAACTAAAACAGAAAAAACAAATGGTGTATACATGAAACGAACAGATGCTGGTTCAGAATTTACTGGTTCTATAAATCAAATGATTTACACTAGAAGTTAATTAAATAATATTTTTTATATTTATATATATGCCACAATTATTAAAAAACATACAAGGACAAATTCATACCAATATAAATGGTGATGCTAGGTTAGTTAAACGTGTTTATTCTCTTATACAGCAAGAGGATTACATAAATATTAATGGTTTTATAGCATTTTTACAGAATCTTTCCAAGACTGAGGTTACATCATCTATTGTTAAACCTTTAAATTTTGGTTTAGTTAACAAGTATAATATGGAAATAATTACACTAGATATAAATTACTAATGAGATACCAAGAAAGAATATATACACAAACTCAAGATTCTGCAATTAGAAATAGGAATTTTGTTAATTTTAACATGAGTAGTGATGTTTGTATTTTTGAACCACCACTATATAATATGAGTGGTGCTACTAAACTAGACTGTACTGGTGCTACAAGTGGTACGTCATACATTATTACGGCAAATACTCAAACATTACCATTAATATTTAATTTTACTGGTAACACTTCAACATTTATAGATACTAGTGCTATATTTAATTTTAAATTATTTAAATACTCTAATATTTTTAGTGGCTTTACCACAACACCAACGTATAGGTCTAGTAATATAATTTACTCTACTTTTAGTGGAACAAATATTACAACACAATATGTTCCATCTAGCGGTTTAACTTTAGATGGTGAATATTTAGTGAAAGGATTCTTTCAATATAGTGCATGTACTGATTTTTTAAGTAGGTTAGGTGTTGGTATCGATACTTCAAATTATTTAAATGGAAACGAATATGGTATTTACAATGATGAGTTAGACTACTATTTTATTGCGATTAAACCAGCTAGCACCCCTACTTTGATTAATAGCTCTGCCATCCCTAATGAAACATCTGGATTATATCAACAAATAATATTACCACCAGCTGGTGAAACAAATGTTGTCATAACAGATAGTAGAAATGGTAGTTTTATTTTATCGTTAAATGGTTTAGTCTTATCAAATGGTTTAGATTATACAGTAAATGGCAATATAATAACATTAAGTGGTGAAACGGTTGCTGACGATATAATAACACTTATATACACAACAAATTCTGGTCCTACGTTAACATACGATAATATTGAGATAACACCACCAATCATAAGTGGCGCTACAAATTCAGAAGGAAGTAATACATTCTATTTTAACACAACAAATAATAAATATGAACTATACACCTCAGTTAAACCTTTAAACGCTTCTAATATCCTTATAATGTTAAATGGTGTAACATTAGCCAATGGTATTGACTTCTATCAATCAATAAGTAATGATAAAAGAATAATTTTAGAAGGTGATTTAATGTTAGGTGATATTATAACAATAGTTTATTTTCCATTATTAAATTTCTCAAACAATATAAATACGAATAATATTGCTGTTACTTGGAGCATAGATACACCACCACAATTAGTTAATGGCACTTTCACCCTAGAAGTAAGTACTGGAAATACATTTAGTAATTTCTTTTATACTGGAACTACCGACTACTTATTAGATACATCATTTTATGCGTTAGATTTTATTGCTAGTGGTAGTGTTGGCACAAAATTATATTATAGAGTAAAAAACGATAAAAAATATATAACAATTTGTGGTAACACAGTAGAAAGTATAGTTTATAGTGATACTATTCCTTTAACTATATCAACTAATTCGATAAATTCATATTAAATAATATTTACTATGACATATTTATTACTAAAATTAAGAAAACAAGATATTTATTAATATGAGTTACATAATTAAAAGTACAAGTCCATTTGTTAGTATAAAACTAACTGAAAAAGGCAGAGAAATGCTAAGTCAAGGGAAATTAAATTTTTCTTTTTGGGCAATAGGTGATTCTGAGATTGATTATAATAGAGAAGCGTTAATTAACCCATTAAGTGTTACCTTATCAGCTACTAGTGTTGTGATGAGACCCTTAGATAGACAACCAAATATTAAATCATTTATCTTACCTTCAACAACCACTGACCCATACAGAGTGATTAATTCTTCTGTATTAAGCGTAGTTAAAGCTGTTGTAAACAATGAAGCTAATGAAAGAGGTTTCTTTTATTTGTCTGGTTCTTCATACATAACTAAATCTGATTCAGAATATAGTTATAATAATAATTATTCAGTAAATACTGTGACATTATTCACTGGCGGTACTAATTTCGTAGTTCAAACTACTGGACTTACAGTTGGGGATGTATTATTAATTAAATATCCTAAATACCCTAACGGTACTTTAACAGCTAATAATAATAGCACACCGCTACCAAATTTATTCTATAGAATCCAATCTTTTACTGGAATAAACACAACACAATCTACAGTAACCTTAGATAGACCGTTACCTACATTAGGTTCAACATTTACTGGTTCAACTCAGTATTACCTATACAAGGGTGGTGAAGTTTCAACATCTTTTGGTAATAACAATAGCACATCTTATTGGGATACTGGTACATTGGCGTTTGATTCATCAAGTAATGTAACATGTAGTGATGTTCCAGTATGGAATATGAATAATGTATGGTGTGAAGATTTAGCTGGTGTTACTGGCTTAACAACAACCAAACTATATGAGGATTATACTAAATTTGGTTCTTATGCTTATTTAGGTCAGAAAAATCCTTACTTAGAATATCTTAGTAAATCTACTACAATAACCGAAAATGCAACATTTAATTGTGATGGTGTTGGTGCTGGTGGTGGTGGTTCTTATCTAGATGATATATCAAAATCTATTTCAATTATTCATTATACTAATAATACTATATCTAATCTTTATGGTGAATTCTTTTATACTGATGCAGCAAATGGTAAGCATTTAGTTTTAGAATTACCAGATTTAATGTATCATAGAAGAAACTTTTCAACGGCTAGTGGTACCACAATGGGGATGAGATTCTTATCAACTGGTGGTACTAAAACAACTGGTACTGATATTCAATATATTGATTTATTTGAAGATACATCATTAATAGCACTTGGTGCGACACCAAGTGTCGTAGGTAGAGTTTACCCACAAATGAAAACAGTTGTATTTCATGATGATGAAATAATTGCTAGTATGTCACACAAATCAAACAGAAACTGGACACTACCAGAATTATCTGTAACATTGGCATCACCTTCTGGTGGTACGTCAACGGGTATTTTAGAAACAAATAATACAATGTATTTAACATATGTTTTAGATAATTTAGGTCATTCTGGTTATACATCATCAATGCCTTGTCAAAAATATGTTAAAATAACAAATAAAACATCTTCAGCTAAAGATATTGAATTTAAGATAAATGGGACAGATTTATTACCATTTATGCGTAAAATTGAAAATAGTGATTATGATGGTTTAGGTTTTTATGCACATAACTTTAAATTACTATATCAAATAGTTGCTAATGATGCTGATAGACCAGATGCTGGTTCATGGAAGTCATTTGATTACACTTCAACAGCTATTACTGGTGTTGCTGGCGAATCTATTGACCCTAAACTATTAGAGGTACAAATACCATATACGAATGGTTTCTTGTTGAATCTAATTAAAGATGCTACATCAATAACTTTTGATTTAATATCATTATTAAATCTACCAGCAACAACAACACCAAAAGCATTACAATTTGGTGATGAAAAATTCTTTTATGGTAATTTAAAAACATATATTGGAGCAACAATATACAAAACAATATTTAACATCGGTGTGTCAAGTTCTGAATTTAACACTACTACTAACATTACTAGAAGTAAAGATTCTGTTACGAACCCACCAAATATTAAACTTTCTGAAGTTGGTATTTACGATGCAGATAAAAATTTAGTTTGTATCGGTAAAGTAAGTACACCAATTGAATTAAAAAGTGGAAATAACATAACATTAGAACTTAGTATGGACTTTTAATCATGGGATATAACAATACAGCAACAACATTAACATTAATAGCAAAATTAACACCAATAGGTAGACAAAAACTAGTATCAAATGATAACTCAGTAATTAAAACTTTTAGTTTGGGTGATTCAGACGCTAATTATAATGTAAATCTATTATTAGGTACTGGACAAGTACCTTCAGAATCTGGAGACATTGGTTTTGGTAACACAACTAGCAATAGTACCGCTAACAACATCAGACTTAGTTCTTTTATTGTAGTTAATTCTTCTGGTTCAATATCTAAACCAGTTTCTAGTCAATCGATTAATTTAGTTACTGAAGGTGCTGCAAATGGTTCAACAATTATTAGTGGTAGTAATTTAACAATGAATGTCGTTAATAGAGCAAATTCACTATCAGACCCACTAGTTAACCTATATCAAACATTTGGTTTATCTTTGGATTCAAACGAAGATGCTATTATTAGTGGTACAACATTTGAAAATGGTGGATTATCTGATACAGCGTTTAGTGGTATTAGTGTTAGTAAAGTATTAATAGTGGCTATAGATAATTCACAATACGGTGAAGCTATTGATGGTAAAACGGTTAAATTAGAAATACCTACAAGTGCTGGTACTTTCTCAATGTATAGTACATTTATGAGCAATCAAACTCTAGATACGATTTTAGATGCACAAATAAGAGATGATTCAGCAGTATTAAGACCATTCGGTTCAAATGTTGCCGCAATGTTTTGTGATACCATTAAAAGACCTAGTAATAATGCTGCATTAAGTTGGGCTACTGGTTACGGTTTAAGTAAACCGTTTAGTATAAATGGAAAACAAAAATTTAATTTACAAAATAACACCAATATTAGCTCAACTGCTGATACTGCTGTTGGTGTCGCTTATTTAGACAAAGGTTTCGTTGTTATTACTAATCCAAATATAGTTAATTCGTTTGTTGCATCAGCAGCAACTGGTACCACTCTAACAATAGACAGTGTATCAACTAATGTTAGTCAAATAATCACTTGTATAGCAGATAGAGGTGAGTTTGGTGCATCAACCAATACTACATTTAAAGATGGAGATGTATCAAGAATAAGTGAGGTTGGTTTATACGATGATTTTGGTAATTTAATGGCTTATGGTAAGACAGATAGACATATAACTAAGAATATAAACGAATTCTTAGCGCTTTCTATAACTATTACTATTTAACTATTTATTTTTATAATTTATACTTTAAATTATAGAATAAAAAAACATAACATGGAGAAAGAACCAGAATTTATACTAGCGTTAGACGTGTCTACATCAACAATTGGTATCGCATTATTTGAAGACTTAGGAGAAAAAGGTGAATTAAAATTATTACATCACGTTTCACCTAAAGTAAGACCAAAACCAGATAATAAAATGGAAGAATTGTTTAGAAAGGTTGAAATATTTGAAGAAGAATTTCTTATTAATTATGTAGACTTCAACATTACCAAAGTAATAATTGAGGAACCCTTACTACAATCAAATAATGTCAATACAGTAGCTACACTATTGAGGTTTAACGGCATGATTAGTAGGTCAGTATATGATACATTAAAAGTTATACCAAACTATATTTCATCATATGATGCTCGTAAATATGCATTTCCACAACTTATGGATGTTCGAACTCATAAAAGAGATGGTACACCTTTAGACCCTAAAGCTATCGCCAAAAATAACCCAGTTTTATTTGGTGGGTACCCTTTTGATGTTGATAAAAAATATATTTTATGGGAAAAGGTTGCAGAATTGGAACCACAAGTTACATGGTTCTATGACAAGAAAAACAAACTTAAGAAAGAAACATTTGATACAAGTGATGCATATGTTTGTGGTATCGGATTTATGAATATGATAGGATTATGGTCTAAATAACTAAATATATCTACTTAAGTGTCTTTTCTGGATTTTGCATATATTTTTTAATAAATAAGTTTATTAAAAAAATTAAGAAATGTGATGTTTAGGTTTTATATAAAAAATTGGATTGTGAAAATATTGTTTGTTTAATTAAAATAAATTACATACCTTTGATGTATGAGTTTTTTATTAGTTAATATTCTAGAAAGTTTTCTTGGTGAGATTAGAAAACATAATGAAGATACTGGACAAGCAGCGTTTGATTGTCCAGCATGCTCCTCAGAAAAAGGTTTAATAGATGGTGATGGTAAAGGTAATCTAGAGATTAACTACAATAAAAGTATGTATAGATGCTGGTCTTGTCATGAAACAAACAATATGCATGGACCAATAATCAAATTATTAAAAAAATATGCAACACCAAAGAATATTCGTGATTACTTATTGGTCAAACCAGATATAAATGTATGCGATAAGATAAAAGAAAAAATAATAGTTACTTTACCAGAAGGTTATAAAAAACTAACTGAATGTGACTCCAAAGACTATAAAGCATTTGAAGCTATACAATACCTATACGATAGAGGTATAACCGATGAAATAATTAAAGATTTTAAAATAGGTTACACTTATCGTGGACCATTTTTTAATAGAATAATAATTCCATCATACGATTCAGAGGGTGAATTAAACTATTTTATCGCTAGATGGTTTTCTAGTCAACCTACTAAATTAAAATATGTTAATCCAGAAGTGGAAAAACAAGGTATAGTCTTCAACGAAAGTAGAATTAACTTTGATGCCAATATCCATATTGTTGAAGGCGTGACTGACCATATAGTTACACCAAACTCTATCCCATTATTAGGTAAGTATCTTACATTAGATTTATTGGAATTACTGCATGACAACGCACAAGCCAATATAATAATATTTTTAGATGATGATGCATACGAAGATGCTAAAAGACTGTATAGGGAGCTTAACTTTGGTGATTTAAGAGGACGTATTAAATTAGTTAAACCTCCAGAAGATTTAGACCCATCTAAAATATTTGAAAAATATGGTTATATGGGTATTGTTAATGTGTTAAGAACAGCACATAAATTAGGTTAACCATACATATTTTTAAATTAACTGATATTTATTTGTAAACATACAATATGAACATAAAAAATAGATTAAGACAACTTATTTTTGAATCAGAAGGTGACTTTGGTTATCATGGTGGTAATTTACAATATAAAGCTGAAAAACTTTCAGACAGAGGATTCATTATAGGTAAAACTGGTCAAATGGGAACTGGTCATTATTTTTATGGTAATATAGAGGATGCTAAAAAACACGCAGAATCTTTTGGTAAAAAGAAAATAAATAATATTTCAGTATATTCTGTTGATTTCTCAAAATATAACTTATTTAAACCGTCAAACCCAAAAGAATATTATGATAACTTAGTTGTAGTGATAAACAATGATTTTTTAAAACATTTAACAATGAAAGATTTTGAAAATGAAGAAGTAATTGAAACACTTAAAGATGCTTCTGAATTTTATGGTAGTTACGGTGTTAATATAAGTCATGAATATTTTACTATTATAGCTAAACAATTCGTTCAAGATTTAATATCAAAATCATCCAAAAGTGATGAAATGTTCAATACTAGGGTTTTAAAGGCAGCTGGATTTGAAGGTGTCGATGTTAGGAATACACCATTAGATAATTTTGCAGTTGGTTCTATAATATTTGATATTAAACCTAATACGATAAATAGAATTCAATAATAATTTTTAGTTTAGTTGTAGTTTAAGTAAAAAATTAGTACATTTACTTAAATTATAATATTATGAGTAAAGCTAAATTATGGGTTGGTCCAGTATATCTAGAACCAATAGAACATAGGTACCACCATAGAGAGACTGGTAAGACATATAAATCTGTCACCACGACACTTAGCTCTATTGAACCACACTTTGATTCAGAATCAGTTTCTTTGGCCATAACGAAACAAGCTGATAAAGTTAAACAAGAGAGATACATTGGTTTAACGCAGCAACAAATTTTAGATTTTTGGCAATTGCTTAATGATGAGGCTAATGTATATGGTACAAAAGTACATGATATTGTTGAACGTTATTTATTAGCAAATAAATGGTACTTCCCATCAGATGATGAAGAAGGTGAATTTGAGGAAACTGTGATATCTGGATATGAAAATCTAAAGATAGATGAAGGTATCGCTATGTGGCCAGAAAGAATCATGTTTGCTGAAGATTATGAGTTAGCTGGCATGGCAGATTTAATCATTGATATTGATGAGCAATACTTCGATGTATGGGATTGGAAAGGGTTACCTATCGACACACCAATATTCACAAGTAATGGTTGGAAAACTATGGGTACGATATCAAAAGCGGATAGTGTTTATGATATTAATGGTAAATTAAGTAAAATACTACACATATCAGAAGTTAAGAATAAGACTTGTTATCAAATAAATTTTGATAATAATGAGAAAATAGTTTCAGATTTTGAACATAGATGGTTAGTTTCTTTTTATAGGGATAAGGTTTTTAAAGATAAGGTAATGACAACCGAAGAATTATATCATTATGTAAAAGAATTAAATGATAGTGGTAAAAGACGGTCACATAAGATTCCTAAAATTAAAATAGCTAAACCACTAAATAATGATATTGTTAACTTACCAATTGACCCGTATCTTTTTGGTGTTTGGCTTGGTGATATCCATTCAGCTGACGAGAAGGTAACTAATATGAATGAAGAGATATGGTCTGAGATAAGAAGTAGAGGTTATGAAGTTGGTGAGGATGTTAGTCAAGGGGGTTGTGGGAAAGCTAGCACTAGGACAATTTTTGGTTTACGAACCAAATTACGTGAATTGGGTTTGTTAAATAATAAACATTTACCAGAAATATATTTACATAGCTCTTATGAACAACGATTACTTGTTTTACGTGGTTTTATGGATAGTGATGGATACTATAATAAAACTCGTAAAAGGTTTGTGATGTCTACCACAAGAGAATGGCAATCTAAAGCATTCACACAATTGATTAGTAGTCTAGGTGTAAAACCAACAGTTATTTATTATAAGAAAAAAGCAAATGGTAAAATTACTGACGTTATTGATGTTTTATTCAGCACTAAATCATTTAACCCATTTTTGTGTCGAAACCAAATAGGTGTAGAATATGGATTAAATGATAATGGAAGTTTTAAAAACATAGTATCAGTTAATTTAGTTGAGTCAGTACCAACTAGGTGTATTGAGGTTGAAAGTGAAACTAAAACATTTTTGTATGGTGATACATTTTCAGTAACACATAACACAAATAGAGAATTTAATTTCTTTAATCCTTTCGGTAATGAGACATTATTCGCCCCATTCGACCACTTACAATCTTGTCAATGGTCGATATATTCATTACAACTTAGTGTTTATGCTTATATGTATGAATTAGAATTTAAAAATAGAAAATGTAGACAAATATGCATTGGTTATTGGGATAAAGAAAAGAAATCTTTCGAGAAGATTCAGATAATGTATTTAAAGCATGAAGCTAAAAAACTTATTGAAATGCACTATTATAATTTAATGAAAAACGCTTAATAATATGAAAGAAACAAAAGTACTTAAAATTATACATGCGGCTGATATCCACATCAGAACGTTTAGATTACACGATGAATATAAAGAAGTTTTCGTGACATTCATGAATGATATTAAAGAGTTAATAAAGGGTTATGACCGTGAAGAGGTTCGAATAGTGATTGCTGGTGATTTAGTTCATCAAAAGATTGTTATATCAAATGAGCAACTAATATTAGGTACTTGGTTTTTACGTAAGTTAGAAGAGATTGCGCCAGTAATACTTATAGCTGGTAATCATGATTTATTAGAAAATAATAAAGATAGAATGGATTCTATATCTCCAATGGTTCAATTTTTGGGTGATAAAGATATAAATTATTTTAAGGAATCTAAATGTTATCTAGATAGTAACATAGTATGGTGTGTTTACTCTATATTTGAGGAGAATCTAAAACCAAATATTGAAGAAGCTAAAAAAGAATTTGGTGAAGATAAAATATATATTGGGTTATTTCATGCAGCTATAATTAATGCTAAGACAGATGTTGGTTATGAGATTGAACATGGTGCTGGGTTAGACATCTTTGAAGGTTGTGATATGGTAATGTTAGGTGATATACACAAGAGAAGTTGTTTTCATTTAATAGAAGATAAGGAGATTCATGAGGATGAATTAGATAAATACCTTAAAATGGGTTGGGAAATCGATAATTAATTTATTTTTTTAGTCTTGTTATTATATATTATTAATAAATAATTACGCAACAAAATTTTAGAGAGATGAATAAATGTAAAATATTTCAAACAGAAACTAGAAATAAAACATATTGTTCTATTAAATGTCAACATATTGGTTATAAAGAAATAAGGGTTAAACATAGTGATGAATCGGAAGAATATAATTCTAATACAATAAAAAAATATATAAAAAAAATGATGATTAAAATAAAAAAAGTAATACCAATAAGTTATTGTGGAAGTTTAATACAACAGAATTTTGGTGAGAATGTAACTAAACATGGTTTCTTATTATGGGATGTTGGAACAAAAACATTTACTGAACATGATGTTAATAATAAATACCCATACATTCAATTCAAAGTTACATCATTGGAAGATTTAGATAACGGAACAGAAAAAATTACAAACTTATGATATTAAAAGAATTAAAAGAATATATATTATCAATTCCAGAAGACATGGATGAATTTACTGTTGTAAATGGTGAATTTACCTTAGATAAAGATGGTAACACGTTCGTTATGGAAAACAATCAAGTACATACAGCTTACGTAGACATTAACAATAAAGAAATCCAATTTCTACATCAAACAGATAAAGAAGTTAAAGATATGATACTCGGACTAGATGGAGATTCCTAAGCAATTAAAAGAAGATATATGGAATTATTGTAGACACAATGATATTACCAATATAGATGAGTTTATGGTAAAACTTATTAGACAAGGTTTTACTATCGAAAAGTTTGGTGCAACACCAGCAACAAACGAAACAATTATAGAAAAAATTGTAGAGATTGAAAAAATAGTTGAGGTTGAAAAAATAGTTGAGGTTGAAAAAATAGTTGAGGTTGAAAAAATAGTTGAAAAAGAAATAATCATTAGTGATATATCTGAGATTGATGTTTTAAATAAAAAACTAAAAGTAAGAGCCGAACTGCAACAGAAAACAAATACAGAGTTAATTAATCTTACAAATACCAATAAAGAAATTGGTGTTGAAAATGATAAATTAGTAAGTGAAATTAAAGAACTTAAAGAAGTAATTAAAAAAAATAAAAAAGATATTTATGGAGAGTAAAGTTTTAGTAGATAAAAGTATAGATGTATCGCCATATAGTAAGATTAAAGTATATTGGGACGATAGACCAGAGAACTATTCCAAAGAAGGTAAAATTAAAGTAAGAAACTATTTTGCCAATAAATACGGAGTTTCAAAAAGTAATATAAATGTTGTATATAGACCAATTAGAATTACTGAAAATGGTGATATAATTGAGATTATTGGTGCTGGTATTGAAAATATAATGGATGTAAATTATCAACGAGCACTTATGAAAGAATTGATTACTAGAGATGGTAAGACAATAGATTTTAATCGAATAATAGCTTTGGATGATAAAGTTAATGGTGAATTGAATGTTGATTTAAATGAAACACAACATAGGTCATGGACACTCAAGTGGGTTATGGTTGATAATTTCTTATCATTTGGTGAGAAAAACTTCCTATCTTTTGATAAAGCAAAAGGATTAACGATTGTTAATTCATTTCCACCCAATCAAGGTGGTAAATGTGTTAGGTCTGATACTCAGATAGTTATATCCTTTGATAAAGCTAAGATAATTGAAAAATTGGGGTTCTTACCAGATGAATTAAAATAAAAGGATAATTGAATACAATGGTGATGTGTTTCATGGTAACCCAAAGAAATATAAATCAACCGATAATTATGAAGTGTTAACTATTTGGGATTCAGAATATAGGTGGGGAAATAAACAAGATATAATAAATAAGTGTATTAATTTTTTAAAATAATAAGAATGGATTTAGTTAAAGAAATTACGATAGGTGAATTAAATGATATTTACCAAAAATATGGTGACTTAGGTTTTAAAGTAAATACACCTTATGGGTATAAAAATATTGAATGGTGTGGTATCACTGAAGAAAACGCTGATGTTTACAAATGTGAACTTGAGGATGGAAAATATGTTGAAGGGGCCGATTATCATAGACTAAAAAAAGAAGATGGTGACTTTATAGTATTAAAAGAGGTGGAAGTAGGTGAATCAATCCAAACGGTTGATGGTATTTCTAAAGTTAAATCTATTGAATTAATGGATTTTAAAGATACTCTTTATGATATTCAAGTAGAGGAAGTTCATCAATATTATAGTAATGGTATTGTATCTCACAACACTACGTTAACTATTGATGCTATAAAGTTTTTACTGCATGGCACAACTACTAAGACAGATAAAAACGAACAGATTTTCAATATGTATAGTGGTAAGGATGAATTAATCGTTCGTGGTATGATTGATATTGAATCTGAAGAAATAATTATTGAGAGAAAGTTAAAACGTACCGCCAAAAAAGATGGTGGTTGGACAGTATCCAATAAAGTTAATTACTATAAATTACTCCCAGATGGTGAAGAAGAATTTTTAAATGAAGAAGATGCTAAACAAACTACTAAAAAGTTAAAAGAAACTATTGGTAGTGAAAAAGATTTTGAGATGCTTGTATTAGCAACTGAAAAAAACTTAGAAGATTTAGTTGGTTTAACTACTACTGAGTCTGGCAAAGTAATTACTAGACTTATTGGGTTAGAGATTTTAGAATTAAAAGAAGCTGCTGCTAGAGTTATGTATAATGATTTTGCTAGAAAAAAGAAATCAAATGAGTTTGATGTAATAACTTTAAAAGAGGAGATAGATGACCATAATGATAAGGTAAAATTAGGTAACGAATTATCCGAAACGTTAAGTGAAAAATTAGATAACATAAAAAAAGAAATAGACAGTTTAAGTAAGGAAAATGACAGATTAATTGATAGTAAGAAAAAGGTTGATGTTGAAATATCTGAAATTAATCCATCTTCTCTTGAAAAATCAGTAAAAGAATTAATAGAGACTGGTATTGGGTTAAAAGCTAAGGTTAATATCTTAATTACTGAAATATCTGAAATTGGTGAATTATCTTTTGATGAAGATAGACATTTTGAATTAACTAAGTCTGTAAACTCAAATACTACTACCAAAGCAATTAAAGATGCTGAAGTAATTAGATTAGGTACTGTAATAGAAGGTTTGATTGCTGGTGGTATTTGTCAATCATGCAATCGTAAATTAGATGACGTTGACAACACTGAACACATCGATAAACATCAAAAAGAGATAGATAGTTTACTCAAAATTTCAAAAGATTTAGAAAATGAGATACTTATTATTAATAGTGAGTTAAAAACATTAAATGAAACTAAGATTATAGTTGATAAAAAAAACAAGACAGAATTGGCTAAAGATAGAGCTGAGGTTGAGATGGATAGTCTTAGAAATGATATCACCTCTAAGAAAAATGATTTAAAGAAATATAATTTAAACTTAGAAGCTATTGAATTAAATAAAAGCATTGAAGCTCAAATATCTAAAGTTAAAACAGATATTGTTGTGTTTAATCATTCTAAAGATGACTACATCACTAAAATAGAACGTAATAAGACAGATACAAAGAATAACAGTGATAATATAGTGACTAAAACTAAATTAATAGAGACTATAAAAAAAGAAGAGGATGTTGATAAGATATTTAAAGTATATATCGAATTAGTCGGTAAAAAGGGCATATCTAAATTAGTTTTACGTTCAGTCTTACCAATAATAAATTCTGAAGTTCAACGATTGTTAGATGATGTATGTGATTTTGAAATTGAGATATTTATAGACAGTAAGAATGATGTACAGTTTTTATTAAATAAAGATGGTATATCTAAATTACTTAAGTCTGGTAGTGGTTTTGAGAAGACTGCATCTAGTTTAGCTTTGAGAGCTGTTCTAGGTAAGATGTCCACATTACCTATGCCTAACTTCATAACTTTTGATGAGGTATTGGGTAAAGTAGCACCAGAAAATTTAGATAAGTTAAAACTATTGTTTGATAGGATTAAAGATATGTACGAGATTGTTTTTTTTATTACCCACAACGATTTAGTTAAGGATTGGTCCGACAACATACTTACGGTGATAAAAGAAGATAATATATCTAGAATCACGCAGAAATAGTTGATATATAAATAAGTTTTGCGTATACTTGTTAAAAAAAGAATTAAATGGAATTAAAAAATTACTGTGTTGTTGTGATGGGCGACACCAAAAATGCTCTACTAGAAATAGAGAAAGTTAGCGATTCTAAACCCAACTTGTTAGATGCTAAAGGTATAATAATTGCTACCTTTTCTGCTTTCATAACAATAAAAGAATTAAAAGACTGGTTCACTCTTAATAATAGGAGTTTTCTAGTCTTTGATTTGTCTGACGAAAGTTCTGCTTTTAAAATAACTAAAGAGGATATTCATGAAGGTTTATTTGGTTTTTTAAAAGATAATAACCAAAATTTTTTAACTAAAAGAACTTCAGAATTAGAGGACATGATTGAAGATGCTAAAATTATTTCTGAAACTAAACATTTTAATCGTGATAAATTTATAGATAAATTTAGAGAAGATTTTAAAGAGGAAAACTATTTAAATGAATCGGTGATAGATAAAATGTATAATAATGAAAAACAACTTTGGATAGGTAAAATTCTAGATAAAGGTATTGAAAATTTAACTGAAAAAGATAAAAAAATGTTAACTTTTTTAGTAAAATAAGTCGTCAAACCCCTTGACTTTTAATGGGTTTATGTTATATTAACATAATTAAAAATAACGAAAATTAGAGATAAATAAGTAATTTTAATGAGTAAAAAATTTATAAATTTTGATAATGACGATAGTGTTACAAAATATTTTAAGGAAGTTAGAAAATCAATTATATTAACTCCATCAAAGGAGATTGAATTAGCTATAAGAATAAAAGATGGTGATGAAAAAGCTATAAATGAGTTATGCGAGGCTAATCTAAAGTTAGTTATATCTATAGCTAAAAAATATCAAGGTCAAGGTTTATTATTATCTGACTTAATAAGTGAAGGTAATTATGGTTTGATAAAAGCTGCTACTAGATTTGACCACGAAAGAGGTTTTAGATTTATATCATACGCTGTATGGTGGGTTAGACAAGCTATTATCCAAAGTTTATCTGATAATTCTAGAATGGTTAGATTACCATCAAACGTTATAAGTAGAATATATAAACTAAATAAAGAGATTGCTAAATTTGAATACGTTAATGAAAGAGAACCAGTTTTTGGTGAAATTTTGGATGAAAACAATAATTCCATAAGTTTAGTTAAATATCCTAAATGTGCTTCTTTAAATGAAGTTATAAATGATGAAGGTGGTGAATTAATTGAACTAATTCAAGGTGAAATAGAGGAAGAAAATAAATTGGAAGCTGATAATAGAATTAAACAACAATTAAACGAAACTTTATCGGCATTAGACGAAAGGGAGTTAGATATTATTAATTCTTACTTCGGTATAGATACTGAATGTGAAGCTATGACGCTAGAGGCTATAGGTGAAAAATATAATTTAACCAAAGAAAGAATACGTCAAATAAAGGAAAAAGCTATACGAAAATTGAGACATAATGCTCATGATTTATACACATTAATTAATGAATAAAAAAAAAATATGAAAAATAAAAATGGGTATTTAATGATGATATTGGCACTAGCTATTGCTGGCTGTACTGCCTATTTCTCAGTATTAGGTTTATCACAATTATTTGCTGGTGCCGCTACTGCCGTAATTATTATGGCTTCTGTTTTAGAGTTAGGTAAAATTGTTGTAACGACTGCTCTACATACTTATTGGAAAAAATTAGGTGTAACATTAAGACTATATCTAACCTCTAGCGTTGTAATATTAATGGTTATAACTTCTGCTGGTATATATGGGTTTTTATCTAATGCCTATCAAAAAACATCCAATAAGTTGGAAATTCATGAAGGTGAATTAAATATTTTAAATTTAAAAAAGGAAAATTTTGAAAAATTAATTGCTAGTAACGAGACAATTACGTTAAGTAAAACAAAAAGAATTGACCAATTAATTGACCTTAGAAACAATCAAGAAAATAGATTAGATGGTGCGAGTTTGTCAAGACAAATGAAAAACGCTAGATTAGACATTGAAACTGCAAATAATGAAATAAAATCCTTAACACTTAATATTGATGAATTAAATAGTAAAAACATAATACTTAGTGATTCAGTTAATAAATATAATGTTAAAATGTTGGAATTAAAGGTTGATAGTGATGTTGCTGGTGAAGTTGGACCACTTAAATACATTTCATCTCTTACGGGCATCCCAATGGCCAATATAGTTAATTATATGATATTACTTATCATATTTGTTTTTGACCCATTAGCAATTTCACTTATTATTGTTACAAATAGGATTTTTGAGATTGAGCGTGAGAAAAAAGAAGAAAATGATGAACCATTAACTAAAGTTCCAAAATTTGTTGATGATATGGAAGTTAAAGATTTAATTCCTAACACACCTACACCAAATCTTAATGTGGAGGTAGATAAGGAATTTCCAGATGAACAATTCGATGATACAAACGATATAATACCAATATATGAAGTTGAAGAAGAGATAGTTCAAGAAGTGATAATTGAAGAAGAGATAGTTGAAGAAGAGATAGTTCAAGAAGTGATAATTGAAGAAGAGATAGTTGAGGAGGAAATTGTTCAAGAAGAAATTGTTCAAGAAGAGATAGTTGAGGAAGAAATTGTTCAAGAAGAAATTAAAAAATCGGATAAAGTACTTTATGGTGAGATTAAGGAAGTTAAGGCGAACAGAGGTTTCTCAGTTCCAGTTCCAAATCCAAAGCATAATTCTATACAAAGAATAGGTTCAAATAAATATAAGAACAATGATGATGATAATAAAATTTTTTTTAAGAAATGACAATGGAAATAGATTACAAATCTTATAGGTTAACTAATAAAAATTTTATAGAAGTTGAGTCGATAAAAAAACAAATAGTATTGGCTGGCACGTTAAATTCAAATATGAAACATTTTATTGGATGGAAACATAGGTCTAATGGTCTGTATAAAAAAACAGCACACTTTACTATAGATAAAAAGGGTAATATTTATAAACATTTTGACCCATCTTTTCAATCAAGATTTTTTTCAAATAATACTTTAAATTCAAAATCCATAATCATATTACTCGATAATGAGGGGTGGTTAATAAAAAATTCTACAAAAAACACACACAATACATGGTTAGGTCATATTTATAAAGAGTCGGATAGAATTGTTGCTAAAACGTGGAGAGGTTACAATCGTTGGTCACCATACACTGAAGAACAGTTTAAATCGGCACTTGAATTGGTTAAATCATTATGTAAAGAATTTTACATCCCTTTAGAGGTTATAAGTCATAATACGAAAGTTAATGATTTAGAAGGTTATAGTGGTGTATTATATAAAAGTAATTTAGAAAAATTCTACACAGACTTAAACCCATCTTGGGATTTTGAAAATTTTAAAAATAAACTTGAAGTAAAATAGAAACTATGAAAGACAATATTAACGAGCACGATATGACCAAAAAGATGATGGACATCATTAGAGGTGGTTATAAATCAAAATTAATTACTGAAGCTGACGATAATCTACGACCTAACGAGCTTGAAGGTCAAGAAAAACAACCAGAACAACCAATGGCAAAACCACCAGTAAAGGGTATATATCCAATCAATACTCAAATGGATGATACATATATTGAGTTAAGTAAAGATGACTTAAGGTTTAGTCGTTTATATAAGCAAATATTCGATATTACTACGGCTATAGTTACTAGTATATATGTATCACCAAACGGTGAAATAGTCATAACTGGTCATGCTATGAAAGCTGGTGATTCTGAGTTAGCTTTCACTATGGCTACTTCAGATATAAATTTAAGAACTTCTTCAGACAACATTCAAGGTGATGGTGTAAATCAAATAATAACAAAACTGACTGGATTTTTAGAAAACCTTAGAATAGATTCATCAGAGTACCAATTCAACAAAGACATAGATGAAAAATAATAATAAAGTAAGAAATTTACTAATATTTTTATTTACTGTAATATTAATAATTAGTAGTTATTATTTAGGTAAAACTAAAGGTTCAGAGGTTATAAACAACTCTCAACTAGAAATAAAAACCCTAAATAAATTAAATAAAGATTTATTAGTTAAAAACGATAGTTTAGATACTGAGAATCATAAATATGATTCAGTTATTGTTGATTTAAATGAAAATATTGAAAAAACAACGGTTAATATCACTAAAGTTAATAATAAGATAATCAAATTAAATGAAACTAAAAATGAAACGAATAATTATATCGATAGTGTTTCTGCTTATGGGATTGCAGATTTACTCTCAAGATTTATTGAAGAAAGAACAAAAAGTCAAAGTAGTAATTAATAATAATGGTGATACTCTTATTCAAATGAATGTTGAGCATGCTAGATTAATCTTAAAAGAAGTCTCAAATAAAAAAATTACTGATAATATATTAAAACAATATATTGTTAAAGATAGTTTAAATAGTGCTCTATCTGTTTTTCAAATTGAAAAAGATAGAATATCTTCAATTAAAGAATATAATTCAATTGTTAAGATAGAAAATTTAGAAAAAGTAGTGAATAATAAAGATACTGAAATAACTATTTTAAATTCTGTAATAAAAAGTAAAGACAGCGAAATAAAAAAAATAAAATTAAAATTAAAAATAATAGGTTTAGGTACGGCAATAGTAATACCTATTATATTAACTCTATTAATTAAATAAAAATGGAAGAAGGAAAAGAAAAGAAAACAAGAATTTACGATAAAAAACCACAAAACAAAAGAGTTTCGAAAACCATAGTAAAATCAATTAAAGATATTGAGGAAAAATATCTAGTGGATAAGAAAAATGAAATCCCAATGTATGACCCACAGACTGGCAACATTAATCCTTACTATAAAGAATTAACTGGTAAAGATAACCCAATGGATATTTTAAAATCAAGGATTGAATATCAAGATAAAAAATATGAAGTTAAGGAATATTTAAGACAAAATAGATTTTTAATTAAATTTACAGAAGGATTAAACGTCGAATCAAAAGATGTCATAGAAGTAATTCCACCAAAAGTTAATATAGGTTATTTTGGTTTTACAAAATACGGTAATATGACAATAAGAATTAGGGTTCCAATGGAAAAAGGGTGGCTATCTAATTTTTCAGATAAAATAAAATCAAAACTAGATATCGATATTGAATTTCTAAATCCACTTAATGTCGTTAGTGAGAACTACACATATACAAAATGTAAAATATTAAATTATCAGTTTTTAGAATTAACATATTGTTCGGATAATATGGTAGAAATACTATTAACAATTAAAGTAGGTAAAATTAAATACCAATAACATAAAAAATAAAAAATTAAAGCCCTTTCATTAGGGCTTTTTTTGTTTATCTAGTATATTTATTAATATAAAATAACTCACTATGAATAAAAAAGTAACTGAAAACATGACAAATTCTGATGTAGATAAACAAATAAAGGTTTATATGAGTAAAGCAGATTTTAAGGAAAAAATTGAGAAGATAGTGAAAGATAAGCTAAAGGACAATAAAGAATTGGAAGATAAAGTAGTTGATATAACTAAAAACGTTATAACACAATTATATAAAAGTCTTTGGATTAAGAGAGCAACTTGGATTAATGGACTAACAAATAAAAATAATTAATATACCATGAATAAAAATTTACAAATTACTAAAGAACAATATAATAGAATTTTTGGTGATAAAAAACTAAACGAAACTTTTAACTCATCACCAATTGAAATTAAAAGTGGTGTCGAAACGTACATGGGAGATAATTCTGAGGTAGAACCAGAAACTATTGAGTTTATTAAATTACTCTATGGTCAATCTGAAACTATTCATAAAATGTTAGATGCTGGAATTATAATCAAAGGTAAAGACGGTTATAAATTATCTAAAACTATTGGTGATTCTAAAACTGCCATGTTAGCTGTGCAAGATATTCTAAAAAGTGATAAAGAAGAAATTTATCAACCAGAAATGAAAATGCAATCACAAAAATATACCGTAACAACTATAAATTACGATGGTGCATTATTAAAAGATGATGTTGGTAAACTATATTACTTAAATTTAGATTCATACACTGATACTATAAATACTGATTATGCTGGTTCAGAAAACGACATATCAATTGATAGTGTTCAAAATTTTCTGAATGATTATGCTGATGAGTTATCATTAGGTTACGGTAAAGAAGGTCAACATGAGGGTAATGATATTGTATTAGTTGATGCTGATTTAGCAAAATGGTTAATGAGTGTTTATGATGATAATTTTGAATTCAAACAGATTTTATCATCTTTAGATAAAACACATAACGATAAAGAAATTGATGAAATGTCAACTTGTTCTTCATCTGGTTCGTTTGTTGGTCTTATGTCTGGACCAATAAAGCGAAAAGTGCTAGAAGTTAACGTTGTTGCTGAAGAAACCAATTCAATCGGTCAATACGATACACCAGGTGGTTTAACTATGAATTTAAAATCACCAAAAACAAACGCTGAGGAAAAAACACAATATCCTAATGGTGAATTCACAACACCACCAAAATGTTCTAAGTTAGATAACAATAAAGAAGCACAGAATGGTGGATGTAATGCAGGTCCATCTAGTTTGAATACTAAAAAGAGTAAAGGTTCTATTATTTCACCATCATTGGGTGAAAATAAAATTTATGAGACTATCGCTAAAAAGACTGGACTCACAGTTGAAGCGGTAAAAAAGATAATTGAGTCTAAAAAGAGTAAATCATAAGAATTTTAGTGAAAAACTAGATATTTATTAATAAAGCAAAAAAATGGATAAAAATATAATTAAGAAGCATTTATCGAATTTAGTTAATGAAGCTAAGGGTGGTACAAAAACACCTGGAATTACAGTAACCGCAAATATCAATAAAGAGTCTGGAAATATTAACACAAAGGCAATTAAAGATATTGATAAAAAACTAAGCACATATGATAAAGAAATGAAAAAAGGTGCTGAAACAACTAAGGTTCCAAACAAATTTAATTACGAAGGTAATTCTGAAAAAGAATATCACGACCAAATGGAAATTATGAATGGTCAAGAGATGATTCAATATGATAGAGAACCAAGTAAGTCGTTTAAAGATAGAGCAAAAGAAGCTATTGAAGGCAGTACTAGAATGGGAAATAAAGGCGGTGAAGGTATTTTTAATGCTGAACCAGCTTGGGGTGCATCTAGTGGTGATGATTATAGTAAAAATTTAACTAAAAATATTAAAAAATCTACTGAAAAAAGACTAGACGCTGAAAAGGGTATAATGAGTTTCGGTGATGATATTGAAGTTATAGAGAAAGGTGTTAAACCAATGTCTAAGTTTAGTGCTTTTAATGAAGATAAAATAAATAATAAACCAAAAATAAAAGAAAGAATGAAAAGACTTAAATTTAAAAAAGAATTTAAAGGTGTTGGAAACGCACTTAAGATGATACCAGAAACATACAGAGTTAATAACAAAGAGTTTGAAATGACTGATGGAAACGAATCATACAAGATACGTTGGGAAGGTACTCTAACAGAAGGTAGAGCAGTTATACTTACAGCTTCAGATAAAACTCTTGTTAAAGAAGATATCGGACACATGAAACATCTTATGGGTTATAAATCTGAAAAAACTTTAGGATTAGTTAAAGGTAAGACTAGATTAGATGAGAATAAAATTTTCAATGATATATATTCAAAATCAAGAATTCTAATAGAAGGTGAAGACATTGAAGAAGAAGAAGAAGAAAAAAAACCTAATACTATTAAAGAACAAAAACCCAAAGCTATCAAAGAAATGGCTACGGAAATATACGAGGAAGACGAAGAAGAAGAAGAAGAAGAAGAAGAAGACCCAATGTCTGAAGCTACTGAAACAACTGAAGAGGCTTATATGAATGAAGGTATTCAAATAGGTGAAGATTTTTTCTCTCCAATGGAAGAAGTTACTGAAGGGTATGATGATGGTGATGAAGATGCTGACATTGGAATACATTACTACAATACATTGGTTGGTGATAATGCAGATGTTGAAGATATGTTTTATTCACATTGTGATAACGTAACAGAAGTTATAGCTTTAATTTTACGGACGTTACCTAGAGATTATTCAATCAGTTCCATTAACGTCCTTGCTTCGGTTATGGCTAAGGTTATAGATAATTTTAAAACTGGTAATAGAATTTATAATGAAGAATCTGAAGAAGACCAAATGTCTGAAGCTACTGAAACAACTGAAGAGGCTTATATGAATGAAGGTATTCAAATAGGTGGAGATGGTACAATTAATGCTAAAGACTTCAAAAAACTTAGAAAAAATAATTGGTAATATAAATAATGAGTATACAAAAAAAAAGTACTAATAATAGTACTTTTTTTGTTTCATTATATTTATAATTAAATAACGATTTAAAATAAAAAAAAACAAATGAGTTTAATTAAATTACAAGAAAAAATAGGGGTAAAACAAGATAATTCTTTTGGTCCAAAGACACTTAAAACTGCAATGGAATACTTTGATATGACTCCAGAAAGAGCTGCACACTTCTTCGGACAATGTGCTCATGAAACTGGTGGGTTTAATGCATTCACAGAAAATTTAAATTATAGTGCTAAAGGTCTATTAACTACATTCAGCAAGTACTTTGATAAAGAATTAGCAAATAAGTATGCTAGACAACCAGAACTAATCGCTAGTCGTGTTTATGGTAATAGAATGGGTAATGGTGATGAAAAATCAAAAGAAGGGTGGATTTATAGAGGTAGAGGTGCATTACAAACAACTGGTAAGAACAACTACACTAATTTATCAAAATATTTAAAAATACCAGAAATTATAACTAACCCAAACTTAGTTTCAGAAGATTTTTCATTTGAGGCTGCAATATTCTTTTTTGACAGTAACAAACTATGGACCATTACTGATAAAGGTATTACAGATGCTATAATAAAATCTTTAACTAGGAGAATTAACGGTGGATACAATGGGTTAGCGCATAGAGTGTCATTAACTAAAAGATATTACGACTGGGTTAAATAATAAACTTTATTTATCTTAAATATAGTTTATACTTAGGATAAAACCAATGAGTAATAAATTTGATAAAGCAAGTTTCTTGGGGTACATAAATAATCATATAAGCAAAGAAAGTATAGATGTTCTATATTCATCAAACAATATAACACACGATAAATGTGAATTGTATGGTGATTTTGTACAATCACTTTTAATGATTACATTTGACACATATATGGGGGATAAATTAACGTCATTTAATGAACAAAAAAATCATTTTAAATGGTGTTGGAAAAAGAACCAGTCAAATTTTATTGAGGAAGGTGTATTTTTTGATAGTTTAAAATTATATAATTATTTCTTAGAGTTTATGATAGAAGTTTTCTATGCCTACGGTGATAAAGAGATTACAAAGGATGATTATACTGATAGCGGATTACTTAGCATATGGGAAGATATATTTTCATATAACTCACCAAAAACACAATCAGATATAGATACCCTAATTGAGATATATCGAATATTTGAAAAATCTTCTAAAAAACAATAAAAAAAATACGTTTACTATTTATTATTTAATAATAATGGCTTATTTTTAATACATGAGCAATGAAAGAACATTTAGTGTGATAATGATGGATTTGAGTTTAGAAAAACTTAAGTTGGAAGATTTATTGGAAAAATCATTAAATTCAGATGATTCTTTAGAAAATAAAAGTAATAAAATAAAATCAACCTTAGACAAACTAGTTAGGGTTGAACAAAGTATCGTTAAATTTAACGAGTTAATAAATAAAGAAGAAACGTAAAAATAGATTAAAATGGAAAAATTTGAAGAATTAAAAACATTAATCGCTTCGTTAGAAGATGATGCAGTGAAGTTTTATGGAAAAGGAAATAAACAAGCTGGGGTTAGATTAAGAAAAGGGTTACAAGAAATTAAATTAGCATCTCAAGAGTTTAGAAAAGATGTATCCGAAAAAAATAAAACTGAAAAAGAAGTTTAATTAAAATTATGTTAATAGATATACTCAATAAAATATTACTAGTATTGTTTTTTATGTCATGCCTTAATATCGTTAGACATGGATACTATTTAATTGCAGCTATTATAAGTTCAACTGAAGAAGAGCCGAAAAAATATAAAATAGTCAATATTTCATTATATTTGTTGTGTGTATCTATTGCATATGTTTTATCAGTAATAACTACTGGAATATCAATTTAAAATAAAATATGTCAAATATACAAAAAACATTAGATTCTTTGCAACCTTACGTTATTGGGATTCGTTATTTAGAAGGAACACCATTAGTCGATGTCGTATTTAAAGAAGGTTGGACCGTAAGTGATGAGTCTAAAATTAAGAAAGTAAAAGGTGATAATGATATGAATTATTACATGTTATTTAGTGATGACGAAAATATCGGACTAGATGAATTACTAAATAGTGTTAAACGAACAATCGATATAAATGTTGAACGTGAGAAAAAACATGAACTATTAAGGGAGAAGGTTAATCAATTAAAAGTAGTATTTAAAAATAATAGTTTGGAAAAACTTAAAAACTTAAATTTTACATTTTCTGAAGATGATTTAGTACCTAAACTAGATGATTTTGATTTAGATATTGATATGGTTGAAGAAACTATTGAAGAACCAATAGTTGATGTTAAAACTGAAGAACTAAGTAAGATTATATATTCAGCATCAGAAATAGATGCTATAGCTGAAGAGTACTCTGAAACTACAGAAACTAAAGGCTTAGGCGTGACACGATACTTAGATGAAAACGGTAACCCAATCGAAATTAGTGAGGAAGAATTGGAGATTATAGAAGAAGAAGAAAGAGGTATGAAAAATTTAGAATATCTTAAAAGTAAAAATCAAAACTCCAAAACAAATAAAGTTAAAAATATTGAACTACCACCTAGATAATTAACCAGTTGTAAACATAAAAAAAGCTCTATTAATAGAGCTTTTTTTTATTTTATGATATCCATCCTACTACTTACCAAAAGCTCTTTCAAAAGCTTCTTGAACTGTATGAATTAACCACACTCCAGCAGCAGCGATTAAACCATTCAAGAATATAATTAGAAATGGAGCAGTAACACCCAATGAACCCATAGGTGTTAAATTACCATACCCAAATTTAATCATAAGTGCTGATAATGCAAATCCCATCCATGTACCTAAACACATAAAACATGAGAATAGTTTATGGATACTATAACCTCCAGTACCAAATCTAGTTAAAAATTTTCTCCATCCTTCAAATACGGAACCGTAAATTAAATTGTTACAAGCTCCATAACAAATAAGTGTAAATGTTAATATAATCATAGTTTTTATTTTAAATATAAGGATTATTATTGATATAGTCAATATTTATAATAAAAAAAAGATATGAAAAAACTTATAAATAAAATGTTAAGAGAAGCTTTAGATAAAAAAATAACATGTAAAAAATGTGATTGGCATTGGAAAGAATCTGAATCTGAAAAATCAGACCTTTATATTTGTCATAAATGTGGTAACGATAATACACCTAAAAAATAATAAAGTTCACAATTTATATATAAAATAGTATATTTGTTTAAAAGTAAGTTATGGGTAATAATGAAAATAGTGAATTAAAAAAGATTGAAAATCAAATCTTAATGGATAATAATAAAACCATTATGAAGAAAAGCCAATTTATAAATGAAATTAAGGATGGTTTGGGTGTCAAAATTAAAGCTAAACCACGTGCTACCATGATAAAAAAACCATGGTACTATAAAATGTTAAATGGGTTAAAGAAAATTTTTAAAACGTTGTAATATGAAGTATGAAGAATTAATTGAAACGGTTTCTCAAATAGTTGAAAACGATAAAATAAATAAAAAAGGGTTAATTTTAGTATACGTGCTATCTGATGATAATCATAAAAAAATGAGTGAACACCTATTCTATAAATCCAACCCAATAACTGAGAAATTTACACCTACAGATGAATTTGAAGTGGAAATGGGTCAAATATTAATTAAATTTGTTAAAAACATTGATTAATTAATATAAATTTACTACATTTGTTTAAAATAATTAAAATGGACGGATGGGGCTTTGTATCTATTGGTGATAGTAATTATTAATTTTTAAAACACGACTATCATAGGGAAAAATTTATTAGGAATTTTATTAAATCGTTTGTAATATAAATGTATTTTACTTACATTTGCAATATAAATTAAATAACATGAAAAAATTATATACAAAAATTACGTTATTAATAATCTTAACTCTAGTAATTATTACATCTTGTGGTAAAGAAGCGATAGTACCAGGTAATTATGAATTAGGTACCAAAGAACCTAATGCAATTACAAATGAGATAATCTACAGTCATGGGGGTACACTACCTACTTGGGTAAACGGAAGTTCTACTGATAGTTCTAGTATTGTAGGTACAAAATGGGTTTTATGGAAACTAAATAATGGTTTTGCTAATACATTCCCAAATGACACAATAAATTTTATATCTACAACTTATTATAAATTAAATAGTAGTAACCATATTAGAAATTATAATTTAACATCAAACGTTGCATCTACAAATAGAACACTTACACTACATTACTTTGCACCTTTTGGTGGTAGTCATTATAGTGGTGAAATAGGTTTTAATTCTGTTGAAGATGGTGAGATAAATGCTTCCGAATTTAAAAACATACAAAACACTACCATGACAATAAGAGCTTGGTTTATAAAAATTTAAAAAGATTGATAAAAAGTTGTAAAAAGTAAATAAGTTTAGTATATTTGAATATCTAAAAAAAAAATACAATTATGAGCACATTTTTAAACGCAATGCAAACAAACGATTCGTTAACTGAAAACGGCATGACCACTAATTCAACATCATTAAACCTATGTGTAGATTTATTCTTCCAAATTGGTGCTATGAGAGGTGAGGATAAACAACGTCTAATTAATTCTTTCGTAAAGGCGTATTCAGAAAATCCTTTATATGCAATGAAATTGTTATTTTGGGCTCGTGATGTACGTGGTGGTGCTGGTGAAAGACAAATATTTAGAGATATTGTTAATTACATGGCGACTAAGCATACTGACTCATTATCTAAAAATCTACACCTATTCTCTGAATTTGGTAGATGGGATGATTTACTAGTTTTGGTTGATACACCATTGGAGACTAAAGCGTTTAATCTAATTGGTTCTGCATTAGAAACTAATTCATCATTAGTAGCTAAATGGATGCCACGCCCTAACGTTAATAATCTTCAGAAAAAAAGATGGGCAAATAGTTTAAGGAAGCATTTAGGTTTAACACCAAAAGAATATCGTAAATTATTAGTTAATAATTCTAAAACTGTTGAGCAATTAATGTGTAGTAAAAATTGGTCTAATATTGAATATTCTAAATTACCATCAAAAGCGATGAGTGATTTAATGAAAGCTTTTTCTAGAAATGATTTGAACAGATTCCAAAAATATTTAACTAGTGTTGAAAAGGGTGAAACTAAAATCAATGCTGGTGCGGTATATCCATATGATATTATTAAAAACTTACAAAATGGTAGTTCACAAGGTGCTGACGCACAATGGAATTCCCTACCTAACTATATGGAAGATAGTAACGAGATAATTGTACCTTTGGTTGATGTATCTGGCTCTATGGATTTTTCTGCTGGTGGGAGTTCTACAATAACATGTATGGACGTTGCAATATCATTAGGTCTATATATTTCTGAAAGAAATAAAGGTGAATTTAAGGATGCATTTATTAGTTTTCATTCTTCCCCTACATTAATATATACCAAAGGTAGTTTAAGTGAAAGATATTCCCAAATGAAGAATTCTCCATGGGGTGGTTCAACAAACTTACAAGCTTCGTTCAAAATAATGTTAAATAGAGCAAAATCCGCTAATGTTGTCGCTGAGGAAATGCCAACAATGATGATTATATTGTCAGATATGGAGTTTGATTCAGCAACAGACATTTACTTCAATGATGGTTGTGGATGGAATCCTAAATCACAAGATATGATATCTAAATTATATGAAGATGCTGGGTACGTTATGCCTAAGATTGTTTATTGGAACCTTAACTCTCGTGGTGATAAAAATAAACCAGTTTCTTTTGATGAACAAGGGACTTGTTTGGTATCTGGATTCAACGTCAATATATTAACAAATCTACTAAGTGGTAAAGATATGTCACCAATATCAATGATGTTAAATGTTATAGAATCTAAACGATATGACAGTATAACAATTTAATAACTTAAAAATATATAAAAGCTACTTAATAGTAGCTTTTTTTTGGTTTAAGTATTTACACTATCGTAAAAAATCAATATCATTGTTTATAAATATAAAAGCAATGATGAAAAGAATAATTGTAAGAGAAACTAAAAAAGATTACTTCATAATATACCTAATGCAAGGTGATATTAAGGTAAGTGCTGATATAGCGACTAGTGTGAAAGAAAAGAAGGAAATGGTTAATAACCTTTTATTAAGTGATTTTGCAGATGAGATGACACATGATGAAATTTATAATGATTTAGTAACTGAATATAGTTTCATTGAAATTGATAATACAATACTCAATAATTTGAGTGTTATTGAGAAAATGGAAATAAATTATCCTTTAATTTTAGTATTCTATTTAGATGCTGAAATGATGAATGTTAAAGAAATTATACAACCGTTTACTGATTCAGTTAACACAATGTTAGCACATAAAAATGCAAACGCAATGGCATTCTTCTTACCAACTAAAGGTGAGGAAAGAATCGAACAAATCTCATTTAGTAACGAAGTTGTGGATATGGGTAATATAAACAAGTTGGTAAATGATATTAAAGATTCATTTACTATTAAATAATATTATCCTTCTTAACAATTATATTCATATAACTACATAGTGGTTGTAAATTTGTGTGGTGATTTAATCTTATAATATCTTCTTCCGTTTTAGCTGTAGATGTTGGTATTATGTGGTCTATATCCCAAGATTTATCTTTATGAAACTCTGAGACTTCTCTATTCACATCACACACTCTACATATCTTAAACATAATCATAATTCAAAATTATCATCCAAATTATAGTTCATTAATAAATCATTGAATACTAATCTTTCGATATATTTTGATTTATTGGTCATATTCTCAGTCATTATTTTAAATAATTTTTGGTTAATTCTAATCGACAATTTAACTTTTAACTCATCGTCCTTTAATTTTTTTCTACTCATAATTAATGTGTTTTAAGATAAACACTAATGAGTCGCACAAAAGTCGGACAAATTAATATTAAATGTTTACTATTATTTAAAAAAGTTTACATTTAAAATAAAAATAAAAATAAAAATGGAAATGGAAAATATGAACTACCCACTAATTACAGTTTTTTACATAGATAAAAGTTATTTAGACAGTGACTTCCTAAGTAGTTACTCTACTATGGTTAATAATTT
>Ga0209390_10000225_pt1 | contig 105961 bp, 110 predicted proteins | sample BON01_FD_187212 | JGI IMG/M metagenome (GOLD analysis project Ga0209390, IMG submission 187212) | Freshwater microbial communities from Lake Bonney liftoff mats and glacier meltwater in Antarctica - BON-01 (SPAdes) (version 2) | ecosystem: Environmental > Aquatic > Freshwater > Ice > Glacier...
TAGCGATTCCATCCACGCCGTATGCCGCTCAAAGTCCTGCAACAACTCCACCTGCTCATCGAGCGGAAGCGAGAACGGATCCGTCCCAGCCAGTACCACAAACGACTCCACACACGGTCGCGCCACCACAGGGGTATTGGCGGTGTCGGTGGTCCCGCGGCGGCGGCGGGAGGGGCTTCTTGGCATAGTCAAACGCTAACACATTATTCGAACAGGCGTTCGAGCTATACACACCGTATTTTCCGCCCAGATACGGACCTAGCTATCCCGTTCATCACACACATCCGGGGCCGCAGCGTGACGCCGGGGAACGCTCCCCAGCGTTGTCCCGAACCTAAAACGTGTCCGGTGGGTCGTACTGACCCCAGACCTCTCGCAACGCATCCGCGACCTCGCCGCCAGTCGCCCGAGCTCGCAGTGCTTCCTTCATTGGGTACAAGCAGTTCTCTGAACCCTCGGCGGCGCGGCGCACCGCGTCCAGTTGCTTGGTCACTTCAGCGTTGTCTCGGTTTGCGCGCAAGGTAGCGAGCCGCTCACACTGCTGCGCCTCAATGGTCGGGTCCACCCGTAGCGGTTCGTACTTATCTTCCTCATCGACGGTGAACTTGTTGACGCCCACCACTGTGCGCTCACCCTCGTCAATCTCCAAGGCGATCCGGTAGGCAGAGCGCTCAATCTCACCCTTCTGGAAGCCCTCTTCGATTGCCGCTACCGCCCCACCGAGGTCCTCGACACGCTGCATGAGTTCCAGCGCGGCCGCTTCAACCTCGTCGGTCAGGGACTCCATTACGTAGGAACCAGCGAACGGATCGACCGTCTTCGTGACGTCCGTCTCGTACGCCAGGACTTGCTGGGTCCGCAAAGCGAGCCGCGCAGCCTTCGCCGTCGGCAAAGCAATCGCCTCATCGAAGGAGTTCGTATGCAGCGATTGCGTCCCACCCATTACCGCCGCGAGACCCTGAACCGCGACGCGCACCAAGTTCACCTCGGGCTGCTGCGCGGTCAACTGAACGCCCGCCGTCTGAGTGTGGAACCGCAACATCATCGACTTCGGGTTCTTAGCGCCAAACTTCTCTTTCATGATCCGCGCCCAGATTCGCCGAGCGGCCCGGAACTTTGCGACCTCTTCTAAAAAGCTCGTGCGGGACACGAAGAAGAACGCCAGACGAGGTGCAAAGTCGTCGACCTCCTGACCAGAATCAATTGCCGCCTGAACGTAGGCAATCCCGTCAGCCAACGTAAAGGCGATCTCCTGCGCAGGAGTCGCCCCCGCCTCGGCCATGTGGTAGCCAGAGATCGAGATCGTGTTCCACTTCGGAAGGTCAGCTTGGCAGTACTTAAAGATGTCGGTAATCAGCCGGATTGACGCCCCGGGCGGGTAGATGTACGTCCCGCGAGCGATGTACTCCTTGAGCACATCGTTTTGGATTGTGCCCGTCAATGCCGAGCCAGGAATCCCATTCTTCTCGGCAACCAGCTGGTACATGAGCAGCAGTGTCGAGGCGGGGGCGTTGATCGTCATCGAGGTCGAGACCTGGTCCAGGGGGATGCCGCTAAACAGCACCTCCATGTCATCAACCGAATCAATGGCCACACCAACCTTGCCTACTTCACCGCTAGCAAGCTTGTGGTCGGAGTCGTAGCCCATCTGCGTTGGTAGGTCGAACGCCACACTCAGTCCGGCAGTTCCTGCCTTGATGAGGTCGTGATAGCGCCGGTTGGACTCGGCCGCAGTGCCGAACCCGGCGTACTGTCGCATCGTCCACGGCCGCCCCGTGTACATCGATGGGTAGACGCCGCGGGTGTAGGGAAACTCGCCCGGCTGACCGAGTTGGACGGCCGGATCCCAGTCCGCTAATGCCTCGGGGCCGTAGACCGGATCGAACGGCAAGCCTGATTCAGTGAAAGATGCCATAGCTAGGAGGGTATCCGGCCAGTTCGCCCGCACAACCGACAGCCGCCTAGCGCGCCGCGCTCGCCACGGAGGGCGGTGCACTCTCACCGTAGGGCTGGCGGCTAATATCGTCCGTAGCCAGCGCCAAGTCATCGGTGCTGGTCCAGGCCAAACGCCCGTCCGGGCGACTTAAGACGTCTGCACGCTGAGGCTCCTATTCGGCCTGTCGCTGATTCGTTACACGGAGGCGAGAGTGGCGAACACAACCGCCAGAGCGAAGTCTCCCGTCGGAACCCTCTACCGCGGTTACGACGGAATGTGGTCCTGGGTGGCGCACCGGATTACCGGCGTCACCGTCTTCTTCTTCCTACTTGTACATGTCACGGACACCGCACTCGTGCGCGTATCGCCGGACGTATACAACGGTGTGATCGCGACATACAAGACTCCGCTGGTCAACTTGATGGAGGTCGGCCTCGTCGGTGCGGTGCTCTACCACGCACTCAACGGCATCCGCATCATCCTCATCGACTTCTGGTCTAAGGGTCCCCGCTACCAAAAGGGAATGCTCCGTGGGCTGATCGTCATCTGGCTCGTCGTCATGATTCCTGGGACGTACTTCATGATGCTACGAACAATCGAATCACTATTTGGGAGTGCCTCATGAGTGCCCCAACCTTGGACGCACCCCGCAGCAGCCGCCAACTCGCGCAGAACAACTTCGAGAAGAACGCGTGGATGTTCATGCGGCTGTCGGGCATCGTGCTCGTCGTGCTCGTCCTCGGTCACCTGTTCATCATGAACATCCTCGATGGCGGGGTTCACCGGATTAACTTCGCCTTCGTCGCCGGTCGCTGGGCCAGCCCCTTTTGGCAGCTCTGGGATCTGACGATGCTGTGGCTCGCAATGCTGCACGGTGCCAACGGCCTACGCACGATCATCAATGACTACGCAAGTAGGGAAGGAACGCGGCTCACCCTCAAGGGCCTGCTCTACGCAGCCACCTTCCTCACGATCGCCCTTGGAACCTTGGTGATCTTCACCTTCGATCCGAACATCAGTTAAAGGAGCTAGCGCTCAACATGCAGATCCATCGTTATGACGTCGTGATTGTTGGTGCCGGTGGTGCCGGTATGCGCGCCGCGCTCGAATCTGGCTCCCGCGCCAAAACTGCCGTCCTCACGAAGCTGTACCCGACGCGTTCACATACCGGCGCAGCCCAAGGTGGAATGTGCGCCGCACTGGCCAACGTCGAAGAAGACAACTGGGAATGGCACACCTTCGACACGATCAAGGGTGGCGACTACCTCGTCGATCAAGATGCCGCCGAGATCATGGCAAAAGAAGCCATCGACGCGGTCATCGACCTCGAGAACATGGGCCTGCCCTTCAACCGAACCCCTGAAGGAAAGATCGACCAGCGTCGATTCGGTGGCCACACTCGTAATCATGGCGAAGCAGCAGTCCGCCGCGCCTGTTACGCCGCCGACCGTACCGGCCACATGATCTTGCAGACGCTCTACCAAAACTGCATCAAACAGGGCATTGAGTTCTACAACGAGTTCTACGTCTTGGACGTCATACTTGACGAAACTGACGGTGAACCCCGCGCTGCGGGTGTCGTCGCCTATGAACTAGCGACCGGCGAGATCCACGTATTCTCCGCCAAGTCGGTCATTTTCGCGACTGGCGGATTCGGCAAGGTCTTCAAGACCACGTCCAACGCCCATACCCTGACCGGCGACGGAATGGGCATTATCTACCGCAAGGGTCTACCGCTGGAGGACATGGAGTTCTACCAGTTCCATCCCACCGGCCTGGCCGGACTCGGCGTCCTTCTCACCGAGGGCGCCCGCGGCGAGGGCGGGATCCTGCGAAACGTCGACGGCGAGCGCTTCATGGAGCGTTACGCTCCTACAATCAAGGACCTTGCGCCGCGAGATATGGTCAGCCGCGCAATGCTGCAAGAGGTGCGAGAGGGTCGTGGCGCCGGGCCGCATAGGGACTACGTCTACCTCGACCTCACTCACCTGCCGGCCGAACAACTCTTAGCGAAACTCCCGGACATCATTGAGTTTGCGCGCACCTACCTAGGCGTGGATCCGGTCACCGAACTCGTTCCCGTGTTCCCCACCGCGCACTACGCGATGGGTGGCATTCCCACCAACGTCAACACCGAGGTGCTTCGCAACAACACAGATGTCATCCCGGGCCTTTACGCCGCTGGCGAGTGCGCCTGCGTCTCGGTCCACGGATCGAATCGGCTCGGTACCAACTCGCTGCTCGATATCAACGTCTTCGGTAAACGTGCCGGAGTTGCCGCTGCCGAGTACGCCACGAGCGTCGAGGCACCGCCTATCCCGGAAGATGCCAACGGGTTCGTCATCTCAATGATCGAGAATCTGCGTGACTCCACCGGCCGCGAACGCGTATCGGAAATCCGTCGTGAAATGCAAGAGACGATGGATATGAACGCGCAGGTGTACCGGACTGAGGAGACCCTTACCCAGGCCCTCGCCGATATCGCCGCGTTGAAGGTTCGCTACCAAGACGTCGCGATCCAGGACAAGGGACGCCGCTACAACACCGACCTTCTTGAGGCCGTCGAACTCGGCTTCCTGCTCGACCTGGCCGAGACCCTCGTGGTTGGAGCCCTCGCCCGGAAGGAATCGCGCGGCGGCCACGCCCGCGAGGACTACCTAACGCGCGACGACGAGAACTTCATGTTGCACACAATGGTCTACCGCAAGGAGACCGAACCGGGCGTCACGGAGATCGTCGTTGATTACAAACCCGTTGTCGTCACCCGCTACCAGCCGATGGAGCGTAAATACTGATGAGTAGTACTGCAACCGAAACCAGCACCGCTGCTGCCGCCGTGGCCGCCCCGATCGCCACCGATGTCACCTTCAAGATCCTCCGGTTCGATCCAGAAGTTGCCCCCGAGGCCTACTGGGAAGAGTTCGTCGTCAGTTGCTACCCAACTGATCGTGTGCTGACCGCACTGGAGAAGATCAAGGGTGAACAAGACGGCTCCCTGACGTACCGACGTTCCTGCGGGCACGGTATCTGCGGTTCCGATGCCATGCGGATCAACGGCAAGAACCGACTCGCCTGTAAGACACTCATCAAGGACCTCAAGATCAGTAAGCCCGTCACCGTCGAGGCCATCAAGGGACTTCCGCAACTCAAGGACCTGATCGTCGACATGGAGCCATTCTTCAAGGCATACCGCGAAGTCATGCCGTTCCTCGTCACCGAGGGCCACGCGCCAACCCGCGAACGGATCCAGTCGGCCGACGAACGTGCCGCCTTCGATGACACGACGAAGTGCATCCTGTGCGCCGCATGTACGACCTCATGCCCGGTGTTCTGGAACGACGGGCAGTACTTCGGCCCCGCAGCCATCGTCGGAGCCCACCGGTTCATCTTCGATAGCCGCGACGATGCAACAGCCGAACGCCTCCAGATCCTCAACTCTCAAGACGGAGTCTGGCGCTGCCGAACCACCTTCAACTGCACTGAAGCATGCCCTCGAGGGATTCAGATCACGGACGCGATCCGCGAGGTCAAAAAAGCCCTGATGCGGTAGAACGCACCAAACCCCGACCAGCACTCGTGGTTTATCGCACAGAAGCGATAAGCATCGATATTGTTGGGTTACCCTCTTACGTGCTCGATTCCGCTCCTGACCCCCGTGGCGCTCGCCGCCACCAGGGTAAATTGTCGAAGCGGGTCCTCGCGGGTGCATCCGCATCCATATTGGCTCTGCTGTCAGCGCTACCGGCCCAAGCTGCGAATCCAAGCCCCTCGGCGACACCGATTGGCCCACCAGTTGACGTCAGTGGCCAACCTGGTTCTACCCCGCCACCAGATATCGAAGCCTTCTCCTGGGTCGTCGCCGACGCCGCTAGCGGCAAGATCCTCGCGTCAAAAGGCGCCAACGTGCAACTCCCGATGGCGAGCACTCTCAAAGCCCTGACCGCATACACCGTCCTGCCGCGGCTCGACCCAAAATCCACCTACACGGCAACCAAGAAGGACCAGAACACCGAAGGTAGCCATGTTGGCATCGTGGCTGGGGGCACGTATACCGTGCACGAGCTTCTCACCGGTCTCATGCTGCCAAGCGGCAACGACGCTGCCAGCGCGCTTGCCAACGCGAATGGTGGGTGGCCGAAAACGCTTGCCGAGATGAATGCCGAAGCTGCCCGGCTAGGTGCGGTCAGCACCAATGCCAAGAATCCCAGCGGCTTGGACGCGCGCGGGCAGGTGTCGAGTGCGGCCGACCTCGTGACCATCTTCCGAGCCGGGCTCGAGGTCGATAGCTTTCGCGAATACATCGGAATGAAGACCGCAACGTTTCCTGGTACGCCACCGAAGCCAGGCAAGAAGCGAAAAAGCTTCGAAATCTATAACCAAGACCGACTCTTGATGACGAACTATCCGGGGATCATCGGCGGTAAAACGGGCTACACCACGAAGGCGGGTCGGACATTTGTCGGAGCTGCAACCCGTGGCGACACGACGCTGTTGTTCTCATTCATGCGGACCGGGCTCGGCACAGAGGAAGCCGGTCGTAAGCTGCTCGACTGGGCTTTCGCGAACGCGGGACTCCTGAATCCGCTCGCGACGTTGCCAGCGCCTCAGCCGGTCACAGATGCCCCAGTGCGGGTAGCCGCCGCCAAAGCTGGCGCCAAGCCGCCCGCGCCGACACCTGCACCATCAGCAACTGCGCCCGCAGCTCCGGAATCGACGTCAGGGTTGGTTAACGCCGACTCGGTCGGATCGAGTACGCCGCCAGATACTGTCGTGCTGCCCTGGCTCAATGTCGCCTTGGCAGCCTTCCTCTTCCTCCTCGGTGCCACAGTCGTGACCCGGCTCACGCTGCTACTGCGCACTCACAAAGACCGCTAGTGCACGAGCCGAGTGCTGCCGCGCGATGTGATTCCATTCACAGCTATTCCCGCGCGACCTATGGCGTTGGTCATTGCGCGCTTTCCCCTTTTGGCGTTTCATTGTTATGTAGCAAGAGAAGGGGAGGTTCACTGTGGAAGCAGGAATCGGAGACCGCATCGCGGTCGTGCTAGATAACGGAACCAAGAACCAGCGCGAGGCCCGAATCATCGATATTCGGGATTCAGCGGGAGGGGGAACCTACCTCGTGGAGTGGGCCGATAACGGTCACCGCCAACTCGTTGAGCTCGGACCTGGCAGCCGGATCGAAAAGCGTAGCTAACTCCGACCAGCCAGCAATCATCAACGAGGTAGCGCGACGAATCCGACGCGCTCATAGACGTCAGACAACGTCGCATTTGCTACCTCACGGGCCTTCATCGATCCCTGGGCCATGATGTCCTGCAACTGTGCCCGGTCAGCCAAGAACGACTCTGTCTTCTGCTGATAGTCCGTCGCAAACTCAACGACAGCATCTGCCACATCGACTTTGAGGGGTCCGTACATCGACCCCTCATAGTGACGCTCGAGGTCGGGAATTGACCGGCCGGTAAAGATTGACGCCATCGTCAGTAGATTTGACACACCCGGCTTGTTCACGGGGTCGAATCGGACCTGGGTCTCACTGTCGGTCACCGCAGACTTAATCTTCTTCGCCGTTTGTTTGACCGGATCGAGCAGGAAGATGCAGCCACCGGGCGACGATTTACTCATCTTGGCTGTGGGATCTTGCAAGTCCTGAATCTTGGCTGTGTCCTTCACAATAAGCGGCTCAGGCACGACGAAGGTGGGACCGTAGCGCGCGTTGAAGCGTTGCGCGAGCACGCGCGTTAACTCCAAGTGTTGACGCTGATCCTCGCCCACCGGAACACCTGTTGCCCGGTAAATGAGGATGTCAGCCGCCATCAAGACTGGGTACGTAAACAGGCCGACGGTCGCCGACGACGCCCCCTGCTTAGCTGACTTGTCCTTGAACTGGGTCATCCGCGACGCTTCGCCGTAGCCCGTCAGGCAGCTCAGCACCCACGCCAACTGGGCGTGCTCGGGAACCTGACTCTGGACGAAGAGGACTGACCGATCTGGATCAACCCCGAGCGCCAACAACTGGGCTAAAGAAAGCAGCGTGCGCTGACGTAACTGGCTGGGATCTTGGTCAACGGTAATCGCATGTTGATCAACCACTGAATAGAACGTCTCATGGGAGTCCTGTAGCGCGACCCAATGCCGAAGCGCACCAAGATAGTTGCCGATCTGGAAGGAATCAGCGGTCGGCTGGATCCCAGACAGAACACGATCAGCTTGCGGGGTGAACGACTCGGGGGTGGATTCAGCCATGCGGGTCATTCTGGCATTGACCGATCCGGCGGTCCTTCGTCATCCCCGCCAGCGGGAAGTGTCGGTACCGCAGGAAGCAGTGGCCTTACCCTGATCCGCGACGCACGTCGACCGTCTAACTCCATCACCTCAAGATCGGCACCGGGTGCGACAACGACGTCGCCCACCTCAGGGAGACGTCCCAGTGCGGCCATCAGATAGCCCGCGACGGTCTCGTACGGCCCCTCGGGCAACTCGATCATGGAGTGTTCGGTGAAGTCGTCGAGATTGGCCAACCCATCGACCTCGATCTCCCCCGTCAGCAGGAGCGGCCGGTCGGGCGCTACCTCGTCCCGGTCGTACTCGTCGTGAATATCGCCCACCAACTGCTCAACCAGGTCCTCGAGCGTGACGATGCCGGCCGTCCCGCCAAACTCGTCGACGACGATACCCATATGGTGTTTATTGACCCGCATATCCTGCAAGGTGGGCAGTACTCGTTTACTCCACGGGTAGCGCGGGACGGGGCGCACCAGCTTCTCCATTTTGGTGTGCGTCCGGGCAACCGCTGGGTCGAGGACATCGCGGACGTGAACGAACCCTAAGACGTCATCAGCCGACCCGCGAACTACGGGATACCGCGAGTGTGGGAGCCGAATAACCTTCGCTGCGGCAGCCGAGGCCACGGTGGAGTAGTCCAAAAATGCCACTTCGGTTCGCGGAATCATAACCTCGCGGAGATCTCGTTCCCCAGCCGCGAAGACATCGTCAATGAGTTCGCGTTCCGCCTGCGAGAACCCGGTATGGCTCGCGACCAGGCGGCGCAGTTCCTCGTTCGAGATGCCCTCCTTGTTCGTCGCCGGATCCAAACCCAGCGCCCGAACGAGGACGTTGGTAGACACCGACAACAGCCAGATGAATGGTCGGGTGAACTTCGCGAGGAAGTCGACAAAACCTGAGACATTGAGAGCGACACCTTCGGTTTTTTGCAACGCGATCCGCTTGGGTACCAGCTCACCAACCACCAGCGAGATATAGGAAATCAAGATCGTCACCGCGATGAAAGAGATCGTCTCAGCGACACCGCTGCTCAACCCCAAATCGACGAGCACCGGAGCGACAATCGGCACGATCGTTGCTGAACCGTAGCCAGCCGAGATGAATCCAGTGAATGTCACCCCGACCTGGACGGCAGCCAGGAATCGGTTCGGATTAGCGGTCAGGGTGGCCAGGCGTTGGCCACGGCGGCCCTTCGTCGTCGCGAGCCGCGTGATCTGGCTATCTCGCAGGGTGACCAGCGCGGTCTCGGCGGCGGCAAAGAACCCACCAACGATCGAGAACATGACGATCACGCCGATACTGAACAGCGCGTCGCTCATTGCGGCATCATCTCAGAAACTCGCCAAGTGATCGAGTCATGGAGCGAGTCACGAAGACTCCCCGAACGTCGCAACAACAGGGGCATGATCACTCCAGCGCTGCGCATAGCTATCGGCACGGTGAACCCTCACCTCGGAGAGCTGCGTAGCAAGTCCCGGCGTCGACAGGATGTAGTCCAAGCGCCACCCCGTGTCGTTGTCGAAGGCCTGTCCGCGCCACGACCACCAGGAGTAGGGACCTTCGCGGTCACCGGCGTACTGGCGGCCAAGATCGGACCAGCCACGCGTGAACCAACCCGTCAGATACTCCTGCTCCTCGGGGAGGAATCCGGCCTTCCCCTTGTTCCCACGCCAGTTCTTGAGGTCGTTCGTCGTATGCGCAATGTTGAGATCCCCGGAGACCACGGTCTCTTCCCCGTGGCTCGATACCCGCCGCCGCAGTGTCTTCATCCGTGCGGTCATGGCATCGAGGAACCGGTACTTCTCGGCTTGGCGACCAGTCCCGGCTTCTCCAGTGTGGACATAGACCGAGACCACTCGCACGGGACCATCAGGGGTCTCCAGGAGCGCCTCGATCCACCGTCCATCATCGACAAATTCGGTGCGTGGGATTCCTTTGATCACCTTGACGATCGGATACTGCGAAAGCACGGCGACCCCAGCTCGCCCGGCGGCAGATGATTCGAAGTGAGCGACGTCGAGGTGGCCGAGACCGTGGCCAGCGAGCGCTTTGTGAAGCAGTTCATCCGGGGCTCGAACCTCCTGCAGGCAGATCACTGCGGCCCCACTCTCGCGGATCCATCTCAGCTCATCGCGGCGAGCGGCAGCGCGGATCCCGTTGACATTGACCGTCGCAATTGAGAGCACCAAGCAAAGATACGTGGCCCGCTGACCTGCGCCCAGTAGGGTCGGGGATGTGAGCACAACACTTCCCCTCGACACCCACGATGTTGTCGTCATTGGCGCTGGCCTTGCTGGGCTAAACGCCAGCCTTGACCTCGTAGCGGCAGGGCTGCGGGTGGCGACCCTTGAGGCAGAGGCCGACGTTGGCGGCCGCGTCCGGACGACCGTCACAGATGGCTACCGACTTGACCATGGGTTCCAGCTCTACAACCCCGCTTATCCCGCCGGCAAGAGCGCATTCGACTACTCCACATTGCAGTTGCGGCCGTTCACCCGGGGCGCATTCGTCAGTCTGCCCAACAGTGATTGGCTCCTGGCGGACCCTCGCAATGTGCCCACCTCGGCACTTCGCGCTGCCCGCGCACCCGTCGGGTCCTTGACTTCGAAAACGAGATTCGCCTGGTACGCGACTCAGTGCGCGCGGCTCACACCAGCGAAACTCGCCGCCAGAACTGACTGCTCCGCCCGCGAAGCGCTCGAGTCCGCCGGTGTCGGCGCGAGGTTCATCGATTCCTTTGTCCGACCGTTCCTATCTGGTGTCTTCCTTGAAGCCGACCTGGCCACTTCCCGACGCTTCCTCGATCTCGTCCTGCGCTCGTTCGTACGAGGAACCCCCAGCGTTCCCGCGACGGGTATGGCAGCGCTGCCCAGACAACTCGCGACCAGACTCCCATCCGCGACGTTGTTTACCGACACACGGGTGAACTCCATCGGCGGCGGCACCGGATCGCTGCGGCTGCAGACAAACCGGGGCGAGATCACGACTCGCTCGGTCATCGTGGCCGTTGATCCAACGAGCGTGCCGGAGCTCATTCCCGGCTTCACCTCGCCGGCCATGAACGGTGTCACCACCTGGTACCACAGTGTTGAGGGCTCCCCCCAGGACTTCAGACATGGCCGCCCGGCGTTGGTCATCGATGGCGCTAGACGAGGTCCGCTGGTTAACTCCGTCGCTATTTCCGCAGCGGCCCCTAGTTACGCACCGCGCGGAAAGGTCCTGATCTCAAGCAGCGCATTGGGATGTCACACAACGGCCAACTCCGACGCTGCGGCACTGGCCCACGCTGGCCAGCTCCACGCAAGGTCAACATCGGATTGGGGGTTGGTCGGAAAGTTCGTTATTCCGAACGCATTGCCGCGCAAGCCCTCCCCGCTGACGCTCCGTCAAGATGTTCGCCTCGGCGACGGCCGCTACGTTGCTGGAGATCACCAAGACACCCCCAGCATTCAAGGTGCACTGGTCAGTGGCCGACGAGCCGCCGCCGCAGTCATCGCTGACTTGCGGTAGGTGGGCACGGGAAGCTGCGATCGGAGTCAATACCTGCTTGAGTACATAGATGAACGACGACCTGCGAGTAGGAATTATTGGCTATGGACTGGCCGGATCGGTCTTCCATGCACCCCTGATTGCCGCGACCCCGGGGTTGACGCTAACCGCGATCGTCTCGCGCGATGCCGAGCGGATCGCCCAAGCCCAGGCGAACTACCCGGGAGTTCAGGCGTTCGACTCTCCCGACGCTCTCTTCGACACCGCAAACATCGATATTGCCGTGATCACGACGCCCAACACCACCCACGCTCCCATCGCTCACGACGCCATTTCGCGCGGGATCGCGGTAGTCGTCGATAAGCCACTAGCCATCAGTGTGGATGAGGCAAGCGCACTGATCGACCACGCGCATCAATCCAACGTGCTGCTCACTGTGTTCCAGAACCGACGATGGGATGGTGACTTCCTCACCCTCTCAGCCCTACTCGCCGAAGGAACGTTAGGGAAGGTCGCCCGGTTCGAGTCCCGCTTCGAGAGGTGGCGACCGCAGCTAAAGGGCGGATGGCGAGAGAGCAGCAAACCTGCCCAAGGCGGCGGACTACTCTTCGATCTTGGCCCGCACATCATCGATCAAGCGCTAGCTCTATTCGGACCCGTTGAGTCCGTCTACGCCGAGGTTGACACCACCAGGGCCAACGCGACCAGCGACGACGACGTGTTCGTTTCCCTTACCCATACCAACGGAGTTCGCTCCCACCTCTTCGCCTCGGCAATTGCCGCCGACCTTGGCCCACGATTCCGGGTACTCGGGACCGAGGGCGCCTACGTGACATATGGCCTCGATGTCCAAGAAGTAGCCCTGAGGGCCGGTGGGGGGCCGGGTCCAGGTTGGGGCGAAGTACCCAGCGCCGACTGGGGACTACTGACCAACATCGACGGAGTCAGCACGCCCCTACCGACCATGGCCGGCCGGTACCAAGACTTCTACGCCGAACTCGTGCTTGCGACACACCAGAAGGGTCCGATTCCCGTTGACCCTTCTCAACCGCTGGCGGCGCTACGGATCATCAGCGCGGCGTTGGAATCCTCGACACATCAGACGGTCGTAAGAATGTCACCGAACCCGGCGTAGGCCGCCAGATTGTGGGTACGTTGCAACCGCGTATTTTCTCATGCGCTCCAGATGCGAGGAGCTCCCAATACAGGCAGACTGTCGTCGGATAGTCACTCAGCGACCACGCCCCCGTTTGTTCATTCCGCTCCCGAGACAAAGGTAATGCCCTCCATGACGCTGCCAGCGAGTTCCGCAACCAGCAAGGTTCGACCTAACGCCCAAGACATCGCGGACGGCTTTATGGATGTGCTGACCCACAGTGGGGGCATCGATATGCGCCGGGCGACGGACAATGACAAGTACCAGGCACTCGCCAGGCTCGTGCGGCGGAATCTGATGAACACCTGGCTTAAGGGGCTGTCACGCGGGATTGACGATGCCCCCAAAGCCGTCGCGTACCTATCGGCGGAGTACTTACTCGGCCCCCAGCTAATGAATGCCCTCGTTGCCCAAGATATCGAAGAACCAGTCCGAGAAGGCCTTGCCCTGCTTGGCTTAGATCTGGATGAGATCGCCAAAGCCGAGCCTGAACCAGGTCTTGGAAACGGCGGTCTCGGTCGGCTCGCCGCCTGTTACGTTGACTCGTTGGCCACCATGCGGATTCCGGCGATCGGTTATGGGATCCGCTACGAGTACGGCATCTTCCGGCAGACATTCGTCGATGACCATCAGGTCGAGGTTCCCGACAAGTGGCTGGCCATGGGTAATCCGTGGGAGTTCGCTCACCCCGAAATGGCACAGACCATCGGCTTCGGCGGCTCCGTCGAGTCCAGCGACGGTCCCGACCGGCGGCTACCCCGGGCCTGGGTGCCAGATCGCCACGTGTCAGCCGTGCCGTACAACTACCTCGTCCCTGGCTATGGCGATGGAGCGGTCAACACCTTGCGGCTCTGGTCGGCATCTTCGCCCGACGAGTTTAACCTCGAGATCTTCAACACCGGGGACTATCAGGCTGCCGTCCGTTCCCAAGTGGAGGCCGAAGCACTCAGCAAAGTGCTCTATCCCGAGGACTCAACCGACCGGGGTAAGGAGTTGCGACTATCCCAGCAGTACTTCTTCAGTGCCGCATCCCTGAGCGACTTCATCCAAAACGGAACGCCCGACGGATTCGATATCAATAACCTGCCAGACCGGGTGATCTTCCAGCTCAACGACACTCATCCTGTCATCAGCATCCCAGAGCTTCTTCGCATCCTGATCGACGACTACGAGCTGCCCTGGTCCCAAGCGTGGGACCTGACCCGCAAATGCTTTGCCTACACCTGCCACACCTTGCTGCCCGAGGCGCTCGAGGTTTGGTCACTTGACCTCCTCAGTCGACTGCTGCCCCGCCACCTGGAACTGATCTATGAAATCAACGACTGGTTCCTCGCCGCGGTTGCAGCCAAACACCCTGGTGACGACGAGCTCCTCGCCCGAATGTCACTGATCCAAGAGGAGCCATTCCGCGGGATCCGAATGGCACACCTCGCAGTGGTCGGATCAAGCAAAGTCAACGGTGTCGCGGCGTTGCATAGCCAACTGCTACGCGATCGCGTCCTGTCGGACTTCTCCGCGTTCGAGCCCGAGAAGTTCACCAACGTTACGAACGGCATCACCCCACGGCGGTTCATGCGCCTGGCCAATCCGGAACTCTCTGAACTCATTACCGAGACGGTGGGTGAGGGTTGGCTAACGAACCTCGACATGTTGCGCGGCCTCGAGCCGTTCGCCGATGACTCATCATTCCGCGAACGGTTCGCAGCCATCAAACACAACAACAAAGTCCGCCTCGCAAACACCCTGGCCACCCGGGACGGGATCATCATCAACCCGGACACGATGTATGACGTCATGGTCAAGCGACTACACGAATACAAACGGCAGGTTCTCAAACTGCTGCACGTGGTCACGATGTACCAGCGGATCAAGCTCGACCCGTCCGCGAACATGGTCCCGCGCACGGTCATGTTCGGTGCAAAGGCCGCCCCCGGATACTGGATGGCGAAGGAAACCATCAGGCTAATCCTGACTGTCGCGCGCGCGCTCGATGCTGATCCAGTGACTCGCGATCGACTCACCATCGCGTTCCCGGCGAACTACAACGTCGTGCTCAACGAAGACATCGTGCCGGCGGCCGAACTCTCCGAGCAGATTTCGATGGCGGGTAAGGAGGCATCTGGCACGGGGAATATGAAGTTCACACTCAATGGAGCCCTTACTATCGGCACCCTCGACGGTGCCAACGTCGAGATCAGGGATCTGGTGGGACCAGAGAACTTCTTCCTATTCGGCCTCGATGTTGACGAAGTCACCGCACTCCAAGAAGAGGGCTACCATCCCCGCGAGTTCTACGAATCGGACCCCGAACTGAAGTCGGTTATCGATCTCTTAATGTCCGGCGAACTCGGAACCGAAATCCAACCTGCTGCCGAGGCAGTCCTAGGCCATCTGCTTGATGATGACCCATTTATGGTTCTAGCGGACTATCGGGCGTACATCGACGCGCAAGACAGGGTGGATTCGCTCTACCGTGATCAAGACGAGTGGAACCGCCAAGCAATTCTCAACGTATCGCGAAGTGGCTTCTTCTCCTCCGACCGCGCGATTCAGGACTACTTGGATCGCATCTGGCACGCATCCCCGAGGTGAATGACATGAAGTTCGCAATCAAATCCATTGCAGTCGCCGCTGTGAGCGTCGCGACGGTCACTGGCCTGGCCGCGTGCGGTTCAAGTTCCAGTACCACTTCCGACGCTCCCCCAGCCGCCACTGCCTCGCCCGAGGGCACATTCAAAGTCGGCGACACAGAGGTTGCATCGGGGTTGCCCTCAGGGTGGCCCAGCGATGTCCCAACGCCCAGTGGACTAACGCTCAAGGGTGGCGGCGGAACGGCGCAAGGGATGTCGGCGAGCTGGACAGGACCTGGGAGTGTCAAGACCGTGCAGGCACAGCTGGATACTGACTTCAAGGCGAACGGATTCACCGCGGACCGCGCCTTCGCGACGGCCGACAAAGGCGGCGTCACCCGCTGGACGAAGGGTTCCACCACCGTTCAGGTCCTTATTGCAGATCAAAACGGCGAAGTCGTTGTGAACGAAACCGTCGTTCCGAACGGGTCGTAGCCTTCGATCGCCTAGCTAGCTAGCGCAGCCTGCAGGTTCTCGTCGATCGCGGCGAGGAACTCCTGGGTGGTGAGGTACGACTGATCTGGTCCGACGAGCAGTGCGAGATCCTTCGTCATCTTGCCCGACTCGACGGTCTCGACGCAGACGCGCTCGAGAGTATCGGCGAACTCGGTGACGTCCGGTGTGCCGTCCATCCGACCACGATGTGACAGACCCTGCGTCCAGGCGAAGATCGAGGCGATTGGATTCGTTGAGGTCGGGTTGCCCTGCTGGTGTTGACGGTAATGACGGGTCACGGTGCCGTGCGCAGCCTCGGCTTCGACCGTCTGGCCGTCGGGCGTCATCAGCACCGATGTCATCAGGCCGAGCGATCCGAAGCCCTGCGCGACGGTGTCGGATTGGACGTCGCCGTCGTAGTTCTTACAGGCCCAGACGTAGCCACCCTCCCACTTCATCGCGGCGGCGACCATGTCGTCAATGAGGCGGTGCTCGTATGTCAGTCCAGCGGCCTCGAACTCGTCCTTAAACTCGGCGTCGAAGACCTCTTGGAACAGATCCTTGAAGCGGCCGTCGTAGGCCTTGAGGATCGTGTTCTTGGTCGATAGGTAGACCGGGTAGTTGCGGTTCAGGCCATAGCGCATCGAGGCACGAGCAAAGTCCCGGATGGAGTCGTCCAGGTTGTACATTCCCATCGCGACACCGCCACCGGGGAAGTCGAAGACGTCGAACTCCATCGGCTCTGACCCGTCCTTGGGAACGAAGGTCATGGTGAGCTTGCCTTCTCCGGGAACGACGAAGTTGGTCGAGCGGTACTGATCGCCGAAGGCATGGCGACCGATCACGATTGGTTTCGTCCAACCGGGCACCAGTCGAGGGATATTGCTGATGATGATCGGTTCGCGGAAGATCACGCCGCCAAGGACGTTGCGGATCGTGCCGTTGGGCGACTTCCACATTTCCTTCAAGCCGAACTCTTCAACCCGAGCCTCGTCGGGGGTGATTGTCGCGCACTTAACTCCGACACCGAACTCTTTGATGGCATTCGCCGCATCAATGGTGATCTGGTCATCGGTCGCGTCGCGACTCTCGACTCCAAGGTCGTAGTACTTCAAGTCAATATCCAAATACGGCAAGATCAACTGTTCGCGAATGAACGTCCAGATGATTCGGGTCATCTCGTCGCCGTCTAGTTCGACAACCGGATTCGCAACTTTGATCTTTGACATTAACGCTCCTTGTTGGGTGACCCTTGGCGTAGTTCAATAACGGAATACCCGAGCCGCGGCGCCGTTAAACGACTCCCGCGGCCAGGGTGGCTTAGATCAGGCCAAGCCCGGCGACGGCATCGCGCTCTTCAACGAGTTCGGCGACGGAAGCGTCGATCCGCTCGCGCGAGAAGTCGTTGATCTCCAGGCCTTGCACGATCTCCCACGCACCATTGCGCGAGATCACGGGGAAGGAGGACAAGATGCCTTCTGTCACACCGTAGGAACCATCCGAGGGAATCGCCGCTGAGGTCCAGTCGCCCTCGGGCGTGCCGTTCACCCATGAGTACACGTGATCGATTGCCGCATTCGCTGCCGATGCTGCCGATGACGCGCCACGGGCCTCGATGATCGCGGCACCACGCTTGGCGACCGTTGGAATGAACTCGTCTGCAAGCCACTGGCGATCCTCGGCTAGTGGCGCAGCGCTCTTGCCGTCGATCTCGGCGTGGAAGATGTCCGGATACTGCGTCGCGGAGTGATTCCCCCAAATCGTCAGCTTCTTGATGTCGTTGATAGAGACGCCGGTCTTCTTCTCCAACTGACTCAGCGCCCGGTTGTGGTCGAGGCGAGTCATCGCATTGAAGCGATCGTTGGGAACATCCGGGGCGTGCGCCGAGGCGATCAATGCGTTGGTATTGGCTGGGTTTCCGACCACGAGCACGCGAATGTCGTCAGCGGCCCCTGCGTTGATGGCCTCACCCTGCGGCTTGAAGATTCCGCCATTTGCCTCAAGTAGATCTCCACGCTCCATACCGGCTGTCCGTGGTCGAGCGCCGACTAGCAGGGCGACGTTGGCACCGTCGAAACCAACGCGGGGGTCGTCAGTGATGTCGATACCGCGGAGAAGTGGGAAGGCACAGTCATCAAGTTCCATCGCGGTTCCCTGCGCAGCCTTCATCCCCTGCGGGATCTCCAGCAGCCGCAGCGTGACCGGTACGTCCTCGCCGAGGAGTTGTCCTGAAGCGATTCGGAAGAGCAATGCGTAGCCGATCTGGCCGGCGGCTCCGGTGATGGTCACGGTAACGGGAGATTGCGCCATGAATACGGCCTTCCTGGTAGCGGTAGACATCGAACACCCCAGTGACGATGCGAGAACGATATTCGATGAAAATCGCTCAGGCTAGAGGCTATCCGATGCCTTCTCACCCTCGATTAGAGGGCGGCCGCCCTACTACTCGCGCGGGAACACGACACCCGAAGCGTTAAAAGGGCACAGCGAGCGAGACCAACAGCATCCCAGCGGCAAAGGAGCCAAGAACGACGAGATCAGCCAATCGTGATCGAACCTTGAGCATTCCGGCCTCACGGTCTGTCAGGACGAGGCGTAGGAAAAATGCCACGATAAGCGCCCCACCAAAGAGGATGGCGCCCAACCGGAATGAATCAACGACCGCAACACCAAGCGCGATAAAGATGCCAACAAATACCAAGACCAATGGCCATTCCGGAAGGTTTATCGTTGCCCGGCCAAAGATCGGCGATGGCTGATGCACCGGGTTGTCCGGGTCTGCCTCAACCAACGGCGGTCGCTGATCTGTCGGTGACGAGATAAGAGATGAGGGTAAATCCGGCGATGTACCTCGCAACGGAACGACGTTTGTCGGCAGCCTCTCAGGAAAAGCTGCGGGGACCTCCGGCTGTCCCGCATACGCGCCATCGCCAAGCGGGCTGGCAGCAGATCCGGCAGTCACAACATCAACCGTAGCCCCATTTGCCCCGAATCGCGCGGTACGACTTGGTCACAATCGCGATTACGTGGCGGGGCAACCAGCCCGATTCGGTGTCTCCAGTGCGGTATCAGCACCATTGATCGCCTCCACGACGGCGGTCGCGGACTGATCGTTCCACGTCAATGCGGTGTCCCACCCCAGCTTCGCAGCGTCAGAGACGTAGATGCTGTGAGTGTTCGGCAAGGTGACGCACTTGCGGTGAGGCAGGACAACGTCGGTGACTTGCGCAGCGAATGCACTCTCTCGCGCAACGATTCCATCGTTGGGCCACACTTGAGCCAAAGCGCCTTTTTTGTCGCTTCCGGTGAAGGCGTCCCCGCCCAGCAGTACCACGGGAATACCGTCGAGTTGCGCTCCTTGTCGGTCGTTCCAACCGTCCGGCACGGCCAGATAGTTGGCCGTGACTTCCTGGGCAGAACCGATTGGGCTCTCGTCCGCTGCGGACTTGAACGCCTTCATCGACTGCTCGCAGAAGGCATCACCGTCACACGCGTCCATACCCAATCTGCCATTCGCGTAGTCACCAAGGAACGTTCCTTGCCACGGCGTTCCCAACGTGGTCAACGACCGGATAGCGAGCGGAGAGTCCGTCGCCTTGACCACCTTGATCGCGGAACGAGAGAAGAGACCGCCCATCGAATGGCCGACGATGTCCACCGTCTTGATCCCGTACTCCGTATTGAGGTAGCTGAAGAATCGGGCGAGGTGCTCTCCTGCGAGGTCGATGTCACCGACTGAGTTCACCGTCACCTCGGCAGGCAACGCTTCTGGACAATCCCCAAAGGCACCGAATCCCGTCTGATCTTGGACTGGGCCGTCACCGGTCATGGCCGGCGACGTGAAGACGCGCATTCCCTGTCCGAGCAGGTACTCGCGCAAGAACGTATCCGTGTTTCCGGCGGCGAGCCCCGATGTACATGCCGCATCTGGGGTCGTAAACGGACTGACTGCGGCACCACCGGACACGATGACGACCGCGCGATCGGAGCTACCACCCGGATCGCTCGATGGGGACGATGCACCCTCGCTGCCCCCAGCCGAGCACGCTGTCAAGGCTAGCGTCATGGCCATGAAGGCTGCGGCCGTGGTCAATTTAGCGTTGCGCCCTGGGAGTTTCATAACGGAAAAATAGCACCATATTGTTGGGGGCCGCTCGCCTTCATCACGCTTTCAACACACCTGGCGAGCAGGCTTTAAAAAAAGAGCAAATTGCGCTACCTGCTGGTAGCGGCCTCGACCACATTTTTCAGCAGCATCGCTCGGGTCATCGGACCGACACCGCCTGGCATCGGTGCCACATAGCCAGCGACCTGCGCGACCTCCGGGCTCACATCGCCGACGAGGCCCGCGTCGGTGCGAGTGATACCAACATCGAGGACAGCAGCGCCGGGTTTCACCATGTCGGCAGTGATCAGACCGGGCACCCCGGCTGCGGCCACGACGATATCGGCGTTACGGGTCTGCGCGGCGAGATCGCGCGTACCGGTATGGCACAACGTGACAGTTGCGTTCTCTGATCGACGGGTCAACAGCAGCCCAAGCGGGCGGCCGACCGTGACGCCCCGGCCGATAATGCACACCTGTGCACCGGCGATCTCGACGTCGTACCTGCGGAGTAACTCCACGATTCCCCGCGGCGTACAGGGCAGCGCACCAGGCGCTCCGAGCACCAACCGACCGAGGTTCACCGGATGCAGGCCATCGGCGTCTTTGTCAGGATCGATTCTTTCCAACGCGGCTTGTTGATCAATGCCCTTGGGTAGCGGTAACTGCACGATGTACCCAGTACAGGTCGGGTCTGCATTGAGCCGATCGATCTCGGCGAACACCTGCTCCTGGGATGCGTCACCCGGCAAGTCCACCCGGATCGACGTGATCCCTACTTCGGAACAGTCGCGGTGCTTTCCGGCAACGTATGAATGACTACCCGGATCGTCACCCACCAACACGGTGCCCAGACCGGGCACGATTCCGCGCTCCCGCAGCGCGCTCACTTCCTCGCGCAACTCGCCCTTTATCGCTGCCGCTGTCGCCTTACCGTCCAGAATGATTGCTGTCACGCCTCAGACGATATTCCCGCGTAGGTAGCTAATGCCGACCTGGGGGCAACCCATCGCGTTGTCGACTACTGATCGACAGGCAACCGTGGAGCTCCCCGAGAGATAGCTGCGAGCGCGACCGCACCGCCCGTTATGGCCAATCCGACAATCAGCAGGAAGTTGACGGGCTCCCCTGGTTCGCCGGCGAAGATATCCAGCACCAGTGCCCCAACCATTTGCCCGGTAATTGACAACAGGGCGAACAACAACACGCCAAGACTGTGGACGACGGCTGCGGCAACCACGATGAACGCCACCCCGATGAATCCGCCGGTATAGAGCCACGGCGCCTCCCACGGCAGTTGGGTCGCGCCGAAGGTGTGCGGACTCACGAGCTGATACGCGACGACCGCGACAGACAATCCGAGCCATCCGACGATGAAGTTCATCAACCCGGCAACCCACGCTGAGCCGGCCGCGGCCGCAACCCGGCCGTTGATGGCCTGCTGAATCGCGATCAACGATCCCGCGAATAGCGCAAAGGCCAGCGCCCACAGCGCGAAGCCCTGCTCACCAAGTCTGCTTGACACGGCAATCGCGACCCCGACCGTGGCAATAAGCGCCGCGACGATCCGCCGGACCGTTAGTTGCTGCTTTCCGGCTGGACCGAGCCCGGCTCGGTCGACGAATAGCGAGTTGCCGTTCTGGGCAGCGACGATCGATACCGTGAACACAGCGATCCCGAGGTATTGAACGGTCGTACTCTGCGCGGCAACGAAGGTTGCTCCGCCCAGGCCACCGAGTAGAAACCAGGGCTTCATTAGGGCCGCCGAACCATCGGGCGGCCGAACTGCGGCCCGAAGCTGGCGTACTGCGCTGCGCTGGCTACCGGAGCCAAAAACGATCGCGGTGATCGCGATTAATCCGACGCTGAAGGAGATCCAGGCGGCGAAGAATCCGTCCCCGAGTGCAGCACCGAGCTCGCCGTTGATCTTCGACTGGATGACAGTGAGCGCCCCGACAAAAACCGCGCCCACCATTGCCACGATCCGTCGTGCGTTTGGTGGATGATTGCTCGTCGCGATCGCCCCCACGTGCTAGTGGTAGAAGTGTCGAGTACCAGTGAAGTACATCGTGGCGCCCGCAGCAGTCGCTGTCGCAAGGACCTCTTCATCGCGGACTGATCCCCCGGGCGAGACGATGAAGCGCACGCCGGCATTCAGGAGGACCTCAAGGCCGTCCGGGAACGGGAAGAACGCGTCAGAGGACGCAACGGCGTCTCGCACCCGCTCTTCGCCTGCCCGCTCGACGGCCAGGCGAGCACTATCGACCCGATTGACTTGACCCATCCCGATACCAACGGCGGCCGTGTCCTTAGCCAGCAGAATCGCGTTGCTCTTGACTCCGCGAATTGCCCGCCAGGCGAACTGCAGATCAGCCAGTGTCCCCGCATCGGCGGGCTCTCCGCACGCGAGAGTCCACGTGATCGGATCGTCACCGTCGGCATCAATCCGATCAGTCGCCTGTACGAGCATCCCGCCGGAGATCCGCGCCGATTCCACACCGGTTCCTTCCGGCAACGGCGGCGCCACGAGAATCCGGATGTTCTGTTTGCGTGTCAAAATCTCCAACGCGGCGGGCTCGTAACTCGGCGCCAGAATTACCTCGGTGAACACCTCAGCAACTTGATTGGCCATTGCGGCCGTGACCTCGCCATTGGCTGCGATGACGCCACCGAATGCCGAGACCGGGTCGGTCTCGTGCGCCTTGAGGTGAGCCGCCGCAATGTCGTCGACGTGACCAACCGCAGTGGCCACGCCACACGGGTTGGCGTGCTTGATGATCGCCACTGCCGGCTCAACGAAGTCATAAGCCGAGCGGTAGGCCGAATCAGCATCGACGTAGTTGTTGTAGGACATCTCCTTGCCGTGCAGTTGCTCGGCTTGGGCAATCCCTACGCCGCCGTGCTTCTCGACGTAGAGCGCCGCTGGCTGGTGGGGGTTCTCGCCGTACCGCAGCGTCGCTGCCCGCTCCCATTCACTCGCGATCCAGCCCGGGAACATCTCGCCTTCTTCGGGTGCCACGACATCACCCATCCACGTGGCGACGGCAACGTCGTAGCTCGCGGTGTGGCGGAATGCCTGCGCCGCAAGCGCCTTGCGCTGTTCGAGGGTGAAGCCACCGTCTTTGGCCGCCTGGACGACCTCCGCGTAGCGGTCCGGGGATACGACAATAGCGACGGACGGATGGTTCTTTGCCGCGGCACGCACCATCGACGGACCCCCGATGTCGATCTGCTCGACGCACTCGTCCGGGCTGGCACCGCTGGCGACGGTGTCGGAGAACGGGTACAGGTTGACAATGACCAACTCAAACGCCGCGATGCCGTTGGCCGCCAACTGCTCAAGGTGATCAGGTAGGCGAGTATCCGCCAGTATCCCGGCATGAACCCGTGGGTGCAAGGTCTTGACGCGACCGTCGAGCATCTCGGGGAAGTCTGTCAGGTCCGCGACCTGCGTCACAGGGATTCCTTGAGCTGCGATCGTCGCAGCCGTGGAACCAGTCGAGACAATCTCGATGCCGTGGGCGGATAGCTCTTTCGCTAGCTCCACCAACCCGGTTTTGTCATAGACCGAGATAAGCGCGCGCTTGATGGGACGGGTACTCACGTGAGAATGACCTCTCTACCGACAACCTGGACGTCGCAACGACACAACTGACCAACCACCTCAACGAGGAGTTGGCGTTCTACCACCTTGATTCTTTCGTGTAACGACTCTTGGGTGTCACCGGGCTCTACTTTGACGCCTACTTGGGCGAGCACGGGACCTGTGTCGACACCTTGGTCAATGAAGTGAACGGTGCAACCCGTCACCTTCACACCATAGGAGAGCGCGTCTGCCACGGCGTGAGCGCCCGGAAAACTTGGCAATAGCGCCGGGTGGGTATTGATGATGCGATTCGGAAACGCCGTGAGCATGGCGGCACCGAGGATCCGCATGAATCCGGCGCTGACGACCCAGGTCGGCTCGAACGCCGCAACCCGCTGGGCGAGGGCTAGATCCCACGCAGTTCGATCGGCGTAGTCGGTCGGCGAGACGACAAATGTCGGCACTCCACCCTCTGAGGCCCTAGCTAGGCCTGCCGCATCAGCCCGATCGGCTCCAACCGCGACGATCTGAGCTGGAAGTTCCCCGTCGCGGCAGGCGTCGAGCAGCGCCTGCAGGTTCGTCCCAGATCCGGAGATCAACACGACAATGCGGGTGAGCCCCCCGGCAGTCGCGGTCATTGCTCCATCCGCGGTCACGGCGCCATCGTACGGGAGCTACCCAAGGCTCTTGCTGACTCCCAAGAAATCCTTCGATTCCTCGCGCAGATCCACGGAGTCGCTTCCCCGCCGAGCACGGATCACCATCTGCAGCGCCCGCAGTGAGTCGCCAAGGAATCCGCCCATAAGAAGTAGTCCGAAAGCTGCGATGGCCGTGAGTAATGCGCTTGGCCCCAAGTCCGACATTTGTCCCGCACCGAGGGAACCGCCAGCGATGAATGAGGCGACCAGCACCGCGATGGCGACGAGTCCGGCGATCCAGATCCGCTCGATCAGCGACGCAAGTCCCAGGATCGCCAGTGGGGTGTGCTTACGACCAACGCGTGTTGCCAACGCACCGGCGATCAACGGAAGCGCCAGAACGACGGGGAGCCATGGGCTGACCGAGGCCGGAATCGCCGTCAAGAGTGGGAAGGCGGGAACGGGCCCCGCCTCCAGGACAAATGGCGAGACCATCGTTGTCTGACCGACGGCGAATCCGGTACCGAAGATGAACGAACTCACCCACACGAGGGCGTTAGGTAGGTAGGCAATCCCCAAGACGAATAACAAGATGTTCCCGATGAAGCCGGGCGACAATGCATCGAGGACCGTGAGGCCATCGCTGAAGTGCAACGCGAGCGAGACTGCAAGCAGGAGGGCCGAACAGAACACGACGAAGGTCAGGCCAACCGCTGCGGCTCGAATCCGCAAGCGCAGGACGGGGCTGATGCGACCTACGAGGGACGGCCAGAGTCCGGCTTCCCGACTCGCACCGCCGCCGAATACGACGAGGGCAAACAGCCCGGTTCCCACCAGCGCGACCAAAGGTGAGACGCCGAACCCGTCGCTCGCCGTCGCCGTCGCAACAAGAAGTCCGATCGTGGCGTAGACCCCGGCGGCCATTCCGACCGTTGCCCGGACATCTCGCCACACACACGCGCCACTGCGCTTTGTCGCCCATGAACCCGCCCGCCACAAAAGCCAACCGGGAATCAACACGAGCCCAAATGGCAACGCGGAGATCGACCCGTCCGGAATGGAGATCGGAATCTGGTGAGCGGCCAACCAACTGATGCCAGATACGTGCATGGCGTCGGTAATCGAGCCTGACCCGGCACCCAGCACCCAGGCGATAACGACGACCGCCCCGACCCCCAGCAGGGTGAGCACTGCGCTCCACCCAGCCGCCAGAGATCCAGCCACCGGGGCACTTAGCCGCGCAGCGACCGCATCGGTCCGACTACGAACAACCCGAGTCCACGCTTGACGACGGCCACCCTCAGGGGAAGATCCAGCCGGCGCGCGGGTTGGTGGACGTGATCCGGCGCTACCCCCCTGCTGGCGAGCTGCTTTACGCTGCTCGCGCCTTCGATACGCCACCGATAAAGAGTGCCACGGGATCGGCGTTTCTGAGGCCAGAACCGCCGATCTGTTGGCGTCGTTACAGAGCTTCGATGACGTCGCGCATCAACCGGGCAGTTGCCGACGGGGTCTTCCCGACCTTCACTCCGGCAGCTTCTAGCGCTTCCTGCTTGGCAGCTGCCGTCCCAGCCGACCCAGACACGATCGCGCCAGCGTGGCCCATCGTCTTTCCTTCGGGTGCTGTGAACCCTGCAACGTAGCCAACGACGGGTTTGGTGATGTGCTCAGCGATGTAGGCAGCGGCGCGCTCTTCTGCATCTCCGCCAATCTCGCCGATCATGACGATTGCATCGGTTTCGGGGTCATCCTCGAATGCCTGAAGGCAGTCGATATGGGTCGTGCCAATGATTGGATCTCCACCAATTCCGACGGCTGTCGAGAATCCGAGATCGCGCAGTTCGTACATCATCTGGTAGGTCAGGGTGCCTGACTTGGAGACCAAGCCGATCCGTCCAGCCTTGGAGATCGTCGCCGGAATGATGCCCGCGTTGGACTTCCCTGGACTGATCAGCCCCGGGCAGTTCGGTCCGATGAGGCGAGTCTTGCCGCTCTTTTGCGAGTAGGCGAAGAAGTAGGCCGTGTCGTGAACGGGGACACCTTCGGTGATGATGACGCACAGGGGAATCTCGGCATCGATCGCCTCGATAACTGCCGCCTTGGTGAAGGCTGGCGGTACGAAGACGACCGAGACGTCGGCGCCGGTGGCGGCCATCGCGTCGGCGACAGTGCCAAAGACGGGAATCTCCTTACCGTCAATATCCACCGATTCCCCGGCCTTGCGGGGGTTCACACCAGCGACGATGTCGGTACCGCTGGCCAGCATCCGTCGGGTGTGCTTCATTCCCTCGGAGCCGGTCATACCTTGGACGAGGACCTTTGAATCTTGAGTTAAATAGATCGCCATTGTGATCGCTCCTAAGCGTTTGCGAGTTCGGCGACCCGGCGTGCGGCGTCGTCCATCGTGTCAACAAGTTCGATGATGTCGTGCTCGGCCTCATCCAGGATGCGGCGTCCTTCGTCAGCGTTGTTTCCGTCGAGGCGACATACGAGGGGTTTGGTTACGGCCACTCCCTGGCTCGTCAGCAAGTCGATTGCCTGGACGATGCCGTTCGCGACGGCATCACACGAGGTGATTCCGCCGAAGACGTTGACGAACACCGCTTTGACATCTGGATCGCCCAGAATCACGTCAAGTCCGTTGGCCATCACCTCGGCCGAGGCGCCGCCACCGATATCCAGGAAGTTCGCGGGCTTGACGCCACCGAACTCCTCACCGGCATACGCGACGACATCGAGGGTGCTCATGACCAGGCCAGCGCCGTTGCCGATGATGCCAACTTCACCGTCGAGCTTGACGTAGTTCAGGCCGAGTTCCTTGGCTTTGAGTTCGAGCGGATCGGTTTCTGCGTTGTCTACGAGCGCCGCGTGGTCGGGGTGGCGGAACATCGCGCTCTCGTCCAAGGTGACCTTGCCGTCAAGCGCGAGGATTTTGCCCGATGGATCCTTCACCAGCGGATTCACCTCAACCAGTGTCGCGTCTTCGGCAACGAACGTGTCCCATAGCGCGACGAGCACATCGGCAACTTGGTCAGCAACATCGGCCGGGAACTTGGCGGCGGCGACAATCTCGGCCGCTTTCGTCTTGTCGACACCGGTCAGTGGATCAATGAGGATCTTCGCCAGCGCGTCAGGGTTATTGACGGCAACCTCTTCAATCTCGACGCCTCCTTCAACACTGGCCATCGCGAGGAAGCAGCGGTTGGCGCGGTCGAGGAGGAACGAAACGTAGTACTCCTCTTCGATATCGCTGGCCTCAGTGATGAGTACCTTATGCACCGTGTGGCCCTTGATATCGAGGCCCAGAATCGCCTCGGCCTTCTCGGCGGCCTCGTCTGGGGTGGTCGCGAGCTTCACACCGCCGGCCTTACCTCGGCCTCCAACTTTCACCTGAGCTTTAACGACGACCGTCTTCCCGATTCGCTGCGCTGCCGCCTTAGCGTCTGCTGCAACGGTGACAATCTCGCCACTCTGGGTGGGCACGTTATGTGCCGCGAACAGGTCTTTGGCTTGGTATTCGTACAGATCCACGTGCCAACTCCACAAGAGACTTGTCGTGGCTAGCACGCGCCCGCGGCTCAAAGGAGCTCACTGAGTCGAGCACATACACTAGCCGATTGGTGCCTGCCAACCAAGGGATTCACCCTCGAACAGGCCTGTCAAAGCTTAGACGTATACCCGCTAAGCAGCGGTGGCTGGGCCTGCGGTGGCCCGGACCCACTCGACGATCTCGGTCGTGGTTGTTCCCGGCGTGAACACTTTGGCGACGCCAATCTCACTCAACGGTGCGATGTCGTCGGCTGGAATGATTCCTCCGCCAAACACCACGATATCCGTCGCATCGCGTTCCTTCAGGAGGTCGATCACGGCCTTGAACAGCGTCATATGCGCCCCGGAAAGCACCGACATCCCGATGGCATCGACATCTTCCTGGATCGCCGCGTCGACGATCATCTCGGGCGTTTGGTGCAGCCCGGTGTAGACGACCTCAATGCCGGCATCGCGCAACGCCCGCGCGACAACCTTGGCACCGCGATCGTGGCCATCGAGGCCGGGCTTTGCAACGAGCACTCGGATCGGTCCGGTAGCCGTTTGTGCCATGAGAACTCCTCACTTCCCGCCTATCCAGACGGAACTTGCGTTCAGTGATGAACGGTCGAATACCCCACCGTCGTCACTTTGGGTGACTATCTTTCGGTGACTACTGCGAGGAACCCCAGCGAATCGCCCACTCCTCGCAGGCACGATTTCCCCTAGAGAGAGGGTATCGGCAGAAAAAAGGTAGTAGGAGTCCAGGTCGATTCACCCCGCCAATGCGTCTCGTCCGTTACCTTTCTCTTTATGCCTAACGAGATACCTAACGAGGCGATTGATTCGGTGGGGCCCATCTCGCGCGCAAGCGCTCGTGTTCGTCGCGCTCGAGTAACCGGCCGTAAAGCCCGCAAAGCGCTTCTCACTCCAGCGGGAGTCAAGGGTGTGCTCGTTGAGGCTGCGTGGCTCTCGACTCACGTGGCGCTGTACCCAATGGGATTGCTCGAAGAGCGCGCCCCCGAGGAAGTGCTCCGACATAACCTTGAAGGCCTGCCCCCCGTTCAACGCGGGTTGCTCATCGGCGATGTCGAGGCAGCGGGAACGCCGATCATCATGGTGCACGGAGTGATCGATAACCACTCCATCTTCACCGTCTTGCGTCGTAGCTTGAGTCGCCGCGGATTCGGTCGAGTGATCAGCCTGAACTACTCGCCACTATCCGATGATGTTCGACGAGTATCACGGAGGCTGGCGATGCTGGTCGAATCAGTCTGCCGCGAGACGGGCTACGAGCGCGTTCACATCGTCGGGCACTCAATGGGTGGGGTCGTGGCACGCCACTATGTCCAATGTGAAGGCGGCGACGCTCGCGTTCATACCCTCGTCACGCTTGGTGCTCCGCACGCCGGTTCGGCGTACGCGCGAATCCTCCCTCATTCGTTGGCGCGTCAGCTTCGACCCAACAGCGAGTTCGTCCAGGAACTATCCGAGCCAAGTCCAGGTTGTCGCACCCGCATGATTGCGATCTGGTCAGACCTTGACCAAGTCATCGTTCCGCAGCGCAACGCACGAATTGTCCACCCCGACCTCAATGCGCGCAACGTCTTCATCCGCGGCGTCGGCCATATGTCGCTGCCCGTCGACGGCCGCGTTGTGCACGAGATCTCGACGGCGCTGTCACATCTAGATCCCGACGGAACGACGGTCGCCGCGGGCGCCACCTCGATTGCAAGTAGCACAGGGCGCACCACCGATACCAAGAGTCGACAAGCCCCCACGACACCCAAAAGCACGGCCGCAAGTGGCTACCGCGCATCAACATCGACGTCCTCCGGACGCTGACCAGCTGAACGCACTGCAACTTCTCGCCGAACGTTAGTGAGACGACGGGCACTGTCCAACGTCAGCCGAACGGTTGAGTCTTGCGGCAAACCACCGTTCGGGTGGCAGGATGATCACGGCTCTCGTATTCTTCTTACCCTATGTTGAAACTGACTCGAACCCGTGCCGCCATCGTGGGCGGTGCAGCGACGACCGCGTTGATCGGCGGCGTCCTCATCGCGTCTTCTACCGCAACCGTGTCGGCCGGCGCTGAGGCTGATCCCGTCGCCGAAGCCCTTGCCCAGCAACCCCCGACTCCAGAACTGACGACTCCGGCTGAGCCCAAGATCCCGCTGTACTACCTCCCACCACCGACACCGGCGGCGGCGGCGGTGGTTCCGGCAGCCGGCTCGAAAAAGGCCAAGCGAATGGCGAAGCAGTACGGCAAATCGAAGAGCGACCCGTTCCCGGTCATCGCTCCCATCGACGGTGCGCCCGTTACTGGCTCATTCGGCACGACCGGACCATACTGGGCGGTCGCACACTCCGGTTCAGATATTTCCGCAACCACTGGCACTCCTGTCAAGGCTGTGGTCAGCGGCATCATCAAGTCGATCTTTATTCACCCGTCCTACGGCACAGTTGTCCGGCTCGTTCGCAAAGACGATGTCGAGATCTGGTACTGCCACCTGTCGAAGCCACTCGTTCTACCTGGCCAACATGTCGATCAAGGCGCGATCATCGGCCAAGTAGGCGCAACGGGAAACACGACCGGTCCGCACCTGCACCTAGAGGTCAGGGTTGACCACACGCCGACCGATCCACTGCAGTTCTTCCTCACGACGCCAGGCAAGCCGGCCGCTCCGCCAGCGTGGGCGGCTGCCTACCGCGAAGACCCACCCCCCGGTTCCTCGATTCTGTAGCTTCACCGTCGTTTCACACTCGGGCTAGGCTGCGTCGCGCTACTTGAGAGTGCGCGCACTCTTGCCGTCGGGCCACAGGAAGTCTTCAGGGTTTTTTGGCTTGCCGTTGACCCTGACCTCTAGGTGCAGGTGCGGTCCGCTGGTATTGCCCGTCATGCCGACAGTTCCGATGACCTGACCTGCCCTCACTTGGTCGCCCTTTTCCACCGTGACCCTGTCCATATGCGCCATCCAAATCTCGGTTTTGGGCGCGATCTTCACCTTCACGATATTCCCGTAAGCACCTTCGTAGTCAGCCGAGATGACCTTCCCAGCCGCCGCTGCCCGAATCGCGCGCCCAGATTTCGTCGCCAGGTCCAGACCCGTGTGATAGCCACTAGCCCACCCACCTGGCACCCCAAAGCGAGCAGTCATCGAGTACTTGGCGACCGGGGTATACCAGCCAGACTTCAAGTGCGATGGGTCCTTGGGTTCAGGCTCAGCTGCTGGCACCGGAACTGCGGCAGGCGCAGGAGCGTTGGCCGCCAGCGTGTTGGCGAACGGAGCAGGGATCTCACCAAGTCCGGTAGCGACGAGGTTCAGTGGTGCGGTCGCTGGCGCGGTCGTGGCCGCTAACTGCGTCCGCTCGGCCGCTTGCGCGTCCGTTGTTAGTGCCCACGAGATGGAGGCAAACGACACCAAGACGACTCCTGTGCCGACGAGGGCGTGCTCGGCACGCTGGCCTATGCTGAGTTTCGCGCTGGACATACTGCTCCCGGTAGTGAGGCGCACACGACAAAAGTCGGCGCGTACGGCATGGATGACGGTGCGGGTGCTGGCGGGGTATCCACCCTGATGGAGACCAACAGATACGTTGAGCCCGGCGAGTTGAGCCGGGGCGCTCTTACGTTGCTCTTATCTTGCTCTCACCTAAAGGTACGGGCGACATTTCCGGCATTTCGCAATTACGGGATATACAGGGCATGTGACGTGCATCGCACCCCACTCGCGCATGCACGCCTCCTCGGCCGAAGTTGCTGCGCCTACAACCGTTCAACCGGTGCGTAACGCAACAGTAGACGCTTGATACCTATCGTCCCAAAATCGATGCTCACTTCGGCCGATTCACCGGTCCCTGTTGTCGTCACCACCGTGCCCATCCCGAAGCGTGGATGAAGGACGCGCTGACCCGGTGCCAGGTCCAAAACCTCCCTATTGCCAGGGGATTTGGCGCCTGGCTGGCGAGCTGCGCGGGCGAGTTCGGGAGATGTTCCCAGCGGTGAACTCGCGGGCCTTGGCGCCCGCCGATAGGCATCTGGATCGTCGCGGCGCCCGGGGCTTTCGTACCCGCTGGAATAGGAGCGTCCCGCTGAGCTTCGTCGCGACGAGAATACGGCCGCTTCGTCACGACGCCATGTGATGAGTTCCACAGGCAACTCATCGATGAACCGACTCGGGGGGCTATTCATCGGCGCCCCCCACTGCCGTCGAACGATAGCTCGGGACACATAGAGTCGCTCGCGCGCTCGCGTGATCCCGACGTAGGCAAGGCGTCGCTCCTCTTCCATCTCATTGCGATCTGATGCGCGCTGGTGCGGGAAGATCCCTTCCTCCATCCCCGTCAAGAAGACGACGGGAAACTCCAACCCCTTCGCCGTGTGCAACGTCATGAGGGTGAGCAGGCCGCCGTCGGCATCTGGGATGTCGTCCGCATCAGCAACGAGTGAGACCCGCTCCAGAAAGTCCTCCAGGTTCGTCCCCGGGTAGTCTCGCTCGAACTCGGCAGCGACGGACTCCAGTTCTGTGAGGTTCTCAATCCGCGCTTCGTCCTGCGGATCGCGGCTCTCTTTGAGGGTGACGAGATAGCCGGTTTGCTCCAGAATCTCGTGAACGAGGTCGCCGGCACCTAACCCGCCATGCCACTCGCTGCGCAGGTGGTCCATTAGCGCAACGAATAGCTGAATCGAGGTGACCGACCTCTTCGCCAATCCAGTCGTGTTGTCGACCAACCGCAGCGCGTCCCCAAAGGAGATCCGCTCCCGGCTAGCGATCGCCTCGATTGCGCCTATCGCGGTGTCGCCGATCCCGCGCCGCGGAGTGTTGACGATGCGACGCAAGGCGATGTCGTCGTGCGGGTTCACGAGCACTCGCAGGTAGGCGACGATGTCGCGAACCTCACGCCGTTCGTAGAACCGCACACCCCCAACCACTCGATATGGCAGCCCGAGCCGGATCAGGACTTCCTCAACTGCGCGAGATTGCGCGTTCGTCCGATAGAAGACGGCGATGTCTTCCGCGTTATGTTTCCCCGTATTGACGAGATCCAGTACCTCATTGGCGACAAATGCTGCCTCGTCGTTCTCGTCATCGGCAACGTAGCCAATAATTTGCTCGCCTTCGCCAGCGGCCGTCCACAGATGCTTCGCGCGCCGATCTGCGTTGCGAGCGATGACGGCATTGGCGGCACTCAGGATATTTTGGGTTGACCGGTAGTTCTGTTCCAATAGGACGACACGTGCGTCGGGATAGTCCTGTTCGAAGTCATCGATATTGCGGATCGTCGCACCACGGAACGCATAGATCGACTGGTCCGCGTCACCGACGACACAGAGCTCCGCGACCCCCAGATCCGCTGCTGGATTCGCCAGCCCGGCGACCGGCATTGAGTGGCCGGCCAACTCCCGCACGAGGACGTACTGCGCATGGTTGGTGTCCTGGTACTCGTCAACGAGAACGTGACTGAACCGCTCTCGGTAGCGGCGAGCGACGTCAGGGACAGTCTGAAGCAAGGTGACGGTGTGGCTGATGAGGTCATCGAAGTCCGCAGCACCGGCCCGGATGAGTCGCTCTTGGTAATGCGTATAGGCAGCCGCGGTGACTTTGTCCGGCGCACTCGTGGCCATTCCGGCGAAAGTCTCCGGGTCGATCAACTCGTTCTTTTGCGTCGAGATAGCCGAGGCCAGAACCCGGGGGGTGTAGCGCTTGGTATCGAGGTCGAGCTCTTTGGAGATATTCGCCAATAGTCGTTGCGAGTCGTTGGAGTCGTAGATCGAGAAGTTCGTCGGCAGGTCTAGATGAGCTGCCTCGCGGCGCAGGATTCGCACACAGGCCGAGTGAAAGGTGGAGACCTGCATCGCGGCGGCACGTGATCCAACGAGTTCAACGACCCGCTCACGCATCTCGGCGGCAGCTTTGTTCGTGAAGGTGATGGCGAGAATTTCGTACGGCGCGACCTGGCGATCTCGGACGACATGGCCGATCCGACGGGTCAACACCCGAGTCTTACCCGAACCGGCACCAGCAACGACCAGCAAGGGGGTTCCCTCATGCAGCACTGCCTCGCGTTGACGATCGTTCAAATCGTCGAGCAGTGGGTCAGCCATCACGCGATCCTAGTTACCCAACAGCGGCGTGATGTGGAACGGGCCGGAAACCGTGTCTGCGCTAGCCTCTGAGTTGGCCGCTAGGGCGACAACGTGGGCGACAACAGAACAACCGAAGGGATAGACCATTGCTACCAGACTCTGAGGTCGAGCGGGTACTCGTGATCACCGCTCACCCTGACGATGTTGACTTTGGAGCGGGCGCCACCATGGCGCAGTTCTGCGAGCAAGGTATCGAGGTGACCTATTGCGTGATCACCGACGGCGATGCTGGGGGCTTTGACCCCACTGTTCCGCGCAGCGAGATTCCTGGTATCCGCCGTGGCGAACAAGTCGCTGCCGCCGCCTGCTGCGGGGTATCGGATGTCCGCTTCCTCGGATACAAGGACGGCGAGCTAACCGTCAGCCACGACCTGCGCCGCGATATCAGCCGCGTGATCCGGCAGGTGCGCCCCCAACGGGTGATCATGCAGTCCCCGGAACGCAACTGGGACCGCATCTATGCGTCGCACCCGGACCACCTCGCGGCCGGAGAGGCCGCGATCCAGGCTGTCTATCCGGATGCTCGCAATCCGTTTGCCCATCCGAGTCTGCTAGCCGACGAGGGACTCCAGGAGTGGGCTGTGTCCGAAGTCTGGGTGCTTGGCACCGATAAGCCGAACCACTTCGTCGACATCACTGAGCGCTTCGACACAAAAATCGCCGCCCTGCGCGCGCACACCTCCCAGACTGCTCACCTCGATGACCTCGCCGACCGGCTACGCGGGTGGGGTGAATCACTGGCCGCAGCAGGTGGACTACCACCCGGTCGCCTCGCCGAAGGATTCATGGTGGCCAACACCGCCTAGCGCTCGCGAGGTGGCAAGATGTCAGCCATGGCATTCCTCTACGACGTTCTTCTCGTCTTGCACTTCCTTGGCCTCGCATCGCTGATCGGCGGATTCCTCGTCCAGATCAAAACCACTCCGCGAGTCATTAACAACGCCATGTTTCACGGCGCGCTCCTACAGTTGATCACTGGTCTCCTGCTCGTGGGGCTGCGCTACCCACTGAACTCCAGCGATCCGGCGGAATGGGCGAAACCTGACAACGGCAAGATCGGCGTGAAGCTCGTTGTCTTGCTGGTCATCTTGGGCCTCATCGTCGCCAACCGCAAGAAAGATCAGATCACCAACGCCGTGTGGGGCCTCATCGGCGGTCTGTCGATCCTGAACGTCGTCGTCGCCGTCTTCTGGTAGAGCCTTAACCCTCCAGCAGAGGTGCCAATGCCGCTCGGCGCTACTCCCACTCAATCGTGCCTGGCGGCTTACTCGTTACGTCCAGCGTGACGCGGTTGATATCGGGAACCTCATTGGTGATGCGGGTCGAAATCCGCGCCACGACGTCGTAGGGCAACCTCGTCCAGTCTGCGGTCATTGCGTCTTCGCTAGACACTGGCCGAAGCACGACCGGGTGCCCGTAGGTCCGACCATCACCTTGCACTCCGACCGATCGGACATCGGCGAGCAATACAACGGGGAACTGCCAGACATCGCGGTCCCACCCGGCGGCGGTGAGTTCCGCCCGCGCGATGGCATCTGCCGCTCGCAGGATCTCCAACCGGTGGGAGTCAACCGCCCCGACGATTCGAATCGCGAGACCAGGCCCCGGGAACGGGTGACGCCACACGATCTCCGGCGGTAGCCCCAACTGCAGGCCCACTTCTCGGACCTCGTCTTTAAAGAGCAACCGCAACGGCTCCACGAGTTTGAACGCCAAGTCATCAGGAAGTCCGCCAACATTGTGATGACTCTTGATATTGGCCGCGCCCGTTCCGCCACCAGATTCAACGACGTCGGGATAGAGCGTCCCCTGGACGAGGAACTCGACCTGTTCGCCATGCTCCCCCGCATCGGCAACGATGTCGCGTGCTGCGTGCTCGAAGACTCGGATGAATTCTCGTCCGATGATCTTCCGCTTCTGTTCAGGATCACTCACCCCGGCCAGCGCATCAAGAAAACGCTTCTGAGCATCGACGACGACGAGTTGCACGCCCGTGGCGGCGACGAAGTCGCGCTCCACTTGCTCCGCTTCACCTTCGCGCAGCAGTCCGTGATCTACGAACACACACGTGAGCTGATCACCGATCGCTTCTTGGACGAGGGCGGCCGCGACAGCGGAATCGACGCCACCGGAGAGGCCACAGATTGCCCGTCCGGTGCCTACCTGCTCGCGAATCACTGCTACCTGCTGAGCAATCACGTTCTCCATCGTCCAGCCCTCACCCAGGCCAGCGATCTCAAAAAGGAACTGCCGCAGCAGCATCTGCCCACTCTCGGTGTGGATCACCTCCGGATGAAACTGAACCCCCGCGAGCTTGCGATCAGTGTCCTCGAAGGCTGCAACCGGTGCACCCGGCGTCGACGCCGTGACGAGGAATCCGTCCGGCGCCTGGGCAACCGCGTCCCCGTGGGACATCCACACGGACGACTCCGGGGGCTGATGGGCAAGGAGCACCGATTCGGTACGACCGACGGTCAGGGGGGTACGGCCGTACTCCCGCTCGCCGGTCTGGGCAACGTCACCGCCGAGGGCATCCGCCATGGCCTGGAAGCCGTAGCAAATACCGAGCACGGGAACGCCCTGGTCAAACAGCGCCGGATCAACGCGGGGCGCGTTCTGCGCGTAAACGCTGGAGGGTCCACCAGAGAGCACAATCGCGGCCGGTTTACGCGCCATCAGATCCGCGACGCTCTCGGTATGCGGCACAACTTGAGAGAAGACGTTCGCCTCCCGCACCCGCCGAGCGATGAGCTGCGCGTATTGCGCACCGAAGTCAATAACGAGGACTGTCTGTTCGTGCGCCATGGGCAAACCCTAATCGCCCACGCAAATAGCGGCGGCCCTGGCATCGCTGCCGAGAGGGACCACCGCTATTTGGGTAGGGCTTGGTTATCCGTAGTTGTAGTAGAAGGAGTTGTTACCCGACGCGAATCCGACGACCAGCCAGATGATGGACAGTGCAACGACGACAGCACCAATAATGATGCCCGCCTTCGCCATTCCGGCACCATTCTGGCCAGTCTGGGCGATCTGCTTGTTCGCGACGACGCCGAGCACAATGCCGACGATACCGGGGATGAAACCCAGCCCACAACAGAGCAGTCCGACCAGCGACACGACCAACGAGGCGATTGCCAGCGGGTTAGTACTACGTGCCGTTCCTGCTGCGCCTGGGTAGCCAGGAGGTGGCGGAGGTGGACCTCCGAAACCACCCGGTGGCGGTGGCGGTGGCGGTGGTGGCGGTGCGCCACCGTAGGGCGGACCCGGTGGGGGAGGCGGTGGGATTGAACCCTCGTTGCCGTCTGAGGACGGCGGATTTGGTGTCGACACGATGAGATCCTTTCGGTAAGTGACCCTTCGCACGAACGCTAGCGCACTTGAGTCGCGTTCGGCGTAGATTGTTTGACCTCAATGATCGGCAGTCTCAGCGCTGCGGGCGCACTTGGCGGCACGACCGGAGCATTCGGTTCGGTGACGGCGATCGGCACGTAAGCCTCACCTAGCGGGGGTCGAGGGTCGCGTTCACCCTTATTGGGCCACAACGCCATCGCCCGTTCCGCCTGCGCAGTAATCGTCAGCGATGGGTTCACGCCAAGATTCGCGGAGATCGCTGACCCGTCCACGATATGCAATCCAGGATTACCATACGCGCGGTGGTACGCATCGATCACGCCTGTTTCTGCGCTGTCGCCGATGACACATCCGCCAACGAAGTGAGCAGTCATGGGTGCGCCAATCACCTCACCCATATTCCCCATCGGGAACCCTTTGATCTTCTTGGCAAGTATCCGGACGGTCTTATTCGCTGCCGGGATCCAGGTGGGATTGGGGGCACCATCGCCCTGTCGACTCGTGAGCTTCCAGCGGCCGAGCAGGCCCTTACTGCCGGACACGGTCACCGAGTTGTCCAGCGTCTGCATGACCAGGGCAATCACCGCCTTCTGTGACCACCCCGCGACCTGCAGCGCCCTGATGGCACTTGCCGGATCAGCCGCCATCTGCTTTGCCCAGGTCTTCCATCGAGGGACCCCGGGCTGTTCATCGGTGAGGATCGTTCCCAGCAGACCCATCGCGTTGGAACCTTTGCCATAGCGAACGGGTTCGACGTGGGTATGGGGCTCCGGGTAAAAGCTCGACGTAATCGCCACACCGCGGGTGAAGTCACCCGGCAAATCGCTGCCCGCGACATTCGTTGGGGCCTTGTCCGCGATTGCTCCCAGCAGGGACTCAGAGTTGGTGCGCGAGAGCCTTCCGAGCCGATTCGACAGTTGCGGCAAGTGGCCGGTGTCTTTCATCCGGTGCAGGAGCTTTTGGGTGTTATACGTTCCGGCCGCCATGATGACGTGATCAGCGGTGAGCGTCCGGCGTCCGCCCCCGAGCACACTTGTGGACTTCTCAACGTCAACAGCCCAACCACCATCGACTTGGCGCAGCCCGCGGACTGTCGTGCGCGCCAAGACATCGACACCGGCTTGCTCGGCCAGTCCGAGGTAGTTCTTCACGAGCGTGTTCTTGGCGTTGTGGCGGCATCCCGTCATGCACTCGCCACATTCGATACAGCCCTTACGCTCCGGGCCTATGCCACCGAAGTACGGGTCGGGCACGGTCTCCCCTGGCGTGGTTCCGAAGTACACACCAACCGGGGTCATGGTGAAGGTCTCGCCCACACCCATCTCCTCGGCGACCTCCTTCATCGCAACGTCGGCCGGGGTCATCGTCGGGTTTTGGACAACGCCGAGCATTCGTTTTGCCTGCTCGTAGTACGGCGTCAACTCAGCCCGCCAGTCGGTAATTCCTGCCCATTGTCGGTCCTTAAAAAACGGCTCTGGTGGCACGTAGAGGGTATTGGCGTAGACCAGCGATCCGCCGCCGACGCCAGCACCAGCCAACACGATGACATCACGCAGGAAGTGGATGCGTTGAATCCCTTCCAGTCCCAACTTGGGGGCAAAGAGGAACTTGCGTAGCCGCCACGAGGTCTTGGCGAACTCGTCGTCGGCAAAGCGTCTACCAGCCTCGATCACACCCACCCGGTAGCCCTTTTCGACCAACCGCAGGGCGGAGACAGATCCGCCAAAACCGGATCCGACGATCAAGACGTCGTATGCGGTGCTGTCACTCATGTCACTCATCTTTGGCCTCTGTTCTTGGGTGTTCTCGCTCGAGCTACTACCGCGGACGCTACTTTTTGCCGACGGCCTTCATACCGCGGACGAACAGGGTCAGCGAATCCGACCACTGTTTATGGGTCAAGAACGGCGGCGTACCCCAGCCCATAATCCGCTGGGTTCCGATGGTTTGCGCCTCGGTGTACTTCATGATTCCGTCGGGTCCATGCCGGCGACCTAGTCCTGAATCGCCCCATCCACCCATCGGTGAGCCGTGGGAGGACCAAGCCGTCGCGTAGCCCTCGTTGACGTTGACCGTTCCGACATGGAGTTGGGAGGCGATCTCTCGGCCACGTCGCTCATCGCGAGTGATCACCGAGCCATTGAGGCCGTAGTCCGTCTCGTTGGCGAGCGCGATGGCTTGCGCCTCAGTGTCGAACGGATAGATGCTGACGACGGGACCAAAAGTCTCTTCCCCAAAGCACACCATGTCCGGCGAGACATCGGTCAGCACCGTCGGCTCGAAGTAGAACGGTCCGATATCGGGTCGCGGTTTGCCGCCCGCGACCACCGTCGCACCCTTAGCGATCGCGTCGTCAACATGGCGATTAACCGTCTCCAGTTGTTTGCGACTGATCAATGACCCCATATCGGATTCCCACCCGATCGCGGCCTTGAGCCGGACCTTGGCGAGCCGATCGCTAAATGTCTGCAGAAACTCATCCATCACGCTGGTATGAACATAGATCCGTTCCATCGAAATACACAGTTGTCCAGCATTGGCGAAGCTTGCCCGCTCGGCAATCTCGGCCGCCTTCTCGATATTCGCGTCGTCACAGATGATCATCGCGTTCTTGCCGCCGAGTTCCATGGAACAACCGACGAGGCGTTCCCCACAACGGGCGGCCACTTGGCGACCTACTCCGGTCGAGCCGGTAAACATGATGTAGTCGCCACGTTCGGTGATCATTGGCCCCACGACAGGGCCTTCGCCGGCGACCACTCCGAACAGGCCGTCCGGTAGCCCTGCCTCATAGAGCAAGTCGATCGCCCAGAGCGCGGTCAGCGTGGTCTGCAAATCTGGTTTCAAAACGACGGCATTGCCCGCCATTAGTGCGGGGATGGCGTCGCTCACGGCGAGGGTGAGCGGATAGTTCCACGGCGAGATAGCCCCGATCACACCTTTGGGATGATGCAACTCGACGGCCGACGTCAGCAACGGGAAGGCCCCGGACCGTTTCCGTGGTTTCAATAGGCCACCAGCGACACGGGCATAGTGGCGCGCCGTGATGGCGGCATCTAGTAGTTCCTCGACCGCGTGATTTCGTGCTTTACCCGTCTCAAGTTGGACGATATCGAGGCCCTCTTCACGACGATCAAGAATCAAGTCGTGGAAGCGCAACATGATCCGAGAACGCAGGGCGACTGACGTCTGCGCCCAATGCTGCTGGGCCTTGCGCGCAATCGCGAACGCCGTATCGACGGCGGCTTCGCTAGACAACGGAACCTGGGCAACTGTTCGACCAGTAAACGGCGCAATCACCGACGCCGTCTCGGCATCGTGTCCGACACTCAGGTGACGAATGAGGGTCGCTAGTCGCTCCGGTGATATCACCTGCCCGAGCGTCCCAGCGTCTACTTCCGTACTGCTGACTTCTTCACTGAGTGCCGTCATAGCCTCAGCCTATGGTCTTGTCCCCGTCGGCTGAAGCCCCAATCGAGAATTCGCCTTCGTGCCGTAGCGATTCCTCGACCTCGTGGGTCAGATCGTCTGCCGGTTGAGCCACGACCTGGGCCACGACTTCCTGCTGATCGCGCCCACCGCCCGGGACAGGAATGAGCGCATCGCGGCGTTCGTTGACGATCTCGACTTGCCGATCGACGTCCGCATTCGTCCAGTTCGCGTACGGTGCGACGACCTCTGCTACCCGACGCGCAACATCGACTCCCGCATCGCGGGTTTCCAATGCCAGTCGTGTCCGTCGGACCAGCACATCGTCGAGTCCGAGCGCACCCTCGCGGGTAACGGCCAGTACGGCCTCGGCCATCAGATACGGCGCCCCCGGATGCATCAGCTCGGCCAGTGTTGGATCACTTGCGACCAGATCCAACACAGTGGTGACGCGGTCGCCATGTCGCCGCAGGAGATGCTCGATCGTTGCCAACGGCAGCGAGCTTTCTCTGGCAGTCCGTTCCCGTGATGCCCACGCAGCGGCATATCCGCCCGCGCCCACGAGGGGAAGTTCGTCGGTCTTGCTGTCTGGCACGACATCGTCGACCAGCTCCGAGCGCACCACGACCGCGGCATCAACCGCATCGGCGGCCATCACCCGATACGTCGTGTACTTGCCTCCGGCAATCAACACCATCCCCGGTGCCGGCCGCAGTACCGCGTGTTCGCGTGACAGGGTCGAGGTGTCATCTGCGCCGGCACCGGAACTGAGGAGTGGACGCAATCCCGAGTAGATCCCGATCACATCGGATTTGGTCAGTGGCCGGGCAAGCCACTTGTTGGCCTCGGCCAAGAGGTAGTCGACATCCGCCTCGTCGATCTGCGGCTCGTCACGGTTGCCCTCGTAGTCGGTATCGGTCGTCCCAATCAACCAGTACTGCCCCCACGGGATGAGGAACAGCACGCTCGTGGGAGTCCGAGCGATCAACGCACTTGTCGAGAGGAACACCTCACGTGGGACGACCAGGTGGATGCCTTTGCTTTGCCGGACGGCATGGCCTGTCGCGGCCCCGGCCATCTCGAGCAGTTGGTCGGTCCAGACCCCCGCAGCGCCCAGGACGACGCGAGCGCGGGTGTCGAACTCGCGCCCGGAGAGCTCATCGCGGATCTTCGCCCCAACAACGCGTCCATCTTCTCGTAGCAGGCCAATGACGGACGTCCGAGTCGAGACGGCAGCCCCATGTGCCGCAGCAGTGCGCGCAACCGCAACAGTATGGCGCGCATCGTCGATCTGGGCATCGTAGAACCGGACGGCACCGACAAGGGCATCCTCGTTGATTCCTGGGGCCATAGCCTTGACAACTTTGGTCGACAGCGTCTTGGGCCGCGGCATGGTTCCGCCGTAGGCACCGAAGCGACTCAACATGTCGTAGACAGTGATGCCAAAACCGACGTACGGCTTCTCCCAACCGCGGCGGGTGACGGGATAGAGAAACGGGACGGGCTGCACTAAGTGTGGTGCGAGTCGATCAAGAAGGAGTCCGCGTTCAGTGAGGGCCTCGTGGACGAGGGAGAACTCGCGTTGTTCGAGGTATCGCAGTCCCCCATGCGCCAACCGGCTTGAGCGACTCGACGTCCCGGACGCCAAGTCATGCTTCTCTACGAGCCCAACCGACAATCCGCGTTGAGCCGCGTCCAGCGCACTTCCGCAGCCAACGACTCCGCCGCCGATGACCAACACATCCAGCGGATTCTCCGCATCGGCGGCAGCCAGTCGGGCTAGGGCTCCGGCCCGTGAGGCGCGATCTAGAACGTCTGAACCCGGTGCAACCATATTTAGAGCCTACGCGCGCGCAAATTCCCTCATGAATTAAGGATGACTTCCACCCGCTGAAACTCTTTAAGGTCGCTATATCCGCATGTTGCCATTGCCCGTCGTAGCGCGGCGATCAAGTTCATCGTCCCGTCGCTGACCTGGGAAGGACCGTTGAGGACTTCGGCCAACATCCCGACGGCTCCGAGTTCGACAACCTCGCCCCGCGGAAGTTCCGGGTGCGCGGCTTCCATCCCCCAGTGCCGACCACGCCCCGGGGCATCAACAGCGCGCGCCAACGGCGACCCGACCATGACGGCGTCCGCACCGCAAGCGATTGCCTTGACGATCGCCCCACTAGAACCCATCGCACCGTCGGCGATGACGTGAACATAGCGGCCACCGGATTCATCCATGTAGTCACGACGAGCGGCAGCAACATCGGCCACCGCCGAGGCCATCGGAACGCGAATCCCAAAGACGTCATGGGTCGTGTGAGCCGCACCGCCGCCGAACCCGACGAGGACACCAGCAGCGCCCGCGCGCATGAGGTGCAGTCCGGTTCGGTACGTGGCACAGCCTCCGACGATGACGGGGACATCGAGTTCAAGAATGAACTGCTTGAGATTAAGGGACTGGCCGTGAGCAGCGACATGTTCGGCACTGACCGTCGTGCCGCGGATGACGAAGATGTCGACTCCCGCACCGACGACGGCCTCCCACAGCTCCAAGGTCTTCTGCGGCGAGAGCGCACCCGCGACCGTCGCCCCGGTCGCGCGGAGCTCTTGGACTCGTTGCCGCACGAGCTCGGGACGAATCGGCTGGGCGTAGATGTCCTGGAGCCGAGCATTTGCCGAGCGCAAATCCATCGTGGCGATCTCGTCATAGATCGCGCTCGGATCTTCGTAGCGGGTCCAGAGACCTTCGAAGTTAAGAACCGCAAGTCCACCAGCATCAGCGAACTGTTTGACGGTCGCCGGCGAGACAACCGAGTCCATCGGTGCGGCCACGATCGGGTGCTCAAACTGGTAAGCGTCGATTTGCCAGGCCAGCGACACATCCTCCGGATCGCGAGTCCGTCGACTCGGGGCTACCGCAAGGTCGTCGAAGGAGTAGCCGCGCCTGCCGCGCTTGCCCTCACCTATCTCAACTGTAGTCATCGGTGTCGATTCCTTCGCCTCTAGCGACCGTGGTAGTTGGGGGCTTCGACGGTCATCTGAATATCGTGTGGATGGCTCTCTTTGAGACCCGCTGCGGTAATCCTGACGAATCGACCGGTGGATTGCAGATCGGCGACCGTACCTGATCCCGCGTAGCCCATGGCAGCGCGTAAGCCGCCGATGAGTTGGTGAGCGACAACTTCAAGTCGACCACGGTAGGGGACCTGACCTTCGATACCTTCCGGCACGAGTTTGTCGTCACTCAGAACATCATCTTGGAAGTAGCGGTCCTTTGAGAAGGAGCGAGCATCTCCGCGAGTCTGCATCGCTGCCAGTGATCCCATCCCGCGGTACTGCTTGAACTGCTTGCCGTTCACAAAGACAACGTCGCCCGGAGCCTCCTCGCACCCGGCGAGTAGTGATCCAACCATTACCGTGTCAGCTCCCGCCACGATCGCTTTGGCGATATCGCCGGAGTACTGCAAACCTCCGTCGCCGATGACGGGCACACCCGCCGGACCCGCAGCCATGGACGCTTCGTGGATCGCACTGACCTGGGGAACGCCCACACCGGCCACGATCCGAGTCGTACAAATCGAGCCCGGGCCAACTCCAACTTTGATCCCGTCGGCGCCCGCTTCGATAAGCGACTTCGCCGCCTCGTAAGTCGCGATATTACCGCCGATGACGTCGACCTCAGTATCGCGCTTCAACCGCGCCACCATGTCCAGCACGGCGCGCGAGTGCCCATGCGCGGTGTCGACGACCACAACATCGACGCCAGCTTCCACGAGCGCGCGGGCTCGCTTGTAGGAATCGTCGCCCACCCCAACGGCTGCTCCCACGAGTAGCCGACCGTCAGCGTCTTTGGTGGCGTTGGGATACAGATCGCGCTTCACGTAATCCTTCACCGTGATCATGCCGCGCAACCGTCCAGCGTGATCTACCAACGGGAGCTTTTCAATCTTGTTCTCGCGTAGTAACGCCAGCGCATCTTCGCCGGCGGTGCCAACCGGAGCGGTAATGAGCGGCATCAGCGTCATAACCTCACGCACCGGACGCGACATATCGTCTTCGAACCGGATATCGCGGTTCGTCACGATCCCGACAAGGACACCGGCGTCATCCACCACCGGGACCCCGGAGATACGAAACCGGCCACAGAGGCGGTCAACATCGGCCAAGGTGTTGTTCGGACCACACGTCACCGGATTGGTGATCATCCCGGCTTCGGATCGCTTCACTAGGTCGACCTGACCCGCTTGGTCATCGATTGACAGGTTGCGGTGCAGCACCCCCATGCCACCGAAACGGGCCATCGCAATAGCCATCCGTGCCTCGGTAACCGTGTCCATCGCACTGGAAACGAGCGGGACAGCCAACGTGATGTTGCGAGATAGACGCGTCGAGGTATCGACGGCGCTAGGAATCACATCCGATTCACTCGGGAGCAGCAGGACGTCGTCGTAGGTCAGCCCTAGGTAGCCAAACTTCGCTTCCCGCGCTGATTCCCTCGATCCATCAAAGCTGCCCTGCATCCCGATGTCTTCCGACCCCACCGTCATTCAAGCCTCCGAGCTCGTTGGTAGGTACAGGGTAGTCGGCTTGTCGGCGCATCTGGCGACGGGTCGAGAGCCAGATCGCCACCGAACTCACGACCAGGACCCATCCCAGTGCCAACAACCACCCGGCAACGATATCCGAGGTCCAATGCACGCCGAGGAAGATGCGGCTCGGCCCCATCAGGAATCCGAAGATGATGAGCGCCCAGCCGAGGATCGCGCCGAGGGGGCCACGGATCAAATAGAGGGCGATGATCCCGAATACGGCCCACGCATATATCCCCGCCATCGCGTGTCCCGACGGGAACGAGAAGCCAGTTTCGGTGAAGAGCGGATCACTCCATACCGGCCGCTCGCGTTCAACGGAATGTTTGACAACCTCGGCAATCAGGACACCGCCGACCGACGTGGCGACGAGAAAACAGGCGAAGCCCCAGTGACGCGCCACGAGTAACGCGATCACCACGACGACGACGATTGGCAGCAGCACTCGAGGTGTCCCGAGGGTGTGCCAAATCCATGTGAGGTCGGCGACTGCCGCGTACTCGCGAGCGATTCCGAACAGCGCCTGACCGATCGTTTGATCAGACTCCAGCAGCGATTCCCAGTTCGTCTTTACGGCGTAAGCGATGCTGGCCGCCCCGGCGAAGCACAAGAGCGCCCACACCAGAAACGGTGGAATCATCTTGGTTGTGGGCAGCCCACGCCCTGACTCGGGGATCCGCACCTGTTCCACGCTGCGAAGTCTCGCACGCCGGGTTCTACTGCCTAGCCTATTCCTGTCACATCGGCCGGCAGCGAGTAACCAACGGCGGGTACGTCACTCCCAGCTTGCGGTCGTGGATCCGAAGGTGAAGAGTATTCCAAGAGTAAGCGAAGAAATTGCCTCTAACGGGCTAAAGGACTTCCCCCAGTTGGCCGATGGAATCGTTAGGTTGACCAAACAGCGGAGGATTCATGACGACGGTACTTGTGTGTGATGACGCGCCGATGGCGCGCGAAGCTGTTCGGCGCGCACTGTCCGGTCTGCCCGGTGTGGAGCGTGTGACCGCTGCGGGAAGCGGCGAGGAAGTCTTGGCGCGCTACCCGCTAGAGCGCCCCGACCTCATCCTGATGGATGTGCGAATGCCCGGTATCGGTGGCGTTGAGGCAACCAAACGACTGATCGCTGCCCACCCTGACGCGGCCGTTGTCATGCTGACCATGGGGGAAGATGCCGATGGTGTTGCCCGTGCGGTCACTGGTGGGGCTCGTGGCTACATCGCCAAAGATGCCTCCCGTGAGGAACTAGCGTCAACAATGGCTCTCGTTCTTTCCACCGGGATGAATATGCCCGGTCAGCGCGGCGCGAGGATGCGCCCTGGCGGTGCTCCCCCCACTCTCACCGAACGCGAACAACAAGTTCTCGAGGGTATGAGTCGCGGATTGTCCAATGCCGGAATCGGCCGAGAACTGTTCCTGTCCGAAGACACGGTCAAGACCCACGCTCGTCGGCTCTTCCGTAAAGTCGGAGCAGCCGATCGTGCCCAGGCAGTCGCTTTAGGATTCCGCTGGGGCTTCCTGCACTGAGCTCAAGACCGCGTGCCTAGTACGCGTACTCGGTGACCTTGCCAAGACGGGCGAGCGCATCAGTTGCCGGTCCCAGTAACGGTACTGCCTCCAGATCTTTGCTCAGCTTGATCGATTCACTGAGGAAGCTATCGGCGGTGGAAACATCTCCGAGGTCAGCCATTGCGACTCCGGCAAACAGCAGACTCTTCGCACGATGGCGCGGAGCGTTGGCCTCGGCGCATACCTGCGCTGCAGCTGAACTCACCGCAGCCGCCCGAGCGGGGTCATCTCTCATCAGCGAGATCTCGGCCTCAACCCACGCGAGTCGAACGACCTGACGCCACTCGTCGTGGCTGACGTCGTGGCTGGACTCCCAGAACTCTTCCGCGGCATCAGCTTTACCCTCGCCAACAGAGTCCGATGCCAAGCCGATGAGCGCATCGAATCGGGTATCGCTATCGCATCCCGCTAGTGCTCGCTGATCGCAGTGTGTGGCGCGCTGGTAGGACTGCTGCTGGCGGTAAACGCTACCCATCGTGGTCGATGCCAAGACCGTCCATTTGCTTGCGCGCTTCCCTTGGTCCGCCAGTACTCCGATCGGCACTAGCTCCTGCATCGCGAACTTGTACTCACCGACACTGGCATGACAGACGCCGAGCAGCCACGTGGCTCGCTCAACCCCTTCTTGATCTTGGGCAGCGCGACAGAGTTCGACTGCAGTACGAAGCGGTCCGATCCCATCGCTGGGACGACCATGGAACGCCATGCGCTCGCCTTGCGTGATCAGTGCGGTTGTTACTTGGGGAAGTTCCACAGTTAAAGGATGCCTCGAATCATTGTTGGACACAGAACTGCCCGGCAGCTTCGCCGCTGCCGGGCCGATCTGACTACCTAGCGTGAGAACGGTCGCATTGTCAGTGTGAGTGACTGTGCCCACCGTGCGAATGACCATGATCATCGTCCTCGTCCACCTCGGGCTTGTCAACGACAAGGACCTCAGTGGTGAGCAACATCCCGGCGATCGAGGCCGCGTTCTCCAGTGCGGAGCGCGTGACCTTGACGGGGTCGATGACCCCTTGGGCGATCAAGTCGCCGTATTCGCCGGTTGCCGCATTGTATCCCGAACCCGGACCAAGTTCGCGAACCTTCGCGACGATGACCTGACCTGGTTCGCCAGCATTCTCGGCGATCCAACGCAGTGGCTCGGAAACCGAGCGGCGCACGATGCCCACCCCGGTAGCCATGTCGCCATCGAGCCCAAGATTGTCGTCCAGGACGGACGCAGCGTGGACGAGCGCTGACCCGCCACCAGCGACGATGCCTTCTTCGATCGCGGCACGAGTCGCCGAGACGGCATCCTCGATACGGTGCTTCTTCTCTTTGAGCTCAACTTCGGTGTGGGCGCCAACCTTGATGACGCACACGCCGCCGGAGAGTTTGGCGAGCCGCTCTTGGAGCTTCTCGCGATCCCAGTCGCTGTCACTATTCTCGATCTCGCCGCGGATCTGCCCGACCCGATCGGCCACTAGTTCGGGTGAACCGCCACCGTCGACGACGGTCGTCGTATCTTTGTTGACGACAATGTGTCGTGCTGACCCGAGAACCTCAAGGCCAACCTGATCCAGTTTGAGGCCAACCTCGGCCGCAACAACCTGGGCGCCGGTCAGCACAGCGAGATCCTCCAGGATCGCCTTACGACGATCTCCGAAGGCCGGTGCCTTAACCGCACAGGAGGCGAAGTTGCCCCGAATCCGGTTGACAACCAGCGTCGACAGCGCCTCGCCTTCAACATCTTCAGCGATGATGAACAGCGGCTTGCTGGCCTGGGCGACCTTCTCAAGCAGCGGCAAGATATCGCCGACCGCACTGATCTTGCCCGCGACGAGCAGCACGTAGGCATCATCGAGAACTGCCTCCATCCGCTCAGCGTCAGTGACGAAGTAGGGCGAGATGAAGCCCTTATCGAACTGCATTCCCTCGGTGAACTCAAGTTCCATCGCAGTGGTGCTGGACTCTTCAACCGAGATGACGCCGTCCTTGCCGACCTTGTCGAAGGCATCGGCAATCAGCCCACCGATGATCGGATCCTGGGATGACACGGTCGCGACCTGGGCGATCTCGTCTTTACCCGAGACCTCACGAGCGCTCTCAAGCAGTTGCGCATTGACAGCGGCCACAGCCGCGTTGATGCCTAGCTTGATCTCCATCGGTCCGCCGCCTGCGGTCACGACACGGATTCCTTCGTGCACCATCGCCTGGGCAAGAACGGTCGCCGTGGTCGTACCGTCGCCAGCGACATCGTTGGTTTTGGTCGCAACCTCTTTCGCGAGCTGCGCGCCGAGGTTCTCGTAGGGATCCTGGAGCTCGATCTCCCGAGCAATCGTCACACCATCGTTGGTGATCGTGGGCGAACCCCACTGCTTATCGATGACAACGTTGCGGCCCTTGGGACCGAGGGTGACCTTGACCGCGTTCGCGAGCGCATCTACTCCGCGCTCCAGCGAATGGCGGGCAGTTTCGTCAAATTCAAGGATCTTCGACATTTCCAGCCTTCTGGTGATCGTTGCGAGTGTGGGGGCAAAACAGATATGGGTGAAAGGATCTGGCAAACGAAGCTCGGGGCTGAGGATTACTCGTCAGCCCCGAGACTGCGAATGAGTCTTGCTACTTCTCTACGACAGCCAGTACATCGCGGGCTGACAAGATTAAATATTCTTCGCCGTTGTACTTCACTTCGGTGCCGCCGTACTTGGAGTACACGACAACGTCGTCAACTGCGATATCGAGCGGGATGCGCTTCTCGCCATCGTCGTCGAAACGACCTGGTCCGACAGCCAAGACCTTGCCCTCTTGTGGCTTCTCTTTGGCAGTGTCGGGGATTACCAGGCCTGACGCGGTGGTCTGCTCGGCATCCAACGGCTGCACGAGAATGCGATCCTCGAGCGGTTTAATTGAAACTGACACGTTGGGAAAACCTCCCCTTGTGGGATTGGAATGAAACGAATCTGACGTAGTACGCCCTCGCAGATGACGTCGTCGCGGTGCCGCCGCCTGTGAGGATTTTCAGCACTCAGCGATGCCAAGTGCTAACAGGCTAAGTATGCGCTGAGAGTTAGCACTCCGTCAAGGAGAGTGCCAGCGCGCCGTCGTGAATCTGCCGTCCCGCAAGATTTAACGCCCCCCCGCACCTACTTCGCGGGAAGGTAGTCCTGCAGCGCACCAATCTGGAAGCCTTGGCGACTAATATCGCGCAGAGCTCGCTTCAAGTGGGTCGGAAGATCGTCGCGCCAGTGAGTCAAGATGATGTCCCCCGGCTGCAGCTTGTCGCCCTCGGCGTATCGCAGATGACCAGCAGGGAGCGATACATTCCAGTTGACGATGTAGTCGATCCCACACGCTTTAGCCGCGCGCTGAGTGGTCTCGTTGAACTCGCCGTAAGGCGGCCGGAACATCCACGGACGAGTACCGGTCCATTCTTGGAAGTCATCGCTTGTTGTGCAGATCTGAGATTCTTGGCCCGACTGGCTCAGGCCCGGCATCGAGGGATGACTCACCGTGTGGTTCTGGATGACCTGCCCATCACGTTGGGAAATCGCCTGAAAGTAGTCGCGGTTGTTCGAGATCGCGGCCTTCGTGAGGAATGACGTGATCGGAATCCCCATCCGATCGAGGATCCGATCGGTCTTCTTACTGTCGGAGTAGCCGTCGTCGATGGTCAGAAACACGACCTTCTCGGTCGTCTCAATGGAACGAACGATTGGTGGCAGGCCGTTCGTCCCGCGCGGCGGGGTTACCTCGACTGGCGCATCGGACCGCAACGGTGATCCGTCAGCCAATCGAATCTGCTCTGGGCCCTGGGCACTATCACTGCCTGACCCTGACCCTGACCCTGACTCGCCCGCCGAGTCGCCACCACCAGAGACACTCGCACTGCATCCGGTCAGGGCAAGACCCAAGACTGCCACCGTCGCTACCAGCTTGTATGTCCGCCTCATTCGATTGAGGGTACCTCGATCGACTCGACAGACAGCGATGACTGCGCCCGAAACGCCAGCCCTGTCGGTTCGACGCCCGCAGAAACCATGGCGGAACCAAGCGCGGCAACCATTGCCCCGTTGTCGGTACACAACCCGGGTCGCGGCACTCGAATCGATACTCCCGCAGCTGCTCCGCGCTGTACGGCCATCTCCCGAAGCCGCGAGTTGGCCGCGACTCCGCCGCCGATCATCAAATGGTTGACGCCATATTCGGCGCACGCGTCCATGGCTTTTCGCGTGAGGACATCGACAACTGCCTCCTGGAATGCGGCCGCGACATCAGCGACCGGCACCGGTTCTCCGGCCGCGTGGCGGGCTTCCACCCAGCGGGCTACCGCCGTCTTCAACCCACTAAACGAGAAGTCGAATCGGTGCTCGGCCAGGTCTTTTGCCCCCGTCAGACCCCGCGGAAACTGGATGGTGATCTGACCGTCGGCCGCAACTCGGTCAATGTGGGGCCCGCCAGGAAACGGCAGACCCAGAACTCGAGCCACCTTGTCGAAGGCCTCCCCTGCCGCGTCATCCAAGGTCGACCCGAGCGATCGAATGTCGGTCGCCACATCCGCGACCAGCAGCAAACTGGAGTGCCCCCCGGAGACCAATAACGCAACACTTGGTTCAGGTAACGGACCATGTTCAAGCTGGTCAACGGCAACGTGAGCGGCTAGGTGGTTAACCGCATAAAGCGGACGGTCGATCGCCCAGGACAACGCTTGCGCACTCGAGGTCCCCACGAGCAGTGCCCCGACGAGACCTGGCCCACCCGTGACCGCGACCGCATCGATATCTGAGAGTCCAACACCGGCCTCCTGACAGGCGCGATCGATGGCCGGAGTCATCGCCTCCAGGTGCGCACGACTCGCGATCTCAGGGACAACGCCGCCGTACCTCGCGTGCTCGTCCACACTGCTCGCCACCACATCTGCCAGCAGCGTCCGCCCAGAGACGATCCCAATCCCCGTCTCGTCACACGAGGTCTCAATCCCAAGAATTAACGGCTCATTCATCGACTTGCCGCCGACATCTCTGGCGCGAGTCCCAGCGACAGCACGAGCGCGTCGTGTCCCCCGGGGTAGTAGCGCGGCCGCACGGACAACTGCTCAAATCCGGCTCGCTTATACATCCCGATGGCGCCAGTATTGTCGTCTTGAACCTCGAGCAAACACCTAGCTGCTCCTCGTCTATTCGCTTCGCTCAGGACCTCACCAAGCAGCGATCGTCCACATCCTTGGCCCCGTGCGGTACGTGCAACGGCAATGGTTTGTAAGTGCGCATCATCTTGAATGAACGTCACCCCTGCGTAGCCGACTAACTCGGCGCCCTGGGCGAGGGCGACGTAGTGGCCGCGGTGTGGAACCCCCGCAAGCTCACCCCAGAACGACTCGACACTCCACCGGTCGGCGGCGAACGATTCGACCTCGATCGCTTCGGCTGCCGGGATGTCGGTCCAGCGGAACTCGCGCGTGTTCACTTTGTACCTGCTGGCAGCTTGGCGTCAGGTCGGCGCAAATACAGGGGATAGGCGGCGAACAATCGCTGATCTGCGGGGATCTCCACGCGCTCGCTCGCATCATGGGAGACGAGTTCAGTCGCCACCACATCGATGGCGGAGTCCTGCGCAGCGCCAACGGCGATCCGGCCAGTCCATTCCGCCCGGGGGCCAGGCAGCGCGGTAACGGTCAGGCCGAACTCACTAACAAAATCTGGATACCGATCGAGACCGTTGCCCACCCATAACCGAAGCTGCGATTCGGCAATGACATCGACCGGCTTACCCACATCGGGGCCACTTATCCGCTGACCCGAACCGTTGTAGCGAGCCCAGTAGATCTCGCGCCGTCGGGCGTCTGTGGCGACCATGAAGTCATCTCCAGTAACTGAGCCGGGATTCGCCTCCGCTGCAAACTGCGCGGCGATGGCATCATGGGTACAGATGCCATAGACCGGAATACGCAGGGCGAAGGCCATCGTCCGAGCGATCGCCACACCAATGCGAGTCGAGGTGTAAGGACCAGGCCCAACTCCGACTGCCACAGCAGTAAGCGAACTGCGCGACACCTCTGCCGTCGAGCACATTTCATCGATCTGTCGCACCGTGACTTCACCAGGATTGACGTCCGTCAGGATGCTCTGAGTCACAACTTCCGCACCGTTGAGCAGTGCCACGCTCGACGTTCCCGTGGCCGTATCCAGAGCAAGTAGCACCCCGTCAGGCTAGTAGAGCGGCCCCGAGCTAGACGCGTTGCGACCCGAGAAGTGTCGTGAGTGCGGCGAGTCGATCATCCCAACCTGGACCCGCCACCGACCAACGCAAGGTGCGAACATCCTGCACACCGAGCCCTTCCTCGACCGCATCCCGTGCGGTTGCCACATCATCTCGACGTAGTTCGACCGTCAGGTACGAGCTGGCTAAAGCTTCTACCCGACCTACTCCCCATTCGACCACCGTTGCCGAATCCTCGATCGACCCATCGAGGTCCAAGCTCTCCAAGTCATCGACTGACTCCACCCGATAGGCGTCGACATGGACCAGCGTAGTTCCCCCGAGCGAATCAGCCGGATGAACGCGAGCGATCACGAAAGTGGGACTGGTAACGGGGCCGCGCACGCCCATCCCCTCGCCGATCCCACGGGTCAGGGTTGTTTTTCCTGCCCCGAGCGGACCGTCCAGGATCACGAGGTCGCCAGCCGCTAGTAGCGATCCGAGGAGGCGGCCTACCTCGACTGTCTGACTACTGGATTCCAGTCTCACGGAGTCATCGTCGCGCGTTCGCGCACACGATCTAGCAACAGTAAGAGCGCGTGGGTGACTTCTGGAAAACGCTCCAGCATGATCATATGACCGGTCTCTGGGATGACCTGCAGTTCGGCCTTGGGAAGGAGTCGCGCGATCTCCTCGCTGTGGGCCGGTGGTGTTTGCAGATCGGAATCACCAACCATCACCAGCACTTCGGTAGTGAGCATCGCGGAAAGCGCTTGAGTCTTCTCGTGGGTCTCTAACCCGGGCAAAAACTCGGCGATCACCTCGATCGGGGTGGCGTTGATCATCTCGGCAGTGAACGTCGTGATGTCCGGGGACACATTCGATCCAAAGCTGTAACGATTCGTCAGGAGCAGCCCCAGATCGTTACCGTACCTGCGCCCAAACTCGATGACATCGCCTTGAGCTAGCGCCGCATCCAAAAGCTTCGGTGCCATTTTGTGGAGCAGCACCCCAACGGGTGCAGGTAAACCGAGCGGGTTCTGAGTCAGACTTCCTGCGCTCGTTGCGAGAAAGGCAACTCCGCCGACTCGGCCGGTCATGAATAACTCCGGTCGAGCCGCAGCCAGCGCCATGATGGTCATTCCGCCCATCGAGTGGCCTACCAAAACGATCGGACCGTCACCGCCGATTTGATCGATAATCTGACCAAGGTCGAGCCCGAGCTGATCGATCGTGCTGTGAGCGCGATCGCTACGTCCAGAACTCCCATGGGACCGCTGATCAGCGAAGATCAGTCTGGCTTGAGGCCGCAGGTCACGGCGCTGGTAGTGCCAGCAGTTCTGATTCAGCGTGTAACCGTGGACAAAGATCACGGTTACGTCGTCATCGATATCCGGTGATCGCGAGTCGTCAACTTCGGTGTAAAGCGAGACTCCGTCATCTGCCACGACCCGGACGGGTTCGCCGTGGAGAATGCCAAACGTCTCGCCTAATTCTCCAGTATGGCGAACCTTGGGCCCAACAATTTTCTCTTCGAGCACCAGACCCAACACCAGACCGGCAACCGTCACAGAAAAGGGGTTCAACCATCGAACTGTCATACCCGAGCCTCCAGTCATCCTCGATAGATCCGCTTCACGCGTGGTCCAACTGTTGTCACAATCTCATAGGCAATCGTGTCGCATGCCAGTGCCCAATCGTGCGCTGTGGGCTCATCGTGCGCGCCTGATCCAAACAGAATGACCTCGTCCCCTGCCCGAACCTCGTCATCACCAAGATCTATAACGAACTGATCCATACACACACGCCCAGCCACCGGACGAATCTTGCCTGCCACCAGCACTGGCCCTCGATTGGAGGCGATCCGCGCGATGCCATCGGCGTACCCCAGAGGTACCAATCCAACGTTGGTCTCCCTCTGCGTCACGTACTGATGCGCGTAGGAGACGCCATGTCCAGCTGGAAGCCGCTTAACGGAGACCAATCTGGCACCCAGGCTCATGGCTGGGCGTAACCCAAGCGATGCTGGCGTTCCCACCTCCGGCCCTGGACTAATGCCGTAAATAGCGATGCCGGGACGGACGAGATTGAAGTGACTCTCAGGGGTCTTCAACGTCGCCGCCGAGTTCGCGACATGTCGATACTCAACGTCGAGGCCGAGCCGGGTCGCCGCCAAGACAGCTGAATCGAATACCTCTAGCTGGGCGGCGATTGTCGGGTGGGCTGGGCTGTCGGCGTAGGCCAAATGTGTCCAGATCCCGACCACCTCAACGTCACCACGCCGCGCGGCCGAGATCGCCGACCGCACGAAACCCGGCCAATCGTGGGGCATCGCTCCCGAGCGACCCAGCCCTGTATCGATCTTGAGATGCACGCGAGCGGGGCGTCCGATGGCCGCCCCGGCGGCCGCTGCCTCCAAGAGCATCCACTCAGCGGATATCCCGACATCGATATCACCGCGCACACATGCGGCAAACTGGTCACCAGGAGTCGGGAGCCAGGCCAGTATCCGTCCGGTATCCCCCACCGAACGCAGGGTCAGTGCCTCTTCGATCAAGGCAACACCTAACCAGGTTGCGCCCGCGCCACGAACGGTGCGAGCAACCGGGACAAGCCCGTGTCCGTACGCATCAGCTTTGACAACCGCCATCACCTCGGCGTTGCCAGCGATGTCGACGAGCCGAGCAGTATTCGCCGCAATCGCCGCCAGATCAATCTCCGCCCACGCTCGCGGTCGCGGAGTCACCCCGTCATCGATGACCGGCGGTGACTCAAACGATGCTGGCCCCGCGTCACTCACCGGTTGATCCCCCATCACTGGGCTGGCGTAGGTCAGCGATCGCCTCCGAGACCGCCGCCAAGATGTCTAGCGCGGTGACCGGCCGCAAGGTGGCTGCCGCCAACTGGCCAGCCAGCCCATGGATCAATGCCGCGCAGGCCACAACCTCGGCAATAGCGCCGCCGCCCAGATCGCTTGATCGGGCCACCTGTGCTGCAACCAACGATCCAACGAGTCCGGATAGAACATCACCTGACCCGGCCGTGGCGAGGGCGCTATCGGCCATCGTATTGACGTACACCTCGCCAGTCGGCGCGGCGACGATGGTCGAGTGGCCTTTCAGCAGGACGACCGCGCCGAGGTCAGCCGCGGCAGCCCGCACGGCTCCTAGTCGATCCGCCGCACCACCCGTCGAAAGCTCAAAGCCGAGCCGAGCGAACTCACCGGCGTGCGGAGTCAGAATCGTTACGAGCCCATCACCGTCACGCTGTTTTACGAGCGACCGAAGATCCGCGTCCTGCGCCAACAGGGTTAGTCCGTCTGCATCCACAAGTACGGGAACGGCAACGGCCAGCGCCTCGGCCAATCGTTGATGTGCGGCCTCATCAGTACCGCCACCCGGACCGACAACCCACGCCTGGACCTGACCCGCGGCGGCCGGGCCCTGTCTGGCGATGACAACTTCCGGCCAGTGGGAAATGACGTGACCCGGAGCGCCTCCTGCGTAGCGGACCAGTCCCGCACCACCGAGGCGAGCAGATCCCGTGCATAAAACTCCTGCCCCTGGATAGTCGCTGGATCCAGCCACAACTCCTACAACGCCGCGGCTGTACTTGTCGTCGTCGCGACCCGGCAGCGGTAGGACAGCGGCAGCATCGTCGGGTTCCACGAGCTTCACGCGGGCATCGCCGAGTTCTAAATACGAGCGCAGGCCGATGTCAACCAGATTCAGCTCGCCGACATGATCAGACCCAGGGGGCACCAGCAGTCCCGGCTTAAGCTCGCCGAAGGTTACGGTTAGTTCCGCCCAGACCGCAGCCTGCGAGTCGGCCACTGCGCCAGTGTCAGCATCTACCCCGCTCGGGATGTCAACGGCAACAACGATGGCGGCACTCGCGGCGCTTTGAGTAGCCAACCTTGCAGCGGGTTCGACGAGTGCTCCCCTTCCGCCAATCCCGAGAATCCCGTCGACAACGAGATCTGCCTGACGGATCAACACCTGGTGTTCATCGTCATCTGGGTCTGAGGAATCACCGCATGCGGCGTCGAGACGCCCGCCAGCGGCGAGTAACGACTGCGCGCCAGTCTCGTGCCAACGGTCGGCAAGCGTGAGGGCGACGACGGACGCGCCGCGTTTTGCGAGCTCCGCACAGGCAAATAGTGCGTCGCCACCGTTATTGCCAGAGCCAATCAACGCCACAATCCGCGCACCCGACACTCCTGAGCAGCGTTCCTCCAAGACCGCCCCGAGCTCGACCGCTAAGCCGTGGGCGGCTCGTTGCATGAGGGCGCCGGAGTCCAACTGGTCCATCAATGCCTCTTCGGCGGCCCGAATCCCTGATACCTCGAATGCTGGCTTCACAGCTCATAGTCTCCCAGGTTCTTTCGTGCTAGGTCAGCGAACGGCTCTCGGCAATAACATAGGCGATCGCCTGGTCCCCGTCATGCGCGAGCGACACATGCCAATTGGTAATCCCCAACTCGTCACTGATCGCCAGGAGTTCCCCGCTCAGCAAGATACTGGGGCGCCCGGACTCATGCGTCAGGACTTCCACATCGTTGGGCCGCAGCGTCCCGCGATCACCCAGCGCTTTAACGACCGCCTCCTTCGCCGCGAACCGCGCCGCGAGCGACTCCGCGCTGCGTGAGGTTCCCTTAGTGTCGCGGGCTTCTCCGGAAGAGAACGTCCGATCAATCATGCTGGTGGACTTGCGCATCATCCACTTGAAACGCTCAACATCGACAACATCGACGCCAACTCCGATGATCACTGCGTTACTCGACAGTGACGGATTTGGCCAAGTTGCGGGGCTGATCCACATCGTGGCCTTTGGTCGTGGCCATTTCACAGGCAAAGACCTGCAACGGCACCGTCGACAACAGCGGTTGTAAGAGCGTCGGACACTCCGGTATCCGGATCACATAGTCGGCGTACGGAGTCACGATCTCATCACCTTCCTCGGCAATGACAATCGTGCGCGCACCCCGGGCTCGAACCTCCAGAATATTGGAGATCATCTTCTCGTGAATCACGTCTCGCCCTTTCGGGGAGGGGACGATGACGATGACCAGCATGCCGTCCTCCAACAGCGCGATCGGCCCGTGTTTGAGTTCACCGGCCGCGAATCCCTCCGCATGCATGTAGGCGAGCTCTTTCAGCTTGAGGGCACCCTCTAGCGCCACCGGGTAGCCCACGTGGCGCCCGATAAAGAGGACGCTGGTGGCGTCGGAAAACTCCCGCGCCAGCTCGCGTACCCCATCGGTTGTGTCAAGGACGAGGTCAATCTTGTTCGGCATGTCCACGAGCTCGTCGGTGATCGCGCGAATCTCGTCGGGGAACCTGTCTCCGCGGACCTGAGACAGATACAGGGCCACGAGGTAGCAGGCGACGACCTGAGTGAGGAATGCCTTCGTCGAGGCCACCGCGATCTCCGGTCCGGCGTGGGTGTAGACCGCCGCATCTGATTCGCGCGGGATCGTCGACCCTTGCGTATTACAGATCGCCAAAACCTTCGAACCCTGCTCGCGCGCGTGGCGCATCGCCATCAGCGTGTCCATCGTCTCGCCGGATTGCGAGATTGCGATCACGAGAGTGCGGTGGTTCAAAATCGGATCTCGATATCGGAACTCGCTGGCCAGCTCAACTTCCGTAGGAATCCGCGTCCAATGTTCGATCGCGTACTTGGCGATCATCCCCGAGTGGTACGCGGTACCACAAGCGATGATCACGATCTTGTCGATTGCTCGCAATTCTTCGTCGCTGATCGTGATCGAATCCAACTCAAGTTTGCCGTCACGATCCACCCGGCCAAGAAGAGTGTCTGCGACCGCTTTCGGCTGCTCGGCGATCTCCTTGAGCATGAAGAGATCGAACCCGCCTTTTTCGGCCGCGGAGGCATCCCACGTCACCGTGTACGGATTCACCTCCGCCGGGCCACCGAAGAAGTCGGTCACCTCGACACTGTCGCGCCTCAGAATCACGATCTGGTCCTGACCGAGTTCGATCGCCTCGCGGGTGTACGCAATGAACGCAGCCACATCGGAGGCCAAGAAGTTCTCGCCCTCACCCACCCCGACAACGAGCGGAGAGTTACGTCGCGCTCCGACAACCAGGTCGGGATAGTCGGCGTCACTGATCACTAAGGTGAATGCCCCGGTCAATCGCTGGCAGACCTGCTGGACGGCTCCAACGAGGTCATCGGGGTTGGCGGCGAGCTCAGCTGCAATGAGGTGGGCTGCAACTTCACTGTCCGTCTCAGAGACCAAGGTGATCCCGCTGGCCTCGAGCTCGGCACGCAACTCAGCAAAATTCTCGATGATCCCATTGTGGATTACCGCAACGCGGCCATCCTCGCTGATATGCGGATGGGCGTTGATGTCATTGGGTGCCCCGTGGGTTGCCCAGCGGGTATGACCGATCCCATTGGTGCTCTGGGGTAGCGGATCCTCCCCGAGGAGGTCCTCCAAGTTGATGAGTTTGCCAGCGCGTTTACGCGTCTGGAGTTGCCCATCAGCGATGACCGCGACACCTGCCGAGTCGTATCCACGGTACTCAAGGCGCCGGAGGCCCGAGACGACAACTTCTAGCGCTTGCTTTTCACCGACATATCCAACGATTCCGCACATGTCGCCACCTTAGTGCCGGCTACTGCTGATCGAGCGGAACCAACGCCCTAACTGCAGCAGCGAGGTCCTCCGCTACGGCTTTGGCGATCTGCGCAGTCGGAGCTTCGACCATGACGCGAACAACTGGCTCCGTTCCAGATGGCCGTAGGAGAACGCGCCCGCGATCACCGAGCTCAGCCTCGGCCGCAGCGATCCGATCGAGGAGTTCGGGATGAGTTTTGGATGCTGCCCGATCCACTCCGGTGACATTGATCAGCGTTTGCGGCAGCTTCGCCATGACCCCAGCGAGCTCCGCCAGACTTGACCCGGTCACTGCCATCTGGGCTCCAAGAAGAAGCCCTGTCAGCACTCCATCGCCGGTCGTCGCGAAATCACTGACGATGACGTGACCGCTTTGTTCTCCGCCCAGGGAGTAGCCGTGTTCGCGCATCTCCTCAAGGACATAGCGATCACCAACTGCGGTAGCAACGAAACGGATATTCGCCTCATCCATCGCGAGGCGGAATCCGAGGTTCGACATTACTGTGGCCACGACGGTGTCAGCGCGCAGCGTTCCGGCATCCCTCATAGCAATCGCTAGAATCGCCAGAATCTGATCACCATCGATGAGCTCGCCGTTGGCATCCACCGCCAGACAACGATCAGCGTCACCGTCGTGCGCGAGTCCTAGGTCGGCCCCATGCTCGATCACGGCGGCGCGTAGATCACCCATGTGGGTCGATCCGCAGTTCTCGTTAATGTTCAAACCATCGGGAACGTTATGCAACTCGATCACCTCGGCACCCGCCAGCCGATATGCCTGCGGCCCAACGGCAGACGCAGCGCCATTGGCACAGTCGACGACGAGGCGCAAACCGTCGAGGCGGTACGGCACGCCCGTCCCGAGGTGCGCGATGTAACGCGCTGGAGCGTCGGGTAGGTCGGTGATCCGTCCAACATGCTCACCGATTGGCGATTGGAACGGCAGCCCCAGGAGGCCTTCGATCTCGTCCTCCACAGAGTCAGCCAATTTGGCCCCACCACGGGAGAAGAACTTGATGCCGTTATCCGGCATTGGATTATGGGATGCCGACAACATCACGCCAAAGTCTGCGTCTGTCTCGGCGGTCAGGAAGGCGATCGCTGGCGTGGGCAAAACCCCCACCCGCAACACGTCAACTCCGGCACTGGCCAACCCGGCACATACGGCGCTCTCGAGGAACTCGCCGCTAGCACGGGGGTCGCGCCCAACCACAGCTTTCGCGCGAGCCCTTTTAGGGTCACGGCCTAGTACTCGGGCAGCCGCGATCGACAGTTCGAGCGCGAGTAACGCCGTTAGGTCGCGGTTCGCTAGACCTCGAACGCCATCCGTTCCAAACAGTCGTGCCATCGCACAGTTCCCCTAACGGGTTGGGGTTGTGGTGCCGACTTAACGCTTGCTGTACTGCGGAGCCTTACGGGCCTTCTTGAGGCCGTACTTCTTGCGTTCCTTAGCCCGCGGGTCGCGAGTGAGGTAACCGGCCTTCTTCAACGTGGGGCGGTGCGCCTCTTCGTCGATCTCGTTAAGTGAGCGAGCGATACCAAGACGAAGTGCTCCCGCCTGGCCACCGATACCGCCACCGGTCAGGTTCGCAACGACGTCGTATTGATCGTCGGCGCCGATCGCCTTGAAGGGCTCGTTGACGATCTGCTGATGAACCTTGTTGGGGAAGTAGTTCTCCAACGTCCGTCCATTGATAACCCACTGACCGGTGCCGGGAACGATGCGCACCCGCGCAACGGCTTCCTTGCGGCGACCGGTCGCTCCACCAGGCGCAGTGCGCGCGGGGCGATCCGTGGTTGCCGTCGCGGATGAGGGCGATGACTCGGAGGTGTAGCTCGTTGGTTCGCTTTCGACGTCGACGTCAGTCACAGTCAGCGATCCTTTCTTAGTAAGTCGTGCAAAAAGTAGCGGAGAGTTTAAGGAAGTGTGTGGGGCTTAGGCCTTGGCCGAAGCGGAAGCCGGCTGAGCGATCTGGGTCAGCTCGTAAGGTGTTGGCTCCTGTGCCTGATGCGGGTGATCCGGACCGGCGTAGACCTTGAGCTTGGTGATCTGCTGTGCCGCAAGCTTGTTATGCGGCAGCATTCCGGCCACTGCCTTCTCGACGGCGCGACGAGGGTCGTTCTCCAGGAGGTCCGCGTATCGCGTTCCACGGAGGCCACCGGGGTAACCCGAGTGACGGTACGCCAACTTCTGGTCCAGTTTCTGCCCAGTCAGCGCGACCTTCTCGGCGTTAACGATGATGACGAAGTCACCGCAGTCCATATGTGGGGCGAAGATCGGCTTGTGCTTACCGCGAAGAAGTTTGGCGGTTTGGCTGGCAAGGCGACCGAGGACGATGTCGGTGGCGTCGATGACATGCCAATTACGTTCGATGTCATCTGGCTTGGGGCTGTACGTACGCACGGAGCAACCTTCGAATCTTTAGATCATGGATTGTGCATTTGACGGTTCATTTAGTGACGTGGGCTGACGCCCGTTTGCCACAGCACGATGAACGGGTATCGACCCACATTCAAACTGCGACCCCTTAGAGTACCTGCCCGGGTCCGATTCGGTCAAAGCAGGTGGCGCACCTCACGGCACCTCCCCCGCGGCGGGCAGCATTTCACCCTCGCCGGGCGCGCGTGAGAGCAGCTCGCTGAGCCAGCTGATCGTTCGGCGGGTACGCAACGTGATCGAGGATCAACCCACGCGCCGCCGCAACTGTCACCCCCGGCCCGCGCACCTTCCCCGCGAGGTAGTCCTCAAGCCACGCCAGGTCCGCGCGGCCGTCACCAACAGCAAGCATTCCGCCCACGAGCGAGCGAACCATCGAATGGCAGAACGCATCGGCAGTTATGGACATTTTGATGATCGCCGTTGACTCATGAGTCCGACGATGGCGTACGCGTTCCCAGTGGACGTCGAGCACGGTCCGGATCGTTGTCGCTCGCGGCTTCTTCCGGCAGAAGGCGGCGAAGTCATGCTGGCCGAGAAACACGTGGGCAGCGTCGTTCAGTAGGTCGACGTCCAGCGGCCGCGGGTACTCCAATGTGTCGTGGCGACGCCAAGGATCTAGTTCGCTGGGATCGTCACATACCCGGTATCGATATCTCCGCGATAGCGCCGAGAAGCGCGCATCAAAACCTGGCGGCGCAATACGCACCGAACGAATGACGATGTCGCGAGGAAGAAACCCACGCAGCCGATACGTCAAAGAATCGATGAAGATCTCTACCGGAGTGACACCCATGGCATCTGCTGGTAGATCCACCTGAGCAACCTGAGCTCGCGCGTGGACACCAGCATCAGTGCGCCCGGCCGCAGAGACCCGAGGCCGGGAATCTAGTCGGCATACTGTCTGGATTGCGGTCTCTAGTTCTGTCTGGACACTGCGCAAACCTGGCTGCTTCGCCCAGCCGATAAACCCTGACCCGTCGTACCCCAGGTCGATTCGTAAACGCACCGGTCCTGGCGTTGGCATAGGCAAAGCAGACACAGAGGACATAGGTCAGACCTCAGCAAGCCAGTGGCCCTCGCGAGCCACCGAACTATTTGCCGTCAGCCTCAGCTTTTGCGTCAGCTTGCTCTGCCGCGTCGCCTTGCTCCTCGTCGCCTTCGGCTTCGGAAGCGATCGGAGCCTCTGTTGGCTCCTCCGCTTCGTCACCGTCGTTGACCGCAGCATCTTGGGCGGACTCGCTTGCCTCTGCTGCTGCAACGGCGGCAGCCTTGGCAGCAGCCTCGCGAGCGTCGCGTTCCTTGACCGCGCGCTTCGCAGCGGCCTCAGCCTCGGCAACAGTCTGTTCACTCAACGGCTCGACAAGCTCGATCTGCGCCATCGGGGCGTTATCGCCCTTACGCGGACCCAACTTGGTGATACGCGTGTACCCACCATTGCGATTCGCGTAGCGCGGCGCAATCTCGGTGAAGAGCTCATGCACAACGCTCTTATCGCGCACGACCGTCAATACGCGACGTCGCGCGCTCAGGTCTCCGCGCTTACCGAACGTGATGAGCCTTTCAGCGAGTGGCTGCAACCGCTTGGCCTTGGCCTGGGTGGTGGTGATCTTCCCATGTTCGAACAGCGCAGTGGCAAGGTTCGCCAGGATGAGCCGCTCGTGTGCGGGACCGCCTCCGAGCCGGGCGCCCTTAGTAGGCGTTGGCATGTCGTACTCCTAGGTCTGCTAGCAACTCGACATTAACGCCGAGCGCTTGGCTTATCGGTTGGTTAGAGCTGTTCGTCTTCGGGAAATGCTTCATCGCTGTCGTCAAAGTTCGCGACTGCGGCTGCTGGATCGAACCCGGGAGGGCTGTCCTTAAGCGCCATGCCCATGGAGTGAAGCTTGGCCTTTACCTCATCGATCGACTTCTGACCGAAGTTGCGGATGTCCATCAAATCGGCTTCGCTGCGACCAAGCAGCTCACCGACGCTATGGACGCCTTCGCGCTTCAAGCAGTTGTACGAGCGAACCGTGAAGTCCAACTGCTCGATGGGCATCGACATCTGCTCCGCCATGAACGTGTCAGCTGGGCTCGGACCGATATCAATACCCTCGGCCTCAACGTTCAACTCACGTGCCAATCCGAAGAGCTCAACGAGAGTCTTACCAGCGGATGCGACTGCATCCCGCGGCTGGATCGATGACTTGGTCTCGACGTCAATGATCAGTTTGTCGAAGTCAGTGCGCTGCTCAACACGAGTCGCCTCGACCTTGTAGGTGACCTTCAGAACTGGCGAGTAGATCGAGTCAACCGGAATCCGGCCGATCTCGGTTCCAACCGCATTGTTCTGGGCTGCGGACACATAGCCACGGCCACGCTCTACCACGAGCTCGATCTCAAGCTTGCCTTTGCCGTTGACCGTTGCGATGTGTAGATCTGGGTTATAGATCTCGACACCCGCTGGCGGTGCAATATCGGCAGCAGTGACCTCACCGGGACCCTGCTTGCGCAGGTACATCACGACGGGCTCATCGTGCTCGGAAGAGACGACGAGTTCCTTGATATTCAAGATGATCTCGACGACGTCCTCGGTTACACCAGGAATCGTGGAGAACTCATGAAGAACACCGTCAACGCGGATACTGGTCACGGCGGCACCAGGGATCGACGACAGCAGAGTACGCCGCATCGAGTTCCCCAGGGTATACCCGAAACCGGGCTCGAGTGGTTCCAGAATGAACCGCGAACGGCTCTCCGAGATGGTCTCTTCGATCAGGCCTGGACGTTGTGCAATAAGCACGGCATTTCCTCCCCGCGGCGACCACTATTTGACGCCGAGTGTTGTCGCTTTGAGCCTTCGCTACCTACGTCGACTTCGGTAGCGAAGACCCTCAGCACGCTAATGCGGTTAGTTTGATAGTTACTTCGAGTACAGCTCGACGATGAGCTGTTCTTGGACCTGGGTGTCAATCTGTTCACGCGTTGGCTTTTGGTGGACGAGGATCCGCATCCGGTTTGGGATGACCTCAAGCCAGCTCGGAACCGTGCGCTCGCCGAACTCAGCCGAAGCAACCACGAATGGCGTCATCTCGCGGGACTTACCGCGAACCTCGACTATGTCGTTGGGTGAAACGCGGTACGACGGGATGTCCACCTTCTTGCCGTTGACCGTGATGTGGCCGTGGCGAACGAGTTGGCGAGCCATATCGCGGCTCTTGCCGAATCCAGCGCGGAAGACAACGTTGTCTAGCCGAGTCTCAAGGATCACCAACAGGTTGGAACCCGTCTTCCCCTGTTCGCGGTTGGCTTCGTCATAGTAGTTGCGGAACTGCTTCTCGAGCACTCCGTAAATACGCGCGCACTTCTGCTTTTCACGCATCTGGAGCAGGTATTCGCTCTCCTTGGTGCGTGCTCGTCCGTGTTGTCCCGGTGGGTAAGGTCGCTTCTCAATCGGGCACTTTGCCGATTCGCACTTTGATCCCTTGAGGAACAGTTTGGTCTTTTCCCGACGGCAGCGTTTGCAGTCCGGACCGGTGTAGCGGGCCATATCGCTATCTCCTTCGTCTCAGACTCGACGCCGCTTGGGCGGGCGGCAGCCATTGTGGGCAACTGGGGTCACATCAGAGATCGCGCCAACCTCCAGGCCAGTGGCCTGCAGGGAGCGGATCGCGGTCTCGCGGCCGGAGCCGGGACCTTTAACAAATACGTCGACCTTGCGCATGCCGTGATCCATCGCCTGGCGAGCGGCGGCCTCAGCGGCCTGCTGCGCGGCGTATGGAGTCGACTTACGTGAGCCCTTGAAGCCAACCTGTCCGCTTGATGACCAAGCGATGACGGCACCGGAAGGATCAGTGATCGACACGATCGTGTTGTTGAACGTGCTCTTGATATGAGCTTGGCCATAGGCCACGTTCTTTTTCTCTTTGCGCCTTACTTTCTTGGCGCCTTTTGCTGGTGGCATTTGTGTGTGTTTCTCCTACGTTGTTGAACAGATCGTCGGTCCGCGGTTCTGCCCGATGGCAGGTGGACCTAGCGGACTACTTAGGCCTTCTTTTTACCGGCCACGGTCTTACGAGGTCCCTTACGGGTACGGGCGTTGGTGTGGGTACGTTGCCCACGAACAGGCATGCCACGCCGGTGGCGAATACCTTGGTATGAGCCGATCTCGACCTTACGGCGAATGTCGCCCTGGACCTCGCGACGCAGGTCGCCCTCGGTCTGGAAGTTCGCGACGATGTAGTCACGAAGCAAGAGGATGTCGGACTCTGGAACATCCTTAACGCGCTGATTTCCATCAACGCCGGTTGCCTTGAGTGCTTCGATTGAGCGACTTCGGCCAACGCCGAAGATTGCGGTTAGTGCGATCTCAAGCCGCTTCTCGCGGGGAAGATCTACACCTACTAGACGTGCCATGTAAGGGCCGTTCCTACTTTCCTTTTTTGGGCGAAGGTGTTCGGTACATCATCAGTCCGCAGCTCTCGCTACGGTCCCCGGCCTTCGCGCCGAGGGTGTCGTCCGTGTCGGGCCCCCTGCTCAGCGAGCAGAAGTCCAACGCGGGGTCGGATGATGCGTGACGTTTGTTTAGTTGTGCGTTACTACAGAGTTGATGTCTTGCAAGTACGACTAGCCTTGACGCTGTTTGTGGCGAGGATTCTCGCAGATCACCATGACGCGGCCGTGGCGACGAATCACCTTGCACTTGTCACAGATCTTCTTAACGCTTGGGTTGACCTTCATCGTCTTCCTTCTAGCTTTTCTGGCGGTCCGAGCTGCTTCACAGTCTTCAGCCAGTTACTTGTACCGGTAGACGATGCGTCCCCGGGTGAGGTCGTAGGGCGAAAGCTCCACGACCACGCGGTCATCGGGAAGAATACGGATGTAGTGCATCCGCATCTTTCCGGAGATATGTGCGAGCACCTTGTGACCGTTATCTAGCTCGACCCGAAACATAGCGTTGGGTAGAGACTCGACAATGGTGCCCTCTAGCTCAATGGCACCTTCTTTTTTGGCCATGCTGGTACGCGCTCTCCTTCATTGGGTGGTGTCGTCTGCAAACCACAGCGAACCAATGGATTACTCTACGCGACCACCCCCCGCTATGGGAAGCCCGGGTCCAGCGGTCTACGTCACTTTTCGGGTTTGAACGCAGTAGTGGCCGCCGCGAGTGCCCCGGCAGCCACTACTTTCGCTGGATTCGAACAGATCAGGCGCTAAAGTCCGAGTTCTCCGTCGTATCACTCTGAGAATCCCCAGAGGCACCCTCAGAGTGGCCGGGCCCGCCGAAGCCTGGTCCACCTCGACCCTCACCGTGACCACCACGACCACCGGGGCCGCCGCCACGTGGGCCACCGGTGCCGTCAACAATGCCCGTCGCCCGCTGCGTTGCGTTCGACTTCATCGCATCCGCCTGAGTGGCGCTGAGCTTTCCGTCAGCGAGACCTTGGTCGATCTTGGCGTTCATGTGGTCAGCAATCGCCGCGATCAGTGCATCTTTTTGGTCACCAGCAAGATCGGCTAGTGTCTGCCCATCTTGGCGAGCTGACGCGAGGTCATCCTCGCTGATTCCTAAGGTGGAGCTGATCAACGCTTGCATCTCTGCGCGGCGTTCTTGATGCTCAGCACCCCGTGCCTCGCGCTGTTCCTGGAATGCATCCCCAACCTTATCCGCCTGCTTCTGAGTGAGCGTTCCGTCGTCAACGAGCGAGGACAGGACCGATGCCGGACCGTTTCCGTCAACCCCCGCAGCAGCCACCAGACCCGCTCCTCCCAGAGTGAGTGCGGAAGCAACTGCCCCAATGGCGATAACTCTCTTCGATAGCTTCATTTCTTTTTCCTCTCGTCGGTAACTCGTAACGCAAAGGTGTCACCGAAAGCTAGGAAGAACCTGTGAGGACTATTTGTGCTACGTAAGGATTACCGACATCTTGCGGCGATCTTGCGGACAGCTATAGCTCGTCCTCGACAGCAGTCATGACAATCGGACCATCCTCAGTCAATGCGATGGTGTGCTCCCAATGTGCCGCGGCGAGACCGTCAGCGGTCACAACGGTCCAATCATCCTCGAGGACGTCAACCTCAGCCGTCCCCAGCGTGACCATTGGCTCAATCGCCAGCGCCATCCCGGTGACCAGCTTTGGTCCGGACCCAGCGGTTCCGATATTCGGGACATTTGGCGCCATATGCATCGATGACCCAATCCCGTGACCGACATAGTCAACAACGATTCCGTACGAGTAATCAGATCGGCGAACGCTCGCCTGTACGGCCGCACCAATATCGCCGAGACGCGCTCCGTCAACGACCGCGCGCAGACCGGCCCACAGAGCCTCCCGGGTGATATCCGAGAGCTGTTGGATATGGGGGCTCACCTCCCCCACCGGAATCGAAATTGCCGCATCGCCGTGCCACCCATTCACGATGGCGCCACAATCGATGGACACCAAGTCCCCCTCCGCCAAGACTCTGGCTCCTGGGATCCCATGGACGACTTCGTCATTGACCGAGACACAAATCGACGCTGGGTACCCGTGATAGCCCAAGAATGAAGGCGTCGCACCAGCACCTCGAATACACGACTGCGCGATCGCGTCCAACTCCAGCGTCGTGATTCCAGGTGAAACGGTGCGACGCACTCGCTCCAACGATTCAGCGACAATCAGCCCGGCCTCGCGCATCTGCGCGAACTCACTAGGAGACTTCAGCTCGAACTTCGACTTACCTCTTCCGAATGCCACGTGGGGAGCATAGACGCCCCGGCGCCGACGACTACCGAGAACCGACTCGAATCGCCCAGCTACCAGCAGCCTCACTGGCGTGCCTCGCCGCTAGGATCCGTTCGTGAATAGCGCTACGCGGGTGCGAGCAGGAGTTTCGATCGTCGCCGGGATTGGCGCGCTGGCCTTTCTAGTCATGGTGTTCCTGGAGGGCCCCCGCGTTGACTTTAGGGTCTATCTGACCGGTGCCGACGCACTCCTGGACGGGGTGCCGCTGTACGCCGACGTCGGGATTCGAACCACCAAGATCTTCCTGCCATTCACGTACCCACCCTTCGCAGCAGTAGTGCTCATCCCATTTACGCTGGTCGCCAAACCGGTGGCACTAACTGCCTGGTTGCTACTCAGTCTCGCGTCCCTGGTTGGCATAGCCGTTATGACAGCAACGCGGCTTCCGGCGCTGGCCAACAGAACGGCGACAAAGTCCACTGTTCAACAGTTAGCCGTGTTGGTGTTCGTTCTAGCAGCGATCTCGGAACCGATCTCTAAGAACTTCAGCCTCGGCCAGGTGAATCTATTCATCGTCGTCGCCCTCATGTACGACACGCTCAACCGAACGCGCTTCACTGGCTACCTCACCGGAATTGCCGCCGGCTTCAAGGTCACCCCCGGCATCTTCATTCTCTTAATGCTCGCGACTCGGCGTTGGGCGGATGCGGCGAGGGCGATTATTGGTCTCGTCGCAACCCTGACTATCGGTGCCCTATTCGGAGTCAACCAGGTAGTCGAATATTGGACGAGTGTCCTGTTCGACGTATCGCGCGTTGGCGACCCAGATCGGCTGTCCAATGCCTCCCTACAGGGTGCCATCTACCGAATACTGGGTGAGGACAGTGCCAGTCGCCTGATCTGGTTAGCCCTCGCATTGATCATTCTTGGTGGCGGGATAGCGGTCGCCACATTTTGGTGGAATCGGAGTCGCCTACTGGCCGCAGGGATCGTCGGCCTCACGAGCCTTATCATTTCCCCGGTCTCCTGGGTGCACCACTGGGTGTGGATCGTTCCCGTTGCGGGTGCCTGCGTCGCGCTAGCCCTCAGAGCTCGCGGTCACAGTCAGCGCGGAGTACTCGCCGCACTGGTTGCAGCAGCACTTCTGACGGCAGTACCGCCGATCATCCAATGGCGATACCAATGGACATCGCTACTGCCGTTCAGTAATGCCAACAACGCTGTGATCGTCGGAGGCGGCTACGCAACTGCCGCCGTCGCAACCATTGCGTTGCTGGCTGTCGCGTTGAGACTGCCCAAGGGTGACTATGAACCCGATCCTGTTCCGCCTATTCTTCGAGAGCAGCCAACAGACGCGCGCTAACTTCCTCGACTGCACCCATCCCATCAACCTGAACGAGCAGGCCTTTATCTGCATAGAGTGCAGTCAGTGGGGCTGTCTGCTCCGCGTAGACCTCCATGCGACGGCGGATCACATCTTCGGTGTCATCTGGGCGACCCTCGATCTCCGCTCGCTTGAGGAGCCGGGCAATCACTTCCTCGGTATTGGCGGTAATCTCGACAGCCTTGTTCAGTGCCGTGCCGAGTCCGGCGAGGATGAGTTCAAGCTCTCCGACCTGCTCGCCGGTACGGGGATAGCCATCGAGAAGGAAGCCATTCGCTGCGTCGGATTCTGCCAGTCGGGCCGCGACCATTTTGTTGGTGACGGAGTCCGGGACGTATTCGCCCTTGTCCATGTATTTGTTCGCCTCGATACCAAGTTCAGTCCCGGCACTTACGTTGGCTCGGAAGATTTCGCCGGTGGAAATATGCGGGATACCAAGTGCCTTGGAGATAACGGCGGCCTGAGTACCTTTACCTGCACCGGGAGGACCCATCAAAACAATGCGCATCGGGGAAGAACCTTTCGAGTGATTCGTTGGCGGGCTGTCACGTCAGACCGTACCGACCCGAACCGGATGCGCGCGCGTTGACCTAGGTCAACCCGGTGATAGCGAGCGAGCCTACTTAAGGAATCCCTCGTAGTTGCGCTGCTGCAATTGCGATTCGACCTGCTTAACCGTGTCGAGACCAACGCCGACCATAATCAGCAGAGCGGTACCACCGAACAGGAATGACTGGCCGAGTCCGAGACCACCGAAGGCGATGAACGGAATGATCGCGACAACAGCCAGATAGATCGATCCTGGCAGAGTCAAGCGAGTCAGAACGTAGTCCAAGTACTGCGCTGTCGGCTTACCGGCACGGATCCCAGGAATAAAGCCGCCGTACTTCTTCATATTGTCGGCGACTTCCTCCGGGTTGAAGGTAATCGACACGTAGAAGTAAGCGAAGAAGATGATCATAAAGAAGTAGACGATGAGGTAGAGCGGCTCGCTACCATTCGACAGGTTCCGAGACACCCACTGCGCCCACTCGGACTGACTCCCCGTCAACGTCACAATCAACTGCGGGATATAGAGCATCGATGAGGCGAAGATGACCGGGATAATACCGGCCATATTGACCTTCAACGGGATGTAGGTAGAGGCGCCGCCGTACATGCGGGAGCCGACCATCCGTTTGGCGTACTGAACCGGGATTCGCCGTTGAGCTTGTTCCACGTACACAACTGCCGCGATCACGACCAGACCCACCAGCACCACGACAGAGAAGGTGAAGAGACCCTCGGTCTGCCAGATCCGCAGGAACTGGCCAGGCATCGTCGAGATAATCGAGACGAAGATGAGCAGCGACATACCGTTGCCGACGCCCTTGTCGGTGATGAGCTCACCGAACCACATAATCAGTGCCGTACCAGCCGTCAGCGTAATGATCATCGAGACGATGAGCGCGATCGACTGGTTCGGGATCAACTGCTCCTGACACCCCTGAAACAGTCGACCGGGTGAGCGTGCCAGCGTCAAGATGGTGGTGGCCTGGAGGACAGCCAAGGCAACCGTCAGATAGCGCGTGTACTGAGTGATCTTCGCCTGACCTGTGTTGCCTTCCTTCTTCAACGCCTCAAGACGTGGAATCACGACAACAAGGAGTTGAAGAATGATCGAGGCGGTGATGTAGGGCATGATGCCGAGCGCGAATACGCTCAACTGGAGGAGCGCACCCCCACTGAACAGGTTAATCAGGCCATACAGCGAGTTGTCTTGCACGATGTCGACGCACCGCTGGATAGCGGTGTAGTCAACACCCGGGGTCGGGACAACAGCACCGAGACGATAGATCGCCAGCAGCCCTAGCGTGAACAGTATTTTGTTCCGCAGTTCGGGCGTGCGAAATGCTGCTAGAAACCCGGCCAGCACGACGAGATCAGACCTCTACCGCTGCGCCACCGGCTGCGGCGATCTTGGTCTTGGCTGACTCGGAGAAGGCATTAGCAGTGACTTGGATAGCGACGTCGATGTCGCCGGTGCCGAGAATCTTGACGGGCTGGTTCTTCCGAACCGCACCAGCTGCGACCAAATCGGCAATGGAGACCTCGCCGCCGGCTGGAAACAACTTCGCGAGCTTTGCGACGCTGACAACCTGGAAGGCAACCTTGTTGATGTTCGTGAAGCCCTTGAGCTTGGGCAGACGCATATGCAACGGCATCTGACCACCCTCGAAGCCAGCTGGGACCTGGTAACGAGCTTTCGTTCCCTTAGTTCCACGACCTGCAGTCTTACCGCGAACACCTGCCTCGCCTCGACCGATCCGAGACTTAGCGGTCTTAGCACCAGGGGCTGGGCGTAGGTGATGAACTTTGAGCGCCATGGTTACTTGACCTCCTCTACTGATACCAAGTGGGCAACAGTTCGTAGCATGCCACGAACCTCGGGTCGATCCTCGCGTATGGCGCTGGCGCCGATTCGCTTAAGACCTAGCGTATGCAAAGTCGCACGCTGATTGGCGGTTCCGCCAATACCCGAGCGAGTCTGCGTCACTTTGATGTCGGTCATGATGATGCACTCATTCCAGCTGCTTGCGCGCGCAATAGTGCGGCGGGAGCTACGTCTTCTAGCGGCAGGCCACGGCGGGCGGCAACTTCTTCGGGACGTTCCAGTCCCTGAAGAGCGGCAACCGTCGCATGCACGATGTTGATGGCGTTATCTGATCCAAGCGATTTGCTCAGGACGTCGTGAACTCCCGCGCACTCAAGCACGGCGCGCACGGGTCCACCGGCGATGACGCCGGTACCTGGCGACGCCGGGCGTAGCAAGACGACCCCGGCAGCTTTCTCGCCTGTAATGGGGTGAGGGATCGTTCCCTGAATCCTCGGGACCTTGAAGAAGTTCTTCTTTGCCTCTTCGACGCCCTTAGCGATTGCCGCTGGGACCTCTTTAGCTTTGCCGTAGCCGACCCCGACCTGACCGTCGCCATCGCCCACCACGACAAGCGCGGTAAAGCTGAAGCGGCGACCACCCTTAACCACCTTGGATACGCGGTTAATGGTCACCACGCGTTCCAGGTAGTTGCTCTTCTCAGCGCCGCCTCGACCTGAGTCGCGACGCGATTGGCGCTGTGCAGCCATGTTGCCTTCTTCCGTTGTTAGTCTGTTTTAGTTCGCGAGTAGTTAGAAAGTCAGTCCGGATTCACGGGCCGAGTCGGCCAAAGCCGCAACGCGACCGTGGTAACGGTACCCGCCACGGTCAAACACGACGAGGTCAACACCAGCACCCTTGGCGCGCTCGGCGACAAGTTCCCCGATCTTCTTAGCTGCGGCCGTCTTATCACCGTCGAAGCCGCGCAATTCGTCTTCCATCGTGGAAGCCGAGGCGAGCGTCTTGCCTACGGTGTCGTCGATCACCTGTGCGGTGAGGTGACGAGTCGAGCGGAACACGACCAGACGCGGACGAGCGGTGGTGCCGGACACGTTCTTGCGGACACGAGCGTGGCGACGGATACGACCGGTGGACCGGCGCGTGCCGGAACCAATCTTTGCGCTAATTCCCATAACTACTTGCCAGCCTTTCCGGCCTTGCGGCGAATAACCTCGCCCGAGTAACGCACACCCTTGCCCTTGTAGGGGTCAGGTTTACGTAGTTTGCGGATGTTGGCGGCGACTTCGCCGACCTTTTGCTTGTCAATTCCCTCAACCGCGAACTTGGTTGGGGTTTCGACAACGAACTTGATGCCAGCTGGGGCGTCGACCTGGATCGGGTGGCTGAATCCGAGCTGCATTTCGAGCCCACCGCCGTTGGCAGCGACACGGTAACCAGTACCGGATACTTCGAGGGTCTTCTTATAGCCCTCTGTGACGCCAACGACCATATTGTTGACCAAGGTGCGGGACAGACCGTGCAGCGACTTGCTCATCCGCTCATCGTTGGGACGGCTGACAACGAAAGTGCCGTCCTCGTCCTTAGCGATGGTGATCGGCTCAGCAATCGTGTGCACCAGCGTGCCCTTTGGGCCAGTGACAGTAACGTCCTGGCCATTGATTTCGAGTTTGACGCCAGTCGGGATAACGATTGGCAATCTTCCAATACGCGACATCTCGCACCCCTACCAAACGTAGGCGAGGACTTCCCCACCTACGCCTTTCTTATATGCCTGCCGGTCAGTCAACAGACCCGACGAGGTCGAGATGATGGCGATACCAAGCCCGCCAAGAACCTTGGGCATTCCCGTGCTCTTTGCGTAGACGCGAAGCCCGGGCTTACTAACCCGCCGCAGGCCGGCGATTGAACGCTCACGATTCGGGCCGTACTTGAGATCGATGATGAGCGTCTGGCCCACGGGTGCTTCTTCGACGCGGAGGCCACCGCAGTAACCCTCTTGGACGAGGATTTTGGCAACGCCCTCTTTGAGTTTCGAGTACGGCATCGCCACCGAATCGTGGTGGGCAGAACTGCCGTTACGAACACGCGTGAGCATGTCCGCAATTGGGTCTGTCATTGTCATGGCCGCTTGGCCCTTCTCGCCGCGGTTTCCGATTGAACGGACCTACAGCGTGTCAGTGTTACGTGGTGGTATTGCGGGTGAGGATTGTGAAGTTTGCGGCCCCGACTACCAGGAGCTCTTGGTGACGCCCGGTAGTTCGCCAGCATGTGCCATCTCGCGAAGGCAGATGCGGCACAGTCCGAACTTGCGATACACCGAGTGCGGGCGGCCGCACCGGTTACAACGCGTGTATCCACGCACCTTGAACTTCGGCTTACGCCGTTGCTTCATTAAGAGTGCAGTTTTTGCCATCTGGTCAAATCTCCTTGATGCCTACGCGGCCTTGAACGGGAAGCCCAGCGCCTTAAGCAGCGCACGGCCAGAGTCGTTGTCGGTGGCCGTGGTGACGACCGTGATGTCCATTCCGCGAACGCGATCAATCTTGTCCTGATCGATCTCCGCGAAAGTCGCTTGCTCAGTTAGTCCGAAGGTGTAGTTGCCATTCCCATCGAACTGCTTGGGCGAGAGTCCACGGAAGTCGCGGATACGTGGCAATGATACCGACAGCAGTCGATCGAGGAACTCCCACATCCGGTCACCGCGCAAAGTGGTGTGTGCGCCGATGGGTTGACCCTCACGCAGTTTGAACTGTGCGATCGACTTACGTGCCTTGGTGACGGTCGGCTTTTGACCCGTGATGATGGCGAGGTCTTTGACCGCACCGTCAATCAGCTTGGAGTCGCGAGCTGCATCGCCGACACCCATGTTAACGACAATCTTGACCAGACCTGGCACCTGCATGACGTTGGCCAGGTGAAGCTCGTCTTGAAGGTGCGCGCGAATCTCGTCGTTGTAGCGCGTCTTGAGGCGCGGAACAGCCGGAGCTGCGAGTTCAGTTGTCATTAGATGTCCTTACCGGTACGCGTGGAAACTCGCACTCCGCGAGTTGCTGCATACGTCGTGCCGTCGGGGCGATTCTTGTCGAACGTCTCGCGACGTTTGGCTACCCGAGTTGCTTTGCCGTCATCACCGACGACCATGACATTTGAAATATGAATGTATGCCTCTTGTGTGACGATGCCACCTGCCTGGCCACCTTGGCCAGCTTTGGTGTGGCGCTTCACACGGTTGACACCCTCAACGAGGATGCGATCGGAATCGGGAAGGACCTTGATGACCTTGCCGGTCTGACCGCGATCTTTGCCGGTGATGATCTGGACGGTATCGCCCTTACGAATCTTCAACTTCTTACCCATCACAGCACCTCCGGTGCCAGCGAAATAATCTTCATGAAGCGCTTGTCACGTAGCTCGCGACCGACCGGACCGAAGATGCGCGTTCCCCTGGGCTCACCATCAGCCTTGAGGACGACCGCAGCGTTCTCATCGAAACGGATGTAGGAACCATCCGGGCGACGACGCTCCTTCTTGGTACGGACGATGACGGCCTTGACGACCTCACCTTTTTTGACGCCTCCGCCGGGGATCGCGTCCTTAACGGTGGCGACAATGACGTCGCCAATCCCGGCATACCTGCGACCCGAGCCACCGAGGACACGGATGCAAAGAAGTTCCTTTGCACCAGTGTTATCGGCGACGCGTACTCGCGACTCTTGCTGAATCACTTTGCCTTCTCCAGGATCTCAACGACGCGCCAGCGCTTCGTTGCCGACAGCGGTCGGGTTTCCATGAGCAGGACACGGTCGCCCGTACCTGCACTGTTGTCTTCGTCGTGGGCCTTGAGCCGCGAGGTGCGGCGAACGACCTTCCCGTACATAGCGTGCTTGTAACGATCTTCGACAGCCACGACGACGGTCTTGTGCATCTTGTCGCTGACGACTAGTCCCTCGCGAACCTTGCGTTCGCCACGGAGTTCAGTGTCAGTCTGGGTCGCCTCGCTCATGCGGCGCCCTCCTCGTCATCGTTTGCGGTAATGCCGAGCTCGCGCTCACGCATGATCGTGTAAACCCGAGCGATCTCGCGGCGCACTGCCTTAAGTCGTCCGTAGCTGTCTAGCTGGCCAGTTGCGGCCTGGAAGCGAAGATTGAAGAGTTCTTCCTTCGCTTCAATCAACTTCGTCTCGAGACCTTGGTCGTCCATCTCGCGCAGTTCTGAGGTTGAGGTCAACGCTGCCATTAGTCTTCACTCACCTCTCGTCGAACAATCTTGCACTTCATTGGCAACTTGTGAGCTGCACGAGTTAATGCCTCGCGAGCCGCATCTTCATCGGGGTAGGTCAGCTCGAACATGACCCGACCTGGCTTCACGTTCGCGACCCACCACTCGGGGGAGCCTTTACCAGATCCCATCCGAGTTTCGGCTGGCTTCTTGGTTAGCGGACGGTCTGGATAGATATTGATCCAGACGCGGCCACCGCGCTTGATTCGCCGGTTAATCGCAATACGTGCCGATTCGATCTGACGGTTCGTGACGTAAGCCGGTTCCATTGCCTGCAGACCCCACTCGCCAAAGGTCACATTGGTTCCGCCTTTGGCGACTCCGCTGCGCTTGGGGTGATGCTGCTTGCGGTACTTGACCTTACGGGGAATCAACATGAGTTAAGACCCCCCGTCTGCTGGAGCTGCGGCTGCCGACTCTGCTGGTGGAGTAGCGGCTGCGGGTGCTTCGGCTGCGGGTGCCGCAACGGCGGCAGGTGCCTGCGCTGGAGCATCGTCGCGGCGTGGCGGGCGTCCGCCACGAGCTCCGCCGCCACCGTCACGACGGTTGCGCGGGCCGGCTCCTGGGCGAGCGAGGCGAGCGGCTTGCTGCTCGCGGCGCTCTTCGGTATCCGAGGAAACTTCGCCGTGGTAGATCCACACCTTGACACCGATGCGACCGAATGTCGTACGAGCTTCGTAGAAGCCGTAGTCGATATCAGCGCGCAGCGTATGCAACGGCACGCGACCTTCACGGTAGAACTCGGTACGGCTCATCTCAGCGCCACCGAGGCGGCCGCTAACCTGGATCCGAATGCCCTTGGCCCCGGACTTCATGGCTGACTGCATCGCTTTACGCATCGCACGACGGAAGGAGACACGGCTCGACAACTGCTCGGCGACACCCTGGGCGACGAGTTGCGCGTCCGCCTCTGGGTTCTTCACCTCGAGGATGTTGAGCTGAACCTGCTTACCGGTGAGCTTCTCGAGGTCGCCACGGATCCGGTCGGCCTCGGCTCCACGACGGCCAATCACGATGCCCGGACGAGCCGTATGAATGTCGATGCGAACCCTCTCACGGGTGCGCTCAATCTCGACCTTGCTGATTCCGGCACGTTCCATACCCTCGGTCATCAACCGGCGAATCTGCACATCTTCGTTGACGTAGTCGCGGTAGCGCTGTCCTTCTTTGGCGCTATCTGCGAACCACCGAGAAGTGAAGTCCGTCGAGATCCCGAGGCGAAAGCCGTGCGGGTTTACTTTCTGTCCCACGTCGCTACCTCTTCTTCCCGGTTGGAACGTCTTCCGGCGTTCCAACAACAATCGTGATGTGGCTTGTGCGCTTGCGGATCCGGAAGGCACGACCCTGTGCCCGCGGGCGGAATCGCTTCATTGTTGGTCCCTCGTCAACGCGCGCTTCGGTGATGACAAGTGTGTTGGCGTCAAGACCGTCGTTATTCGTCGCATTGGCGATAGCGCTCTTGAGCACCTTCCCGACCGGTTCGGTCGCAGCCTGCGGTGCATACCGCAAGATTGCCTGCGCCTCGGCGGCAGGCAGGCCCCTAATCAGGTCCACCACTCGGCGGGCCTTCATGGGCGTCACGCGGACGTACCGCGCCTGGGCCCTGGCTTCCATCGCTATTTCCTCGCTATCAGTCTTGCTCGTTGGTTAGTTCGTTATTGTCGTGTGGTTTGTCGGGTGTTAACCGCGACGCGCCTTGCGGTCATCCTTGATGTGACCCTTGAACGTACGGGTCGGAGCGAACTCACCAAGTTTATGACCGACCATGTTCTCGCTGACGAAAACCGGTACATGCTTGCGTCCATCGTGGACGGCCAGCGTGTGTCCGAGCATCGCCGGCACGATCATCGAACGGCGTGACCAGGTCTTGATGACGGTATTGGTACCGGCCTCATTCTGCCTGTCGACCTTCTTCATCAGATGGTCATCAACAAATGGGCCCTTTTTTAGGCTACGTGGCATGAGCTATCGCTTCTTTCCGGTCTTGCGGCGGCGGACGATGAACTTATCGCTCGGCTTGTTCTTGGAGCGGGTACGACCTTCAGGCTTACCATTCGGGTTGACAGGGTGACGACCACCGGACGTCTTACCCTCGCCACCACCATGCGGGTGATCGACCGGGTTCATAGCCACACCTCGAACGGTGGGGCGCTTACCCTTCCAGCGCATCCGGCCAGCTTTACCCCAGTTGATGTTCGACTGTTCGGCGTTGCCGACTGCACCGACGGTTGCCCGGCAGCGAAGGTCGACGTTGCGGATCTCACCAGAGGGCATACGCAACTGTGCGTAGGGGCCGTCCTTGGCGACGAGCTGGACTCGGGCACCGGCGGAGCGACCAATCTTTGCTCCACCACCGGGACGAAGTTCGATGGCGTGGATGACGGTACCGGTCGGGATGTTGCGCATCGGCAGGTTGTTACCTGGCTTGATGTCAGCATTCGGACCAGTCTCGACGCGCGCGCCCTGCGTGAGCTTCTCGGGCGCGATGATGTAGCGCTTCTCGCCGTCTGCGTAGTGCAGCAGTGCGATCCGCGCAGTGCGGTTCGGGTCGTACTCAATGTGAGCGACCTTTGCCGGAACGCCGTCTTTGTCGGCGCGCTTGAAGTCGATGATGCGGTAGGCGCGCTTGTGGCCACCACCCTGGTGCCGCGTCATAATGCGACCAGAGTTGTTACGGCCACCCTTCTTCGGTAGCGGACGCACCAGTGACTTCTCGGGGGTCGAGCGAGTGACTTCAGCGAAGTCCGCCACGCTCGAGCCACGACGCGATGGTGTCGTTGGCTTGTACTTACGGATACCCATGACCTGTCCTATTCATGCGCCGATCGCCTAAGCGACCGGGCCCCCGAAGATGTCGATGCTATCGCCCTGTTTCACGGAGACGATTGCTCGCTTGCTGTCAGCACGCTTGCCATAGCCAGACTTGGTACGGACGCGCTTGCCGCCACGGTTAAGTGTATTAACCCCAGTGACCTTTACCTTGAAGGCTGCCTCAACCGCGATCTTGATCTGTGTCTTGTTCGCGTCAGGGTGCACCAGGAAGGTGTACTTGTTCTCGTCGAGCAGCGAGTAGCTCTTCTCGGACACAACTGGTCCAAGGAGAATATCGCCCGGATTTGCGATCCTCATTACGCTGCCCCTTCTGCTGTCGCGGTTGCCCGCTTGCTCAGTGACGCAGTAGCGCGCTGCACGAAAGCCTCAAATGCGGTCTTCGTGAACACAACAGCGTCGCTACACAGCACGTCGTAGGTATTGAGCTGATCTGGTGTAATCAGGTGGACGTTCTCCGCGTTGCGCAGAGACTTCCAGGTGGCATCGTCAACAACATCCAGGACTACGAGCAACTTGGCATTCGCGCTCATTGCACGAAGAGTTGCCACTGCATTCCTGGTCGACGGTGACCCCTCGGTCAAGAAGCCAGTTGCGACGTGAATACGTAGGTCGCGTGCCCGGTCTGACAGGGCGCCACGCAGGGCGGCAGCCTTCATCTTCTTGGGGGTGCGCTGGTCGTAGCTGCGTGGGGTTGGTCCGTGGACCGTTCCACCGCCGACGAACTGAGGTGCACGGATTGAACCCTGACGGGCGCGGCCGGTGCCCTTCTGCTTGTACGGCTTACGACCGCCACCGCGAACTTCGGCGCGGGTCTTGGTCGAGTGCGTTCCCTGACGGGCGGCAGCCAACTGAGCAACGACGACCTGGTGCATCAACGGGATGTTGGGGTCAACATCGAAGATGGCAGCTGGAAGGTCGACTGTTCCGTCGGTTCCGCCGTCTGGGGTATGAACTTCAACGGTTGTCATGCTGACGCCCCCTTCACTGCGGTGCGGATGAGCACGAGCGAACCCTTGGAACCAGGAACCGCACCCTTAATGAGTAGCAGTCCCTTGGCAGCGTCAACTCCTGCGATGGTCAAGCTCTGGACGGTCTTGGCTTCGTTCCCGTCGCGACCGGCCATCCGCATGCCTTTGAAGACACGCCCTGGGGTCGCACAGGCACCAATCGATCCTGGCTTGCGGTGGTTGCGGTGCGCACCGTGAGATGCACCCACACCATGGAAGCCGTGACGCTTCATGACACCGGAGTAGCCCTTGCCCTTAGTCGTTCCCGAGACGTCAACACGTTGACCTGCCTCGAAGATGTCCGCAGTGATCTCTTGACCCAAGGTGTACTCGCTGGCATCGTCGGTCCGCAGTTCAACCAGGTGGCGCTTAGGTGCAACGCCTGCCTTGCTGAAGTGACCCGACGCAGGCTTGTTCACCTTGCGTGGCTCAATGCTGCCGAAACCGAGTTGCACGGCCGAGTAGCCGTCAATCTCTGGCGAGCGCACCTGCGTCACAACGCAAGGACCCGCCTTGATGACGGTTACTGGCACGACGCGATTGCTCTCGTCCCAGACCTGGGTCATGCCGAGCTTCTCGCCCAACACTCCCTTGACGTTCTTAGCCATGATTGTCGCTTCCTCGCCTGTTCTAAAGCTTGATCTCGATATCGACCCCGGCCGGAAGATCGAGACGCATAAGCGAATCGACCGTCTTGGGCGTGGGATCGAGGATGTCGATGAGGCGCTTATGTGTGCGCATCTCGAAGTGTTCGCGGCTGTCCTTGTACTTGTGTGGTGAACGAATAACGCAGTACACGTTCTTCTCGGTCGGCAGCGGCACTGGGCCAGCTACCTGCGCACCGGTACGGGTCACCGTCTCGACGATCTTACGCGCCGAGTTATCGATGACCTCGTGGTCATAGGCTTTAAGCCTAATGCGGATCTTCTGTCCCGCCATGGCCGCTTACTTCCTCACTATTGTTTTTAACTGTTTCAACAAAGGTCGATGTGGTAGTGCTTTCTTGCTCTCCTGTGCGGGGGTCAGGATTGGCGCCGACGTGTGCCGGCGTCAATCCTGTCCGCAGGACAGAAGTGTTACTTGGTTACCTTGGTAACTTTGCCGGCTCCGACGGTACGTCCACCCTCGCGGATGGCGAACTGAAGTCCGTCTTCCATGGCAACTGGCTGAATGAGTTCGATGCTCATTTCGGTGTTGTCGCCAGGCATGACCATCTCGGTGCCCTCTGGGAGGGTAACGACGCCAGTCACGTCCGTGGTTCGGAAGTAGAACTGCGGGCGATAGTTGTTGAAGAACGGCGTGTGACGTCCACCTTCGTCCTTGGACAGGATGTATGCCTGTGCCTCGAAGTTGGTGTGTGGCGTCGTCGTGCCGGGCTTAACGATGACCATCCCGCGCTCGATATCCTCGCGCTTGGTGCCACGAAGGAGCAGCCCGACGTTCTCGCCAGCCCGACCTTCATCAAGCAGCTTGCGGAACATCTCGATGCCGGTGACAGTCGTACGGCTGGAACCCTCACGGATACCGACCAGTTCAACTTCTTCGTTGACCTTGACGATACCGCGCTCGATACGACCGGTGACAACGGTTCCACGACCAGTGATCGTGAACACATCCTCAACGGGCATCAGGAACGGACGCTCAACGTCGCGCTCGGGCGTCGGGATGTACTCATCCACGGCATCCATCAATGCGACGATCGACTCGCTCCACTTCTCGTCACCGTTAAGTGCCGGGAAGGCTGCAACCTGGACCACCGGGACATCGTCGCCGGGGAACTCGTAGTTGGAGAGCAGTTCGCGAACCTCGAGCTCAACGAGCTCCAGGATCTCGTCGTCGTCGACCATATCGCACTTGTTCAGGGCAACAACGATCGATGGGACGCCGACCTGGCGAGCAAGAATGACGTGCTCTTTGGTCTGCGGCATGGGACCGTCAGTCGCTGCAACCACGAGGATCGCACCGTCCATCTGGGCCGCGCCGGTGATCATGTTCTTGATGTAGTCGGCGTGACCGGGGCAGTCGACGTGTGCGTAGTGACGCGACTCGGTCTGGTATTCGACGTGCGCGATCGAGATGGTGATCCCGCGCTGGCGCTCTTCAGGCGCCTTGTCGATCATGTCGAACGCTGAAGCTTCGTTCAGCGTCGGGTACTTGTCATGCAGCACCTTGGTGATCGCCGCTGTCAGCGTCGTCTTTCCATGGTCAATGTGACCAATGGTGCCGATATTGACGTGGGGCTTAGTCCGCTCGAACTTTGCCTTCGCCACTGGGGCCTCCTATTTACTGTGTTGTGTACGGTGCTGCCCCGCTCCCCTTATGGAGGTGGGCCCGTTCGCCTGTTGGTTTGTTTGTATTCGGTTGTCTAGGTGGTGCTGATGGTGATGGGTGGTAGGTGTGGGTGTTACTCGCCCTTGGCCTTCGCGATGATCTCTTCAGCCACGTTGTTCGGCACCTGGGCGTAGGAGTCGAACTGCATTGAGTAGCTTGCGCGTCCCTGAGTACGTGAGCGGAGATCTCCGACGTAGCCGAACATCTCGCTCAGTGGGACCAGTGCCGCAACGACCCGGGCACCGCTGCGCTCATCCATCGACTGGATCTGCCCACGACGAGAGTTGATATCGCCGATGACGTCACCCATAAAGTCTTCGGGAGTGAAGACTTCGACGGCCATCATTGGCTCGAGCAGCACGGGACCGGCGCGACGTGCACCGTCCTTGAATGCCATCGAACCAGCAATCTTGAACGCAAGTTCTGAGGAGTCAACGTCGTGGTAGGCACCATCGATCAGTGTCACCTTGACGTCAACCATCGGGTATCCGGCGAGAACACCATTTTGCATGGAATTTTGGCAACCGGCGTCCACTGAAGGAATGTACTCACGAGGGATACGGCCGCCAGTGACTTTGTTGACGAACTCGTAACCGGACTCGGCGCGGTCGTCGTCGTCGTCGGCAGTTGGCTTGTTTGGCCCCATCGAGATAATGACGCGCCCAAACTGACCCGAACCACCGGTCTGCTTCTTGTGCGTGTACTCGATCTTCGGGACCTCTTTAGTGATGGTCTCGCGGTAGGCAACTTGCGGTTTGCCGACGTTCGCTTCAACGTTGAACTCGCGACGCATGCGGTCGACGAGCACCTCAAGGTGGAGCTCGCCCATACCCTCGATGATGGTCTGGCCGGTCTCTTCATCGGAGTGAACCCGGAATGTCGGATCCTCGTCGGAGAGACGCTGAATGGCAGTGGCCAGTTTGTCTTGGTCGCTCTTGGTCTTTGGTTCAATCGCAACCGAGATAACAGGCGCGGGGAACGTCATCGACTCGAGGACGATTGGCTTTGCCGCATCACAGAGAGTTTCACCGGTGGTGGTGTCTTTCAGACCCATGACAGCGACGATTTCACCAGCGCCAACCGACGCGATCTCTTCGCGCTTGTTCGCATGCATTCGGTAGATTTTGCCGATGCGCTCTTTGCGGCCCTTGACGCTGTTGCTCACAGACGATCCTGCGGTCAGCGTCCCAGAGTAGATCCGGATATACGTGAGCTTCCCAAGGTGAGGATCTGCCGCAATCTTGAATGCTAGTGCAGCGAATGGTGCGTCCGAACTCGGTAGGCGATCGATTTCGACCGTCTCGTCGCCGGGTTTATGACCCTTAATAGCGTCAATATCAAGTGGCGATGGCAGGTACCGAATAACCGCATCGAGCATGGGTTGAACGCCCTTGTTCTTGAAGGCTGACCCGGTGAGGATGGGGTTCACGGCGTTCGCCAGTGTCGCGCGGCGAATCGCGGCATGGAGTTCATCGACGGTGGGCTCGACGCCGTCGAGGAACTTCTCCATCAACTCGTCGTCATTCTCGGAGATGGTCTCGATGAGCTTTTCGCGCCACTCGACAGCCTGGTCGGCAAGGTCAGATGGGATCTCTTCGACGGTGTAGTCCTCGCCGATTACAGTCTCGCCGCGCCACACGAGGGCTCGCATCTCGACCAAATCGACGACCCCAATAAAATCGCCCTCGGCGCCGATCGGAATCTGGAGCACGAGAGCGGTTGCGCCGAGGCGGCTTTTGATGGTGTCGACGCACATGAAGAAGTCAGCACCAGTGCGGTCGAGTTTGTTGACGAAACACATACGCGGGACGTTGTACTTGTCGGCCTGACGCCACACAGTCTCGGACTGTGGCTCTACACCGGCGACACCGTCAAACACTGCAACAGCGCCATCGAGGACACGCAGCGAGCGCTCTACCTCGACGGTAAAGTCAACGTGACCTGGAGTGTCGATGATGTTGATCTGGTGGTCTTTCCAGTGGCAGGTCGTGGCAGCAGAGGTAATGGTGATACCGCGCTCTTGCTCCTGCTCCATCCAGTCCATCGTTGCGCCGCCGTCGTGAACTTCACCGATTTTGTAGTTGATGCCGGTGTAGAACAGGATGCGCTCAGTGGTCGTGGTTTTACCCGCGTCAATATGCGCCATGATCCCAATGTTGCGGACCTGGGCGAGGTCGGTAGCGGGTGCGGTTGCCACTGGCGTTCTCCTGCGTCTGTTCTAGGTGGTGCGGATACGAATGGGTGAGTGAGTGGGTTACCAGCGGTAGTGGGCGAAGGCCTTGTTGGCTTCGGCCATCTTGTGGGTGTCTTCGCGCTTCTTGACGCTCGCTCCCAGGCCATTGCTGGCGTCCAGAATCTCGTTCATGAGGCGCTCGGTCATCGTCTTCTCGCGGCGTGCGCGGGAGTAACCGATGAGCCAGCGAAGGGCGAGGGTGTTGGCACGCTGAGGCTTGACCTCAACTGGCACCTGGTAGGTGGCGCCGCCAACACGGCGACTACGAACCTCGAGGGTTGGCTTGATGTTGTCAAGCGCACGCTTGAGGCTCGAGACGGGATCGACACCAGTCTTCTCGCGGCACCCTTCGAGGGCGCCATAGACGATCGATTCGGCCGTGGACTTCTTGCCATCAAGCAGCACCTTGTTGACCAGCTGGCTAACCAGTGGGGAGCTGTAGACGGGGTCTACGACGACGGGCCGCTTCGGGGCGGGACCTTTACGAGGCATGTGCTGTTCTACCTACCCTTTTTCCTTTTTGGCACCGTAGAGGCTGCGAGCCTGCTTACGGTTCTTCACACCTTGGGTGTCGAGCGCACCGCGCACGACCTTGTATCGAACACCGGGTAAGTCCTTCACACGACCGCCGCGAACGAGCACGATTGAGTGCTCCTGCAGGTTGTGGCCGACTCCAGGAATGTAGGCCGTGACCTCAATACCGCTGGACAAGCGGATACGCGCAACCTTGCGAAGCGCCGAGTTCGGCTTCTTGGGCGTCGTTGTGTAGACGCGAGTACAAACCCCACGACGTTGGGGGCTGCCTTTGAGCGCGGGGGTCTTGTTCTTCGAGACCTTGTCCTGTCGGCCCTTGCGGACCAACTGCTGAATGGTGGGCACCGAGTCTCCGTTACATACGTTGGATGTTATTTGACTTAGTTGTCTTCTGGTGTTTCTTTCGGGCATTCTCAGCGGCGGTCGATCGACGAACAACTGTTGAGTTGGTGCGTCTTGCGGCTACTACTGTTCTTGCCTCTTACTGGCTTACTAGCGTTCTATCCAAAATCCGTACTTCTAATCCCCCCAGTTGCTCCGACCCCCGCGTTCGGGCGTGTCGCGACTTGTGGCGCAAAGCACCGCTCAGCCGAAACGGCCACCGTTACGTGGATCGGTTCGCTACCCTCCGCACCGGACGTCCGCCGTACTCGCCCGTCGCTGAAACTCTAATGAGTCTAGCGCCAGATCCGACACGTTCTTTTGCGGCACATTCCGTAATGTGATGGAGCGAGTGCTTGAGGTTCCCAGGCACAGTCGATAAGGCTACCCGACGTACAACGCTTCGGTCAAAGGTGGGCAGGCATGATGCCCGTCACTATGGGGGTTTGAGCGTGCTGAGCACCTCGAAACGACCTAACCAGGTACTCCCGAGGGAGTGGGGAGTGGGGCCGAGAACGTCGAACTGAAGGTGTCTGGATCGTTGAATCCACCGGTCGCTATGAGGATGGCGATGAAAACAACGTAGAAAGCGATAAGTAGTCCCATCGCCGCGATGTTGATCCAGGAAATCACTTTGGCAGCGGTGACGAAACCCGAGCCGGTCTGCCAGCCGCCACTTTGTTCAATCTCCTTCTTCGCCTTGCTGGCGAATACGAGCGCAACAATTGCGGCGATGATCGGGCAGATGACCCACGAGACAATGGAGAGTACGAAGGCGACAATGGCGTTCGAGTTAGTTTGCGGCATTGCGGCCGGAGCCACCGCACCGTAGCCAGGGGTCGCAGGGAACTGACCGGGCGGCTGTTGGTAAATCGGCGCCCCGTAAGGCTGTGCGGGGGGCGGCGGGAGCTGCCCTGGTGGAACCGGCGGACCTAGCGGCCGACCGCTAACGGGATCGATCGGTTGTTGCGGATCCTGCGGTAGCTGTTGATCGGACATGGCTCCTCCAAGCGCTAACGACTCTGACCGAATCGTTCCACCCAGGTCACTCCCGGTCAAATGCAGCAGAATGCCGCAATAGCATTCAGCGCAAATCAGCGGTGAGGATTACCTGGACGGGCCCTCCTGCCGCTATCGAGGAACTCCCAGCCGGAACCTCGATCAGGCAGTTTGTCGCCCGTATCGTCGAGAGTCGATGGGATCCGTGCACGTCCGGTGTCGACACCACACTCTCGGCGAGATCGACCCACGCTGGCAAGTACCTGGTGCGATCAGCGCTTCGGCGCAGTTCGCCGGTCGTCCGGACCGTGACGTACTGGCGCCCGCTTGCCGGATATCCCGCCAACTTGCGCAAGGCGGGGACGACGAAGAGTTCGAATGACACGGCCGCGCTCACTGGGTTACCAGGCAGGGAGATGACCGGGGTATCCCCCAGGCGCCCGAACCCTTGCGGTTTTCCAGGCTGAACGGCAACCTGCACGAAGTCCATCCCGCCGACCCTGGCAAACACATCGCGCACAACCTCGTAGGCACCGGCACTGACACCGCCCATCGTGACGACGAGGTCGCAGTCTGAGGCGACGTTCATGAGCCACGCGATCGCGGCATCAACATCGTCGGACAGCATCGTGACGGAGACGACATCGACCTGCGACCGGCGCATGAGCGCGGCCATTAAGTGACTGTTGGAATCAAAGATTTGGCCTCGCTGCAGGTCAGAACCCGGCGAGACGAGTTCGTTACCAGTGGCCGCGATCGCAACCCGCGGACGGCGGTAGACGGGCAAGGTCGTCAGGCCTACAGATGCTGCCAATCCGATCAGACCCGGCGTCACCAAAGAGCCAACGCCAATCAGGGGGCTACCTGCCGTGAAGTCCTCCCCCGCGCGCCGGATCGCAGCACCACTTTCCACGGCCCGATCAATCCGCACGCGTGAGGTTCCAGCGTCCGTCCACTCCACGCGCACGACGGTGTCTGCCCCGGATGGCACGGGAGCCCCCGTCATGATCCGATGAGCGGTACCTGCTTCCAGTGGGCGTTGGGCAGCGGCACCGGCGGGAATGTCGTCTGCCACGACCAGTTCGACAGGTGCCGCGGCGATGTCTTGCGCGCGCACCGCGTAGCCGTCCATCGCGGAGTTTGCGAACTGCGGTGAGTCGATTGGTGCGGCGATATCGCGAGCCACTGTCAGCCCAAGTGTGTCATCGATCGGAACACCACCGACCGGATTCACCGAGATACCGTCAAGGACGGATTGCGAGTATTCCGAGACAGAGATCAGCACTTTTTCGCTCACTTACCCATCATGGCTGTTGCTGGATGCGTTGATCTCGGACATGGCGTAACATTCGGCCATGTCTGTTGCCGTTGACGCCTCACCAGGCGAATCGCCTGGCGCTGCGGATAGCAACAAATCCCGGTTTCGGCCAGACATTGAGGGTCTACGTGCAGTCAGCGTTCTGCTGGTCATCGCCGGACACGCCGGAGTGCCGTTCTTAGCCGGTGGTTTCATCGGCGTTGACGTGTTCTTTGTGATCTCGGGGTTTCTGATCACAGGTCTGCTCTACCGGGAATCGACGAATACCGGTCGGATTAGTCTTCGCGACTTCTACGCGCGCAGAGTTCGCCGCATTCTACCGATGGCGGCCGTTGTCTTGGTGTCGATCTGCCTAGCCAGTTGGCTACTGATGCCGTCGATCGACCGCGGGCCAGTTGCCACCGATGTGAGCGGCGCAGCTCTGTTCGTTTCGAACTGGGTATTCGCGGTCCAGGCCAACGACTACTTCGCGATGGATGTCGCATCAAGTCCCGTCCTGCACTTCTGGTCGCTGTCAGTTGAAGAACAGTTCTACGTGTTCTGGCCGCTTTTGATGATCGTGGTCGCACTGATCTCACGGCGACGGTCAGTCATTATCGCCGTATTGGCGATTCCAGTCATCGCTAGCTTGGTGATCTCAATTGTTGGCTCTTCAAACAGCATCGTCAGCTACTACGGGCTGCAAACCAGACTCTGGGAGTTGGGGGCCGGTGGGCTCGCCGCAATCCTGCTAGCGGGGCGGGCAGCCCAAGTACCAGCCCGACTTCGACCATGGTTTGGGTACGGCGGACTGGCGCTGATCGCGCTAGGTGCGGTTTCGTTCTCCGAAACGACGACGTTTCCTGGGGCTAACGCGCTCCTGCCTGTGTGTGGTGCTCTTCTGGTGATCACCGCCGGATCGCCTGATGCTCCGAGCGCGGGCATCCTTGCGTGGCGACCGATGCAGTACATCGGCGCCCGCTCATACAACCTGTATCTGTGGCACTGGCCACTACTGGTGTTCGTCGCGCTCTACGTTGCGGACGACGTCACCGCAGCAGTAATTGGCGTAGCCGCGACCGCCGTGATAACCGTGATGACCTTCCGGTTTATCGAGACCCCGGCACGCAAATGGTCATGGCTCGCTGCGACTCCACGTCGTGCGTTGTGGTCTGGGCTCGCGATGATTGTGGGAACCGTTTGTGCATCCCAACTACTCGCTTCCACCGGCACCAACGAGGATCTCGTCGCACCGGTCGTGCTGGCACAGGCACCAGTCGCGAAAACTCTTCCGGGATACGGCAAATCCATCTGGCCCTTGCGTAACGCGACGCAGAAGCCCGAGGCCGCGCGCAAGGATCGCTTCATTCCTCCCCAACAGTGCGAGCCGAAGGGTAACGACCCACTGGGCAGCGATTGCACGTTCGGCGACCCAACAGGAACGACTCGAATCGCGCTGGTTGGCGACTCGCACGCCAGCGCGTGGCTGCCCGCATTCGATGCGTTCGGCAAGGCGAACGGAATCCAGGTCTCGTATTGGGGACACGCCGGCTGGACCGCTGCGCCGGTGGTTCGGGCCGACAAACAACGCGATGATGCGCTTGCCTGGAGTCCGCGGCTAGCCGCAGTGATTGCCGCGCAGGGACCGTTCGACGCGGTATTTATTGCTCGAACCTCGGGGCAGTATGGCGTCGGGGCGTTGTCACCAGAGGGCACACTGCTCGAAGGCGACGCTGCCGCTCCCGTCTTTGAATCCGCAACCCGCACCTTCGTCAGCCAGATCTCGTCGGCAACGTCGAATGTGGTCTTCATGCGCGGCACCTACTGGGCAGACTTCAACGCCACCACCTGTCTATCCGAAAATGCTGGGTCGGGTGCAGACTGCACATTTGCCCGAACCCGCGCCGACGACGCGATCGCTGCGGCTGAGTTACGTGGTGCCGAGCAGGCGCATCCCAGCCACGTGTTCGAGGTAGACCCAGCCAGCCTTGCGTGCCCAACAGGAATGGCGAAGTGTCCGACAGTCGCCCCCGACGGAACCGTCATCCTCCGCGACGGGTCCCACCTGACGACGAGTTTCTCTCGCAATGTCTCGGGGCAACTCTACAAACTGGTGGCGCCCTTCATTCCGTAGCGAACCTGCACCCGCGGTGGGGTCCCGCTACTCGGGCGAGCGCATGACGCTGCAGTTCTAGCCAATGAGTCTGGTCGACTGCAGTATCTCGTTGCCGCCTGGAGTCGCCGCACTCTGAACGCTCGTATCCAAGACATCGCACCATATGCTGCAACGCGCGTGCTATACCGCGACGCACATATCGCCACCGTTGCCGCGAAGCACGGAGAAGCCATGGATTGCGACACACCAACAGCACTCGTTCATGCGTGCGCCATTGCTGACGACCTCGACCTCTGATTGCTACTCGGTGGTACCGCCATGATGCCGTGCGACGTGCTCACAAACTTTCGCGACAGCATCGGCCTCGCGCATCCCGGCGCCGACAGCGAGACCAATGAGATGCAGCGTGAGCGGGGCGGCCGGACGGTTGACGTCATGTGCGACATCACGGGGGGCGTCAAGTAGCTCACTGACGGCGCTCGACTTGCTGACACCCGCGTGACCGGTAGACGATGTAGGGCCGCCAGATGTATCCGACCGGTGCACTCAAGACGTGGACGAGGCGAGTGTATGGCCAGATCCCGATCAACAGGAATGGCGCCAACGCGTGCACTTTGAAGAGCACGGGTGCGACCGCAACGTCCTGTACCCGTGGATTGAAGTAGAAGGTCGAACGGAACCATTCGGCAACAGAAAGCCGATAGTCATATCTGCCACCCAGAATCTGCCAGTAGAAGCTGGTCGTCAAGCCGAGGGCAATGACAGTTCCCAACCGCTTTGGTCCTGCTTTCGGGAATCACCAAACCGGCGAAGTGCCCGGCGAGGACTCCCAGCAACGCGAAGTGGAACATCGGACTCGCCCCCCGCAGCAGCCGCGACTCGTACCACTGACTGGCCCGAGAGGTCCAGCCAAACTTGTCGTACTTGTAGCGCCAGATATGGCCGACGAGAAACGACGTCAGACAGATGTACGGGAACACAATGAAGAGGAAATTACTCGCACTGCTCATAGCCGCGCTCTTATCGAGATATTGGTCAACATAAATAGTTCAAGTCAGCGTCGGGAGCGTTGCCAGGACGGCGGCGAGGCGGCGGCGCAGCTAAAGCCACGGGAGCATTGGAGTACTTGTTGATCGGTCTCCCTGGCATGGGCCGTCGGTTCGATCGCTGTCGTGGCGACGATTACGGCTTTAGCTGGTGTCAACCTGTGGGCCCTGGCTCCGCTCTTCGTCTTCTTGGCCGCCCGGTCTATCGCTTTGGGTGCGACGCCTCGTAAACCCAGTGCGCTCGGGATGGTTGAGCTGGTGGGATTCATCTTGGTGCTCGTTGGATTCACGTTATGCGGGGCCTAGGCGCACCTCTCCCCACCGGGTCCCCATCCGTGAGCGAGCCCCCGGCGGAGCTTACTGTGGAGTCATGGCCGCAGAATCTGCTGACCCGTTGCGGCTCACCGACAAGCACGGCCGGACGGCCTATGACCTTCGCGTCTCCCTCACCGACAAATGCAATCTGCGGTGTACCTACTGCATGCCCGAAGAGGGTCTGGCATGGCTAGCGAAGCCTGAAGTCCTCACCGACGACGAGGTCGTGCGACTTGTCTCAGTAGGCACCGAGATCCTCGGCATCACCGACGTTCGGCTGACTGGCGGTGAACCGTTGCTGCGACCGTCAATCGTGGACATTGTTGGGCGTGTCAGCGCACTCCCACCGCGACCACGGGTGTCCCTGACAACGAACGGAATCGGTCTGTCACAGGTGGCGGAGTCACTTGCACGAGCTGGCCTCACTCGGATCAATGTCTCCCTCGACACCTTGCAACGCGATCGCTTCGTGACGCTCACCCGGCGCGACCGAATCGCTGACGTGTTCGACGGTCTGCGCGCAGCTGCTGCGGCTGGGCTCTCTCCCGTGAAGGTGAACTCGGTACTCATGCGCGGGGTCAACGATGACGAAGCTGGCGACCTCTTAGATTTCTGCCTGGAAAACGACTACGCGCTTCGCTTCATTGAGCAGATGCCCCTCGACCCCATGCATGGCTGGAGCCGAGACAAGATGGTGACCGGTAGCGAGATCTTCGAACAAATCAGCGCCACACATGTACTTACCCCCGCCAAGACGGATCGCGGCTCGTCACCGGCGAACCTGTGGCGAATCAATGGCACGTCGGCAACGGTTGGGATCATCGCCTCGGTCTCGGCGCCATTTTGCGGAGCGTGTGACCGCACGCGTCTGACCGCCGATGGTCAGATTCGAAACTGCCTGTTTGCCCGCGATGAGTCCAACCTGCGCGACGCTATGCGAGCGGGCGCAACGGACGAAGAACTCGCACACCGCTGGATTGCCGCCACCGTGACGAAGGCTGCGGGTCACGGCATCGACGATCCGAGCTTCCTACAACCCCAACGACCGATGTCAGCCATTGGCGGGTAGGGCCATGACCGTCGATCTGGCAATCACCGTCCAGTACTTTGCCGGGGCTCGGGCCGCCGCCGGTCTCGCCACGGAAGCCTTCGCGGCAGGCACGCTAGGCGAGATCCTCGCGAGCGCTGTCGACCGCCATGGGCCCGAACTAGCACGAGTCTTCTCCGCGAGCAGTTACCTCATCGATGGGACGAATGTCAGCGATCGGGCCACTCCGATACCGCCGGGGGCCACCGTGGATATCTTGCCGCCATTCGCCGGTGGCTAGCCGGCGCGAGCAGGATTACGGGCAGTTAACCCACTCGGTTCGACCGTCCGCGAAGGTCTGTTCCTTCCAAATCGGCAGCCGTGCCTTCACTTCTTCGACGAGCCAACTACATGTCTCGATTGCCGGTTGTCGATGTGCGGCAGATACGGCCACAATCAGCGCCGCCTCAGAGATCGCCAGCGGACCGGTCCGGTGCGACACAGCAACGGCTCCGACACCGGGCCGGGTCGCCGCCTGCGCAGCTAGTTCGTCTATGACGGCCTGGGCGCTGGGGTGACCGGAGTACTCCAGGGAGGTGACGGGGCGTGCGTGGTCGTGGTTACGCACGACACCGACAAAGACCGAAACCGCACCAAACTCCACGGATTCGACAGCGCGAATATGGTTCTGAGCCTCGATCGGTGCCGTTGTCACCGACGCGATGGCGACCCGACTAGCCGCGTTGTCTTCACCCATGGTCGCCCCCATTGAGCTGATCTAGGGCATGCGCCAGGATGGGTTCGAGCACAGTCAGACACTGCAGAACTGCCCGTCGCGACCCGGGAAGATTGATAATCAAAGCCTGGCCAACCGTACCCACGATCCCTCTAGACAGGGCGGCGGTCGGCACAACGTCCCATGAGTTGGCGCGGATGAAGTCGGCTATCCCCGGCACTTCCCGGTCGATGACGAGTTGAGTCTGCTCCGGTGTCACATCGCTCGGGGAAATCCCGGTGCCTCCACAGGTCAGTACCAACGAGGAGCATGACGCCGCATCCCGCACCGCGCCAGCAACACCCTCGCCATCAGGTATGCACCGCAGCGGCGCCACGTCAAAGCCGAGCTCGCGTAAGAAATCAACCGCAGCTGGACCTGCTGTGTCCTGGTAAATCCCGGCGTTGGCACGGGTCGAGACGGTGATCACACTCGCCACGTACGTCATCGGTCATCGCTGCGTTGCCAGTCGCCCGTCTTACCCCCGGTCTTGGCCATCACTCGGACCGACTCAATACTCGCTGCTGGGTCGGTCCCTTTGATCATGTCGATGACCGTCAGGCCTGCCGCGCAGACGGCGGTGAGCGCCTCCATCTCGACGCCAGTCCGGTCAGCTGTCTTCACCATCACTTCAAGTTGCACCGTCGATGAGCTCGCGTTGATCTCAACCTCGACGCCGCCAATCGCGATGGGGTGACATAGCGGCACCAGATCGGGGGTGCGCTTGACCGCCATAATCGCCGCGAGGCGAGCCGCAGCAAGCACGTCACCCTTCGTTGCCGATCCAGAGTTAATCATGTCCACTACATCAGTGGTGGTGGACACAAATCCGCGGGCAATCGCGGCTCGAACTGTTCGTTCTTTTCCGGTGACATCGACCATGCGCATAGGGGTCATCGTAGTCATCGGTGGGACAGTCAGACGGCACCTACTGCGAGGTGCGGTCCTGTACTCCATGCAAGGTTCCGTCGCGCAGCACGTAGGGAATCGCTGACATCGCATCGATATCGGCCTGATCGTGAGTGACAACAATAATCGGTCCAGCATAGCCGTCAAGCGCATCCACCAAGGCCTGTCGAACTGCCGGACGAGCGGAGCTGTCGAGCGCGGCGAATGGTTCATCAAGTAGTAGAGCTTGCGGTTGCGTCGCGAGCGCTCGCGAGAGGGCCACTCGTTGTCGCTGACCGCCGGACAACGTACGAGCTGTTTGACCAGCCAATCCGCTCAGTCCGAAGGTCGTCATCAGCGCGCTCAATCGGGACGTTTCACCAGGTTCTCGGGGGCCGTTTCGGCTCAACCCGAACAGCACATTCTGTTCGACAGTCAGCCAATCAAATATTCGGTAGTCCTGAAAGACCAACCCCACCGGCCGGCGTTGTGGAGGGAGGAATACCTCCTGCGCAGGTTCATCCCACGCGCTCTCACCGCAGCGGATGTAGCCGGATCGAATCGCGATGAGGCCAGCGAGTACCGATAACAGAGTTGACTTCCCCGAACCGTTCGCCCCGCTAATGGCGATCGGGCGGCCCGGTGCCACTTGGAGGTCAATATCGAGGATGCAGCCCCCACGCTGGGCAACAAAGGACATCTCCAGACTCGCCTCAGTCACGAGTGATCACCTGCCCTGCCCAGTTCCCCCGCAGCAACCAGAGCACAAGCACGCAAATAGCGATCAGGATCAGGCTGAGCGCAATCGCCTCGCTGGGATCGCGGGCCAAGGTGTAGTAGATATCGGTCGGCAATGTTTGCGTCACCCCGGGCAAACTGCCAGCGAAGGTGACCGTCGCCCCGAACTCCCCCAACGCCCGCGCCCAACAGAGCACAGCGCCAGCAACAATTGCTGGCCGAATCATTGGCAGAGTGATCCGCATAATAATCTTCGATTCCGATAGACCCAGCACGGCTCCGGCATCTTCAAGGTCGCGACCCCGCGTCCGTAGTGCACCCTCGACGGTAATGACGAGGAAAGGTAGCGAGACGAAGAGTTGCGCCATCACCACAGCAACCCACGTGAAGGGAATCGTTACCGATCCGATCTCGAAGAGCGGCCGACCAACAAGGCCACTGCGACCAAACGCAGCGAGCAACGCGACCCCGCCAACGACGGGCGGCAATACCAGCGGCAGGATCACCAGAGAGCGCGCCAACGCACGCCCACGAAACTTCGCTCGGGCAAGGACGAAAGCCATCGGAATGCCAATAACGAGCGCGATCATCGTGGTCAGGCTCGACGTCCATAGGGACAACCAGATCGCTTGGCGCGTCGAATCGTTGGCCAGCACGTCCGTCATATTCGACCAGGGCGCTTTGACCAGCACGCCAAGAATCGGAATCGCCAAGAACAGCAGTCCGACCGCAGCACCGATTTTGATGGCGGCGGGGATCGGACGCGAGGTGAGGCGTTCACCTTGAGACTGAGCTCTGGTGGCGGCCATCTCGTCGACATCTCCCTGCGTCACGTCAGTTCCCCAGCGCGGGCAAGAAGCCGCTGTCAACGAGTACCGTTTGCCCCTTTTCAGACAGCACGAACGCCACGAAGCTATTGGCCAAGTCGAGCTGAGCCGAACCAGTCAGGGGTGCGATTGGATAGGACGTTGTGGTGTTTTGACTGGGCGGGATTGCAACCTCAGACACACTGCCGTTGCTGGTCACGACGTCGCTGACGTAGACAATCCCCGCATCCACTTGATCGGTGCGCACCTTTGTCAGTACCGCGGACACATCGGGTTCCTGCGTCGCTGGAGCGACATCTATGGCGGCCAGATCGAAGACCGTTTGCGCAGCAACGCCGCAGGGCACATCGGGTTGACAGACCGCCACGGTAACTCCCGGACGTGCAAGATCTACGATGCTGGCGACTCCCGCGCGGTTGGGTGCGGGCAGTGCGATGGTCATCCGATTCGCGGCAAAGACGGTTGGCGATGATGCTGCCAGTCCAGACTTCGACACCAAATCCATTGTGTCTTGACTTGCCGAGGCAAACACATCGATCGGCGACCCGGCGACGATCCCGGCCGCGAGCGTGGAACTGCCGCCGTAACTCAGCGCCACGTCAACATTAGGATTCGCTTGTTCGAAGGCTAGCGCCAACTGATCGAATGGCACGTTCAGCGATGCTGCTGCCGCGACGACGAGTTGGCGTTCGGACGGTGAGCTTTGCGGAGAGCATCCGGCGAGCGCAAGGGCGAGTGCCAGCACACCCACGGTCGAAAGCGGCTCGATCCGCGATCGCGGAAGAGCTTGCGACGACATCAGACTGGCAGGTCGATCGAGATATTCGTGGACTTCACCGAAACCACCGCTACCGATCCCGGGGCAAGTGCGAGCTCATCGGCAGCTTCTCGGCTGATAAGCGAGACGAACCGATGTGATCCCACTTGGACATCGACCTGAGCCATGACCGTGTCACGTAGTACTGCTGTCACGATTCCAGTGAAGCGATTGCGAACTGAATGGCCGGGCGTCTGGTCCTCGCTCGGCAGTCCTGACGCTGCGGCGCGTTCAACCATAAGTGCCGCGAGTTCGGAGCCCTGAATAACTTGCCTACCACGATCATCGATCGATGCGCTGAGTCTGCCGTCATCGATCCAGCGCCGCACGGTGTCGTCGCTTACCCCAGCGAGTTCACCAGCTTGACGAATCCGGATGCCAGCCATGCCGACAATTTAGCACCTGTCTGGCTGCAAATGCGGATGCAGAGGCCTATCTAATCCGTAGATACGGACTTCTACTATCGCTACACCGGGTCGGTGTTCGACAACTCCTGCGCCATGAGTTCAGTATGGATATCGCAGATGACGGGACAATCCCGCACGAGGTCGCCATACAGACAATCTTGAATAAGGACCGCGTCGCCGAGGAAACTCGTGCATTTCGGCCGGACCGATGATGGCGATGTCTCGGTGGCTGCTATGACGACCGGTCGGTAACGGGAGACGAGGGCGCGAAACGAACATGAAGGTCAGACAATCCGCGTCGTTTACCGACAACAGAGAATGACTGTGAGTCTTGAACAGGCCCGGCAAGGGCTGAGTTCGGCAGGGCTGTGCCCCGGGTCCCAAACAACAGCGAGGGCGGGGTACGTGATCAGATCACGAACCCACCCTCGCTCGGTGGTATTTCTGGGGAGTAGCCAGGACAGCTGCTCCTTTGCTACCTAGTTGCGGTAGTCAGACCCACCGAAGTTGTAGTCCTCCAGCGGTACGGCAGGCCCAGAAGCCTCGCCAAACGTTCCGCTGTAGTCGACATCGTCGTAGGCGGTCAGCTGTGCGTACATCGCAGCCTTGGCCTCTTCGGTTGGCTCTACCTTGACGTTGCGGTAGCGGCTCAGACCCGTTCCTGCCGGGATGAGCTTTCCGATGATCACGTTCTCCTTCAGGCCGAGTAGCGGATCGGAACGACCCTCTAGGGCAGCCTGGGTGAGCACTCGGGTCGTCTCCTGGAAGGAAGCGGCCGACAGCCACGAATCGGTCGCCAGCGATGCCTTGGTGATTCCCATGAGCTCGGGGCGACCAGATGCTGGTGTCTTACCAGACTGGAGCACCTCACGGTTACGACGCTGGAAGCGAGCAGCCTCCACCAAGTCACCGGTAATGAACTCGGAATCACCGGAATCGATGATCGTGATTCGACGAAGCATCTGACGAACGATGACCTCGATGTGCTTGTCGTGAATCGACACACCCTGCGAGCGGTAGACCATTTGCACCTGTTCGACCAAGTGCAACTGCACCTGGCGCGGTCCCAGGATACGCAAGACCTGCTTGGGATCAACCGCACCGTGGATCAGCTGATCGCCGACCGCAACGCGGCCACCGTCTTCGACCAACAGGCGCGAGCGCTTGCTCACTGGGTAGGCGAACTCCTCGCCATCCTTCTCGTCAGGAACGATGACAATCTTACGGATCTTCTCGCTGTCATCGATCTTGACGGTTCCGGCGATCTCGGTGATCGGGGCAACACCCTTAGGGGTACGTGCCTCGAACAATTCGACGACGCGAGGCAGACCGTGCGTGATGTCCTCACCAGCCACACCACCGGTGTGGAAGGTACGCATCGTCAGCTGAGTTCCGGGCTCACCAATGGACTGAGCTGCGACGATACCGATTGCTTCACCAACATTGACGAGTTGTCCCGTCGCCAGTGAGCGCCCGTAACACGCAGCACACGCCCCAACTCGGCTCTCACAGATCAGCACTGAACGCGCCTTCACCGTGGTGACACCGGCAGCAACGAGTTCGTCGATCAGCGCCAGGCTCAACTCATCGCCACGAGAGGCAATGGTTTTGCGAGCGACGACGACATCATCGGACAGCACCCGAGAAGCCGCTGAGGTATCGACGTTGTCGAGAACCGCGACCGTTCCGTCAGCCTTCGTGTAGCCGATCTCGGACGCAAGACCACGTTCAGTCCCACAATCTTCCTCGCGGACGATGACGTCTTGGGAGACGTCAACGAGACGACGAGTTAGGTAACCGGAGTCAGCCGTACGAAGGGCAGTATCAGCCAGACCCTTACGAGCACCGTGAGTCGAGATGAAGTATTCGAGCACGCTCAAACCTTCACGGAAGTTCGACTTGATCGGGCGAGGGATGATCTCACCCTTCGGGTTCGCCACCAGACCGCGCATACCGGCGATCTGACGGATCTGGTTCATGTTTCCGCGAGCCCCGGAGTCGACCATCATGAAGACGGCGTTGTCCTTGGGGAAGTTCTCGTTCATCGCGTTGGCGACTTGCTCAGTTGCTGACGTCCAGATGTCGATGAGCTCCTGACGACGTTCGGACTCGGTGATCACACCGCGTTCGTACTGCTTCTGCAGTTTGTCGTCGCGCTCCTCGGCAGCTGCCAGCAACGCGGCCTTAGCCGGCGGAGTGACAACGTCAGAGATCGAGATCGTCACACCACTACGAGTTGCCCAGTGGAAACCGAGCTCCTTGAGCGCATCCAGAGTTGCCGCGACCTGAACCTTCGGTTGGGTCTCAGCAAGCTCGTTAACGATTGCGCCGAGTCGCTTCTTATCGACTTCGTAGTTCACGAACGGGAATCCAGCCGGCATCGCGTCGTTGAACAGGGCGCGGCCCAGCGTGGTCTCCTGAATGAACCGCATACCTGGTGCCCAGTTTTCGGGTGCCTGGAAGCCAAGCTCTGGTGTGGAGTCTGAGCCCAGGCGGATCTTCACCTTTGCGCGCAGCGACAGTTGTTTGGCGTCGAAGGCCATGATGGCCTCGGCGACCGAACCGAATACGCGGCCTTCACCATCAGCGCCGTCAACCTGGCCTGTCAGGAAGTAGATGCCAAGCACCATGTCCTGAGTTGGTGAGGTGATCGGGCGACCGTTAGCTGGGGACAGGATGTTATTTGCCGACAGCATGAGGATGCGTGCCTCAGCCTGAGCTTCCGCCGACAGGGGCAGGTGAACTGCCATCTGGTCGCCGTCGAAGTCAGCGTTGAAGGCAGTACAGACCAACGGGTGAATCTGGATGGCCTTACCTTCAATGAGCTGAGGCTCGAACGCCTGGATACCAAGGCGGTGAAGCGTTGGTGCCCGGTTCAGCATGACTGGGTGCTCAGCAATGACCTCTTCGAGGACATCCCACACAACGGGGCGTGAACGCTCCACCATGCGCTTGGCGCTCTTGATGTTCTGCGCGTGGTTGAGGTCAACCAGACGCTTCATCACGAACGGCTTGAACAGTTCCAACGCCATCTGCTTAGGCAGACCGCACTGGTGCAGCTTCAGCTGCGGGCCGACGACGATGACCGAACGGCCGGAGTAGTCGACGCGCTTGCCGAGCAGGTTCTGACGGAATCGACCCTGCTTGCCCTTGAGCATGTCCGACAGCGACTTGAGTGGACGGTTACCTGGACCGGTAACCGGACGTCCACGACGACCGTTGTCAAAGAGGGCGTCAACTGCTTCCTGCAGCATCCGCTTCTCGTTGTTGACGATGATCTCGGGAGCACCGAGGTCAATCAGTCGCTTCAACCGGTTGTTGCGGTTGATGACGCGTCGGTAGAGGTCGTTGAGGTCAGAGGTGGCAAAACGGCCACCGTCAAGCTGGACCATTGGACGTAGATCCGGCGGGATGACCGGGACAGAGTCCAGGACCATTCCGGTCGGGGAGTTGTTCGTCGCCAGGAACGCATTGACAACGCGCAACCGCTTGACTGCACGGGTCTTCTTCTGACCTTTGCCGTTCTGGATGATGTCCTTGAGCTTCTCGGACTCGGCCGCAAGATCGAAGGTCTGCAGGCGAGCCTGGATTGCGGCTGCGCCCATCGAACCCTTGAAGTAACGACCGTAACGATCACGCATCTCGCGGTAGAGGATCTCGTTACCTTCGAGATCTTGAACCTTGAGCGTGCGGAACCGATCGAACACCTCGTCGAGCGCGGTGATCTTGGCGTCGGCGCGACGGCGAATACCGTTCATCTCACGCTCGGCCGCATCGCGGACCTTGCGCTTGGCATCTGCCTTGGCACCTTCAGCCTCGAGGGCTCCGGTGTCTTCTTCAAGCTTGAGTTGACGCTTGTTGATGTCCTCGTCACGCTTGTCAACGAGTTGCTTCTTCTCAACCTCAATCTTCGCTTCGAGGCTGGGAAGGTCGCGAGTACGTGACTCGTCATCGACCTCGGTGATCATGTACGCAGCGAAGTAAATGACCTTCTCGAGGTCCTTCGGCGCGAGATCCAGGAGGTAGCCCAGACGGCTCGGAACACCCTTGAAGTACCAGATGTGAGTAACCGGTGCGGCCAACTCAATGTGACCCATCCGCTCACGACGAACCTTGGCTCGTGTGACCTCAACACCACAGCGCTCACAAATGATGCCCTTGAACCGGACGCGCTTGTACTTACCGCAGTAGCACTCCCAGTCGCGAGTCGGTCCGAAGATCTTCTCGCAGAACAGACCATCTTTTTCCGGCTTTAGGGTCCGGTAGTTAATGGTCTCTGGCTTCTTAACCTCGCCGTGGGACCAATCACGAATGTTGTCCGCATTGGCCAAGCCGATACGCAGTTCATCAAACACATTCACGTCAAGCATGTTTAGACCTCCTCAACGCTGCTGGGCTCACGGCGGGATAGGTCGATACCTAGTTCCTCAGCCGCTCGGAATACGTCTTCGTCGGAATCCTTCATCTCGATTGCCTGACCATCACTGGCCAAGACTTCGACATTGAGGCATAGCGACTGCATTTCTTTGATCAACACCTTGAAGGACTCGGGGATACCGGGTTCAGGGATGTTCTCGCCCTTGACGATGGCCTCGTACACCTTCACGCGGCCGGTGACGTCATCGGACTTGATGGTGAGAAGTTCCTGTAGTGCGTAGGCGGCACCGTATGCCTCCAACGCCCACACCTCCATCTCACCGAAGCGCTGGCCACCGAACTGGGCCTTACCACCCAATGGCTGCTGAGTGATCATCGAGTACGGGCCAGTTGAACGTGCGTGGATCTTGTCGTCCACCAAGTGGTGAAGTTTCAGCACGTACATGTAGCCAAGCGAGACCGGGGCTGGGAACGGCTCACCGGAGCGGCCGTCAATGAGCGTGGCCTTTCCGTTGCCGTGGACCAGCGTCAGGCCATCATCGGTCTTGGGAGTTGACTCCATCAGACCAATAACTTCCTCTTCCCGAGCACCGTCAAAGACCGGAGTTGCGACCCGGGTGCCAGGCGGTGCCTGACGACCTTCTGGTTGGATGCGCTTGGCCCAGTCCGGGTTACCCTCGATCTCCCAGCCCTGGCTGGCTACCCAGCCGAGGTGAGTCTCAAGGACCTGACCGACGTTCATCCGACCTGGGACGCCGAGCGGGTTGAGGATGACATCGACCGGTGTTCCGTCTTCGAGGAATGGCATGTCCTCGACGGGCAGCACCTTGGAGATAACACCCTTGTTGCCGTGGCGGCCGGCGAGCTTGTCACCGACGTTGATCTTGCGCTTGTTGGCAACGTAGACCCGCACGAGGCGATTGACGCCAGGTGGGAGCTCGTCGCCTTCATCGCGATCGAAGACACGGACGGAGATAACAACGCCGCGCTCACCGTGCGGAACCTTCAGCGAGGTGTCGCGGACTTCGCGCGACTTCTCACCGAAGATGGCACGCAAGAGGCGCTCTTCTGGGGTCAGTTCCGTCTCGCCCTTGGGCGTGACCTTGCCGACCAGGACATCACCAGTAACAACCTCGGCACCGATTCGGATGATGCCGCGGTCGTCTAGGTTGGCCAGGACCTCTTCGGAGACGTTCGGGATATCCCGCGTGATCTCCTCCGGGCCGAGCTTGGTGTCGCGGGCATCGACTTCGTGCTCCTGGATGTGAATCGAGGACAGCACATCGTCTTGGACGAGGCGCTGGCTGAGGATGATCGCGTCTTCGTAGTTCAGACCCTCCCAGCTCATGAAGGCAACGAGCAGGTTGGCGCCCAAAGCCATATCGGCCTGGTCCGTACACGGACCGTCAGCGATGACCTGACCAGCGGTGATCTGCTGACCCTCGGTCACCAATGGACGCTGGTTGAAGCAGGTGCCCTGGTTCGACCGCGTGAACTTACGAACGCGGTACGTCTGCGACGTGCCGTCCTCGTTTGCCACATCGATCGCGTCGGCGCTGACCTCGGTAATCGTTCCGGCTTGATCGGAGACGATGACGTCGCCGGCATCGACCGCTGCGCGGTACTCCATGCCGGTCCCGACGAACGGTGCCTTTGCGCGCAACAGCGGCACTGACTGACGCATCATGTTGGATCCCATGAGCGCCCGGTTTGCGTCATCGTGCTCGAGGAACGGAATCATGGCCGTGGCAACCGAGACCATCTGGCGCGGCGAGACATCCATGTAATCGACATCTGCGGGAGCCAAGTAGTCAACCTCGCCACCCTTACGGCGAATGAGGACCTTGTCCTCAAGGAAGCTGCCGTCCGCGTCAACCGGGGAGTTCGCTTGGGCCACGATGTGCTGGTCTTCCACATCGGCGGTGAGGTAGTCGACCTCATCGGTGACGCGACCGTCAACGACCCGGCGGTAAGGCGTCTCGACGAAGCCGAACGCGTTAACGCGAGCAAATGTCGATAGCGAACCGATGAGCCCAATGTTGGGACCTTCAGGGGTCTCAATCGGACACATGCGGCCGTAGTGCGACGGGTGAACGTCGCGAACCTCGAAGCCAGCCCGCTCACGGGATAGACCACCCGGGCCGAGCGCGGACAGACGACGCTTGTGCGTCAGCCCCGCCAGTGGGTTGGTCTGGTCCATGAACTGTGACAGCTGGGAGGTTCCGAAGAACTCCTTGAGGCTGGCGACAACGGGGCGGATGTTGATGAGTGTCTGAGGAGTGATCGCCTCGACGTCTTGGGTGGTCATCCGCTCGCGGACAACACGCTCCATCCGGGACAGCCCGGTACGGATCTGGTTCTGGATGAGCTCACCGACCGTGCGGAGACGACGGTTACCGAAGTGGTCGATGTCGTCAGTCTCGATACGAATCTCGCCACGTGGCGAATCGGCGCGAGTCTCACCGGCGTGCAGGCGAACCAGGTACTCGATCGCCGAGACGATGTCTTCGAGTTCCAAGACATTGTCAGAAAGTTCGGCATTGCGGCCGAGCTTTTTGTTGATCTTGTAGCGACCAACCTTCGCGAGGTCGTAGCGCTTCGGGTTGAAGTAGTAGTTGTTCAGCAAGGTGCGTGCTGACTCGACCGTGGGCGGTTCGCCTGGTCGCAACTTGCGGTAGATGTCGAGCAGGGCCTCGTCCTCAGTGGTCGTGGGGTCCTTCTCGAGGGTGGCGCGGATCGACTCGTACTGGCCGAAGCGCTCAAGGATCTCCTCGTTGGTCATGCCGAGGGCCTTGAGTAGAATCGTCACTGGCTGCTTGCGCTTACGGTCAACGCGAACCGCAACCATGTCCTTCTTGTCGACCTCGAACTCCAACCAAGCACCACGACTTGGGATGATCTTGGCGACGAAGATGTCCTTGTCGGCGATCTTGTCCAGGTTCGACTCGAAGTAGACACCTGGGGAACGCACGAGCTGGGAGACAACGACACGCTCGGTGCCATTGATGATGAAGGTGCCCTTGTCGGTCATGAGCGGGAAGTCACCCATGAAGACGGTCTGGGACTTGATCTCGCCAGTCTCGTTGTTGATGAACTCGGCGGTGACGAACAGCGGCGCGGAGTAGGTGAAGTCCTTATCGCGGCATTGTTCGACTGTGTACTTCGGTGGCTCGAAGCGGTGATCGCGGAACGACAGCGACATATTGCCGTTGAAGTCCTCAATCGGAGAGATCTCCTCGAAGATCTCCTCGAGTCCCGACGTCATCGGAATATCTGTGTCACCCCGCTCCAACGAGGCTTCCAGCCGTGCCTTCCAGCGGTCGTTCCCCAGCAGGGTGTCGAACGACGCGGTCTGGAGTGCGAGCAGATTCGGAACCTCTAGGGGTTCCCGGATCTTCGCAAAGGAGACACGAGGTGAGATGGGTGGTGCGGGCAGTACTGGCGTACGCAGGGCGGCCAACGAAAGGTCCTTCCAACTGCAGAGATGTGACTGGCGATGAGCGGCATCCATACCGGTTTTATTGCGCGCCGAGGAGACGTTGTCAAGCTTCAGATTCCCCCCGGGTCCCACGTCTACATGTGAGCTGACGACTCACATGGACTTCTGGACTCACGGTTTATGACATCTGGGCAGCGAAATACGGGAGCGCAAAGAGCAACGTTACCCCCGATGCCTATTTCTGCCAACCCCTCCCCCTCGCTCGTAGGCACACCTGTGACCAGCTTCACATAGCAGGCGACTCGCTCCATGTCATTTTGGAGCCGTGACCTCACTACCCGGCCAGGACCAACTCGGCCAGCGATTGCTCCAAATCAGTCCGTGCTTCAAGACCGCCGCCGCCGGGGTCTATCTGCTCGTTCGACTCCTGGGATTCGAGTGTTCGTGGTCGACTTCGCCGATAAACAGCGCCGCGCGGACTTCTCCACTCGATCGTCGTGTCCCCGGGCCGTTCCCCGGGCTGCTCACCGGGTTGAGTATCAGGGCTGTCCGCCGCTAGGTCATCGTCCAGTTCTCGGACGCGCAGGGTCCAATGATTGTGGGTTTTCAACCTGTGATGGCGTCTGCATAACGCGAGGAGGTTGTCTGCGCTGGTCGCCCCGCCGTCGTCGGTTCCGGTGAACGGTTCCACGTGGTCCAAA
>Ga0209390_10000227_pt1 | contig 105703 bp, 116 predicted proteins | sample BON01_FD_187212 | JGI IMG/M metagenome (GOLD analysis project Ga0209390, IMG submission 187212) | Freshwater microbial communities from Lake Bonney liftoff mats and glacier meltwater in Antarctica - BON-01 (SPAdes) (version 2) | ecosystem: Environmental > Aquatic > Freshwater > Ice > Glacier...
ACGCAAGCCTCAAGCTCAATACGGTCTGATGAGGAAAGAAAGCCGGTGCGGATCATGGGCATAGCTGAATCGTTCCAAGCCCAGCCGTCAAGCCATCAAATTCGGCTTCCGCAGGACTCGGAGTATAGTCGTTATTTGAGGGGCGGGACACTAGGCAGGATCCTCCGGTTTCCAGGGCCCGGTCCGGTCGAGCGTAATGCGCTCGATCAGGACGGCTCGGCTCTTGTTCGGTACGACCGGACGAATGCCGAGATAGTCGACGCCCTGGTCGCCCTCGATGCGTGGCACATCATAATCGAAACTGAAGTCGGAGAATTCAGGCTTGAGATCAAAAACCCTCCAGCCGGACTCGCCGACCCGTCCCGCCGAATAATTCATCGCGATCTGCATGGCGCCGCGATCATCCGCCGGGCGCGCGCGAACCGTGATCCGAACCGTCATGCCGGAAAACTGCGCCTCGATGTCGGCGGCCAGGCGGAAATGCGGGCCAAGTTCCGATTCGTCCCGCAGCGCGCCCGTCTCGGCCTCGATATAGAGCAGGGTCTTGTTGTCCGTCCCGTCCACGAGTTCCGTCTTGGCATTGCCGCCCGCAAAGATCTTGTGCAGGTAATCGCCCTCTATGGCGATCTTGTTATAATTCGCGCCATCCCCGGCAACGGCACCGGATGGCAAGGCACCGATCCCCGGACGGATTGCCAGGAAAACCATCATGGCCACAAGTGCCAGCGCGGCGGGGAAGAAAAACCAGTCCCGCATCTGCCTCATCCTTCTGTCGCATTGCCCCGCGCAAGGACGCTGGCCAATCATTGCTTCTGCTGATAGCAGGAGCACGAACGGTTTGGCGAGCCGTATGCTCGGCTTCAAATGCTTTTTTGGGGATCAATCGCGATGTCGAAGTCGGCCTTGAAGCGCAGGGCGAATGAGGCGCGAAGCTGGCTTAGCGACGCCTGTTTTCCGCTCTGGGCCGACCGCGGCATGAATTCTGCCGGACTTTTCCGCGAAGTGCTCGATCTCGACCATGGACCAGCCGAGCGCGATTACGCCCGCGTCAGGGTCCAGGCCCGCCAGACATACTTTTTTTCGGAAGCCTTGCGCCTTGGCTGGCGTCCGGACATCTCCACGGATCGAATCGAGCATGGCCTCGGCATCCTGACAGAGCTCGCCCGCAGACCCGACGGGTTGGTCGGTCGCTTGCTGAACGCTGATGGCAACGGTTTTCTCGACGACACGCCGGACCTGTACGATATCGCTTTCACCCTGTTCGCGCTTGGGGAAGCCGACGATTCGCTTGGCGGCACGGGTGAAACCCGCGCCAGCGCCGCCGCGCTGTTGGATTCGGTTGATCGCCAGATGCGCGACCGGGTGAACGGTGGCTATGCCGAAGCGCTGCCGTTTCCACAGATTCGGCAGCAGAACCCGCACATGCACCTGCTCGAAGCCTGTCTTTCACTGCACAAGGTTGATCCGGAAGGCGGGCATCTCGCCCGGGCTGGCGAGATTGTCACCCTGTTCGAAGCCCGCTTTACGGCCGGGCCGGGCGGACTGCTCGGCGAGCGGTTTGCCGTCGATTGGGGCATTCCGCAGGGACGCGACGCAGAGATTGTCGAGCCGGGACACCAGTTCGAATGGGTCTGGTTGCTTCACGCCTACGCCGACGCATCCGGCATGCCGGTGCCCGACGCTGCCGGCACGCTGTACGCCTTCGCCTGCGCGGCGCTCGATGCCGACGGACGGGCGTGCCAGGAAGTGACGCGCGACGGCGAACCGGCCGATACGTCGCGGCGTACCTGGCCTCAGACCGAAGCGCTCAAAGCCCATATCACCATGTTTGAACGAACGGGCGAGGAGCGATTTGCGGCCGCCGCCTGCCGCAGCTTCGACGTGCTCATGGATGAATTCCTGACTGTGGATGGCGGCTGGATCGACCATTATGGCGCTGAAGGAGAAGTTCTCGCCACGGACATGCCAGCTTCGACCGGCTACCATGTTGTCCTCGCCTTCGCTGAACTGATACGGGTCATGAAGGCTTGAACCCGCGATGTTTTAACGTGAAAAGGGCGCCAGGTGCCCGTTTTGATGCCCGTTTGAAGAAAGCCTGACCATGACCAAACTCGCCCTCGTCCGCCACGGACAGTCTGCCTGGAACCTGGAAAACCGTTTCACGGGTTGGTGGGACGCTGAGCTCACCGAAAAGGGCGAAGCCGAAGCGCACCATTCCGGCGTCCTGCTCAAGGATGTCGATGCGGACTTCCGTGCGGCCTTCACCAGCGTTCAGACCCGTGCGATCCGTACCCTTTGGATGGCACTCACGGAAATGGGCCGCGTCTGGATGCCTGTCGAGAAGCATTGGCGCCTGAATGAGCGCCACTATGGCGGGCTGACCGGCCTCGACAAGGCCGAGACCGCGGCCAAGCATGGCGACGAGCAGGTTCATGTATGGCGGCGCTCGTATGACGTCCCGCCGCCGCCGATTGACCCGGACAGCCCGCTCAATCCGGCGAAGGATCCGCGCTATCGCGGCATCGACGTGCCAGCCGCCGAAAGCCTCAAGATGACGCTTGAGCGCGTATTGCCCTACTGGACCGATGAAATCGCGCCCGTACTGAGTGCCGGCACCGACACGCTCATCGCAGCGCACGGCAACTCACTGCGCGCCCTCGTCAAACACCTGTTCAATGTGCCGGATGAGTCCATAACCGGGATCGAGATTCCGACAGGCAACCCGCTTCTCGTCGAACTGGACGACAATTTGAAGCCGATTTCAGTCCGATATCTGGATTCCGGCCGCAGCACATTGCTTCCCGACCTACCATGAGCCGACGCCTCGACCGCCGCATGATGGGCCGCGCCCTCGCGCTGGCGAAACTGAACCAAGGCCTGACCGCCGAAAATCCGTCCGTGGGGTGTGTGATCCTCGATGCGGACGGACACATTGTCGGCGACGGCGTCACCGGCCTTGGCGGACGCCCGCACGCTGAGGAAATCGCATTGGACGAGGCCGGCCCCGCCGCGCGTGGTGGAACCGCCTATGTCACGCTCGAGCCTTGCCGCGAACGCTCGGCAGGCGGGGCCTCATGCTCGCTGAAACTGAAAGAGGCAGGTGTCCGGCGCGTCGTCTGCGCCATTCTCGACCCTCATCCGCTGGCCAATGGCGGCATCCTCTCCCTCCGCAAGGCAGGCATCCTCGTCGACATCGGCATCGGCCACCATACGGCCGCGCGCCTCTATGAGGGCTTCTTCAGTTCGGTTCACACAAGCCAGGCCTGACCCGGCTCAGCCTTCAAACGGGCCCGCATGCGCGACGATCTTTTCATAGAGCGCCAGTGAATCCCGCTGGAACGCCGCCTTGGTGAATTGCGCCTCATAGGACGCTCGGCCACCCGCTACGAGTTGTGCCGCAAGCGCCTTGTCGGTGACGACCTTGCGCAGGGCATCGGCCAGTGCGTCGACATCATTCTTTGGAATGAGCAAACCGTTGACGCCGTCTTTGACATAGGCCGCCGGACCGGCGGCGTCCGCCGCCACCAGGGGCCGGGACGCCGCCCAGGCATCAACAGTCACCGTACCGAACGGTTCATAGCGTGACGGGAAGGCGACCACATCGCACGCAGCCAGAAGCGCGCCGCGATCATTGCGCCATCCTAGGAAGCGCACGCGGTCATCGAGTCCGAGGCGTTTGCAGTGCGCCTTCAATTCAGCTTCCAGCGGGCCATCGCCCGCAATCCAGACATACAGGCCATCGATCTTGGTGGCCGCATCGAGCAGCGTATCAAGGCCCTTCTTTTCATGCAGCCGCGCCAGCGCCAGGGCGACAGGTGCGTCGTCCGGTGTGTCGAGCGCTTTCCGGCTTGCCGCGTCTGCCCCGGCAAAATCAGCATAGGTGTGCACGATGGCCGACCGGTCGTCGCCGACACCCTGTTCGCGGATATGGCGCAACAGATCGATGGTGAGGCCCACATGCCATTCGCAATGGGCAAAGCGCGCCAGCTTGTAATAGCCGCCATACCAGCCAATTGACCGGGCACGGTATTGTTTCGTGGCAAACTGCCCAGCCCGGCCCATCCAGTATTCGATCACGTCCGGCCTGAACCGGGTGATCGCGTCAGCGATCACGCGCCGTGTCGGGAAGGGCCAGCTATTGTTGAATGCGGCCACATCGACGCCTAGCCCGGCTTCACGAAACTTCTGGATGCGGAATTCATTGTCCGGCCGGGTGACGACATGTTGCTCAAGATCTGTCTCGGCAAGCGCGAGCACCGACTCAAGCATAATGTTTTCCGCGCCGCCTTCGGCCGCGCCCGCCATGACATGCATTACCCGCATTTCATCTGTCCTTCGTGTCCTGCCGCCAAGGCGGGCCCGCCGTCACAGCAGCGCATAGCGATTATCGGCCGCAGCGGCAAACGCTGCTTGGCAGTTGGGGGTGAAGTCCCTAGAGAAAGGCCTGACCAGCAAGGATAGCGCAATGAACGATTATCGTCTGTTCGGTGCAGACACGTCTCCCTATTCGATCAAGGTGCGGGCGTTCCTGCGCTACAAGGGGCTGGCGTTCGACTGGATATCGCGGTCGCGTGCCAACGAAGCTGCCTTTCAGGCAAATGCCCAGCGGGTCGCCACGGTGCCCCTGCTGGTTTCACCGACCCGGCCGGCCAGCCAGGATTCGACGGCGATGCTCGCGGCGCTGGAAGCCGACCATCCAGAGCCGTCCGCCGTACCCGACGATCCGGCCTGCGCCGTGATCGCGCTCGTGCTCGAAGACTATGGTGACGAGTGGCTGAACAAGTGCATGTTCCAGCAACGCTGGAGCCAGTCGCCGGACCGCGAGGCTGCCGCGCTCCGCGTCCTGACCCAACTCTATGATGGCAAACGCCCGCGCGCCTACAAGGCCCAGCAAACCCAGATCGCCGAACGCATGGCGGCGCGCCTGCCGCTGGTCGGTGCGAACGCCGAAAACCGAGAGACACTGGATAGCTCGTGGCGCCGGTTTGCGCTTCGGCTCAACGATCATCTTCAGGACCATCTCTTCATCTTCGGGGGCAGGCCGTCTGTCGCTGACTTCGCCATTGCCGCCCAGTTCCAGCAAATGCTGCTCGATCCGACACCGGCGGACTGGCTCCAGAATAACGCCCCCTTCGTGGTGGCCTGGTGCGAACATATGGAATACCCGCATGCCGGCGGACCGTTCGAAGACCTGAATGCGCTGGAAGGCACACTCGCTCCGCTCTTCGCCGAAGAGCTCAGCGTCAACTACCTGCCTTGGGCGAGTGCCAACGCTGCCAGTGCCTCAAGGGACAAGAAGCGGTCTTCGGCAACGCTTGGCGACGGCGTGTTTGAACAGTCGACACAGCGCTACGCGGCCCGCGCCTTTCGCGCCGTGAGGTCCGCCGTCGCCAAGTCGTCGGAGAACACAGCCCTGCAGGACTTCCTCGCGACAGTGGGCGCACGCAAGCATCTCTCCTGATCAAATGAAAAGCGGCGCGCCCGTCAGGACGCGCCGCTCAAAATCAGTTAGCCGACTTTGCCTCAGACAGCGTTGCCGGCGGCTTTCTTGCCGATCAGCCGCGGCTCGGATGCCTCGGTATGCGAGCCGATTTCGATCTTGCGAGGCTTTTTCTCTTCCGGCAGTTCGCGCACGAGATCGACGCGCAGCACGCCATGGTCGAGGCGCGCGCCAGTCACAATAACGTGATCAGCGAGCTGGAACCGACGAATGAAACTGCGCTGGGCAATGCCGCGATGCAGGTATTCGCGCCCGTCGCCATCTTCGTTCTCACCTTTCTTGCCGGCAACCGTGAGCTGGCCTTCCTTGGTTTCGATGTCGAGGTCGGCATCGGTAAAACCGGCCACCGCGATTTCGATAGCGAAGGCATTCTCGCCGGAACGCTCGATATTATAGGGCGGATAGCCCTGCGTACCGTCGAGCCGGGACGCGGTGTCAATCATGGTGGCCATTCGGTCGAAGCCAACCATTGTGCGGTAAAGGGGGGTCAGATCGATATTGCTCATGGAAACAGTCCTCTCATTTGAAGCAACTGTGAGAGACCTGAAGCAAACAGGCCCTCTGGTATTTTCGGGAAACATGAATTCCCAGCCCGTCATCGGCGCTGGCATATCACCCGGTCCCGGCCCGCAATGCAGCACCGTGACAAGTAGTATTTGGGTAGCGTAAGGAGGTGTTCAAGATGTGGACCGAGGAGAACGCCATGAAGAATTTCCTGCTCGCCGGGGCTGCGCTCAGCCTGATTACCGCCTGTAGCCAGGCCGCTGCGCCCGCCAAGCCCGAAGCACCCGCTGTTGAAATGGTCGAAACGGTTCCCGAACTCAGCCCGCTGCAAGTCGCCATGAATGACTCCGCGCGGTCCGACGAGGAGAAGGCCCGGGATGCCTGGCGCCATCCGGTTGAGACCCTGGAATTCTTTGGCGTTGAGCCCTCCGATACCGTGATCGAGATCTGGCCCGGCGGCGGCTGGTACACGAATATCCTCGCGCCCTATCTGGCTGCCGGTGGCGGCACGCTGGTTGCGGCGGGCTTCGATCCTGCTGCCGCACCGGATGAAGAACGCCGGAAACGCACGGAATCGCGCCTCGCCGAGTTCAAGGCCAATTATGCCGACCCGCATTTCGGCACGATCGAATACAGCGTGTTTTCCGGCATCAGCGGCCCGCTTGCCGCGCCCGGTTCAGCGGACGCGGTGCTGACATTCCGCAACGTGCACAACTGGATGTCAGGCGGCTACACAGAGAAATTCTTCACCGACGCCTTCGCCGCACTGAAACCCGGCGGCGTGCTTGGCGTGGTTGAGCACCGCCTGCCATCCACCGCCACGCAGGATCCGACCGGCGCGACCGGGTATGTCCACGAGGACTTTGTGAAGGCCCGCGCCATCGCCGCCGGATTCGAATTCGCCGGCCCCAGCGAAATCAACGCCAACCCGGCCGACACCGCAGACCACCCATTCGGGGTCTGGACGCTGCCACCGAACAGCAAGTCGACCGGTTCGGACGGCAACACGCCGGACGGGTTCGACCCGATGCGCTATGCCGACATCGGCGAGAGCGACCGGATGACGCTGAAATTCGTCAAACCGGAATAGAAAGCGGCTCGGCCCCAGGGCTAAAAACCTTCGGCAGACCCGGGGGCGGTGCGGACGTGTCGCCTCCTTGCCACCCCCAAGGCACCCCCTCCCGATGACCCTGCAGACCCTCTTCGCCACCCTTCTCCGCCACGCCGAAATCGGTGATGAGCCCCTGCGCACATCATTGGAAAAAGTGTGCTGGGTGCTCGAGGACGAAGACGAGGCGGGAAATGACTGGTGCGACCATGAGGGCTATGATGGCTACACGTCCTATGCCTCGCTCGACGACCTGCCCGAGCGGTTTCCAGAGGTCGCAGAGCTGCTGGCTTTCCTCGATGCCGAAGCGGCGAAGTTCGCCCGCGACCTGCACTGGGACATGCAGGACCAGGCCCTCGAACTCAACGGGCTCTGGGTCAATATCCTCGGGGAAAGCGGCAGTCATTCCGGCCATATCCACCCCGGCAGCGTGATCTCCGGAACCTATTACGTGAGCATCCCTGAAGGCGCTGGCCAATTGAAGTTCGAGGACCCGCGCCTCGGCTTGATGATGGCTGCGCCCCAGCCGTTGGACGATGCGCCTGAAACGGCCCGCCGCTTTGTCTACGCCAACCCAAATCAGGGACACGCCATGTTCTGGGAAAGCTGGTTGCGCCACGAAGTGATGCCAAACCGGTCGGAGACGCCGCGCCTGTCCATCAGTTTCAATTATGCGCTCAGGCGATCCTGATTGCTGATTGGCCAGCGCCGCCAGGAGGTTTCCAGATGATCATCGTTATCGGGAGTGTCGTAACGACGTCGGAGACGCACAACGCCGTCCTTGACCTCAGCCTGAGGCACGTCGCCCGGTCCCGCGCCGAACCCGGCTGTATCGCCCACAATGTCCATGCCGATTGCGAAGACCCGGCGCGCCTCGTCTTCGTGGAATACTGGACCGACATGCCCGCCCTGCTTGCACATTTCGACGTGCCCGCCAGCCGGGACTTTATGAAGCGCCTTCGCAAATTGTCACCCACGCTGCCCGACATGAAAATTTTCGACGCCGAGCGCCGACAGATCGCCTGAATCCCAACCATCACGCGCCATTAACCCACTCTGGCGCGCGACGGACTTGACCTGAACGTCGCGACAGGCCATCCGCCTCGCCAGCAAGATCAACTCTCCCAGACCCATCAAGCGAGTCTCGTCCCATGGACCTTTCCAAGATTGCTACCGGCAACAACCCGCCCGACGATATCAACGTCCTGATCGAAGTCCCGCTGGGCGGTGACCCGATCAAGTACGAGATCGACAAGGCATCCGGCGCGATGTTCGTCGACCGCTATCTCTACACCGAGATGCGCTACCCCTGTAATTACGGGTTCGTGCCGCACACGCTGAGCCTCGATGGTGACCCGATCGACGTTATGGTCGTCGGCAATCGTCCGCTGGTACCGGGAAGCGTCGTCCGCTCGCGCCCCGTCGGTGTCCTGATGATGACTGATGACAAGGGACCTGACGAAAAGATCCTCGCCGTGCCGCACGGCGCCTTGACCAGCTATTACGACAAGATCGCCACATATCACGATCTGCCGCAGACGCTGATCGACAAGACGGCGCACTTCTTCGAGCACTACAAGGATCTCGAGAAGGGCAAATGGACCCGTATCGAAGGATGGTATGGCATCGAAAAAGCGCGCGAACTGATTTCGCTCGCCGTTGAACGCGGCAAGAAGGCCTGAAACGCGACCACGACTAGCTCATGGAAATCAGCGTCTGGATTGCCCTGCTTGCATTGTTCTTTGCCGGGGGCCTGACGCCCGGTCCTGCGGTCATGATGGTGATGAGCACGTCGCTGCGCTACGGTGCCCCCACCGCCCTTGTTCCTGCAGTCGGCGTATCGGCCGCCAATCTGGTCTGGATTTCGCTGGCCGCGACAGGCATCGCAACATTTGCCGCTGGCGCCGCCGGCTTGTTGCTGGTGCTCAAAATTGCCGGGCTTTTGTTCATCAGTTGGCTCGCTTGGACGATGGCGACGGGCGACCCGTCCCAACGCCGCGCCAGCGCGTCACAGGCGCCACCCAAAGCCAGCCTTTTCGGTCACGGCGTCGGACTTCAGCTATTGAACCCCAATGCGCTGATTTTCTTCGGCCTGCTGCTTCCAGGGTATTTTGACGCCTCTCGCCCGGTTGCGCTTCAGGCAGGCATCATCATGGCGACCGTGACGGTTACCGAGATGCTGGGCCTGACCGTCTACGCTTGGGCGGCCGATGCGATGAACCACCGCTTCCAGAATCCGGGCTTTGCCCTCTGGTTCAACCGGGCAGCGGCGGCGGGCATGTTGGCTTCGGCAATATTTGCCGCAGTTCTGACCACGGCTAAGTAGTCGAAACCACTTCAAATCGGCCCGTTTTGGCATTGCGCCAGTGCAGCTCGCCATGAGCGATCGCAAACCACGCGCCGTGGAGCGACAGTTTTCCGGCCTCAACCGCCTGCGAAACGAAGGGGAAAGTGAGGAGGTTCTGCAACGACACCTCGATGCCTTCCAGTTCCAGAACGAACTGGGGATTGATCGATCCGCTCGCGACAACGCGCTCCCGGGCTGTTTCCAGCAAGCTGACCCACGGCGTGACAAATTCGCCGATTGCGGGATTGCCTTGGCCACCTAATGACGCGGAAATCCCGCCGCACCCGCCATGGCCCATAACGACGATATTCTCGACCTGCAGAACATTGACCGCATATTCGAGTGCGGCGCTCACACCGTGAAGCCCGCCATCCGGCTGGTATGGGGGCACCAGGTTGGCGACATTTCTGACCACAAACAGCTGTCCTGGCGCCGCATTGAATATGTCGGAGGGCTCCGCGCGACTATCGGCGCAGGCAATCAACATGATGTTCGGGTCCTGGCCTTCGCCCAGTTCGCGATACAGGTTGGCTTGCTCTGCATAGGCGCCGGCGCGAAACCGCCGGTAGCCCGAAATCAAGTCATCAATCGATTCCATGCCACGCTTTCCTGACTGCTCGTCGCCTGAGTACCGCATAATCCGCAATCAGCAAGCCGGATCGGGACAATCTGTTAGCGATATGCCTATAATAGCCAGCAAGGCGTCTAGGCGCCTGCGACCGCCCATCGCCTTTTCAGGAGACATCCATGACGACTGCAACCGAAAGCTCCAAGGCCTCCCGAAAGGGCCCGACGCGAAGCGAGGCATCGAAGGCGGCGATCCTCGAAGCAACGCGTGTCGAAATGGCCGAAAACGGTTGGCGGGCGTTCAGCGTCGACAGCGTCGCCAAACGGGCCAGCGCCTCGAAACAGACGATTTACCGCTGGTGGCCGTCCATTGGTGCGATGTGCGTCGATGCAGCCCTCGCCCTGATTCCCGACAGCCCAGATGGTGGGCGCGATCCGCAGGAGCGCATTACCGCCCTGATCGTGCCGCTCGAAGCGACCGCCCGCACCGGACAAGGGCACGCCGTTCTGCGCGTCGCGCTGCTCGCTGCTGCAGATGACAAGGAAGCCGGAGAAGTCTGGCGCGCATGGATTAGCCGCGACATCCGCCAGCCTTTGCGCATGCTTTTGGCCGAATTGGCCGGAAAACGCGTTATTCGACGCGATTTCGACCTGGATGAGGTCGTGGAACTCCTGTTGGGACCGCTCTGGCATCGCCTGATGGTCATGCGGGCCCCGGTTCGCGAAGGATTCTGCGCGGAACAGGCCGGCAATTTCCTGCGCGTTCACGCCACTTTCTGAGATCTCGCCCAAGACAGCATGAATCTTGCACCGCCCCGGGCAACCGAAACCGGGGAATTGAGACATGCAACAGGGCCGCATCAACTGGATCGATCAGGCAAAGGGCGTTTGCATCGTTCTGATCGTCGCGATGTACACGACGTCAAGCTATGGTGACTTGGTCCAGCACGATAGCTGGGTGACTCCCATTGTTGCTTGGTCGTCTCCTTTTCTGTTTCCAACCTTTTTCGTCCTGGCGGCCTTGTTCCTGAACCTGTCTCTGTTTGGTTCGACAAAGCACTTTTTCGACCGGAAAATACTGCATTTCGCGTATTTCTATCTGGTTTGGCTGTTGATCCAGAAGGCGGCGCTGGATGCCAGCTTGCTTGTAAATGATCCGGCGACGTTCATAGCTGAAGTCCTGAGGGCCCTGGTGAAGCCGACCGATAGCCTTTTACTCGTCTACATGCTGATTGTGTTTCACGCCGTGACGCGGTGCATCCGATTCCTGCCCGCGCGAAAAGTCTTCATTGCCGCCGCTCTCACCCAGATCGCTTTTGCAACGGGCTGGATCGATACAGGCTGGAACGTCGCGAACATGTTAGGCGCCTGGTATGTATTCTTCTTTGCTGGCTTCGTTGCCGCGCCGCATGTGTTTGAATTTGCAGAGCGCGTCTCAGGGCACACAAAGGACTTGTGGAGCGTGCTGCTGGGCTGGACGGTCGCCAACGCCGCTTTCGTGGTCCTGGGCGTTTCCGGTCTGCCCGTGATCAGCCTTGCACTCGGCTTCGCGGGTACAGCAGCCGTCATGGCACTCGGCATACAGCTTGGCCGGACCCGGTGGCTGTCCATGATCGGCTATGCGGGCCGACACTGCCTGATCATCTACCTGACATTCGTGATCCCGATGACGGTGTTGCAGCACGGGTTTGCGGCGAACGGACAGATCGGGAATGCGGGCCTTGCCTGCCTCGTGATTTCATTGGGCGCGGTCGTATTGACGTTGGTCTTCTATCGGCTCGCCCGCGAGACGCCGCTGAACGTGCTTTATCGGCGGCCCCGCCGACTGCGCTTGATGAACGCTCGAAATAACGGCTCGGCCAGCCTGTTGCCGCCACCGCCAACTGGGGCTCGCAACGTCTGATTTGATCTATTTCGCGCGGTGCCAGACCATCAGGGGGTCAAAGGCACCGGTCTCTGCCGCCTTTTGAAGCTGCGCGATCTGGTCGGATACGGCATTCTTGGCCTGGCCTGGAACCGGCGCGCTGTAGAGCGCCTGGTCGAGACGACATATCTGTTCGAACAGGGCTTCTGATCGGGCGACAAGCTCAAGGAAACGCAGCGGCAGGCCTCTGTCACGCTGGGCTTCGGCATCGAGCGGAGGATCATCCCGGCGAATGCGGTATTTACGGGCGGAGGCCTCTTCGCGGCGCATCTCGCCATCGCGCACGGCTTTCTGCATGACCAGCCAGCTCGCGGCTTGCATCAGGCGCGTCGTCAGTTCCATGCTCCAGGCGGAATAGGTCAGGCCCGCTTCACGCGGCAGCGCACGCGCATGCTCGCGACCCGGACCATCAAGGTAAGACGCCGTTTCCTCGACCAGCGCCATGCCCCTGCCGAAGACGGTGTCGAAGAGCTTGCCCCCGGTAAAGCTGTTGAGGCTTTCGGAACCGTTTTCGGGTGACCCGTTTACTGCCATCTTCAAAACCTTAGAACACGAACGCCAAAAGGAATACTTAGCTTACAACCCGTTTCCGGGGCCTTAATTCTTTCCGCCAAACAGGGCATCCGCCGCTGATTTCTGGGCCTCTTTCTTGGCGATTTCCACTTCGCAATCCTCGATTCTGCAACGCAGGACGCGAATGCGCTCATGCAGCTCCTCTATCGACATCTGGTCAAGCGATTGGGCGCGATTTGTCAGGATCGGTTCATCTTCGAACACGGCCAAGCCTCCTCTACATTCGATGGCAGTCTTTCATAAAAACAGAAAGGCAGGCTAGAAGCGACTCCCCGGACGCGATTTTCCTGAAGGAACAAGTTGAATGACTGATATGATGAAAGCCGTGATTGTAGACGAGGGCGCTCCCCTGCGCTGGGGCGATGTCAAAGCGCCTGTTGCTGGGCCGGGCGAAGTGCTTGTCGAGGTGGCGGCGGCAGGTCTCAACCGAGCGGACCTGATACAGCGCACCGGGGCCTATCCACCTCCTCCCGGCGCCTCGCCGATCCTCGGGCTTGAGATATCAGGATACGTTAAAGCGCTCGGAGACGGGGTCACCCGCTGGAAAGTCGGTGATGCCGTGTGTGGCCTGCTGGCTGGCGGCGGTTATGCCGAGTATGCAAGCGTCGATCAGGGGTCGCTCCTGCCTGTGCCGACAGGCATGGACATGGTGAACGCGGCCTGTTTCCCGGAAGCCCTGTTTACCGTCTGGGCCAACGTTTTTGATCGCGTCGGACTGAAGGCGGGCGAAGATTTCCTTTGTCATGGCGGCACCAGCGGTATCGGCGTGATGGCGATCCAGATGGCGCGGGTCGCAGGCGCCGGGAAAATCTTCACGACGGCCGGCAGCGCCGAGAAATGCGCCCTGGCCACCGACCTTGGCGCTGACCGGGCGATCAATTATCGCGAGGAGGATTTCGAAGCCATTGTCCGCGCAGAAAGTGGCGCCGATGTCATTCTCGACATGGTCGGCGGCGAATACGTGCAGAAAAACATCGGCGCCGCAAAGATTGACGGGCGGATCGTCAATATCGCTTACCAGAACGGCTTTCAGACCAGCGTGAATTTCGCGCCCGTTCTGATGAAACGCCTGACCCTCGCGGCAACGACGCTGAGGGCGCGCCCGGTGCCCGAGAAACAACGGATCCGGGATGCGGTGGAAAAAGACTTCTGGCCTCATGTCGTATCCGGTCGGATTAGACCGGTTCTCGACAGCAAATATGCCTTTGAAGATGCCGAGGCGGCGCATGCCCGGATGGGCGACGGCAAGCATTCTGGCAAGATCATCCTCTCGCGGTGAAGTGAGTATCTTTCCATTCCGGACTGATTGGCCTATAAGCGAAGCAGGTTCCAAGCTTGCCTGAAACCTTGACCGCCCGGCACGAAGTGTCGGGCGGCTGCATTTCAGGCCCCCAACGCGCTCCAAGGAGACACCCATGTCCGAGATACTGATGCCCAAGGCGACCGCCGTCTGGCTGCTGGACAATACGACACTGACCTTCACCCAGATCTCCGCGTTTTGCGGCCTGCACCATCTCGAGGTCAAAGGCATTGCTGACGGAGACGTTGCCGAGAACATGCGCGGAGTTGACCCGATAGCCGGCGGCGTCCTGTCGCGCGAGGAAATTGCTCGCGGCGAAGATAACCCTGATTATGTTCTGAAAATTGCGGCGTCCAAGATCGCGCATATCCCTCAGCCGCCGCGCAAGGGCAGCCGGTACACGCCTGTCGTCCGCCGCGCCGACAAGCCGGATGCCGTCGCCTGGTTCATTCGCAACCACCCGGAAGTGTCGGATGCGCAGATCTCCAAGACGATCGGAACGACGAAATCGACGATCAACAATGTGCGCGACAAGTCGCACTGGAATTCGCAGGCCATCCGCCCGGTTGACCCGGTGACGCTGGGCCTTTGCACGCAGATCGAGCTGGATGAAGTGATCGCCAAGTCGGCAGACAAACGCCGTCGCATCGAGGCTGAGAAAGGCCTCAATGCAGAAGGCCCGGGCCTGGTGCCGACGCAGGACGATGCTGCTGGATACGAGCCGGAAAAGGAAGAGCGCAAGAAAGACGTGTCTGCCGCAGACGTCTTCCGCGACTTCAGCTAACGTCGTCTGCAGCTACAACTGCAGTTTCCGAAGAAACACGTAGAACGCACCTGCGCCGCCATGGCGCTGGTGCGATTCGGCGTAACCCGAGACCATTTTCCTGGCGTCAGGCGTTTCGAGCCACGTGAGGAAGTTGCGCTTCAGGACGCCTTCGCCCAGCCGGCCCTTTCCTGTAATCACCAAGACACAACGCGCGCCGTCTACCTGCGCGTCTGACAGGAAACCGGGCAGGATCCGCGCAGCGGTTGCCTGGGTGTGGCCATGAAGGTCGAAGGTGGCAGAGACGACCAACTTTCCCCGTTTTATGCGCTTCTCTTTCCCCCGATTTGCGGGTGTGGCCGGGGGGGCCTGAGGGGGTGGCGAGGGGGTGGCAGGGCCCGAAACCGGGCGCCGCGAGGGCGTGGTGGCGGGGATGGTACGGGGGAGGTTCGCCGGTTCACCCGCCTCGACGGCCGGAACAAGTGCTTCGAAGTCTGACGTCTCCGGCCCGATCCGTTTGATCGACTTGGCGACGCGCGACCAGGCTTTTGCTTCTTCAGGGGTCAGGCGACGCTTCGACATTGGCTCCGTCTAAGGCGCGAATGGCGGATCGCCAAGGTCGGACGCGTCGGAGACCTGCATCGCGCGGATCAGGCGCTCAGCCACGCTGCGCGGCAAGAGCACCCAGAGCCGCCCCGGCGCGTTCATCGTTCCGGCGCGCGCGCCGGCATCCGGGCCGGTGCCGAAATAGAGATCGCCGCGCACGGCGCCCTTAATCGCGCCGCCCGTGTCCTGCGAAATCAGCAGGCCCGACCAATTGCCGCCGAGTCCAGGTGCGGTGGTTTGCACGAACATCGGGACACCCAGCGGCTGGATGCTAGTGTCGACAGCCATCGAGCCGAGCGGCGTCAGCGGCACGCCCTGCGCGCCTGCCGGGCCGAGCGTCGGGTCGCCTTCCGGTTCGGCGCGGAAGAAGACATAGCGCGGGTTCTGGTTCATCGCGAGGCGGGCCTCGGCCGGACCGGCCCTGTCCATCCATGCCCGGATGCCTTGCATGTCCGCCTGACCCCGGGAGATGCGGCCCGTCTCCATCAGCCAGTTGGCCGTCGACCGGAAGGGCTGGCCATTATGGGCCGCATAGACGGCGCGCGTGGTGGAGCCATCCGGGAACCGGAGCCGGCCAGACCCCTGGATCTGCAAGAAGAAAACATCCGACGGGTGCGCATAAGCAATGGCGGTCACACCATCCCGGGTAATCTCTTCGCGCGCCGGATAGGGCCGCGTTTTGCCGTTTCGCTGGCGCTGGAGCGGCGACGCACCGTTTGGAACAAGGTCAGCGGGCAGGGCCGGGACAGGTTCGGTATAAGGTGGAACGGGGCTGCGGCGCGCCTCATAGGTCGGTTCGAAATAGCCTGTGAACCGGCTCGCGCCATCAGGTGACAGGGCTTCGATCGGAATGAAAAGCGTCTCGAAGGCGGCGCGCGCACCGGGCTCATCATGCGTGCGCTGGAGCGCCGCACACGCCTGTAGCCAATCCGATACCGTGCCGGCCCAAGTGGCGCTGGACGAGACATAGTCGTCCTTGCTTCGCTTCGACAGGCGCCCGCAGCTGCGCTTGAATGCCTGCAGGCTCGCCGCCAGCTGCGCCGAGGACCAGCCTGGAAGATCAGAATAGGCCTGCGGTGCGGTCGAAGAGGGAGAGGGGCCCTTCAGCACCGCGACGACCTGATCGGGATAGACGATGGGCGCGCGGAGCGCGCTTTGGCACGAGACCAGCGCGAGCGACAGGAAAATGGCGGCGACAGAGCGAAGCATACCGCAATTTATGGCCCGCTTCGCGCGACCCTGTCATCCTAAAGATGCTGCTTGTGTCAGGCTTGTGGCTAGCTGGCCGCTTCGACGTCGTCGAGAATCCAGTTGGGATCAGACGCCGTCACATCGCGCACGAACGTCCAGACTTCCCTTGCCGTGCGGGTAATTTCCCCGTCGCCAAGCTCTGCCTCATAGCGGATCATGATCCGCGCCATGCTGCCATCAAGCTCTGCGCTATCAATTTCTGCGCGCTTGATACGCAGCAATACAAACGCCTTTTCACCGCTGGCGTCACGCGCGGTGATGGCGTCATCCCAGGCCTCGTAGACATCATCGTCGAGCAATGGACGCAGCGTGTCGCGGTCGCCCCGTGCAAAGGCCGCCACAATCATCTGGTAGGCGGTTTTCGCGCCCTGCATGAAACCCGCAGCCGAAAAACTGTTGTCAGCGTTATAAATGTCTTCAAGGCCGCCCGCAGCAGGGCCCGTGAAGATGGGGCGTTCGACATGATCCCGGCGCTCACGGCGCTCGGCAAGGTCTGCCGGCGCAACATCTCGGGGCGTCTGGGATGATGTCGGGCGCTGCACGGGCCGGTCGTTTCCGCCGCGGCCAAGCGCCAAATAAAGGCGCGACAGCACGATCAGCGCAACGGCTGCAAGTACAAGAACCTCGATCACTGGGTCGAACATTTAGAACAAGTTTCCTTCAGGCATTCGGCGGTGTCCTATCTAGATAGTCACGATGGGCTTGTGAAGCCAGTGATGCGTTGCGCCATGGGAGGCCGCATGCTAGTCGCGCGGTGCGATCCAAGTAGAGGAAACATCATGACAGACACGAGCGCACCGGGAAACCCCACTCCCACACAGGACCCCAATGGCGAGAAAGCACCCGCGCCAGCTATGCGCGTTCTTGGCCAGTATGTAAAAGACCTGTCGTTCGAGAATCCGGGCCATTCCCCTGTCCAGGCGCAACCAAATATCGACCTTGGCATCGACGTCGGCGCCAAGCCGCACGCTGACGGCAACGGCCTGTTCGAAGTGTCGCTGAAGCTTTCGGCCAAGGCACTGTCCGATGGCAAGGTAATGTTCATTACCGAACTCGACTATGCTGGCCTGTTCCAGATGCAGAACGTCGCCCCGGACCAGCTCGAGCCCATGTTGCTGATCGAATGCCCGCGCCTGCTCTTCCCGTTTGCTCGCCGGATCATTGCCGAGATCACGCGCGAAGGGGGGTTCCCGCCCCTGCTGATCGACCCGGTCGACTTTGTCGCACTCTACCAGGCCCAGGTCCGCCGCGCGGCCGGTGCGCCTGCCCCGACCCAGCAATAGGGTCTCAGGCCTGTTTCCAGAGACAATCGGGGCCAAGTGTCTCGATGAAAGTCGCGTGAGCTGCCTGCTCTGACGACGTGAGCGATGGTGCGAGCGGCGTTGGCCGCTGTCGTGCGGCGCGCCGTTCACCGCTCTCTGATTCCTCGGTTGGCGCGTCAAAGGAGAAGGCGCGCGCGCGGCCTCCCAGCAATTCCAGATAGACGCTGGCCAGGAGCTGGCTATCGAGCAGGGCGCCGTGAAGCGTGCGGCTTTCAAGCGAGATTTCGAATCGCTTGCAGAGCGCATCGAGGCTCGCTGGAGCTCCAGGATATTTCTTGCGCGCCATGGCGGCGGTGTCGATGAAGCGGTGGTCTTCAATCAAGGGGCGTCCGCAGAGCGCAAGCTCCATGTTGAGGAAGCCGCGGTCGAAACCGGCATTGTGCGCGACGAGGATGTCGTCGCCGATGAATTCGAGGAAGGCCCCGATGACGTGCTCTTCCTCGAAGAAGGGTGCGTCCTTCAAGTGTTCATCCGTGATGCCGGTGATGCGCACAGTGTCAACAGAAACAGACCGGCGCGGGTGGATAAGTGTACGGAACGTCTTGCCGGTCGGGATGTGGTTGATCATCTCGACAGCGCCGATTTCGATAATCCGGTCGCCCTCATTTGGCTTAAGGCCTGTGGTCTCGGTGTCGAAGGCAATTTCGCGGAGGAGTTTGGTCATGCGTGGTCTTCTTCGTCCTTGCGATACATCAACGCGATTATGGCGCGAACCAGATCGCGCGCAAACTCGAAACCATGTTCTGTCGGGATGATGAAGTCGGCACGTGCACGTTTTTCGTGGTCGGGCACCTGGCGGGCGAGAATGGATTCAAAAGCCTGCTCAGTCATTCCGGGCCGCGACAGGACGCGTTCGCGCTGGACCGCCGCCGAGGCCGTGACGACGACGACATAGTCGCAGAACTGCCAGCCGCCGGTTTCATAGAGGAGCGGAATGTCGATCACCACGAAAGGCGCGCCGGTTTCGCCGGCAGCGTGGCGGAAATCATGCTGGGCCACACCGGCGAGCGGATGCACGATGGCTTCGAGCTGTTTCATGGCCTCAGCATCGTCGAGCACGCGTTCCCGCAGGCGAATGCGGTCGATGGCGCCGTCGACGGTGACGCCCGGAAAAGCGGCTTCAACGGGCGCAACGGCAGCGCCGTCCTTGGCATAGAGTGCGTGGACGGCAGCATCGGCATCATAAACGGGCACACCCTCTTTGCGGAACAGTTCCGCGCTGGCGGATTTTCCCATGCCGATGGACCCTGTCAGCCCAAGGACGATCATGTCGTCGCCGCCACGATGGCGCGGCACCGAGTCTCGGCGGCCTCCATGTCCGGCACAATACCGAACCAGAGTTCGAACGCGAACGCCGCCTGCGCCACCAGCATGCGAAGGCCATCCATTGTGCGCCAGTCCTGTGTGATCGCATGGGCAATCGTTGGCGCGGCGGCCTTGCCATAGCTGATGTCATAGAAGGTCTTGCCTGTGCCCTTCGGCAATTCGAGCGCTTGGCCGGAATACCCCAGACTCACCGTGTTGACGACCAGTTCGGCGGTCGCGAGGCGTTCGAGCCCGACATCAAGCGAGCAGACCTCCGGCTTCGTCTGCAGGTTGTCGGCGATCTCCTGAGCGCGGGATATCGTCCGGTTGCATATGGTGAGGTCTGCGCCGAGATCGGTCAGCACGACGGCAAGTGCCCGGGCTGATCCGCCCGCACCGAGCAGGAAGACATTTTTTCCGGCCACATCCACACCGGCCTTGTCGAGCGTGTGGATGAAGCCGGAGGCATCCGTATTTTCGGCGTGCCAGCCGCCGGACTCCGCGCGGACCAGCGTGTTGGCGGCGCCGATGCGCCGAGCAAGATCCCCTTTTTCCTCTGCCAGCGCGAGCGCGGCCTGCTTGTGGGGCAGGGTGATGTTGAGCCCGCGCGCGCCCTGCCGTGTCAGGGTTGCGAGCGCCTCTTCCAGTTCGCCCGCAGGCACCTGCATGGCCTTGTAAGTGGCGTCGATGTCGTGTTCGCGCAGCCACTCATTGTGTATGAGCGGAGATAGCGAATGGGCGATCGGATCGCCAATGACGCCGTAGAGCCCCGTCATGATGCAATCGCCCCGCGCGTGCGGAAATAGTCCAACAGGGGCAGCAGGGGCAGGCCAAGGATCGAGAAATAATCGCCCTCGATCTTCGTGAACAGCTGCGCGCCGAGACCCTCCAGCTGGTAGGCGCCGACCGTGGAGAGCAGCGCGTCGCCAGCGCGTCCAATATAAGATTCGATAAAATCTTCGCTAAGTGGCCGCATGGTTAGTTTCGGCCTGGCGAGGTGGCGCCAGACAGGGGCGCCGTTTTCGCAGACGACAATGGCGGTTTCCAGCGTGTGCGTCTTGCCGGACAGCTTGCGCAAATGATCGCGCGCAGCGGCCAGGTCTGCCGGCTTGTCGAACGCCTCGTTCTCCAATGACAGCATCTGGTCGCCGCCGACAACGAGGCCGGGGGTACGGTTGGAGACTTTGACGGCCTTGAGCTCAGCCAGTTTCATGGCCTGATCACGCACCGACATGCCCTGGGCACGCAGCGCAGCTTTGGCGGCATCTTCGTCGACATTGGGGCGGATACTGGCCGCGTCGACGCCCGCGCCGGCGAGCAGGCCCTGGCGGCTGGCGCTGCCCGACGCGAGGGTAATGGCAAGGCTCATAGCTGGGCGCGCCGTTCGTTGAGGAAGTTCAGAATGGCCGCCGCTGTCTCTTCGACAGAGCGGCGCGAGACATCGATGGTTTTCCACTTGTTGCGCTGGAACAGGCGATTGGCCTGGGTGATCTCATCGCGGACCGCATCTTCATCAGCATAAATGGTGTGCTCGTCCTGGTTCAGGGAGATCAGGCGCTGGCGACGGATCTGCACCAGGCGTTCAGCGCTGATCTTCAGGCCAACGACCATGGGGCCTTTTTCGCCGAACTCCTCGATAAAGGAGGGCAACTGGACACCGGGCACCAACGGGATATTGCCGGCGCGGACTTTGCGGTTGGCGAGATAGACGCAGGTTGGCGTCTTCGACGTGCGGCTGACGCCGAGCAGGATTACGTCGGCGCCGATCAAGCCGTCAACATTCTGGCCGTCATCATGGGCGAGCGTGAAATTGATCGCCTCCATCCGGTCGAAATAATCCTGGTCCAGCGCGTGCTGGCCGGCGACCTTGTGGTTTGCCGCAATGCCGAGATGCCGGCCGAGCATGGCGATGGAGGCATCCAGAACGGGCAGGGTGGCTACGCCGCGTTCGCGGCAGAAGGATTCGAGCCGGGCGCGCAAGGCTTCGTCGGATATCGTGTACCAGACCACGCCGGGCGCCGCCTCGATCTCGCGCATCACGCGTTCAAGCTGGCGCTCCGATCGGACGAGGTAGTAGTTGTGCTCAAGGGCCTGTACATTCTCGAACTGGGCGCAGGCCGCGCGCTGGACGGCGTTCAGGGTTTCACCCGTGCTGTCTGACACGAGGTGAACGTTGAAATAGATGCTCGGGCGTTGAGGACTGGGCATGACACACTCTCTTGCCGATGGCCGACCGTTTTCACAAGGCCTGTGTACAACCTGTGGACAGGTGAATCGTCACACCGGGAGTCACAATCCATTCACAGGCGACCGAATCTGACTCCCGAGGATTCCCGCTATGTTTCATCCTGTGACTCCATAAGGGGCGTTAACCTGCTATTAACCCTCGCCGCGATTGCTGGTTAAGCGAGTGTTAACGGGGTGCGACACCCTGTGACTCGCATGTGGATTTCGCTGGACAAATCCTGTGAGTGGCCTTTCTCCCCTGATATCACCGAATAGTAATAATAAGCGCCCTGACGGGCTTTTGAGATATGAGGGATTTGAGGGTCATGGAGCGAACAAGCACACCAAAACTAATCAGTGTGCTTGGTGGAGCGCCTGCCAAGAGGCCTCCGATATGGATGATGCGGCAGGCCGGGCGTCACTTGCCGGAATATCTCGAGCTGAGATCACGGGCCAAGAACTTTCTCGAGTTCTGCTATACGCCCTCAATGGCAACAGAAGCGACGCTTCAGCCCATTCGTCGCTATGGCATGGATGGGGCCATCCTGTTTGCCGATATCCTGCTGATTCTCGATGCGATGGGCCTGGGCGTCGAATTCGAGAAGGGCGTCGGCCCAATTGTCCAGCAGATCGAGGCAGCCTCAGATCTCGGCAAGGTGCCGGCGATCAAGGCAGCTGACAGGCTAGCACCGGTTTACGAAACGGTTTCCCGGGTCAAGGCCGAACTGCCAAAGGAGGCGGCCCTGATTGGTTTTGCCGGATCGCCCTGGACGGTAAGCCTGTATGCCATCGAAGGGCGCGGCAAGACCGACAAGTCGCTGGCCTGGCGCTGGGCCCATGGCCGGTCGGACGAATTGGCCGCCGTTATGGATTATGTGATTGAAGCGACAGCGCATTACCTCGTGAGACAGGTCGAAGCCGGGGCTGACGCCCTGATGCTGTTCGACAGCTGGGCCGAGGGCCTGCCGGACAATATTTTCCGTGAAGTCATCATCCGTCCGACCACGAAACTTGTGGCGATGTTGCGGGACATGGGCGTGACTGTACCGATTACCGGATTTCCGCGCGGCGCAGGCGCGATGCTGTCAGAATATGCACGGGTGACCGGGGTGACAGCTGTCGGGCTCGATACTGCAGCGGTGCCGTTATTCGTGAATACGGCGCTGCCGGAGGGCATGCCGGTTCAGGGACATCTGGACCCGCTCTTGCTGATCGAAGGCGGTGAGCGTTTGGATGCACGGGTCCGGGAACTAGTGGAAGCCTATGCCGGGCGACCCCATATATTCAATCTGGGGCATGGCGTTCGGCCGGAAACACCGATCGCGAATGTCGAGCGTGTCCTAAAAATCGTTCGGGAAGGCTGATCGCCGATGGGTCGCAGAATTGCTGTTGTACTGTTCAATCTCGGCGGGCCCGACGGGCCCGGCGCCGTACAGCCGTTCCTGCGCAACCTGTTTGACGACCCGGCCATCATCCAGGCGCCGCTGCCGATCCGCTGGGCTTTGGCGCGGTTTATCTCGAAGACAAGGGCGCCGTCCGCGCGAAAGAACTATGCCCTGATGGGCCCGGGCGGCGGTTCGCCCCTGCTGCCAGAGACCGAGAAACAGGCTGAAGCGCTGCAAATCCAGCTGGCGGCGGCCCTTCCCAGCGATGAGGTGCGCACCTTCATTGCGATGCGCTACTGGCACCCGTTCACGAAAGACACCGCCAAGGACGTCAAATCCTGGGGCGCCGACGAAGTCGTCTTGTTGCCGCTATATCCGCAATTCTCGACGACCACGACAGGCTCGTCCCTGAAAGAATGGAAGAAGCATTATGCCGGGCCGACCCGGACGGTCTGCTGCTATCCTTTCGAGGAAAGTTTCATCGCGGCGCATGTCGATCAGATCATGGCGGCCTTCGACAAGGCCGGGCGGCCGGATGACGTGCGATTGCTGCTCTCGGCGCATGGCCTGCCGGAAAAGATTGTTGCGGCCGGCGACCCGTACCAGTGGCAGTGCGAGACTCTGACGGCAATGATTGCGGCGCGCGTACCGCAGGATTGGGACGTTGTCGGTTGCTACCAGTCACGTGTCGGCCCGCTGAAGTGGATCGGCCCGTCGACAGATCTGGAAGTGGAGCGTGCCGCCAAGGACAAACGGAATATCCTGATCGCACCGATTGCCTTTGTGTCGGAGCATATCGAAACCCTTGTGGAACTGGGTGAAGAATACAAATTGCTCGCCGAGCAGCATGATGCACCGAGCTATATGCGCGTTGAGGCCCTCGGGGTGCATCCGGGGTTTATCCGGACGCTGGTCGGCGAGACACTGGCAGCACTGGATATGACTGAGAGCATCCGGTCGTGTGCCGGCAGCCGTCTGTGCCCGACGGGCGCGTCTGGATGTCCGCACGCCGATGTGGCACGGAAAGCCGGGCAGGCCGTGAAAGCGGCGGCAGATTAGGGGCTCGATCTGATGCTGTATCTCTGGGTGAAAGCTCTGCACATTATCTTTGTTGTCGCATTGATAGCGAGCCTGCTGGTCTATCCGCGCTACAAGATCCACCAGCTTTCAAGTTCGCCCGGCGAGCCGCTGTATGAGGCGATGAAAAAATCCTCGGCGCAATTGCGCCTGATCATCATGAATCCCAGCCTGATCCTGGTCTGGGTGTTTGGCCTGACCATGTTGTGGATGAATCCCGCACTGCTGTCGCAAGGCTGGCTGCATGCAAAACTGGCGCTGGTCCTGATTTTGTCGGGGATGCACGGCTATTTCATCCGTCTCGGCAAGAAAGTGGACAGTGGCGGCGATGGCGTGTCGGCCAGGCAGCTACGCATGCTGAACGAAGTGCCATTCCTGTTGATGGTCGTCATCGTCATATTGGTGGTCGCGAAGCCGTTCTGAGGCCCTAAAGCCATTGGTGCTTGACGAAACAGCCCTGCTTGGCCCATATGCCCTCAACCGGCGCACAGTCCTTGTGCAGCGCGTTTTCCATTTTCGCCCGGTTTCCCCAATCCAGTCTTTAACCCGACTTACATCCGGATTTCCCCTGAATGGCTTTCTCCATGCTCGACAACGTTACAAGCGTCACCCTGCGCGAACTCAAAGCAAAGTCGCCAGAAGAGCTGTTGCTCTATGCTGAAGAGCTTGAGGTCGAGAACGCCTCGGCGCTGCGGACACAGGACATGCTGTTCGCGATCCTGAAAGAGCTGGCCGACAGCGAAGTCGAGATTACAGGCCTGGGCGTGCTGGAAGTGCTGACCGACGGTTTTGGCTTCCTGCGATCGCCGGAATCCAACTACCTGCCTGGCCCGGACGACATCTATGTCAGCCCGGAAGTGCTGAAAAAGGCCAATATCCGGACCGGCGACACGGTAGAGGGCCCGATCACGGCGCCGCAGGACAATGAGCGCTATTTTGCCCTGACTGACGTGTCGAAGATCAATTTTGAGGAGCCCGAGAAGGCTCGCCAGAAAGTCCACTTTGACAACCTGACACCCCTTTATCCCGAAGAGCGGATGAAGATGGAAAGCCGCGACCCAACCAAAAAGGATCGCTCCGGCCGCGTCATCGATATCGTAGCGCCAATCGGCAAGGGCCAGCGCGCACTGATCGTGGCGCCGCCGCGGACCGGTAAGACAGTGTTGTTGCAGAACATTGCCGCGGCTATCGAAGAGAACCACCCTGAATGCTACCTGATCGTGCTTCTGATCGATGAGCGTCCGGAAGAAGTGACCGACATGCGCCGGACAGTGAAAGGCGAAGTTGTCGCCTCCACGTTCGATGAGCCAGCCACCCGCCACGTTCAGGTCGCCGAAATGGTGATCGAGAAGGCCAAACGCCTCGTCGAGCACAAGCGCGACGTTGTCATCCTGCTGGACTCGATAACGCGTCTTGGCCGCGCCTATAACACAACCGTGCCGAGCTCGGGCAAAGTCCTGACCGGCGGTGTTGATGCCAACGCATTGCAGCGCCCGAAACGGTTCTTCGGCGCAGCCCGGAACGTGGAAAATGGGGGCTCACTCACGATTGTGGCAACGGCGCTGATCGATACTGGCAGCCGGATGGACGAAGTGATCTTCGAAGAATTCAAGGGCACGGGTAACTCGGAAGTCGTGCTCGACCGGAAAATTGCCGACAAGCGGACCTTCCCGGCCATCGACATCATGAAGTCCGGAACGCGGAAAGAAGAACTGATCACACCGCCAGACCAGCTCTCCAAGATTTACATCCTTCGCCGTATCCTGGGTCCGATGGGCACCAATGACGCGGTTGACTTCCTGATCGACAAACTCCGCCAGACGAAGACGAATGATGAGTTCTTCGAGGCGATGAAGAACTAGGAATGCAGGCGCCCATATGAGCGAGCGCGATACAATCTGCGCCCTCGCTTCGGGTGCGCCGCCAGCTGCGATAGCGATACTTCGCCTGTCGGGGCCGAAGGTCAGGTGGCTAGCGGAGCAACATCTGGACAGTGGTATTCCCGCATCGCGACATGCGACTTTGACCGATGTGCGCGATGAGCGCGGTCGTCTTGTCGACCGGGGGCTTGCCATTTTCATGCCCGGGCCTGGCAGCTATACCGGCGAAGATACGCTTGAACTCTACCTCCATGGCGGCGCGGCGGTGATCGAACATGCGCTGGGCGCACTCACGTCTCATGAAGACGTACGCATTGCCGAACCGGGTGAATATACGAGGCGCGCCTTCGAGGCAGGAAAACTCGACCTCACCGAAGCCGAGGGCGTGGCCGACATTATTGAGGCCGAAACTCTGGCTCAGAAGGGACAGGCGCTGCGCCAGCTTGGCGGCGGATTGTCGGAAACGTATGCGACCTGGCGGGCGGAGCTGACCGGTGTTCTGGCGCTCGTCGAAGTGGCGGTGGACTTTCCGGACGAGGGCGATGCGCCTCAGGAGACGACCGCGCCCATACTCGCAAAACTCGACCGCGTGATCGGCGAGATCCGCGCGGCGCTGGGGGATGGCGGGATTGGCGAGCGGATTCGGGATGGATTCCGGGTTGCTATCATTGGCGCGCCGAACGCCGGCAAATCAACCTTGCTCAATCGGCTGGCGCGGCGTGAGGCCGCTATCGTTGCCGCCAAAGCCGGAACGACGCGCGATGTCATTGAGGTACGGCGCGTGCTCGGCGGCCATGTTGTCTGGATTGCGGATACGGCCGGCCTGCGCGTTACCGAGGATGAGATTGAAGCCGAGGGCGTACGCCGGGCTGAAATGGCGGCACGGGACGCAGACTTGCGCGTGTTCCTGATTGATGCCGAAACGCCGGACCTTAGTGCTCTGTCCACGGACTACCGCAAACCAAGTGATCTTGTTGTCCTGAACAAGGCCGATCTTGTCTCGACCCCCGCCACGATTGAAGCGCACTACGTCATTTCCGCGAAAGCGGGAGATGGGGTCGATGCGCTCGAACAGGCGATTGCCGGTTTCGTTGCAGAACATGCCCGCTCGGTCGAGGCACCGGTCATTACACGGCAGCGCCACAGGGCCCGGTTGCAGGACGGACTGCGCAGCCTGGAAACGGCCCGAGACGGCCTCGCCAATGATGTCGGCGCGGAACTGGCAGCTGAAGACGTGCGCATGGCGCTGCGCCAGCTGGGCTCGATTATCGGTGTCGTGGGCGTTGAAGACGTGCTGGGCGCTGTGTTTTCCACCTTCTGCATCGGCAAATGACCCCTAGGGTTTAGGCGGGCGCGCGGTTATATGTCCGCTTGAATAACCTGTTTTCCGAGGCACGGACGTAATGGCGAAGCCAGACGAATTTGATGTGATTGTAATCGGCGGCGGACATGCCGGCTGTGAAGCGGCTGCTGCAGCGGCGCGCTATGGCGCGCGTACGGCGCTGATCACGCACAAGCGTTCAACCATCGGAGAGATGAGTTGCAATCCGGCTATCGGTGGACTCGGTAAGGGCCACCTCGTGCGCGAGATTGATGCGCTGGATGGTCTGATGGGCCGCATGGCAGACCAGGCGGGCATCCAGTTCCGTATGCTCAATCGCTCGAAAGGTCCGGCTGTTTGGGGGCCACGTGCGCAGATTGACCGGGCGCTCTATCGCCAAGTCATGCAGGCTGAACTCGCGGACTATCCGAACCTGACGATTATCGAGGATGGCGCCGAGGATTTGATTCTGGAAGATGGTGAATTGGCGGGTGTGACCGGTCTGACCGGGCAGTCATACCGGGCCAGCAAGGTCGTCATTACTACGGGCACGTTCCTGAAGGGCATGATCCATATCGGTGAAAAGCGTATTCCGGCTGGCCGTGCTGGAGAGGCCCCGGCAATTGGGTTGTCAGACCGCCTCTATGCCCTCGGCCTGCCGATGGGGCGCTTGAAAACTGGTACGCCGGCGCGCATTGACGGCAGGACGATTGCCTGGGACCGGCTGGAGATGCAGGCCGCTGATGAGCGACCGGTGCCGTTTTCTTACCTCACGGACGAGATCCGCGTGCCACAGGTCGCCTGTGGCATCACGTGGACGACGCCCGAAACGCACGCGATCATCGCCGACAATATCGGGCAGTCAGCCGTCTACTCCGGCGCGATTGCGGGCCGCGGCCCCCGTTACTGCCCGTCGATTGAAGACAAGGTCGATCGGTTTGCCGATCGCGACCGCCACCAGATATTCCTCGAGCCGGAGGGGCTTGAGGACGATACGGTTTATCCGAATGGTATTTCCACGTCGCTGCCCGAAACGGTGCAGGACGCGTTCATCCGGACGATTCCGGGGCTCGAGGATGCCGTGATCCGCCAGTACGCCTATGCCATCGAATATGACTATGTCGATCCGCGCGCCCTGACGCCGACACTCGAGGTTCGGGCTTTGCCAGGGCTTTATCTCGCCGGGCAGATCAATGGCACGACGGGCTATGAAGAAGCGGGCGCGCAGGGCCTGGTTGCCGGGATGAATGCGGCGCGGCGTGCGGACGGGCGAGATTCCGTCACGTTCGACCGGGCGGAGGCGTATATCGGCGTCCTGATCGACGACCTCGTCACGCGCGGCGTTACTGAGCCGTATCGGATGTTCACATCCCGCGCAGAATACCGTCTGGTCCTTCGCGCTGACAACGCGGACCAGAGATTGACCCAAAAAGGCCTCGATTTGGGGATTGTGGGCCCGATTCGGGCCAAAGTGTTTCACGTGAAACAAGATGCATTAACCGCGGCCCGCGAAAGACTGCAATTCCTGACCCTGTCGCCAGCCAAGGCGGCGCAAGCAGGATGGGCGATTAATCAGGACGGACGCATGCGTTCGGCCTGGGAATATCTCGCCTACAAGGGCATCGGCTTTGCCGAACTCGCGGTTGTCTGGCCGGACCTCGCCGAGGTCCCGACGGATATCGGCGCTCAATTGGAGATCGAGGCGCTGTACGCCGGATATATCGAACGACAGGCCGCGGACGTCTTGGCCCTGCGCCGGGACGAAAGCCTCGGGCTTCCGGACAGTCTCGATTATGCGTCCGTCGGGGGCCTGTCGAACGAAGTGCGGCAGAAACTTGAAGCGATCCGGCCGGCGACGCTTGGCCAGGCCGGGCGTATCGAAGGCGTCACGCCGGGCGCGTTGACGGCCTTACTTAGCCACGTCAAACGCCGCGCAAAGGCGGTCTGACCGATGGGTGACGAGAATGACCGCGCGGTATTCCTCGCCGCTCACGATGTTTCACGTGAAACGCTCGGCCGCCTCGATTCCGTGATCACCACGCTGGATGACTGGCGGCTGAAGAGCAATCTGATCGGCCCACGCGAATGGCCTCATATCTGGCAAAGACATGTCTGGGACTGCCTTCAATTGCTGGATCATATTCCTGAGACGGCGCGTGTTGTGGATCTTGGCTCGGGCGCCGGCTTTCCGGGACTGATCATCGCCGCCGCGCGGCCACAGGGCCATGTCACCATGATCGAGAGCGTCGGGAAAAAGGCCGCATTCCTGCGCGCGGCAGTTCTCGCTGCGCATCTCCCCGCCGACGTCATTCAGAGCCGCGTCGAATCGGCGGAGGCCGGACCTGCAGATATTATTACGGCGCGGGCCTTTGCGCCTCTGCCACGACTCTTGGATTTTTCTGCCCCCTGGATGAAAAACGGTGCAACGGGGCTTTTCCTCAAGGGCGAACGCTGGGAAGAAGAATTGACGGACGCCCGACAAAGGTGGAACTTCGCGTATGAGGCGATTCCGAGCCGAAGTGGCGGTTCGGGTGTCGTATTGATTGTAAGGGAGTTGCGCGGTGGCGACGAAGCCTAGGATATTTGCGGTAGTGAATCAGAAGGGCGGCGTCGGCAAGACGACGACCTCCATCAATCTAGGCACAGCGCTGGCGGCCGTGGGGCGCCGCGTTTTGATCGTTGATTTCGATGCGCAGGGTAATGCCTCGACCGGACTCGGTATTTCCCGGGCAGACCGGCTGCTCACGAGCTATGATCTCGTGGTTGACCGGGTGCCGATGGAAGAGACGGTCCTGTCGACGATCGTGCCGCGCCTGGACATCATTCCGGGCGACGAAAACCTCTCAGGCGTCGAGACGGAACTCGCCAATGATGCGCGGCGGTCCTACCGGCTGCGCGACGCGCTAATGACCTATGTCGACCGGGCCGAACAGGGTGGGCTGGTCAAGTATGATTATATCCTGATCGACTGCCCGCCATCCTTGTCGGCGCTGACGCTGAATGCCATGACAGCGGCCAACGCCTTGCTTGTGCCGCTACAGTGCGAGTTCCTGGCGCTTGAAGGCCTGTCGCAATTGATGCGAACCGTGGAAGCCGTACGGTCCGGACTGAATCCGACCCTCGAAATCCAGGGTGTGGTGCTGACCATGTATGACCGTCGCAACAACCTGTCGGATGAAGTGGCTGACCAGGTTCGGGCGCATTTCGGCAACAAGGTCTATAATACTGTCATTCCGCGAAATGTGCGGCTGTCGGAGGCTCCGTCATTTGGCAAGCCGGCGCTTCTGTATGATTATCGGTGTCCTGGCAGCGAGGCCTATATCCGCCTCGCATCGGAAGTCCTGCAGCGCGAGAAGGCGAGAGCGGCCTGAACATCATGACCGACGACGCAAAGAGCAAACCTTCACGTCTTGGCCGCGGCCTCTCTGCCCTGATGGGCGAGATCGACGCGGTCGGTCCTGTGCCGACGACCGAAGGCAAGACCGCTCCTGCGACCGTGTCGAACGAAATAGACCTGGACCTGATCCGGCGCAATCCCGCTCAGCCGCGCCGCACATTCGATGAGACGGCCCTCAATGAGTTGGCCGAGTCCCTGAAGACCAAGGGTGTCCTGCAGGCTATCCTCGTTCGCCCGGATCCCAAGGATCGCGGCAAGTTCCAGATCGTCGCGGGGGAGCGACGCTGGCGGGCCGCCAAGATCGCGGGTTTGAAGTCGATTCCGGCGCTGGTGCGTGAGATTGACGAACTCGAACTGCTCGAGATCGGCATCGTCGAAAACGTCCAGCGCGCGGACCTGAACCCGATCGAGGAAGCCGAGGCCTATGAGGCGCTGATGAAGCGCTTCGGGCGCACGCAGGACAGCTTGGCGCAGAGTGTCGGCAAGAGTCGTGTTCACATCGCGAATACGCTGCGGCTGCTGCAACTGCCCGAGAGCGCCCGCGCTTATGTGCGCGATGGCAAACTGAGTGCGGGACATGCGCGAGCCGCGCTTGGCGCGCCGGACCCCGAAGCGCTGATCCGCATGGCGGCCGAAAAGGGCCTGAGCGTGCGTGATGTAGAGTCGCGCGCGAAGGATGCGCGCGAAGGCGGGACGATTGAGACGAAATCGACCAAGTCGCCCGGGGCCGAAAAAGACGTCGATACTGAGGCGCTGGAGGCGGACCTGACGCGGACGTTGGGTCTTGCCGTCGATATCCGGCACGGCAAGGATGGTGGCGAATTGCGTATCCGTTATCGCGATCTCGAACAGCTCGATGATGTCTGTCGCCGCCTGACGGCAAAACGCTAGGACCCGATCAGGCCGCGTGGGCCGCGGCCTTGCCAAGATCATTCATCAGTACACGAACAACAGGGTCGGCGCTCCCGGACCCGGACTTCGCCTGGCGCTCTGCATCATAGATGCGTTCCAGAATGCGCAGGAGCCGTTTCTGCGGCCACTTGCCGAGGCGCCCGCGAAACGCCGGCCAGTCACTTTGCCAGACGGGAGGCCGCAGCTTCATGTTAGGTGTTCCTTCACCTGCCGCCATGCGTTTGTGTGCATCCAGCATGCGCAGTGTTTCGCTCTGCAGCGCGCGCAGGATGGAGATGGCAGAGGTCCCGGCAATCTCGAGGCGTTGCAAGGCGGTATTCGCGGCGATGAGGTCGCCCGCAAGTGTCGCCCGGATCGCGGCGGACAGATCATGATCAATGTCGGTTGCCGACAGGGCGCGAATGTCGGTGAGGCTGACATCGCGGCCCAGCCCGCGCGCATAAAGTGCGAGCTTCTCGATCTCGGAATTGGCGATGCCGCGGTGGCCGGGCAGGTCGCCGGTGAAAGCGTGCAGCGCGGCGGGCTCAATGGTGGCGCCCACGTCCAGCAGCGCGGCCTTTACCCGGTCTTCGATGTCACCGGCTTCATCGGCAAACATCTGGAGGCAGGCGGTCCGCTTGGCCGCTGTGGCGGCGGCACGCAGTTTGGATTTGGACGTGAGGCTTCCGGCTTCGATGATCAGCTTTGCGGCGTATCGTTGCTCGGTCTTGTCGCCTTCCGCGATAGCTTCCGACAGGAGCGCTGCGATCTTGTCACCATTTGTCCGGACGCGAATGACGCGAGGATCGCCGAGGAGCGACACCGCCTCGAGATTGTCGAACAGGAGCGACGGGTCTTTCTTGATCGCATCATCGTCTAGGACGGACACTTCAAGTTCGCCCGTCTTGGGGGCCCAGACCTTTATGAGACTGGCAGAAGCGTCGTTCGCAAGTCCGTCATCCTCACCGAAAGCCAGCACCGCCCAGATCGCCGGATCCGGCCGGCGGGAGAAGGTGACAGCCTGCTTGCCCTTTAGCAGCATCAGCCGGCAGAGAGCTGTAGTCGCAAATCATCGACGATGCGTTTTGCGAGTTCACGCATTGTGCGATCATATGCGCTGGTTTGAGCCGCAATATCGCCATAAGGCGCGCTCGGCACCGTGAAATCGGTTTGAGCGTCCACCATGCCCGAGACAGCCCCGCTGTCGCGCGCCAGCACATAGCGCCCGGTGGCAGAAATACTCGAGCGCGACGCCGCGCCATCGGGCTTGAAAGCCAGCCGTGTCAGATTGTCTTTCAGGATGACATTCAGCGTTGCAGGCTCGGTCACGCCCGGTAGCCCGATCGCGAGTTCTTCCTGCAGGGCGCGCCTGAGCTTGTATCCGGACCGGCCACGAATGGGCTCGACGGTGATCGGGCCACCGGCCGCCAACGCGCTTGAGCCGGGCGCATAGACGGGCTGGAAGCCACAGGCAGCCAGGGACAGAAGGAGAAGGGCGGCGAAGAACTGTCTCATGCGACCACGATATTCACGATGCGGCCGGGAACGACAATGGTTTTCTTGACGACCTTGCCATCCAGGAAGGCCGCAACATCGGGTTCGGCAAAGGCCGCAGCCTCGACTGCATCCTTCGCCAGCGCTTTGGAGACGGTTATTTCGCCCCGCCGCTTGCCATTCACCTGAACCGCCATGGTGACACTGTCATCTTCGAGAAGGGCAGGGTCTGGCGTGGGCCAGGCTGCTGCAGATACGAATCCGTCGCCGCCAAGACGTTCCCAGCAAGATTCGGCGAGATGCGGCATGAAAGGCGTCAGGCACCGGGCCAGCATGGAGGCACCCTCGAGCCGGGCGCCGGTGACGGACCCGGTATCGGCTTCGGCCTTCTTCAGTGCTGTGGCCCATTCATGGATGCTGGCGACGGCCGAATTGAAGCGGAACTCGTTGATCCCCTTGTCGATGGCCGCGACCGCCTTGTGCGATGCCTTGCGCAGGGCAATCGAGGCATCGTCGGTGCCGGGCTCCGGTACTTTTGATTCCGGCAGTGCATCGAAGATGCTCCAGATGCGCTGCGCGAAACGTGCGGCGCCTTCAGCGCCAGATTGTGTCCATTCGACATCGCGCTCGGGCGGCGAGTCAGACAGAACGAACCAGCGTGCCGTGTCTGCGCCGAAGGCTTGGATGATGGCGTCCGGGTCGACCGTGTTCTTTTTCGACTTGGACATTTTCTCGATCGGGCCGACGCTCGCAGGTGCGCCCGTCGCAATCTCGAACCAGGTGCCGTCCTTTGTCGCGACTTCGGAGGGCTCAAGCCAGTCGCCCGTTGCCGACTTGTAGGTCTCGTGGGTCACCATGCCTTGCGTGAACAGGCCGGCGAAAGGTTCGCCGCTCGGTAGGTCGAGTTCCCCGACATCGCGCATCGCACGGGCAAAGAAGCGCGCATAGAGCAGGTGCAGGACGGCATGTTCAACGCCGCCGACATATTGGTCGACGGGCAGCCAATAGGCACGTTCAGCCATGTCGTCCGGACTGGCGAACCGGGCCCAGTACCAGGAACTATCGACGAACGTGTCGAGCGTATCGGTCTCGCGCCGGGCCTTCCCGCCACACGTCGGACAGGTCGTGTCTTTCCATGTCGCGTGGCGCTCTAGAGGATTGCCGGGCTTGTCGAATGTCACATCGTCCGGCAGCCGCAAGGGCAGCTCGGAGGTAGGGACCGGGACAATGCCGCACGCGTTGCAATGCACGATCGGAATGGGGCAACCCCAATAGCGCTGGCGCGAGACGCCCCAGTCACGCAGGCGATAGTTCACTTTGCCTTCGCCGAGACCCCGGGATTCGATCTTCGAAATTGCCAGCCGCTTGGCGTCGTCGATCGAAAGACCATCAAGGAAATCGGAACGGAAAATTGTCCCGGGCCCGGTATAGGCGTCGTCCTGCACGTCGAATGTTGCCGCGTCCGCATTGGGTGGCAAGACGACAGGCAGGACGTCCAGACCATATTTGCGTGCGAATTCGATGTCGCGCTGGTCGTGCGCCGGGCAGCCGAAAATGGCGCCCGTACCGTATCCCATCAGCACGAAATTCGCGACCCAGACGGGCAGGGTGCGCTCAGGGTCGAACGGGTGCTGGACTGTGAGGCCAGTATCGAAGCCGAGCTTGGGCGCCTTTTCAATGGCCTCTTCGCTGGTGCCGACAGCCGCGCAGTCGGCGCGGAAGTCCGTGAGGGCGTTGTTGCCCTGCGCCAGTTGTAGCGTCAGCGGATGATCAGGTGACAGGGCAATGAAACTTGCGCCGAACAGAGTGTCGGGACGGGTCGTGAAAATCTGGACACCGTTCTCGAAGCCCTCTGGCGTCTCGCCGGAAAATTCGAAACGCATCTGCAGGCCTTCTGACCGACCGATCCAGTTCGCCTGCATCGTGCGGACTTTTTCCGGCCAGCGTTCGAGCTTTTGCACTTCTTCCAGCAAGTCGTCGGCATAGTGCGTGATACGGAAGAACCACTGGGTCAGTTCGCGCTGTTCGACGATAGCGCCTGAGCGCCAGCCGCGGCCGTCGACGACCTGCTCATTGGCCAGAACGGTATTGTCGACCGGATCCCAGTTGACCTTGCTGGCCTTGCGATAGACGAGACCCTTGTCAAGCATCTTCAGGAAAAGGGCCTGCTGTGCGCCGTAATAGTCCGGATCGCATGTCGCAAATTCCCGGCTCCAGTCGAGCGACAGGCCCAGCTTTTTCAGCTGCGCCCGCATCGCAGCAATGTTCTCATAGGTCCATTTGCCCGGATGGACGCCGCGCTGGAGCGCCGCATTCTCGGCCGGCATCCCGAACGCATCCCAACCCATGGGGTGGAGGACATTGTATCCATTGGCGCGGCGATGGCGGGCAACGACGTCACCCATGGCATAGTTGCGCACATGGCCCATGTGCACCCGGCCCGACGGATAGGGGAACATTTCGAGGATGTATGCTTTGGGCGCGTCACCCGCCTCGGCGGGTGATTTCGCCCTGAACAGGTCTGCTGCGTCCCACGCGGCACGCCATCTGGTTTCCGCGGCCTGCGGATCGTAACGGGTGGCCATGTCCCGCTCCTTTTAAGAGGTCTGGTGTTTGGCTTCCTAGCCGATCTGCGAAGCCTTGAGCGTGCGGGCGCGCTGAAGGATTTTGTTTTCAAGCTGGATTCCGGTCTCGGGATCAGCGCTCGCATCGGTCCATGTGCCGTCCTGGTTGGTCTGGCGGAACACCGATACCTTTACGCCGTCGGCCCGGAGGCGTGTGTCGAGGATATAGACTGTTGCCTTGATGCGCTCATCCGGCGAGTCCGGGAAGGACTTCCAGTCATAGACGATGAGACCGCCGACAGAATCGGCGCTCTGGACCGGCATGTTCTCGAACGTGTCCAGCGATGCGCGCCACAGGTACGGATTGACGGTGCCGACATTCTTCTGGGTGATCTGGCTTTCGCTGTTCTTGCTTTTGCCGGACTGGCAACCGGAAACGATCAGCATGCCAGCCAGGGCAGCGGTGATTATGTGTTTGACCATGAAGATTGTTCCTGAGTGCAAGACCTTGTTGACGAGGGTCTGTATAACAAGGGGAGTCCGGGCTCGCCAGTGCTGATATGCCGAAGAGCGCTGATGGTGTTTGCAGGAGAGAGATGATGTGGAAGCCGCTGACACTGCTGACACTGCTGGCGATACTGAGCGCGGCCACCGGCCATGCGCAGGCACAGGACGAATGGGACGTGTGGGAGACCAAAGTCGACGCGGAAATGGCCTTCGCGGGCTCCACGGCCGACGGAGCTCCGGTGACCTATCTGGGAGCCTTTGGCCTGTCTACGAACCGGGTGCTGGATAGCGGCCTGGAGATCGGGGCTGTTGGCCGGGTAGAGGTTCAGCGGGATCACCCGGGACGTGCGGGGTTCAGTGGGGTGCCGGACGGGGGTGCCGGGGGCGTGCCATGGGAGTGGCAGGGTGCCTTCAGCGGGCTGGCAACGAGCACCGAGCGCGAACATGTCGGGGCCCGCGGCCAGCTTGAACAGGCCTATTTCTATGTCGAAGGCGGCTATGGCGAAGTGCGGTTGGGACGGGACAAGGGCGTCGCAGCGCGCTTCCACGAAGGCGCACCAAGCGTGTTTGTGGAGGCATCGACGGCCAATCCCGTCCTGGACCCGACAGGGCAGGCCTATGTGCGAACGGACCACGACCTGACGGGCCCGGCGCTGAAGCTGAGCTATGCCAGCCCCCGCATCCTCGGCGTGAGAGCCGGCGCGTCCTTCACGCCGACAGCTGATGTGCGCGGCCTCGACCGCGATCCGGCGCGCAACGTGGGCGGTAATCCGCAGGTTGGTGTCGAGTCGGCATCCGAGGTGGCGGTCAATGTTTCGCGCAAGTTGCGCGAGAGCGGGGTGAGACTGCAGGCGGCTCTGGCCTATAGCCACGCCGATGTGAGCTCAGACATCAAGCCGGACATCTACGGAACGGTCGAAACCTGGTCTGCCGGTGCATCAGCAGAATTCGACACGCTGACGATCGGCGTGAGCCTCCTGAACAGCAATAATGGTGTGGAAACCGGCCCCGGTGACTATTCGGCGTGGATGCTTGGCGTGACGAAACGGGTCTTTTCCCTCGATCTTGGTGTGGACTATGGCGAGGCCAGCGATGACTTGACCGGCCTCGAGACCGAATCATGGAGCCTCGGTGTGGCCAAAGACTTGCGCGAAGGATTGCGGGTTGCGGGTGGGTATCGCGGGCAGACAGTCCGTCAAAGGCGAGTTGGACTGGGTCTACTGCCTCCAAATCGGGTTTCTGCCGACGGTATTGTGTTAGAAATCACACTATCGCTTTAATTTGGCCCCCTCACCGATTGTTAATCTTCTCTTAACCGGCCGGGATGACTATTCTTTTGCGAGAAGGTGCAGGAAATGAAACCGGGTTTGATCCTCTCAATCACACTGATTTCAGCCATGCTGGCTTTGCCGGCAATGGCTGATCCGGCTGTGGCTGATCATGTTATGAACGTCCAGGCGCCCTCCCTTTCCGAAAGCAAGGCGGCCGAAGCCGACTGGTACCGCCAGTTTGCCCAGCCCAAGCCGGCAGATGCCAAGCCCGTCTGGCAGCCCGAACCGACCGATGATTTCTCCGTTCAATTCGGTGGCAATGCGCGCTGGCAGCTGAATCTCGATATGCTGACCCGGCCGAACTCGTCGCCGCTTCCGCGCGAACAGATGCAGGCAGGTGCCACGTTCCGTGTCACGCCGCGTTTCTCCGTCGGTGGTGAAGTCAGCGTTGGTGCCGAGCGCCTCAACGACACGTCCCAGTGGGAAGACAGCCAGCTCGAGACCGGTATCCGGCTCAAGTCGGCATTCAAGTTCTGATTCTTCCTTGTTTCAAGCCCGCCGACTGATCGCCACGCTTGGATTCGGCCTTGCGCCGGGCTTTTCATGCAGGCTAGGCGTTGCCTTGTGAGAGGCGCGCCACCGGGTTCGCGCCTGCATCCCGGGAGTTGAAGCGCTGTTGCCATGTTCCTGAATGGCCTGATCCTGATCGTTACGCTTGCCGCGGGTGTTGTCCTGCTGATGCCGCGCGTGGCGGGGATAAAGACCTGGCGAGCGACGATGACGCCGCTCGCGTCCATCATCGGCAGCGGTTTCCTCGTCCTCGGGCCGATCCTCGTTTCCTCTTATGGCAAGTATGCGCCGCTCGCGATGCTGGCTTTGTGCATCGGTGCCTACCTGTTCGGGACGGCGATCCGGCACAATATTCATATGCGCGGGGAGCAGGACACAGATCCTGACCCGCTGGTCGCCCGCCTCGAAATGGCCGGTTCCTGGGTGCTGGCCTTCGCTTATGTCATCTCGGTTGCCTATTACCTCAACCTGTTTGGCGCCTTTGGAGTGAGCCTCACGCCGTGGGACGACTCGCTGCATGCGCGCTTGCTCACCAGCGCCGTGTTCGTACTGATCCTCGTGGTCGGATGGCTGAAAGGCTTCAGCGCCCTGGAGCGCATGGAACAGGTTTCCGTGAGTGTGAAACTTGCCATCATCCTTGGCCTGCTGGTCGGGCTCGCGATCTTTTTCGGCAAGGAAGCGACTGCGGACAAGCTGGTCCTGTTGGCGCCAAAAGCGACGGGCTGGGCCGGCATCGCGCTTGGATTCGGATTGATTGTCACTGTGCAGGGGTTCGAGACGTCGCGTTACCTTGGTAGCACCTATGATGCCCAGACGCGGATCCGGTCGATGCGCATCGCGCAGCTGCTCTCTTCGGCCATCTACATGATCTATATTGCGCTGGTGGCCTATGTCTTCCAGGGCAACGAGCTTCATCTCGAGGAAACAGCCATCATCGACATGATGCGGGTCGTGGCGCCGATCCTGCCATTCCTGCTAGTGGCGGCGGCCCTCACGGCGCAGTTCAGTGCAGCGATTGCCGATACGAGCGGATCGGGCGGGCTGGTGGCGGAACTCACCGGTGGGCGCGTCACCGAGCGCCAGGCCTATGCCCTGCTTGTCGGGGTCGGGTTGGCGTTCACCTGGACGATCCACCTGTTCGAGATCATTTCCTACGCGTCGCGCGCCTTCGCGACCTATTACGCAATCCAGTCTGCCATCGCGGCTGTCTTGGCGCATCGAGCGGGCGGGCAATGGCGAAAAGTATCGCTGTTTACCGTCCTGACCGTGCTGGGCCTGATGATCGCCGTGTTCGGTACGCCCGCTGAAGGTGGCGACCAGAGCTTGTAACCTAGCTTGCCGGATCGAACGCGCGCGCGAGCGATTCGACTGCCGCGATGCCGGCAAACGGGGCAACGCGATTGGCATTGCGCGCCATCACCCCGCCAAGGGCGAAGACCGGGCAGGGGGCTGATCGAGTGATTTGCCGGAGTTTCAACGGGCCCAGGGGCTTGCCAGCTGACGGACTGTTCGACGGAAATACGGCTGAGACAAGGGCGGCATCAATCGGATAGTGCGCGATCGCGCGAAGCTCGGCGGGTGAATGGGCGCTGGCTGTTATCAGCGGGAACGCGCCGCGCCATTTCCGGGATGCGGCGAGGCGGGCATGCGGCCAGTGAACGCCCGCAGCGCCCACCGCCATGGCCAGAACCGGATCGGCGGAGATCAGCAGGCGCAGCTTTCGTGTCCGGCAGACGTGAGCCAGGTCTGCCGCGATCATCCCGGCATCCGGCGCGCCAAAATGGCGATAGATGACGCCCCAGCCGGGCGGCAGCGATTTAGCTATCCTGACCGGATCGGGCGTTCGGGCGGGATCTGTCAGGAACAGGACAGGCGGAATCTCGTGCGGCAGGTGCGCTGAAGCCGCGCGGGCGGCGGCCAGAAGCTTGCGCTTTGGTGAGGATTGGCGTTTCAACGTCATCAGCATGACTGATACGGCTTCCATATCCCTTGCCAAGCGTCGCGACGACATTCTGGCCGAGCTGGCGCAGGCCGCGAGCCCGCCGCCATGCCTTGTCGCCGTGTCGAAAACACAGCCTGACGAGAAGATTGATGCGATGCTGGCCGCTGGCCAGCGCGTGTTTGGCGAGAACCGGGTCCAGGAGGCGCAGGCGCATTGGGCCGAGCGGCGGGCCGAGTATCCGGACCTTGAGCTGCGGCTTATCGGGCCGCTGCAGACCAACAAGACGGACGATGCGGTTGCCCTGTTCGATGTGATCGAGACGTTGGACCGGGACAAGCTTGCGCGGGCCCTTGCCAAGGCGATGACCGCTGCCAGGCGGCATCCGTCTGTCTACATCCAAGTGAATACCGGCGAGGAGCCGCAAAAGGCGGGGGTCACGCCGGATGGCCTGGCGGCTTTGCTCAAGGTCGCGGTCGAGGAATGCGGCCTCGATGTGCAGGGCCTGATGTGCATTCCGCCGGTCGATGAGCCGGCCGGGCCGCATTTTGCGCTGCTGGCAAAGCTTGCCCGGCGCCATGGCCTGAAGGGCCTGTCCATGGGCATGAGCGGCGATTATGCGCTGGCCGCACGTTTCGGCGCGACGGATGTGCGGATTGGGACGGCTTTGTTCGGCGCGCGCTAGATGTGGAGTCTCAATAGGTTGTCCTCGGCGATCCCGAGGCGACTGCTGGGCGTTTGATCTTTAATGCCTCCGTGCGGTCGATGCCAGTTGTACATGTGCGCTCATCCTATGAGATGATCTGCTCGGTGGTCTGAGGTTTGATATGTGCGTGCATAGGCCCATTCGCGGATGGCGGTCTGGATGAAGCGTTCAGCCTTGCCATTGGTCTTGGGTGTGTAGGGTTTTGTCCGGATGTGGCGCAGGCCTAGTTGCCTGCAGGCAGAGGCAAAGTCTCGCGAGATGTAGCAGCTGCCATTTTCGGTCATCACGCGGGTCACGCTCACGCGGAGGGTCTTGTACCAGGCGACTGAGGCTTTCAGATGAGCGACCGCCGAGATGGCTTGCTCGTTGGCAACGATCTCGGCGTAGGCAAGCCGGGAATGGTCATCCACACATACGTGAACGTATTCCCAGCCATGGCCTTTCTTGCCGGGCCCGCGCGGAGTTGACTGTCCTGTCCGGTCGCCTGTCACCCGATGTCCAGGGCGTTCAAATCGCCCGAGTTTCTTGATGTCGAGATGAATCATGTCTCCCGGAGCATTGTGCTCGTAGCGCCTGACGGGCTCTGGTGGGTCAAGGTCGCGCAGGCGTGAAAGCCCGGCGCGTTTCTGCACCCGGCTGACCGTGGCGGGCGAGTCGCCTGTCAGGCGTGCGACATGCTTTCCTGTCAGGCCTTCACGGCGCAGAGCGAGGATGCTGGCGACCGTTGCTGGATCGGTAGGTTGGTGCAGGCGATCTGGCCGCGAAGACTTGTCGGTCATACCGCCGGGACCAAGGCGCCTGAACCGGGCGACCCACCGCAAGACCGTCTTGCGACAGACACCGTAGGCCTTGGCGGCCGCGCTGGGAGTCAGCCGCCCCGAAACAACATCTATTGCCAATTCTTCTCGACGGATAGGCGTCAGACGGGCATTCTTGTCTAGGTTATTCGGGCGTTCTTTCGAAAACTGAGGTGTGGTAGCTCCAGTCTTGTCGATCAGCCCCGAATGGACGACCTATCGAAAGATCACAGCTAGAGCGCGATTTCGATATGCGACACCGGCGTCAGGAAGCGGAGCACGGTGCGCAGGTCGGGCTCGGCGAGGGCGACGCAGCCTTCGGTCGGCTTGTAGTCTTCGCGGGCGAGATGCAGGAAAATCGCGCTGCCTCGGCCAGGGACGACCGGATCGTCATTGTAACTTAGTTCCACAATCAAGTTGTAGACATGGTCGGCGCGCCAGAGTTTCTCGGCCGATGCGGGGTAGGGCAGGGCGACCGGGCGATTGTAGAGCGGGTCGCCGGGCGCGTCGCACCAGCCGTCATCGTGGCGAAGCGGGACTTTCGGCAGGCGCGTTTCCGGTGGCTGGGTGCGGTCCGGCCGGTAGAACAGGCGCCGTGTCTGCCAGATTCCGATCGGCGAGGCGCCGTCGCCCTCGCGTTTGAGGTCGGCCCCGATGATGCCGCCCTTGCCGAGGGCGCAGCGGCAGGAAAAATCCATGCCGGCGAACGTGCCGTCCGCGCGGGCTATGAAGTGGCTGTTCACGCGCATCTCCCTTTGTTGTGATCGCTTGTCAGCCACATTCTTATGACATCTGTCGCTGTCTTGGATATGTGCAAGGCGAAATTGGACCGATTGGAGCGGAAAATGTCTGCAAAGAAGACAATCCTGCTGGTGGATGACGATGATGACCTGCGCGAGGCGCTGGCCGAGCAATTCGAGCTGCATGATGGCTTTGAAATATTGCAGGCGGCCAATGCCCGCGACGGCGTCGCGACGGCTGTGGCAGAGCGGATCGACCTGATCCTGCTGGACGTGGAAATGCCGGACCTTGATGGGCGCGAGGCCTGCAAGCTGATGCGGCAGAAAGGCGTGCGCGCGCCGATCATTATGCTGACCGGGCAGGACGGCGATGCCGACACGATCCTGGGGCTCGATTCCGGGGCGAATGATTATGTCACCAAGCCGTTCAAGTTTTCGGTCCTGCTGGCCCGTGTGCGGGCGCATTTGCGCAGCTTTGAGCAATCCGAAGACGCGACGTTCCAGATCGGCCCGTATGATTTCCGCCCGTCGATGAAACTGCTGGTGACGGCCGAGGGCCGCAAGGTGCGCCTGACGGAGAAGGAAACCAACATCCTGAAATACCTCTATCGCGCCGGCGGCAAGGCGGTGGCGCGGGAGGAGTTGTTGTCGGAAGTCTGGGGCTATAATGCCGCTGTGACGACGCACACGCTGGAAACCCATATCTACCGCCTGCGGCAGAAAGTGGAGCCGGACCCATCGCATGCGCGCCTCTTGCTGACCGATGCTGGCGGGTACCGGCTGCAGCCCTGACTCTCTCCGCACCCCCGGCGCAGGCCGGGGTCTCATGCGTGTCGTTTTCTTCAATGGCCTGAGGTCCCGGCGTTCGCCGGGAACACGGAGTGTGGGGCGGACCCCCACCCAGCCTCCCCCTCTCAGGGGGAGGAGTTGTCTTTTGCGGGCATTGATCTTTCCACATCGCATGTCGGGTATCGCTGCACTCGGCCCACCCTAGACTTGCTGTGAGGCGGGCGAGCAGCGGCGCGGCGCCGCGCCGCGGCGAAGCCATGGGTGATGAAGGCGGACGGTTCTGTCATGGTGGCCAGTATGGGCCGGGCGGAGATCAGGTTGGGGAGGGTGTGGGATAGACACCTTTTCCGCGGCGGCCAGGCAGGCGGCGATCGTCTGCGTCTTCGCCTGCGTTCGGGCCGAGGCCGACACCTGTTCCCGCCTTGCCATCACCCGATGCGCCGCCGATATCGAAGCCGGGGCGGTCGATGGCGACGGGCGATGTATCTGCTGGTTTGTCGGTGTTCTTTGTGGTTGGCGTCTCAGGTTTTTTGCTGGTCATGATCTTGTTCCTCGCGGGTGCGTTGGGTGGCGTATCTGGCGGCTCCCGTCCGCTTACAACTCGCCAGTCCGTATCGTGTCAGCGCCCTTGACGTGGTTGAGCTTGCCGAGGGTCGTCTCGAGGACATGCTGCAATTTCTTGGCTGCACCCGACCATGCCCCTTCGAGCGTGTCGGCCTCGTCGCTGGCTACTTCCGGCTGACGGCCTTCAATGCGGGCTTCGATGAGGCAGCGCTTGTCGTGCGCGCCAGACTTGTCTGCGTTCTTATCGCTGAGGTGCACTTCAATACGGGTGATGTGCTCACTGTAGCGGTCGAGACGGGTGTGGATCTCTGTCGAAATATGGGCGGAGAGCTCTTCGCTACCCTCTATGTTTTCGTCGGTGTTGATCTGGATTTGCATGACTGACTTCCTTTTTCCAACCGTCGCCCAGCGCGGAGAAACCGAAAAGGGGGAGGTCGACTGCTGTTTCTGATCTGGGCCGATGGCAAAAGAGATCTACCGGCTCGCAGACAATTGAATTGTAGCACGGCTCGGTGCTGTCAGGTTGATCCATGTCAGTCTGGGTTATTCGCGGGCGATCATCTCGAGCCGTGCGGGATATGGCTTGGCGAAGGCGTCGGAGAGATGCCGCATCTCCGGCGAAGGCCGGGGTCTTCTGCGGCTGGTCCGGCCTTCAATTGCATCAGGTCCCGGCGTTCGCCGGGAGGGCAGCGGTGGAAGGAAAGGTTCAGGAAGGCAGGTATCCATGGATAGGGCTTTCCCATCACACCTTGGAGCGCCGCCAGTCCATGGAACCCTGCCTTCGCAGGGGTCGTCGGGGCGAGGGTTGGGCGTGCGGTTGGGGAACATTGGCGATCGATGCTTGGGAGGGAGGGCTTCGCCATGCTCGACTCAACCTATGCCTGCTCGTCGCCCTCAAGGACCAAGTTTCCTATTGTGAATATACGACCACCGATCGCTTTGAAGCCGCTAACCGTGAATTCGTTTTGTTCGACTGCTTCTCCCCTTGAACAGCAGGGGCAGTAGTAGACAAGAAGGGGCGGGCGATGCTGTTTTCGGAACTCCGCAAAACCAATGCCCGCGGGCAACTCGACAACCTTCTCGATCGTTCTAATCTTTGGAATATGAAGATCATTGCGCCCGAGCGTGTTCGCAATCCGGTTTTCAAGAGCGTTGATATGTCCGAGCGCGATATCGCTCCACTCGCTATGGGAGCATTCAATGATCGCAAGATCTAACTGATCGCAGCTACTGGCAGAGCATAGCCCCATTGTGTCGGTATCGCCCTCGAAACCGAAAATCAGAATCGTGGCGACACACGAGCAACACAGAAGAGTTATAACTGATCCGTGCATGATGCGTGGCGGCAATATCAATTTTCACCTCCAGCAGGCGCATGGTGGTCGAGCGTAATTGTCTACACGCTCACCTTCACGCTGATTGGGGCGTGGTCGGAGGGTTTCCAGCCGCCGCGCCAGGGGAGGTGGACGCGGTAGGAATCGAGTTTGGTGTTCGCGAGGGCGTCGGGATTGGCCCAGATATGGTCGAGGCGGCGGCCCTTGTTCGAGGCGGCCCAGTCTTTCGCGCGATAGCTCCACCAGGAATACAGCTTCTGCTCGTCCGGCACCGCCATGCGGGCAATATCAGCAAAGCCGGCTGTCTGGCGCGAGTCTTCGAGGAGTTCGGTTTCGATTGGCGTGTGCGAGACGATCCTCAGGAGCTGCTTGTGTGACCAGACATCGTTCTCGTGCGGGGCGACGTTGAGGTCTCCGACGAGGATGCGCGCAGCCTTGGGCAGCGTCTTGTAGCCCTTGCCCAGCTTTGCGAGGAAATCGAGCTTGTGGGCGAACTTGTCATTGGCGACGGGGTCCGGCACGTCGCCGCCGGCGGGCAGGTAAATATTATGGATTTCAAGGCCCTTCACGCGCGCAGCAATCGCGCGGGCATGGCCGTGACGGCAAAGGTCCGGCACGTCGACGCGTTCCAGCGGGAACCGCGAGGCGATGGCGACGCCATGGTGGCCGCCTTTCTGGCCGTTCAGGACAAGGTGGGGCAGGCCCATTTCGCGAAACTGCTTTTCCGGAAATTCGCCGTCCTGGCACTTGGTTTCCTGCAGGCAGATGACCTCCGGTGCCTCGGCGGTGACGAATTGCGCGATATTCGGCGCGCGCAGGCGGACCGAGTTGATGTTCCAGCTGACGATCTTGAGAGGTTTGGCCATGGCTTCTGCCTAGCATTGATCCCTAAAACGTCAACGCGCCCGAACGCGGGGGAGTTCGGGCGCGCCTGACGCGAGATTTTACGTCTCGCCGGCAAGGGAGTTCCGGCGGCGATGGAGCGGTTGTTCACAGCGGGGGGGCAGGTGCTGCGCGGGGTATTCCGCTCCATCGATAGTTGCAAAGATGTCACGCGGTGGAAAATTATCAAGTAACTTTTATGTTAAATACTTGCCTTTTTCGATTTCCGGAGCTCCGGCGGTGCGCGTTGTGGTGTAGTTAGTCCGCAGCGCGCCGCAGGGGCCTTATTCGTCGTCGAAGTCCTTCAGGATGAAGAGGCGCGGGTTGAGCTTCTTGCCGTACTCGACGCCGATCAGCTGGACCGAGGTGATGTTGCCGCCACTGTCTTCGGTGCGCCAGCCGAGGAGTTCCCGTGTCGTGTCCGACAGGATCAGCGTGAGCGTGCCGTCCATCTCGCCGGAGCGGTCCTGGACTGTCACGCCGATAAGGCCATTGGCACGGACAACGTCGAGCACCTGGGCCTCGTTTTCAAAGTCGAGACTGTCGTCGAGCAGGAGCGAGAGGGGTGTCGAGCTGAGCGGCACGCGGTCGGTTGTTTCGAGTTCGCTGTCCTGCATCGCGACGGTTGCGCCATTGCTGACGATCAGGAGCGGTGTCGGGTCGTCATAATCGAAGCGGACCTTGCCGGGACGTGACAGGGCGAAGCTGCCGGCCGCCTCGGAATAGTCCGGCGCACGCTGCTTGAACTTGCCGGTTGCGGTTTTCACGTCGGACATCGCCCTGGAGACATCCTTGAGGATGGCGCTGCGCTCCGTTTCGGTGAGCGCTGTCGTGGTGGCTGGCGCGGTGACGGCGGGCACGGACGGGGCGGCGTCCTGAAGGGACACGGCCAGCGGCGCGGCGGCGAGGGCGGTGATAGCCCCAAGGGTCGTCAGCAAGTTCATCATAGCGTGGGTCTCCTTTGACCATGAGCTTCAATCTAGTGGCCTGAACCTCACCTAAACAGGGCCAGATCAAGGTATTTCGGCCTCTATTCGTTGGCCTGGGTTCAGTTTGGCGCGCCCTGCGGCGCTAACCGGCGGCAGGATGAACAGGCCAGCGGGCGGGGTGTTCCGATCTGAGCACCGCGCCCGCTTGCGTATTGAGGCCTGCGCGCCCATCTTTGCCTCCGTATATACCCGTATATAAAGGAACCCCATCGATGCCGGATACCGCTTCGCTCAACATCAAGGACAGCACTGACCAGGATTTCGTGGCAGATGTCGTAGAGGCCTCCAACACGCAGCCCGTGATTGTCGATTTCTGGGCGCCCTGGTGCGGGCCGTGCAAACAGCTCGGCCCGGTGATCGAGCGCGTTGTCGACAGCAAGAAGGGCGCGGTCAAACTGGTCAAGATCAATATTGACGAGAACCCGGCCTATGCGGGCCAGCTGGGCGTGAGATCAATTCCGGCCGTGTTCGCCTTCGACAAGGGCCGTCCGGTGGATGCGTTCCAAGGCGCACTGCCCGAAGGTCAGGTCAAAGGCTTCATCGATAAGCTGCTGAGCGGCACCGACACCGCGCAGGTGATTGCCGAAGCGCTGGTCCAGGCCGAAACCGCGAGCCAGTCGGGTGATCTCGGCACTGCCGCGCCGATCTATGCCAGCGTGATCCAGGAAGACCCGGAGAATGTCGTCGCGATTGCCGGCCTCGCCCGTTGCTATCTTGCCAATGGCGACAAGGCGCGCGCGATCGCAACGCTCGACATGGTGCCGGAATCCGGAAAGCACGACACCGCCATCAAGGGCGTGCGCACGGCGATCGAGCTGATGGCCGACGATGACGCACCCGGCGAGTTCGATGAATTGCTGACCGCCGTGACCGCCGCACCGGACGACCATGCCAAGCGTTTCGAGCTTTCCGAAAAATATATCGGTGCCCAGCGCTACAAGGATGCCATCGATCACCTGCTGATCATTCTCGGTGCGAAACTCGACTGGGAGGGCGGCAAGGCCAAGGAAAAGCTGCTACAAGTTTTCGAAGCTGCCGGGCCGACGGATCCGGCAACGGTTGAGGGCCGCCGCCGGCTGGGATCGCTGATGTTTGCCTAGACCGGCATTCGGCCCACCTTCGTATCCCTGATGGAGACAGGACCTAGACCGATGAGCGTGGGACATTACAGGAAGACGAGCGACCTGGCGGACACGCTGGCAGTCTTCCCGCTGCCGGGCGCCTTGTTGTTCCCGCGCTGGGAATTGCCGCTGAACATTTTTGAGCCGCGTTACCTGAACATGATCGATGATGCGATGGCAGGCTCGCGCCTGATCGGCATGGTGCAGGCGATGGGCGGCTCGAAGGCGCGCCCGCTGTTGGCCGAGGTCGGCTGTGCGGGACGGATAACCAGCTATTCTGAAACCGAAGACGGCCGATACCTGATCACGCTGACCGGGATTGCGCGCTTTGCCATTGGCGAAGAGATGGACGTGACGACACCCTATCGCCAGGTCCGGCCAGAGTGGAACCCGTATGCGCCAGACCTTGTGGCAGCGAACGAAACGGTCCTGCCGAGCCGGGACAAGCTGATCGGCGCGCTGAAAACCTATGTCGAGATCAACAAGATGCAGGCCGACTGGTCGGCCGTGGAAGACGCGCCGCTCGAGACGCTGGTTAATGCGCTCTGTTCGGGCTGTCCGTTCTCCACGATCGAGAAACAGGCTCTGATCGAAGCGCCGACCTTGAAAGCGCGCGCTGAAACGCTCATCACCCTGTTGAGAATGGATGTGCCCGGCAATGATGCCGGGACGATGCAGTAGGATTGACCGGAATGCATGACGACACACCTGCTAAGGCGGAACGTGGATCGGGCGTCGACCCGCGCCTGCTGGAAATCCTGATCTGCCCGGTCTCCCGCCAGCCGCTGACCTATGACCGTGCGGCGGGAGAGCTGATTTCGAAGAAGGCGCAGCTGGCCTATCCGATCCGGGGCGGCATTCCGATCATGCTGGCGGACGAGGCGCGCGATCTCGACAATGCCGCGGCTGACGGGGATGACGCATGAGCGCGCCCGCCTGGCCCGTGCGGCTGATATTCCGGCGCACGGCCCGTGAGCTGAAGGCCGAATTCGATGACGGATCGTCCGGCGCGGTGGATTTCGTCCGCCTGCGCGAAAACAGTCCGTCCGCCATAGTGCAGGGGCATGGCTCGGGGCCGAAGCCGGTCCAGCCGCCCGTGCCGACGGATATCATGGTGGAGCGGGCCGAGCCTGTGGGCCGCTATGCCGTGCGGATCATTTTCTCCGACGGGCATTCGAGCGGACTTTATACTTGGGGCCTGCTGAAACGGCTGACGGCAGACGCCTAGCGCATCAGGCTGGGCAGGTCGGCCTGGTCGGCGCTGGCCTGGCGGGCCATGGCGCGGCGCACGGGCCCGATCCTGCCGGCGGCGATCAGCGCAAGGCCGCGCAGCGGTTTGAGCAGGGCATTGTCATTTGAAAACACCCGGTCGACGCCGTCCATGAACATGGCGGTGGTGGCCGCATCGAAGCGGCGCCATTCCTGGTAGCGTTGCAGGCTTGTATCGGCGCCGGGATCGAGGCCGATATCGCGGGCGTCATTCATCACGTCGACCAGTGCACCGACATCCTTGAAGCCGAGATTGAGGCCTTGCCCCGCCAGCGGATTGATCCGCCGTGCCGCGTCGCCGAGCAGGGCCACGCGCGGCCCGACCATGCACGTGGCGATCTGGAGTTGGAGCGGATAGGCCAGCGGCGTGCCGTCGAGCGTCATCGGCCCGGCGAAGTCGGCAAAGCGCGCATTCAGTTCGGCTTCGATGGCCTCGGGCGGCATGGCAGCCATGGTTTCGGCGGCGCCGGTCTTGAGATACCAGGCCAGGTTTGCCCGATTTCCGGGCAGTGGCAGGGTCGCGAACGGCCCTTCAGGCGTGAACAATTGCCGGGCGAGGCCTTCGTGCGGCCGTGAAAGCTTAACATCGGCGGCAAACACCGATTTGCCATAGGCGCGCCCCTCAGTGGTAATGCCGAGCGCCGTGCGGACGCCGGACTTGACGCCGTCGCAGGCAGCCACGAGGCCGGCCTCGACAGTGCGTCCGTCCTCCATGGTGAGGCAGGCATGGGCGGGGTGGGTTTCCAGGCCGGTGAATTTCGTGTTCCGCCACCAGGTAAGACCGGGCGTTGCGGCGGCAACATCGTCAAGTGCGGCCTGGAGCGCGGCAGCCGGGACCATCTGCCCGAGCGGTTCGCCCTGTGCATCTGCCGGAAGGTCGTCTGTACCAAACAGGACAGAGGGGGCGCCGAACCAGTGGCGCCCGCCATCGGTGGCCTCAAGGCCCATGAGCGGTTGCGTCTGGCCGGCGAGCGCCGGATGTGCGCCCGCCGCACCGAGCAGACGCCAGCTGCCCCGTACGATCGCGAAATTCCGTGTGTCGGGCCGCGGGTCGCTTGCCGGGTCGCGGGCATCGACTAGCAGGGTCGCGAATCCGGCCCGCGCCGCAAGTATGGCTAGCGATGTGCCGACCGGTCCGGCACCGATAACGGCCAACTCAACCTTGAGAGCGGTGGCAATGGGCGTGTCAGTCATAACATCTAGGTAGGGGGCGGTAATCAAACCGTCCAGCGATGACGCAGATTTGGGCGATTGGCCGCAACCCTGCCCAGTGTTTGACCACGTGGGCTTTGAATCCACCCCGACCTCGGTGCGGTGAGCGACATTCCATGGGTGCCTCAATCATATCAGCGATGGGAGAGCGCGGGGGGTCCCGAGCTCCAGATCATTCACGAAGGAGGGGTCAGAGATGGGCCAGACGATTGGAAGATGGTTGCGCGGGGCGGCATTGTTGCCCGTCGCGCTTACAGCGGGGGTCCTAGCCTACGCCCAGGAAGACGACATCGCGACACGGCTCGCGGCCCTCGAAGAGAGCGTGAATGGCAGCGCCAGTGCGTATGTCGACAATAGCTACCTGTTCCTGATCGGCGGCATCATCGTGATGCTCATGGCGGCCGGGTTCTGCATGCTGGAAGCGGGCCTTGTCCGTTCCAAGAATGCCGCGATGCAGTCGACGAAAAACGTCGCGCTCTATTCCATTGCCGGCCTGATGTTCTGGGTCGTCGGTTACAATATGGCCTATCCGGCCGAAACGGTCCTGAACGGCCTTCTCGGCGTTACGCCGGGGCCCTGGTCGGGCGGTGATCTCAGCGTCCAGAGCGATGCGGGCTATGCGCCGGCATCCGACTGGTTCTTCCAGATGGTGTTTGTTGCGACGGCGGCCTCGATTGTTTCAGGCACCGTGGCAGAGCGAGTCAAACTGTGGCCCTTCCTGATCTTCACAGCGATCCTGACGGCCGTGATCTATCCGATCGTCGTGTCGTGGGAATGGGGAGGCGGCTACCTGGACTCGGTCTGGGCGTTCTCCGACTTCGCCGGTTCGACACTGGTTCACTCGGTCGGCGGCTGGGCAGCTCTTGTCGGTGCCATCGTGATCGGTCCACGGACGGGCAAGTATTTCGGCAAGCAGATCAATCCGATGCCGGGTTCGAACATCCCGCTCGCCGCGCTCGGTACATTCATCCTCTGGTTCGGCTGGTTCGGCTTCAACGGTGCGTCGCAGCTTGCTGCGGGTACAGCTGCTGACATCAATTCGGTTGCCCAGATTTTCGCCAATACGAACATGGCGGCGGTCGGCGGTGTGATTGCAGCTATGATCACAACGGCGTTCCTCTACAAGGGCAAGGTCGATGCAACCATGGTCTTCAACGGCGCTATCGGTGGTCTCGTGTCGATCACGGCTGAACCCCTGATGCCAACAATGGGACAGGCCGTGCTGATTGGCGGCGTTGGCGGTATCCTCGTGGTGCTGGCTGTTCCGCTGCTCGACAAGTTCAAGATCGATGACGTTGTCGGTGCCATCCCGGCTCACCTCGTGTGCGGTATCTGGGGCACGATGATCGTTGCGGCCACTAATGACGGTGCCAGCTATCTTGGCCAGTTTGTCGGCGTGGCGCTCACCGGTGTCTTTGTTGTCGCTGCCTCAACGGTTGTCTGGTTGCTGCTCAAGTTCACGATCGGCGTCCGCTGCAGCCTTGAGGCCGAAGAGATGGGCCTCGACAAGGCAGAGATCGGGCTCGAAGCCTATCCGGAATTCACCAGGGGCTGAGGGGTTCTTCCAGGAGAATGCGAACCCCGGCGGATCCAGGTCCGCCGGGGTTGTTTCTTGCCCGGACATGAAACGCCCCATGGTTCGACCATGGGGCGTTTTAATTGGAAGGATCCGCGTCGGCGTGATTACTGTTCCGGCGAATGCGCTTCCGGGTCCATCTCTTGCTGCATGACAGGATCGTCCTGTTCGGCTGTCATATCCTGCATGTCGGGCGCGATCATGATCTCGTCGTCGGACATGTCGTCCTGAGCGTTCATTTCAGTGTCCGCCTCGACCGACACACCGGTATCGCTCTCCGTTGTATCGGATGACATCGTCTCCATGTCCGTTTCGCTGCTCATGGCGTCCGACTCGTCGGTCTCATTGAGCTCCATGTCGGTGGACGTTTCGACCTGAAACATCGTCACGCCGGACCCGACTCTGCCTGTCGAAGCAACTTGAAGGCGCCGTAGCTGGAGCGCATTCAGTTCGTCGATGCTCATCTCGTCAAGCTCGGGTGAGACATCCGTGTAGAGCATGGGCCGGAGTCTTAACCGCGTCGCCGCTATCGTTAAAATCCTGGGCTGTTGCCTACAGACCCGTTAACAGGGCGGCATTGGCGGGAATGATCATAATGCGTTTCATGCTCGTCTCCATGGTCACGTATTGTAGGCAAGCAACGGTCATTACAGCGGCGATGTTCCCCTATTTTGTGCACTAAATCGGCGTAAGAGGGCGATCAGGGGAATTTCTTGCCCTTCGGCCAGATGTGTGAGGCGCTTTGAATCGGGCTCGGACCGCTGGCGAAATCCGTTAACACTAAAACAGAAATCCCCTGCAGTGCGTTTGCGCGGTGTTAAGGCTGATCCGGCAATGTGCCGGCTTCCCATTCCGAGAAGCGGAGTTGCCCCAGCACATGACTGACTACGCCTATACTGACGATGATGCCCCAAGCGCCAGTGACCCGGTATGGCGGATCCTGACGGGCGCTGCAGCCTTCGGCGCGGGCGTGTTCGTATGTGGCAGCGTGGGCTCGTATGTGCCGAGCGATCCAAGCTGGAATGCCGCGACGGATGCAATCGTTCAAAACCTGTTTGGCAGCCCCGGCGCGATATTCTCGGATTTCGCCCGGCAAGGCTTTGGCTGGTCGAGCTGGACCGCCGGCCTGGCGCTGATGATTGGCGGCGCGATGCGATCTGTGCTTATTGGCTCACCCCGTGTACGTCGCTGGCTGCTGGGTGCATGCTTTGTGCCGCTGTCCGCCGCCTGCTTCGCCGGTTGGCCTGTGCCGGAATCCTGGCCCTTGAGCGCGGGCCTTGGCGGTGTTGTGGGAGACGCCCTGTTCTATTACGCCCAGATGCCGTTCAAGGCGCTCCTGCTGCCGTCGCCCGGCACGTGGGCAGGATTCATCCTGGGCGGCGCCGCCTTGTGGGCTGCGCTTGCGGCGCTCGGCTTCCGGCGGGGCGATGCGCAGCTGCTGCAGGAGGCTGCAGCGACCTCCGGCATACGGGCCGCGCGCAAGGCGAGGGGCGCAGCGGGCCTGCTGGCATCCGTTGGCCGCTTCCTAGTGCCGAAACGCCGGCCGTCCGAAGTCACGGACCGGGCGCGTGTCGTGAAGGGGGATGACGAGCTTTCCGGTGAAGCGCGCAGCTTCTTCAGGAAGCCGAAGACGCAGGTCGAGTATGACGAGGATGACGAAGATCTGGAAGAAATCTTCGACGAAGATGATGCGTACGAAGAGGAGGACGATCTCGAAGAGCCGGACGAGGTGCCCGTTCGCACGTTGCGCTTCAAGAATCCGCAGCCAGCGCCAAAGGCTCCGGTCCCACGTGTGACCAAGACAGAGCGCCGCAACAAGGCGACGCGCCTGCCGTCGATTGACCTGCTGCAGATGCCGGAGGAGCGCGGCGATACGGTCGACGAGGAAGCGCTGATCGCCAAGGCGGCGCGCCTGTCGGAAGTCCTGAAGGAGTTCGGCGTTCGTGGGCGGATCAAGGAAGTGCGTCCGGGCCCGGTGATTACCCTGTTCGAAATGGAACCGGCGCCGGGCGTGAAATCGTCGCGCGTAATCTCGCTGGCCGACGATATCGCCCGCTCGATGAGCGCTGTCTCGGCTCGGGTGGCCGTGGTGCCCGGCAAGAACGCGATCGGTATCGAACTCCCGAACGATGACCGCGACACGGTCTACCTGCGCACACTGCTGCAGTCGGAGCCCTATGTCGCGACCCGTGCTAGCCTGCCGATGGCGCTGGGCGAGGATATTGGCGGCGTGCCGACCGTGGTCGACCTCGCCAAGATGCCTCACCTGCTGATTGCCGGTACGACGGGGTCCGGCAAGTCGGTGGGTGTCAACGCGATGATCCTGTCGCTGCTATATCGTCACACGCCGGAACAGTGCCGCTTCATCATGATTGATCCGAAGATGCTCGAACTGTCGATCTATGAGGGTATTCCGCACCTGCTGGCGCCGGTCGTGACCGATCCGAAGAAGGCCGTGAACGCGCTGCAGTGGACCGTTCGCGAAATGGAAGGCCGTTATGAGCTGATGTCGAAGGCGGGTGTGCGTAACCTGTCAGGCTTCAACGACAAGGCCGCCAAGTTCCGCGCCTCGGGTGAGCAGATGGTGCGCAAGGTCCAGACCGGGTATGACGAACGCGGCAAGCCGATCCATGAAACCGAGAGCCTGCCGGTCGACCATATTCCGAACATTGTCGTCGTCATCGATGAGATGGCGGACCTGATGATGGTGGCCGGCAAGGAGATTGAAGGCTGTGTCCAGCGCCTCGCGCAAATGGCGCGTGCCGCTGGCATTCACCTGATCACCGCGACGCAGCGTCCGTCCGTCGACGTCATTACCGGCACGATCAAGGCGAACTTCCCGACACGGATCTCGTACATGGTGACGACGAAGATCGACTCGCGCACCATTCTGAACGAGCAGGGCGCAGAGCAGCTGCTCGGCATGGGCGACCTGCTGTACCAGGCGCCCGGCAAGAAATCGCAGCGCCTGCACGGACCGTTTGTTTCGGACGAAGAAGTTGGCGCCGTGGTCGACTGGCTGAAAGAGCAGGGCGAGCCCGACTATGTCATGGACATCCTCGAAGCGCCGGAAGACGGCTCGACGGGTTCGGCCGTGATGGACGCCATGCTGGGCACGTCGACCGGGGACGACGACGAAGACCTGTTCGCCCAGTCGATCGCCATTGTTGTGCGCGACAAGCGGGCGTCGACCTCCTACCTCCAACGCCGCCTCAAGGTGGGCTATAACAAGGCTGCGGGCCTGATCGACCGGCTGGAGGAAGAGGGCATCGTCTCCGCGCCGAACCATGCCGGCCGGCGCGAAGTGTTGGCAACGGGTGCGCCGAGCGGCGACTGAGCTCTTGCGGCTCAGCCCATCGGGTAGAGGATATCCTTCGACACGGCGTCGCAGGCTTTCATCACCTCGTCGGAGAGCGTGAGGTCAGCTGCGGCGAGGATGGGGGCGAGCTGGTCCTGCCGGCTGACGCCCACAATCGTGGACGCGACAAAGTCATGCTGTTTTGACCAGGCCGTGGCGAGCGTGACGGGTGACATGCCCGCCTCGGCTGCGATAGCCATATAGCGCTCTGTGGCGGCGAGGGATTTGTCGTTGACGAAGCGCTGGGCCATCAGTGTGTGGCGCCCGCCCTTCTTGATATAGCTGGAGAAGCGCGCACCGTCCGGTGTGGCGCCGCCATTATACTTGCCGGAGAGGACTCCGCCGCCAATCGGCGAATAGGGGATCAGGCTGACATTCTCGCGCTTGCAAATGTTCGCAAGTTCGTCCTCGAAGCGCCGGTTGTTGAGGCTGAAATTGTTCTGGATCGTCTGGTGGCGCACGGTGCCGAGGCGCTCGGACGTGGCGATGCTTTTCATCAGGCCCCAGGCATTTTCATTGCTGCAGCCGACGATGCGGATGAGGCCGGCGCGGACGAGGTCGTCGAGGGTTTCCATGGCTTCGTCGAAGTCGGTGCCGTGATCGGGCCAGTGGGTCTGGTATAGGTCGATATAGTCTGTCCCGAGGCGTTCGAGGCTGGCCTCGACGGCGCGGGTGATATTGTGGCGGTCCATCGCCGTCATGCCGGCGCGCTGCGAGCTTTTGATCCAGCCATGCGACGGGCCGGAGACCTTCGTGGCGATGATGAGGGAGTCCCTGTCCTTGGTTTTCATCCACTTGCCGACGATCTCTTCCGTGCGGCCGGCCCATTTCGGATCCGGCGGGACGGGATAGTTCTCGGCCGCGTCGTAGAAATTGATGCCGGCATCATAGCATTCGTCGAGAATGCGGAAGGCTTCGGCCTCGTCGGTCTGGGACCCGAATGTCATCGTGCCCATGCAGATGTCGGATACGTAAATGGCGCTCTTGCCAAGGCGGCGATGTTTCATGTCTCTCTCCCGGGTGTCCGTTTCTGGCCTGAGCCTAGCGACAATCCCCGCCAGCGCCAGAGCGGGACCAAATTGCCGCTGGGTCAGGCCGAAAAGTCGAACGTCTCGAACGCATGCCCGGTCGCCTCGACAAAACGCCGGAAATCATCGCGGGAAATTGCCGTGGTCGCGGTGTTGGTGAGCGGGTGGGAATTAACCGGATCACAGGCCAGAAGCGCCGCATCGACGATGAAGCGGACCTTTCCGGCGGTATCATTCATCAGGGCAAAGGCGGTGACCGAGCCCGGCGTGACGCCGAGCAGGGCCAGCAAGTCCTCAGGCGAACCGAAGGAGAGGCGTTTGGTGCCGATATGCCGGTGGAGCTGGTTCAGCCGGATCTGCGTGTGCGCCTCGGCCGAGATGAGCACATAGGCGCCGTCCTTGTCCTTGAGGAAGAGGTTCTTGGTGTGCCCGCCGGGCATCGACGCCTTCAGGTCGCGGCCTTCTTCCACGGTGAAGACGGGCGCATGCCGGTGCGTGGTGTGCGCAATGGCGAGGGAATCGAGATAGGCGAACAGGGTGTCAGGGCTTGCGGTCATGGCTGTCTTTGGGCCAAGTCAGGAGCCAGCCGTCAAGAAGAGAAACCCTTCCATGCGCCTCGAATGCTACAAGATACACGACACCGCCCCCGAGATCGTGCCGGGCCGCAGCCAGCGCGAATGGATGGATGCGTTCCCGGACCGCCACCCCTATCGCTGCCTGCCGCTGACCATGGCGAACTCCACCGGCTGGGAAATCCTCTGCCCGATGGACATCAAGATCACGTGGAATGGCGGGCCGCGCAAGGAAGACATCACGTTCAAGACGACCGGCGATCCGAATGCGATTGCCAGCTTTGCCGACAGCCATTTCATGCGCGGCATCGTGACGTTCCATACAGGCCACCTGTTCCGCACCCCGCCCGGCTGGGGCGTGTGGGCGACGGGCGCGCCGAACTGGCCGCGCGACGGCATTGCGCCGCTGACGGGCCTGGTGGAAACCGACTGGCTGCCTTTCCCGTTCACGATGAACTGGGCGATGACGCGGCCCGGAGAGGTGATTTTCCGCAAGGGCGAGCCGTTCTGTTTCATCACGCTGATGGAGCATAGGAAGCTGGAAGAGATCACCCCGGAACGCAAATCGATGCAGACGAATCCCGAGCTGGTGAAGGAATATGACGCCTGGGTGGCCAGCCGGTCTGACTTCAACACGCGCCTCGCCACAGGCGAGGAGAAGGCGATGAAGGAGCGCTGGCAGCGCCATTACATGAAGGGCCAGAAGGTGACCGGCGACAAGGCCGAGGACCACCAGACCAAGCGCCGACTGAAGCCTGTGAAGGACATGTGAGGCGGTGCGGCTTTCCCCCGGATTGGGCGGGGTATGGCGGGCCGGTATTTGCACGAATACATGCACGGATAATGCCCGGATTCGGCCTGGATGGTGCACAGTACGGCCCGGATGTTTCGGGCAATCAACGGAAATCTCGATAATGCGTCACTGCCGACCGCGTAGCGGTCTGGCAGCCCATCACCTGTGGGTGCCGAACGCACCCGGTTCGCTGTTTGGCGCGGACAGGAGATGGGCCCCCAGATGGCTGCGCCATCGGGGGTGACGCGGGTTGGGGAATCTACGCCTTGGCCCGCGCGCGCAGCGCGTGGGAGGTGAGGGCCTAATCCGGTTTGCGCGACGCTTTTTCGGCGAGGCCGGAGGTGCCCTGGCGGGCTTCGAGTTTTGCGGCGACGGCGTCGAGGGGGACGCCGCGCGACCTCAAGCCCACCATCAGGTGATAGATCACGTCGGCGGCCTCAGCCGCGACATGGTCATCGGATTCGCGGATCACGGCCTCGGCCAGTTCTGCACCTTCCTCGGCGATCTTGGCGGCGACGGCATCCGGCCCTTTGGCGAGCAGGCGCGCGGTCCAGCTGGTGCCGGCATCGCCTTCAAGGGCGCGGGCATCAATCGTGGCGGCGAGGTGGTCCAGCGCGGCGCTAAGCCGGGCGAGGGGGCCGAGAGGGGGACGGGTCATGGGGCGCTCCTTTTGGGGAGGGCTTAGACGGAAGTTCCGAGAAACCCAAGACACCGTGTTCCCGGCGCAGGCCGGGACCTCTCTCAATTGGAGACCGGACCAGACCGCATGAGACCCCGGCGTTCGCCGGGGAAGCGGCGTTGGTTGTTTGTCAGAGTGGCCGCACCGGCGCGCCGGCGGCCGCGAGGGCTGTGCGGGCCTCGGCGATGGTGGCTTCGCCGAAATGGAAGATCGAGGCGGCGAGCACGGCGCTGGCGCCGCCTTCGAGTATGGCGGGGGCGAGGTCAGCGACATGCCCCGCGCCGCCCGACGCGATGACGGGAATGTTCACGGCGGATGAAATGGCCTTCAGGAGGGCTATGTCATAGCCGGACTTGGTGCCGTCGCGGTCCATGCTGGTGAGCAGGATTTCGCCCGCGCCGCGCTTTTCGGCTTCCACGGCATAGGCCACGGCGTCGATGCCGGTGGCGTCGCGCCCGCCATGGGTGAAGATTTCCCAATGGTCGCCCGTGCGGCGCGCATCGATGCCGACGACGACGCACTGGCGCCCGGCCTTGGCGGCGCAGCGGCTGATCAGGCTCGGGTCTGCCACGGCGGCGGAATTGATCGCGACCTTGTCGGCGCCCGCTTTCAACAGGGCAACCAGGTCGCCGGCGCTGCGCACGCCGCCGCCCACGGTGAGCGGCATGAAACAGGCCTCTGCCGTACGGGTGACGATATCCAGCATCGTGCCGCGCCCTTCATGGCTGGCGGTAATGTCGAGGAAGCACAACTCGTCGGCGCCCTGTGCATCATAGGCGCGGGCCAGCGCCACCGGGTCGCCCGCATCGCGCAGGTCGACGAAATTGACGCCCTTCACGGTGCGCCCGTCCTTGACGTCGAGACAGGGAATGATGCGGGTCTTGAGCATGGGGAGGGTGTAGCGGGGAAGGGGGGATGGGGGAAGGGGGGCGGACCAAGGTCTTCCAATCAAATTGAGAACAGGTATGTATATCTAGTTGAGAACGTGGGCGAGCAATTATCATGACCGATCAAGCCAGTGACATCGCTACTGAAGACATTTGGGACGGTGATTTGCTTGGGCGGAAGAGCGAAGCAGTTTGGCTGCAAAACTATGAACCGCCCCGGTAACCTCGGAGGCAATTTGGTTGGGGTCATGCAGCGATAGCGGTTTCCTTCAGCGCGGCATAGTAGTTGGCTTCTGCTTCTGCCGGCGGGATGTGCCCGATGGGCCCCAGCAGTCTGTGGTTGCTGAACCGATCCACCCAAATGAGGGTAGCATACTCGACGGCGTCCATTGACTTCCACGGTCCCTTTCTATGGATGACTTCCGCCTTGTACAGACCATTTATCGTTTCTGCCAACGCATTGTCGCGAGAGTCCCCGACGCTGCCGACGGAAGGCTCAAGGCCTGCTTCAGCAAGCCGCTCGGTGTACTTTATGGACAGATATTGGCTGCCGCGATCCGCGTGATGGACCAGGCCGCAGCCGGAAACTGGCCTTCGGGCATGACGGGCCTGCTCGAGATCATCCAGGACAAAGCCTGCATGTGCGGTGCGGCTGACCCGCCAGCCAACCATACGGCGCGCGAAGCCATCAATGATGAAGGGTGAGGGGCGAGTGCGCCACCGGTTCGAGCGCTGGCCCGAACAAGACAAACCCTGCCCAAGTCGAGACGTAAGTGAAGTCTGAGACCCAGAGGCGGTTCGGAGCAGGTGCCCGGAAGTTCCGGCTCACCTTGTCACGCGGACATGGCGCGGATGTGTCCGGGACGGTCGTGCGCACCTTCTTGCCGCGCCGAACACCCTGAAGGCCTATATCCTTCATCAACCGTTCGATCGTTCAGCGCGCCACATCAAAGCCTTCGCGCTGCATCTGGCGCCAGACTTTCCCGGCCCCGTAGACTTCGTGGTTGTCATTGAGCACCCGCTTGATCTCGGGCCGCAGGATGGCATCGCGCTGGACATGCGGCGCTGCTGTCTCGGGATGGTGACGCTTTGCGATGTGGTCGTAATATGTCGATGGGGCAATCGGCAGGACCCTGCAAATCGGCTCGGCCTCATAGGCATCACGATGGTCGTCGTATCTTGTCTGTCATGGCTCCACTCTCTTAAGAAAAGGAGCCTCCGGCAAACCCGGGGCGGTTCAATAAGACCTTGAGAAGCTGTGCAGACGCTCCTGATGCCGACATTCATCGCTCTTTTGTGCGGTTCCTCGGTCGTGACATAATAAAAGGCGTGCCCGAAAACAAAATCGCCCTTTCGCCGGAATGGGCAAATTATGACCGCTATCTAAAGACTGCATCTCAGCTAGCTATTCAGGAGTGATGTTGTCCTTCCAGCGTCGGCCACATTTTTCCTTACCTACCTTTCATTCTAAATGCCCCAATTTTCGGCTATACTGTGCCCAAGCGCTGCTCCGTGCTGCGCGAGGATAGACGCGCAGAGGAGACATGTGATGGACCTCAGGATTACCGAGATCAGGGCCGCAGAGGCGGTCCAGAAAGCCGCCGCCGAGGCATTGAGCCGGCGCGCCGCGAAGCTGGCACCGCTGCATGAGACCGAGACACCACCGGACGCGCCGGAAAGCGATATGGCGTATGCGTTGCGGACGCTGCGGCGGTTGCGGCAGATTTTTTCGACGAAGGTTTGAGTTGCCCTCTTCTCCTTGGGGAGAAGGGTTGGGGATGAGGGGACATGGCTTCACAGCCGGTGCGGTGTTGGTGGCGCGATCGGTGGCCCCCCCTCTCCCAAGGGAGAGGAGAGAAGGTCAGTGCGCGCCTGTCTGGTGGGTTACGGCTTTGCCTAACCCATCCTACGGGGCCTGCGGGAAAAGTCTGTTAAGGTTTCAAGCGTATCAACCTCAGGGCGACAGCCGTGAGGATCCGATAATGAAAAAGACCGCTCTCCTGAGTGCCAGTGTGTTGCTGCTTGCGGCATGTGCCAACCATCAGCCGAGCAAGGATCTCGCGATGGCGACGCCGGGTTTCATGAGCGAGCGGCAGACAATCGAGAAGCAGCGTCCGAACCTGCCGGCAACCGATTATGTGCGCTGGTATCCCGGGGATCGCCTGCGGCAATCCATGGTGCTGGATTATGTGAGCGGCATGTCACAGCGCGACTATCTTTTTGAAGAGCCCAATCGCCGCCTGTTCGATCCGATGCTGAAATATGCCTTGCGGTCGTCAGATCTGTGGGCGCCGACGCCGATTGCCGCGCGCTATGCCTTGCAGATCGAGTTTACCGAACTCGACAGTGATGCGTTCGGGCGAGACTTTGCGGGCAAGACGAAGGCCCGTTACCGGGTCGTTGACCGGCGCACGGGCGAGACCGTCTATGAGAAGCTGATCGGCTCCAACTTCCTGGCCGAGTATCCCGGACTGAATGAGGATGATGCGAGCTTTGCCTATGACGTGTCGGCGCCGGGCGTGATTGCCGGTGTCGCGGGCATGTCAGCCTATGCGATTGGCGAGGCAGGTATCGTCGAGGCGCTGAGCAATAATTCGAAACTCCGGGACTTCTTCGGTATCGACTCTGTGACGGAGGCCTCGCAGGCCGAATGGAACGAGGTCTATCAGGGCTTTGCCTGGTATACGGGCGTGTCGGCCGTTTCGGGGCCGCTACTGGTGGCGCTCGGTCAGTTCAACCCGCTCAATTATGTGTCCCTGCAACTCGATAATCGGCAGGATTCGGTCTCGGCGGCTCAGGCAAGGCAAGGGCAGTTTTCGACCTCCGGTCTCGCCAGCCGCAACGCGGCGAAGCGAGCGCGCCAGCTGAATTCGCAATTGCTGGCACAGAGCCTGTCAATGTTCCTGGTCGACCTGGCGCAGGCGGAAGGGGTCAGCCTGACGCAGTTGCGGCCATGCCGGGACAGCGACGATGCCAGCGAGATTATCGAAGGCATTCGCACCGGGTCGCGAGTCGTGACGGACAATTGCCTGAAATATGTGACGCCGAACAATCGCCCCGGCGTGGCGATCACGTCGCTGAGATAGCCAGCAAGCCGCAGGATGGGTTGAGCGGAGCGATACGCAACGCTGCCTGACGCCGTCCACCTGTCCGGTGGGTTGCGGTTTTGCCTAACCCACCCTACGGGCCGCTAGTCCAGCGGCGGGCTTTCCCGTTCGCCCTTGCGGGTGCGGAAGGCGTAGAGGGCGGGGTTAGTGTCGCCTTCCATGACGTCTACGGAATAATGATGATCGGCCGAGCCCCAGCCTGTGCGGGTGGCAGTCTGTTTAGCGCTGCTGGAAGATCGTGGTGGCGGCGACGTCGAGGCGGATCGATTCCAGCTGCCCGTCGCCGTAATTGGTTATCTCGCTGAGCGCCACGAAGGCGCCGGTGGCATCGAGCCGCAGGATGACCCAGCGATTGTCCGCTGTCGGCGGGATTTGCAGGTGGCCGTCGCTGCCGGTGACCGTGCCGCCCGGCAGGCTGACCGTGAAGCGCATGTCCTAGCCGCCCGACATGCTGGTGAAGGCATTGTTGATGCGGGTGTCGAGGTCCGCGGGCAGCGTTATGCCGACGGCGATGACGTGGCGCGGTTGGGTAGGCGGGGTGGCGCAGGCCGCGAGGGCGGCCAGGGCAACGCAAAGGGGCCCTTGTCTGCTCGCATGTCGGCCCCTCACTCTACACACGACACCAGCATAGCACATTCGCGTGCCGGAGGGGCAGGGTCAGGCGGTTGCGGCGGCGATGGCTTCGGCGGGGATGATGTCGCCATCATAGAGGGCGCGGCCGAGGATGGTGCCGGAGACGGGCTTGCCGGGCGCGGCGCGGAGCTGCGTGATGTCGGCTGTGCTGGCGACGCCGCCGCTGGCGATGATAGGGATGGTGACGGCATTGGCGAGCTGGCTGGTGAAGGCGACATTGACGCCGGTCTTGAGGCCGTCGCGGCCAATGTCTGTCGCGATGATGGCGGCGACGCCGCAGCCCTCGAAGGCTTTTGCGAGGTCGACCGCTTTCATGTCGCTGGTCTCGGCCCAGCCCTCGACGGCGACCATGCCGTTAACCGCATCTATGCCCACAATGACACGGCCCGGCAGGTCGCGGGCGGCGGATTTGACCAAGTCCGGATCGCGCAGGGCGGCGGTGCCGAGGATGACGCGGCTGACACCGGCCTCGAGCCAGGCGTCGATCTGGGCGCGGGTGCGGATGCCGCCGCCGAGCTGGACCGGGGCGGGCGTCGCCGCGAGGATGGCTTTGACCGCCGCGTCATTGGCCGACTGGCCGGCAAAGGCGCCGTTGAGGTCGACGACGTGGAGGTGGCTGAAGCCGTCAGCGTGGAAGGCGGCGGCCTGGTTGGCGGGGCTGTCATTGAATACGGTGGCCGCATCCATCTCGCCGCGCAGGAGGCGAACGCACTGGCCGTCTTTCAGGTCGATGGCGGGGTAGAGGGTGAAGGTCATGCGGGGGTCCATTGCAGGAAGTTGGCGAGCAGTTGCAGGCCGACGCGTTGGCTCATTTCGGGGTGGAACTGGGTGCCGAAGATGTTGCCCCTGGCGACCGCGCTGGTGAAGGGGGCGCCATAGTCCGTCGTCGCGGCGATGTCGGCCGGGTCGTGCGGCGTGAAGGCATAGGAATGGGTGAAATAGGCGTGCGGGTCGGGGCCGAGGCCGGTGAGCAGGGGGTGGGGGCGGGCGATGGTGAGGCTGTTCCAGCCGACATGCGGCACGCGCAGGCCGGGGCCGGGCGCGATATGGTCGACAATGCCGGGGACCCAGCCGAGGCCGGGCGTCTCGCCATCCTCAAGGCCGGTATCGGCGAGCAGCTGCATGCCGACGCAGATGCCGAGGAAGGGCTTGTTCTGTTGCAGGACGGCGGATTCGAGCGCGGCGACCAGGCCGGGGCGGGCGTGAAGATTGGTGGCGCAATCGGCATAATGGCCGACGCCGGGCAGGAGGATGCGGCTGGCGCGGGCGATGGTGGCGGGGTCGGCGGTATTGGCGACCTCGATGGCGAGGCCGGCACGCCGGGCGGCCTCGTTTAGCGCACCGGCGGCGGAATGGACGTTGCCGGAGCCGTAATCGATGAGAGCGACCGAGTTCATGCGCTGCTCTTAGCGCCCTGCCACGCAAACCGAAAGGCTGTTTCACTTGCATCTCGCGGCAAATTCATGATAACACTATTCGTATAGAGTTACCTAGGATGATATAATGAATTTCAGTGGCAATAGAGAACTGTTCGAACGCGAAGTGACCGAAGCTCCGGATGTCGCGGACGTGAAATGGCTGGCGGCTGAAGCCAAGGCGTCCAACAGCACCTCGAGCCATGAATTGCGCACGAAGCTGGCCGCACGGCTGGCCCATGCGGCCTTCCTGGCGCCGGACCGTGTCGGTGAGATTTATGATGCGCTGGCGGAAGGCTGGATTGGCGAGCCTGTGGGTGCAGCGCCTATCCCGACACTCGACGAACCTGCCATGACGGCGCCGGATAATCTTTGGAACGTGTTCTGGTCGATCACTGAAGATGGTGCGGCGGGCAAGCTGGATGCGCTCGCGGTCACCTCGCGCACGGCAGCTCTTGGCAAGGAACTTGATGACAGTTTCCGGGACCGTGTGGTGAAGACGTCATTCACCTATGAGGGTGTGTCGGAGATTGCGACGCTGCCGCTGCCGCGCCGCCATACGTTGGAAGAACTGGGCGCCTGCCCGGAGAATTCCGTGGGTCGACTATTCTATAATGTGATTGTCGACAATTCATTCGACCTCGAAGTGCTCGACCGCGATGCGATTGGCCTGTCGCAGCTGCCGTCACCGCTCGACTATCTCAATACGCGCATGCTGCAGGCCCATGACCTCTGGCACCTCGTCGGCGGCTATGAGACGACCTCGCTGCACGAGATCGCGATCTCGGCGTTCCAGATGTCGCAGTTTGGGCACAGTTATTCGGCGCAGTTCCTGGCGGTCACGGCCGTTATCGGGGCGCAGGGCGATGCGATGGCCTATCCGATCCTGATGGACACGATCACCAGCGCCTGGGTGCACGGACGCCATACGCCGCCGATGATCACGATTGACTGGGAGAGTGTCTGGACAGGCACGCTGGAAGAGGTGCGCGCGCAATTCGGCATCAAGGCCTATGAGCGGCCCTATCCGGCAAACCTGATCGAAATGGCGATGGCGGCCGCCGCCTAGAGGCTGCCCTTGGTCGAGGCAGGCTTGCCGCCGAGCTTCGGATCGATTTCAACGGCCGTCCGCAATGCGCGGGCGGTCGCTTTGTAACAGCTCTCGATAATATGGTGGCTGTTCTCGCCGTAGAGATTCTCCACATGCAGGCACATGCCGCCGTTTCCGGCGAGGGCGTGGAAGAATTCCTTGAACAGTTCGGTATCCATCTCGCCGACCTTGTCGCGGACGAAATTGACCTTCCAGATCAGGTAGGGACGCTTGCACAGGTCGAGGCTGGCGCGGCTGAGCGTCTCGTCCATCGGGATATAGGCGTGGCCGAAGCGTGTGATGCCGGCAAAGTCGCCCAGCGCCTTGAGAACGGCCTGACCGATGACAATGCCCGTATCCTCAACGGAATGGTGCATGTCGATGTGCAGGTCGCCCTTGCAGCGGACCGCGAGGTCGATGGCGGAATGCTTGGAGAAGCTCTCCAGCATGTGATCGAAGAAGCCGATACCGGTTTCGATATCGGACTTGCCGGTGCCATCAAGATCGAGGGTGACCGAGATATCGGTTTCCTTCGTCTTGCGGTCGACGGTGGCGGTGCGGTGCTTAATCATCTGGAACCATATAGTGCGCTGTATTCTCGACAGCTAGCGCGTTTTATTCACTGAATTCTAAACATATTCACTGAATGTCGATTCAGGAATGGCCACAACAGGCCAAAACAAGGCGAATCGGCGCTTGAAAAAGAAGAGACTCCTGAGCCGAATTTTCGGCACCATGACCATTTCCGCCTTTGCGGGCGTGGTCGCCGGTATGCTGGCATCACTCGTCTTTGTTGCCCTGATCGCGGTTGTTCAGGCTTACCGGGTTCTCGAGCTGGGGGTTGGTCCGTTCGAGACGGCGGTTCCGATTCCCCTGTTACTGTTGCTGATGGCGGTGGCGACGGTCCTGGCGGCAGCGGTATCCTATGCCTCGGGCAACCATTTTCGCCGGTCGCTGGAGCGGTTCAATGACTACCTGCTGAATGCCCACCTCGATGACACAGCGTCGCTGGACGGCATGCATTTCGCTGAACTGCGCCGCCTGCGCGTCGGTGTCACGCGCACGATTGGCAGGCTGCGCCGGGAAAACGCCCTGCTGCGCGAAACGGCCTTCGTCGACCCGCGGACCGGATTGTCCAACATGATCGCGATCGACAAGGCGATCTCCGAATCATTGATGCGGGCGACATTCGAAGCGCCAGCTGCCCTGATCATGCTCGACCTCGACCGGTTCACACGCGCCTCCGAACAGCTGGGCAGCTATGCGAGCGAAGCTTTGTTGGCCCAGGCCGGCCAGCGGCTCAAGTCTGAACTTGCCGCGATCAGCGGCCCGGCAGGCGCGGCCCTGCGCGACGCGACGATTGCCGCCCTGCAGGCCGACGAATTCGGCGTCTACATGCCCAATGCCGTCAGCCGCGAGCATGTAGCGACCATTGCCCGCGCCATCCGCCAGGCGTTTGCTGCACCCTTCGAGTTGAACGGGCAAACGGTCACCCTCGGTATTTCCGGCGGGATCGTCATGGCACCGGAAGATGCTGACAGTTCCCAGAAGCTGTTCCGGCATGCCGAACTGGCCCTGCGTCTTGTGCGCGGCGAAGCCACGTCGGGCTTCCGCTTCTTCACGCCGCGCCTGACGCGCGTCGCCCGAGGCAAATACAAGCTGGAAGACGAACTGCGCGAAGCCGTGGCGAACCGCGAGTTCAAGGCCGTCTTCCAGCCCAAGGTCAATTTCCAGACCGGCAAGATTGTCGGCGCTGAAGTGCTGGCGCGCTGGCGCCGGCACAACGGCAAGATCATTTCCCCTGCGGCATTCATTCCGTTGGCGGAAGAAACGGGCCTGATCAACCAGATTGGCGAACAGATACTCGAAGCGGCCTGCCAGTCGGCGCGTATCTGGATGCGCGAAGGCCTGGACGTATCGGTGGCGGTCAATGTTTCACCCCGCCAGTTCGAGCAAGGCAACCTGACCGACACGGTAATGGACGTGCTGAAGCGGACCGGCCTGCACCCGAACCGGCTGGAACTCGAGATCACCGAAAGCATGGCCGTCGAGAACCCGGCAAAAGTGGCGGAGGTCATGGGGCCGCTGCGGATGATGGGCATGAAACTCGCAATCGACGATTTCGGAACCGGACACTCCAACCTGTCGATGCTGACCCAGTTGCCGTTCGACATCTTCAAGATCGACCGCCAGTTCGTATCGGCCCTCGAAGGCGACAAGCAGGCCCCTGCGATTGTCGAAATGATTCTTGCCATGGCCGAGACACTCGGACTGGAGACGGTAGCCGAAGGCGTTGAGACAGAACGGCAGGCAGATTTCCTGCGGCGCCGCGGGTGCACGATGGGGCAGGGCTTCCTGTATAGCCCCGGCCTGCCGCATGGCGCGTTCCTGGATTTCTTGCGCGCGTTCAGGGCCAGTCCGCTGCCGCTTGATTCGCGCCAGGCCAGCTAGGTCGTCGCTGCGCCTTCGCGGCGGAACACATCGACCGGACTATCCCTGTAGAGCGCTTTGCACCAGAAGTTGTACCCGGACTTTTCCGCGACGCGGCGGGACGGCAGATTGTCCAGGTCGATGATGCAGGTCGAGGCGCCGGGACGGTGTGCGTCGAGCCATTCATGGATCGCGCCGACGGCCTCGGTGGCATAGCCTTTGCCCCATGAGACCCTGTTGAAGACCCAGCCCGCTTCCGGCCAGGCCGACAGGTCCGGATTTATCCCGCGCTTGAAATCGGCAAAGCCGACTTCCCCGGCGAAGCGTCCGGATGCCTTTTCGGTAGCGACCCAGTATCCGAAGCCAACGAGCGGCCACATGCCGCGCACACGCGCCATGGCGAACCAGACATCCTGTTCGGGCCGGGTCGTACCTCCGACATGGCGGACGACATCTTCGTCATTCCACATCGCCGCGCAGGACTCGAAATCGCTGGCCCGGTGCGGACGCAGGACCAGGCGCTCGGTAACGAGCGTCGGCGGCGCGGTGATCATGCACGGCCCTTCATCTTCGCAAGCATGGCGCCCATCGCTGCGTGGACGGCCTGCGTGCCCTTCAGTGGACGGACCATTACCTTGAAATCGGTGATCTTGCCCTGGTCGTCCCATTCGATCATGTCGATGCCGTTCACATTGATCCCGTCCATCACGCATTCGAATTCGAGCACGGCCTTGTCGCCGCAATCGAAGATGCGCGTGTACTGGAATGTGTCGCCGCCGAGAGTCTGCCCGGCAGCCGAGAGGTAGGCCATGGTAATGACCTTGCCTTCCTGCGGTGTATGGACGACGGGGCTGCGGAAGACGACATGCTCGGCGAGCTGGTCTGCGAGGCCGGCTGCATCATGGCTGCCGTCCATCCAGTCGAACCAGCGTTGAAGATTGGGCGAGTGTCCGGTGAGTTCGATCATTGTGCGTCCTCCGCGATGACGGGTTTGCCGATCAGGTAGCTGTCAGGCTGATTGAAACAGTCGCCGCGAATGGCGACCCAGCCGCCCGGGAAATCCGGTTCGGTGAAGACGAGTTCGATGCGGCCCCAATTGTTGCGGGCTACGCCGGTCTCGGGATCGGAAATCGACACGTTGCAGGCGTCGGCGGGCGGCAGGTTGTCTTCGATCCAGACGCCTTCAAACGCGCCGCGACCCTCATAGGTTTGCGCGAGGCCTTCAATGTAGGCGAGGCCGCGCGCGTCCGTATCGGCTGCCGGATAGGACAGAACGGCCTCTCCGGTTGGCAGGTCGCGCTCATAGACCACTTCACCGATCTGGGAGGTCCAGGCTTCGTCGGCCAGCGCGGAGCCGGCGAACATGATAGCGGCGGTGAGCAACAGGTTTGATTTCATCATCCGGCATTTCCCGTTTGTGTTTTCTGGACGCCTAAACGTATTCCGCGCCATCTGTGGCGAGGTTATCACGCGAACGCGGCAAGTTAAGAGCAAATCACCCGTTATAGGCGGCTGCCAGGTCCGGGTCTTTCGAGGCGACGAGATCGGCGAGGTCGGCGATGACCTTGGCCTGTTTCCATGTCGCGTCATCCTGCATCTTGCCGTCGAGCATGGCGACGCCGGTGCCGTCGGGCATGGCTTCGAGGATGCGGCGGGCGAACTTCACTTCGTCCGGCGCCGGGCTGAACACGCGCTTGGCAATGTCGATCTGGTTCGGATGCAGGCTCCACGCACCGGAGCAGCCGAGCAGGAAGGCATTGCGGAATTGCTGTTCGCAGGCATCGAGATCGGAAATGTCGCCGAACGGTCCGTAGAAGGCATTGATCCCGGCCATGCGGCAGGCGTCGACCATGCGGGCGATCGTGTAATGCCAGAGGTCCTGCTGGACGCTGGCGCGAGCGCTGCCATCGGCGTGCGGGTCTTCGAGCACGCGGTAGAAGGGGTGGCCGCCGCCGACGCGGGTGGTCTTCATCTTGCGGTCGGCGGCAAGGTCTGCCGGGCCGAGGCTGATGCCCTGCATGCGGGGGGAGGCGAGCGCGATTTCCTCGACGCGGGCCATGCCCTGCGCGGTTTCGAGAATGGCGTGGAACAGGATGGGGCGGGTGAGGCCCGCCTTGGCTTCGAGCTGGGCGACATACTGGTCGGCGAAATGGATGTCCCACGGACCTTCGACCTTAGGCAGCATGATCACGTCGAGCTGTTTGCCGGCCTTGAGGACGAGTTCGGACACATCGTCCTGGAACCAGGGCGAGTTCAGCGGATTGACGCGGCTCCAGAAGCCGGTGCCAGTGCCCTGCCAGTCATACATGGACGCCATTTCGATGGCGCCGGCGCGGGCGGCATCCTTGGCGTCGGCAGGGATGGCGTCTTCGAGATTGGCAAGGATGACATCGCACTTGGCGGCCATGGCGGGCGTTTTCGAACGGACCTTTTCATTATGGCCGGGGACGAAATGGATCATCCGCTCGAGGCGCGTTGGCAGTTCGCGCATTGGCTCTGGTGCGCCAATGGCCAGCGGCTTGAAAAAGTTCCGGGGTGTCTTCTCGCTCATGTGTGTCTCCTCATCCGCCACAGGCCTAAGGCTGATGGTGCACTGCGTCAAACAGGAACAAAGCCGCACCTTGTCCGTTGATCGGGCGGACCCAAGACAAGGGAAACCACCATGTCCCTGCTTAGGATCCTGTTGACCATCTTCCTGCCACCCGTCGCCGTAGCGATGAAAGAGGGTAGCGGGGGGCAATTCGTGATCAATGTCGTGTTGACGCTGATCGGATGGTTGCCCGGCTTGATCCACGCCTTCTGGGTGAACTCGCGCGGCGGCTCTGCGGTCGCCTAACGCGCCGCGAAATCATGACGAAAAGAACCTGGCTGCGCGCTGCAGCCCGGCTTTTTAGTCGTTTTCGACGGGGATTTGCGTCATCCGCGCTTCGGAATCGAAGGCGCGGCGGAAAATGATGACGGCGAGAACGGCCGAGGCGACAAGGTCAATCGCTTCAGCGCCCATGATCATGTACTTTCCCGCATGCAATTCCGAGAGCACCGCCCAGACGGCGGTGGCCGAGGTGATGAGGGCGAGTTCGGCCAGAAGCAGGGTCGGAACGAGGGCCTTGAAAAAACGGTTCATTGGGAAGCTCCACATCGTATTTCCTGAGATATTGTCCCGCTATCGCAGAATCGCAATGGCCTTTTTCAGAATCAGTTGCGCCGGGCGAGCGGGTGGCTGGTTTCGAGCAGTTCGGCGAGCTCGTCGGTGAGGACGTGGGTGTAGATCTGGGTCGTCGCGATGTCGGCATGGCCGAGCAGCGTCTGCACGCTTCGGAGGTCTGCGCCACCCTGCAACAGGTGGGTGGCATAGGCGTGGCGCAAGGCATGCGGATGGACCCGGGCGGGGTTGAGATCGGCGGCGAGGGCGAGGGCGTCGAGCATCTGGCCGAGGCGGCGGCGTGTGAGGTGGCCCTGCTTGCCGCGCGAGGGGAAGAGGAAGGGTTCGGCACGGCCGCGCGCGAGGCTGCCGGCGGGGAGGCTGTCTTCGCGCACCGCGAGCCAGTCTGACAGGGAGGAGAGCGCCGGGCCGCCCAGTGGGCAGAGTCGTTCCTTGCCGCCCTTGCCGCGAATGATGATGTCTTGCGTCACCCAGCGCGCGCCCTTGCGGCGCGGCAGGCTGCCCAGCGTAAGCGAGACGAGTTCGGATGCGCGCAGGCCGGCGCCGTAGAGAAGTTCGACCAGGCATTTGAGGCGAAGGTCGTCTCCGCAGGCATTGATCAACTGGCCGAGTTCTTCGCGGGAGAGGACGTCCGGCACCTCGCGGGCAGTTTTCGGGCCGTCAATCTTGGCGGTGGGATCGTCCTTGCGGTCGCCTTCCTCGAACAGGAAGCGGAAGAAGCGCCGCGCCGCTGACAGCTTGCGGGCGGAGGTGGAGGCGGCCATGCCACGCGCCGACAGGTCGGCCTGCCAAGCGGCGAGGTCGCGGGCCGTGGCACCGGACAGATCGCCGGCGCAGAATTCGGAGGCATCCGCCAGATCGCGGGCATAGGCGTCCAGCGTGTTTGCCGCTGCGCCGCGTTCGGCGCTCATCATTTCCAGGAAGGCTTCGATGCGGGCGCGGTCTGACATGGGACAAGCCTACCCTGCCTGTGTTAATGACGCCTCTATGTGGCGCGCCTCGACGCGCGGCGAGCGAAAAACAGCCAGGATGGGAAAAAGCTATGGGTGGAGTTATTGATTATTATGGCGTGACGCTGGATGCGCCGGGACGCGGGCGGGTCTACGGGTCGATTCTTGAGACCGTGGGCAATACGCCGATCGTGCGGATACCGCGGATTTCAGCCGAAGAAGGCCTGAAAAGCGACCTGCTGCTGAAGCTTGAATTCTTCAATCCCCTGGCGAGCGTGAAGGACCGGATCGCCATCGGGATGATCACGCAGATGGAAAAGGACGGCAAGATCGGTCCGGGTGCGGTCCTGGTCGAGCCGACCTCGGGCAATACGGGGATCGGACTTGCGATGGTTGCGGCGTCGCGCGGCTATCGCCTGATCCTGACCATGCCGGAGTCGATGTCGATCGAGCGCCGCAAAATGCTGGCGATTCTTGGCGCGGAACTGCACCTGACGCCCAAGGAGCTGGGCATTAAAGGGACCCTGGCCAGGGCGGCTGAGCTGCTCGCCGAAATACCCGGGTCCGTCATGCCGAGCCAGTTCGACAATCCCGCGAACCCGGCAATCCACGAAGCGACAACCGCCCAGGAAATCTGGCGCGATACTGGCGGGGCGGTCGATGCCGTGATTTCCGGCGTTGGCACCGGTGGCACATTCACTGGCTGTGCGCGCGTGCTGAAAGCGAAAAAGCCGTCCGTGAAAATGTTCGCTGTGGAACCAGAAGCGAGCCCGGTCCTGTCGGGCGGCGAACCGGGCCCTCATGTTATACAGGGGATCGGCGCCGGGTTCATCCCGGGGAACATGGATACCAGCCTGATGGACGGCGTGGTCAAAGTGGCCAATGCAGATGCGATCGCGCATGCGCGGCGCCTTGCGCGGACCGAAGGCATTCCGGTCGGCATCTCGTCCGGTGCGGCGCTGGCGGCAGGCCTCGATGTAGCCAAGCGGCCCGAAATGGCGGGCAAGACGATTGTCGTGATCATCCCGTCCTTTGCCGAGCGCTACGTCTCGACCGCCTTGTTCGAAGGGCTTGGCTGAGCCCTATTTGGCGGCTTTCCAGTAGGCTGTGGCCTCCAGCGCGAGCGCGGAGGCCGCATCCTTTGCGCCGATCGCGTTGAGTGCCCTGCCGACAAGGGCAAGATCGGCCACGTCGCGTTTTGACGGGTCGCCATCGATGAGCGCAACACTGGCGAGGATCGCCTCACCGGCAGCGCCGGCTTCTGCATTGGCGAGAATGGCGAGCACGGCGCCCGGTTTGGTGGCCTTGCCGGGCGCTTCACTGTCACTGGCCATCAGGGCGCGAGCCGAGGGGGGCGGGGTGATGCCGGTCATCGTCCAGAGCGCAAAGAGGCGGGCAGCGCCCTGGCGGTCGTTCTTGCTGGTCGCTTCAGCAACGAGTGTTTCGCCGATCTGCGCCGCGTCGCCGGAACCGGACAGGACGCCCAGCGCGTGGATATAGGCGAAGTCGAACGCATCGGTCTGCGGCGCTTCGTCGAGGCTGGGGACGAGTGTCCATAAAACCATGCCTTCGGGATCGTTCGCGGCGATGCTGGCGCGGGCAAAAAGCAGCGCGTGTTTCGCTGTTTCGTTCGTCAGGCTGAGGCTGGCGAGTTCCGGCGCGAGGACGGCGGATACGGCGGCGAAACGTGCCGGGTTGATGGCCGCATCCTGCAGCGCATCAGCGATAGCGTCAGCGCGGCCGTCATTGGGCATGGCGACGTTGCGGGCCGTTGCGATGGCGATTTCCACCTTGGACCGGGGCTCGAATTCGGGCTCGGCAAACAATGTGTCGAGGACCTGGCGCCAGGCCGAGACGTCGATGAGGCCAGCTTCGGCGGCGATCGCGGCGGCTTCCGCGCGCGTGGCGGCGGGGAGGCCGGGGCGGGCAACCATGGCGGCAGCGAGGTCGGGGCGGATCGGCGACAGGGCGGTGTCTGGCGGGGCAAGGCCCGCCTTGGACGAGATGGCGAGTGCGATACCGCTGTCATATTTCGCCTTAGGAGGATTTGGCAGGTCGCCGGACGCAGCGAAGACGGCCGAGGTCAGCCAGCTGTCATTGACGCCCTGACTGCTCGCCATTTCGATGGCGAGTTCCGCGCCGGCCGTGTTGTCGCGCAGCGCCGCGCAAACCGCGCGCAACTTGGCCCAATAGGCACCCTCGCGCAGCGCACTGGTATTCTCGGCGCAGGCCATGGCCTCGTTGCCGAGCGCGAGGTTCAGGTCGGTGGCGATCTCGTCGCTGTCGAGCCCGGGCGGCGATATCTCCAGGCGGGCCATGAGGCTGGCGGCGGGCCGGGCTTCGCCGAGTTCGAACAGGATGCGGGCGCGTTCGGCGAGAAGGGCGGGGGATTGGTCACCTTGCGGCGCGGTCGCGGGCGACAGGGCCATGCGGCGCATGAGCGTGCGCTCACCGGGCGTCAGGCCCTGCGTGCGGACAGCGCGCATCATTGGCAACAGGGTTTCCGTGCTTGAGGCGCGCCACATGGACGCCGGCAGGGCCGGTTCGCCAGCCTCCAGGAAGCCCATGCCCCAGGGATCGACCATTTGCAGGCCGGAATCCTCGATCTGGGCGCTCGCGGAGAGGCAAAGGGATGCAGCGGCGGCGAAAACCGCCGGCCAGGACCTAGAGGACACTCTCTACCTCCATGCGCACTTCGCCAGCGGCCGGCTTGTTCTTGACGGCCTGCTGGCCGAGCCACCAGGCGCCGACCAGGCCGAGAATGACCAGAATGCCGAGAATGATGAGAAATTTGCGCATTTGATTAGCACCCCTGGGTCGAATTCACTTCTGCATCGGCCGTTGACCGATTGCTCACACAGTTCCGTCTCTATAGGAATTGGTCTGAATAGTGAATGAAAGCCTGCAATGCCCGCTGACAGCGACAGTCCCGCGCAAATAACCGATCCGGCGCCTGCCTTTGCGTCCCGGACGATCGCGCTTGTGGGGCTGATGGGCGCGGGAAAATCGACGGTCGGGCGGCGCCTGGCCGAGAAACTGGGCCGCAAGTTCTATGATAGCGACCATGAGATCGAGAAAGCGGCTGGGCTTTCGGTGGCCGATATTTTCACGATGCACGGCGAAGCAGACTTCCGGCGTGGTGAGCAGAAAGTGCTCGAACGGCTGCTGAGCGAAGAACCGCACGTCCTGGCGACCGGCGGCGGCGCTTACCTGAACGAGGAGACGCGCGCTCTGCTGCGTGAAAAAGCCGTGACGATCTGGCTGAGCGCCGATCTCGAGACCCTGTGGCGCCGGGTGCAAAAAAAGAACACGCGCCCCTTGCTGAAGCGCGCTGACGCAAAACAGGTCCTGCGGGACCTTTTGCTGGAACGGGAGCCGGTCTATTCGCAGGCTGACCTGATCGTGCACAGCAAGGACGGTCCGCACGGGACGGCCGTGAACGCAATTATAAAAGCCTTGAAAACGTGGGAACCGGTATGAGCGACACTTCACCAGAGCCGGAAATTGTTCGTGTCCGCCTTGGCGACCGTAGCTATGATATCGTCGTAGGGCATGGCGCGCTGTCCCAATTGGGCGCACGCTTGGCACCGCTGCTGAAGCGTAAACGCGTCTTTGTACTGACCGACGAGTCGGTCGCGCGCCTTCACATGGGCGCGCTGGACGCGGCGCTCACGCCGAGCGGCATCACGACCGAGGTGCTGGCGCTGGCGCCGGGCGAGCAATCGAAATCCTTTTCCAACCTCGAGCGCATCCTGGATTGGCTGCTGGGTGCCGGTGCCGATCGCAGCGACATCCTGGTGGCGTTTGGCGGCGGAGTCATCGGGGATATTGCCGGATTGGCTGCCAGCCTGATGAAGCGCGGCATGGGCTTCGTGCAGGTGCCGACGACATTGCTGTCACAGGTCGACAGTTCAGTTGGCGGCAAGACCGCGGTGAACACGTCGCGCGGCAAGAACATGATCGGCGCTTTCTACCAGCCGCGCTTCGTGATTGCCGATACGGCCCTGCTGGCCACCTTGCCGGCCCGCGACCTGCGTGCCGGCTATGCCGAAGTGCTGAAATACGGCCTGATCAATGATGCAGCCTTCTTTGACTGGCTGGAGGCGCACGGCGCCGATGTGCTGGCGCTCGCGCCGGATGCGATCCAGCATGCGGTGGCAACCTCTTGCCGGGCCAAGGCGGCGATTGTCGCCGAGGACGAAACGGAAGGCGGCGTGCGGGCGCTGTTGAACCTGGGCCATACGTTCGGCCATGCCGTCGAGGCGGCCAACCAGTATCGGCCCGACGTGCTGCACGGCGAAGCCGTCGCGCTCGGCATGGTACTCGCGTTCCGCTATGGCGCCGCCGAAGGAATCACGTCGCCGGACGCGGCCGCCAAAGTGGCGCGTGTGATCGCGGCGTCTGGCTTGCCGGTGGAACTCGGCAAGGTGCCCGGCGGGCCGTATGAGGCGACAGAACTTGCCGACCTGATGAAACAGGACAAGAAGGCGCGGGGCGGACAGGTTCCGCTTATTCTGGCGCGGGCGATCGGCCAGTCCTATATCCATCCCGACGCCGACCTGAAGTCTGTTGCGGCGTTCCTGTTGGGCGAACTGGAAAAGGCGTGAGGATCATCACCGAACTCGGAACACTATGATAGCCGGATACATCATCGCGATCCTTCTATTGCTCGGCATGTCGGCATTCTTTTCAGGATCGGAGACAGCGCTGACGGCCGCGTCACGCGCCCGCATGCATCAGCTTGAAAAAGAGGGTGACAAGCGCGCGGCTGCCGTGAATCGCCTGATCTCCGACCGGGAACGGCTGATCGGGTCGATCCTGCTCGGCAATAACCTGGTCAATATTCTGGCATCGGTGCTGGCGACGTCGCTGTTCACGCTCCTGTTCGGGCAGGGCGGCCTGGCGCTGGTCATGGCGACCGGGGTCATGACCGTTCTGGTCCTGGTGTTCTCCGAAGTGTTGCCGAAGACGTATGCGATTACGCGGACCGATTCGATGGCGATGGCCGTTGCGCGGCCGATTGGCCTGCTCGTCATTTCCGCTTCGTGGATCGTCAAGCTGATCCAGATGATTGTCATGGCCACGTTGAAACTGATGGGACTCGCGACACCTGCCGACGCCCTGTCAGCCGCAGAAGAAATTCGCGGTGCGATCGACCTGCATGCGTCTGAAGGCACTGTCGATGCGGCAGACCGGTTGCGCCTTGTCGGCGCGCTCGACCTGAAGGACCTGACGGTCGAGGACGTGATGATCCACCGGCGCAATATCCAGATGTTGAACGCCGACCTGGAACCACGCCAGATCGTGATGAAGGCGCTGGCCAGCCCGCATACGCGCCTGCCTCTTTATCGTGGCGAGAAGGAAGAGATTGTCGGCATCCTGCACGCCAAGGACCTATTGCGTGCGGCGCTGCCGCTAGGCGGCGACCTGGCGTCGCTCGACCTGGAAGGCATCCTGCGCAAGCCGTGGTTCGTGCCGGAGACAACACCGGTTCAGGACCAGCTGGAGCTGTTCCTGGCCAAGCGCGGCCATTTCGCGCTCGTCGTGGACGAGTATGGTGAGCTGCAGGGCCTGATCACGCTGGAAGACATTCTGGAAGAAATCGTCGGTTCGATCCATGACGAGCATGACGTGGCCGTTCAGGGCGTGCGCCCGCAGGCCGATGGAACGGTCAATGTCGATGGCTGGGTGCCGGTGCGTGACCTTAACCGGGCCACCGGATGGCACCTGCCGGACGATGAGGCCGTCACGGTCGCGGGTCTGGTCATTCACGAAGCGCAGACTATCCCCGAACCCGGACAGAGTTTCGTATTCCACGGCTATCGGTTCAATATCCTGCGGCGCCAGCGCAACCAGGTGACCGGCCTGAATATTTCAGAAATTGAAACCGCCTGAGTTCAGTTCGCCGGAGGCATGGACCGCTTCGATGCGCGGTTCATTGCAGCCATTGACGTTCAGCCAGAGCCTTTCGCGTTCCGAGACGATGTTCGCTGAATCTGGATCCGGATTGCTCAAGGCGATCACCGCATAGGTTGTGCGGAACGTTGAAAGATCATGCGAGACCGGCACGAAGACAATTTCGCTGTCGCCGGCGCATACGGTTTGCTGGATATTTTTCAGTAGCGGCATGTCGAACTCGCCACGTGCGTTCTCTGCTGAGGCCATTCCGCTGGCGAAAAGGCAAGCGGCGCCCAGTATCACTCTTTTCAGTACCATCACCCGTTCTCCTCGACGGTTCGAAGACGAAACGATTGATTCGAAATCCGGTTCCCCGATGGATTAAATACGGTCAATCATGGCATTTTCGCCTGTAGAGAGAGTGCGTGGAGTCCTGAATCGAATTCTTTTTGCAGTGCGAGCATGACGGTGCGCTGAATCTGCACGCGCGAGAGGCCGGCGAAGGCATTTGACGTAATCTCTATATTATAATGGGTTTCCCCGCCCGGTGCAGCCCCCGCATGACCCGCATGGCGGGCGCTATCATCGGTGATCTTGAGGTGTTCGGGCTCAAAAGCCGCAGTTAAAAGATCACGAATTCGCGAAGTTCTGTCACTTGGTTGTGGCATGTTTACGATCATCTCCATATTATGCCCAACTATGTCAGATTCAGACCCCTTCAGCTACCGCGTCAAGTTTACCGATATTCGGATAAAGCCTCCTGCCGAGGAGACGTCGAAGGCACGTGCGCGCAAGACGCGTGTGTGCGAGCACCCGGAATGTGAGCTCGAGGGTGCCTTCCCGGCGCCCAAGCGCGGCGGCAAGGGCAAGCTACATTTTTGCCAGGCCCACATCACCGAATACAATCGTGCCTTCAATTTCTTCGAGGGTATGTCGCAGGCCGAGGCCGCCTCGTTCACGCGCTCGGAACGCTACGGGCACAAACGGACCTGGAAATTCGGGACCGGTCCGATGGCCGGCAAGAAGGCGGCAACAAGCCATGATCCGCGCAACTGGGCGGGCCGCGGCTTTTTTAATGTCGATGATGCGGGCAATGCCGAGGGCGGCGCAAAGGCGCGCCGGTCGGCGCTGCAGGTCCGCGCGTTGAACGAGCTCGACCTCGAGGCGACATCCACGCCAGCCGAGATCCGCGCACGGTATGCCGAATATGTCCGTCGCTTCCACCCCGATTCCAACAAGGGTGACCGGTCGTCTGAGCACAAGCTGCAACGGGTGATCCGGGCCGGCAAGCTGCTCAAGGCGGGCGGGTTGATGAAGGACTAGGCCGGAGCGTGCACGATCTCTTGGTCATTGGCGGCGGCATTAACGGGGCCGGCATTGCGCGCGATGCGGCTGGCCGGGGCCTGAAAGTTCTCCTCTGCGAGAAGGATGACCTGGCCGCCCACACGAGTTCAGCGAGCACGAAGCTGATCCATGGCGGCCTGCGCTATCTCGAAATGTATGACTTCGCGCTGGTGCGCAAAGCGCTGATCGAGCGGGAAATCCTGCTGCGTGCGGCGCCGCACATTATCTGGCCGATGCGGTTCGTGCTGCCTTATGACAAGGACTTACGGCCGGCTTGGCTGATCCGGCTGGGACTGTTCCTGTATGACCATATGGGCGGGCGCAAGATGCTGCCGCCGACCCGTACGCTGCGGCGGAACAAGACCGACCGGCTGGATCCATTGCGCGAGGAATTCCGGCTGGCGTTTGAATATTCCGACTGCTGGGTCGAGGATTCGCGGCTGGTCGTGCTGAACGCTGTCGATGCGCAGGAGCGCGGGGCGGAAGTCCTGACGCAGGCCGCCTGCGTCGGCTTGGCGCGCCATGCCGATCATTGGGAGGCGACCCTGCGGGGACCTGATGGCGAGAAGACCGTGATGGCCCGCGCCGTGGTCAATGCGGCCGGCGGTTGGGTCGACGAGATTCTCGGACTGGCCGAGCCGGGTACGCGCCAGAAAAACCTGCGCCTCGTGAAGGGCAGCCACATAATCGTGCCGCGATGGCATGAAGGCGACTATGCCTATTTCTTCCAGAATGGCGACGGGCGGATCATGTTCGCGATTCCCTATGAGCGGGGCGAATTCACGCTGATCGGGACGACGGATGTGCCCTACGAGGCCGACAAGGACAAGGTCGAAATCAGCCAGGAAGAGATCGACTATCTTTGCGCCGGGGCCAGCGAATATTACAAACGGTCGATTACGCCGGCGGATGTTGTGGCGACCTATTCCGGTGTGCGCCCGCTCTATGACGACCATGCAGCGAACGCATCGAAAGTGACCCGTGACTATGTGCTGAGCTGCGACCGGACGGGCGGCGCGCCTGTCTTGTCGGTCTTCGGCGGCAAGATCACCACGTATCGCGAACTCGCCGAGCATGCGCTCAAGGAGCTCGGGCCGGACTTTCCGGGCATGACGAAGCCGTGGACCAAATCGGCGAGCCTGCCGGGCGGCGATATCCCGGGCGCTGATTTCGAGGACTTCCTGCGCGGACTGTCACTGCGCCATCCCTGGATGGAGCAGCGCCTCCTGCGGCGGCTGGCGCGCGCCTATGGCACGCGTGTCGACGCGCTTCTCGGCACGGCCAAAAGCACGGTGGAGCTTGGCCGCGACTTTGGGGGCGGCCTGCATGAAGCCGAAGTCACCTACCTAATGCGGCATGAATTCGCGCATACGGCAGAAGACATTCTGTGGCGCCGCAGTAAGTTGCGCCTGCACCTGACGGAATCAGAGCAGGCGAACCTTGCGACCTGGCTGGAGCGCCAGGTGTCAGCCTGAGGCGGCGCGCGGGCCGAGCTGGCGCGCGCCGAAGATGAGCAGGCCGACAAGCACGAGTTCGATAATCACGGGTTGCGCGATCCCGGCCGGGGCGCCGTCAATGATGACGCCGATGAAGCGTCCGGATACGGCCAGACCGAAAACCAGCGCCGATCCGTAGAGCCAATGGGCCTTGCCGCGGAAAAGCGCGAGCGCGCAGGCGATGAAGTTGACGAGGAAAAAGGCCGCCAGATCTGCCCGCAGTGAATTCGTGCCGAGGGCGTCGATACTGGTCAGGCCGAGAATCGCGCCGGCCTTCATCGGGTCCGCCCAGAACAGAAGGCCCATGGCCAGCGAAAATAGTCCGGCAAGCGCAACGCCCACCCGTGCAATCCAGATCATCTTGTCCTCCCAGCGCAGGCTCTTGATTTCGGCCCGCTTCGCGGAACATAGAGTATGCATTCAGGCCCAAAGTACAGGCCGCGTGCGTCCCCGTCCCAATTCAATGTATTGACAGTATCGCTGCCAATAAAATATGTCTAGCGAAAAGAGAGGCCCTGCCGTGGATGTTCTAAGAACGCCGGAGACCCGTTTCGCGCAATTGAAAGACTATGCGTTCGCCGCGCATTATCATGTCGTCAAGGCGCAGGACGGAACCGAATTGCGCATGCACTTTGTCGATGAGGGGCCGCGCGACGGCGAGATCATCCTCTGTCTGCACGGCCAGCCCAGCTGGAGCTATCTTTACCGCAAGATGATTCCGATCCTGACAGGTGCGGGGTACCGGGTCGTCGCGCCGGACTTGGTCGGCTTCGGCAAGTCCGACAAACCGGCATCGGTCGATGACTACACTTATGCCGGCCATGTCGACTGGATGAACCAGTTCCTTGCCGGTCTCGACCTGACCGGCATGACCCTGATGTGCCAGGACTGGGGCGGATTGCTCGGCCTGCGTGCCGTCGGCGACCAGCCGGACCGATTCAAGCGCCTCGTGATCGCAAATACGGGCCTGCCCAATACGACGACGCTGACAGACGATATCTCGAACATGATGGGGAAGATGTATCCGATGGTCCCGGTTCCGACCGCTGCGATGGTTCAGGAACAGTTTTCCGGCGGCACGCCCGGCGCCTTTATCTATTGGATAAAGTATTGCGCCGAGGCGCCGGACTTTTCGGTGCGCGACGTATTCGGGCTCCTGTCCAATATTTCCGATGACGCGGTACTGGACGGATATGAGGCGCCGTTCCCGGATGAGAATTATGTGGCGGGTGCCCGGAAATTTCCGTCCTGCGTTCCGCTGTTGCCGCAACACAAGGCCGACCGGATTGCCGGCGACGCCGCGTGGGCCGTGCTGGAAGCGCGCAATTTTCCCGTGTTGACAGCCTTCAGCGATGGCGACCCGGTGACGAAAGGCGGCGAGCAGGCCTTTATCAAACGCCTTGGGAATGTGAAGAATGTCACGATCAAGGGCGCCGGCCACTTCCTTCAGGAAGATCAGCCAGAAGCGCTCTCCAAGGAAATTATCGCTTTCATCCAGGAAACATGAGGACGCCGTGACCATGACTGCACCGCTGGAACTGATGGGCGCGCCTGGCTCTCCGTATACCCGCAAGATGGTAGCACTGCTGCGCTATCGCCGCATTCTCTACCAGGTGAGCTGGTCGGCGGGACGGCCGCCGAAGCCGGGCTATCCGGTGCCGAAAGTGCCGCTGTTGCCGACTTTCTACTATCCTGACGAGGAAGGCGGCATGATGGCGGTGACGGATTCGACGCCGATCACCCGGCGGCTTGAGTCCGAATATGCGGGCCGCTCGGTGCTTCCGTCCGATCCCGTCCTGTCCTTCCTGAATGACCTGATCGAGGATTATGCCGACGAATGGCTGACCAAGGCGATGTTCCATTTTCGATGGGCGCATCAGGCCGATTATGACAATGCCGGACCGCTGCTGATCTATTGGTCGCAGAACACGCTGGATGCCGAGAACGCTGGCAAGGTTTCGGACGCGATTTCCAAACGGCAGTTCGACCGGCTCTATGTCGTCGGGTCGAATGATGTCACGGCGAAGACGATTGAATCCTCTTATGCCCGCCTGATCGGGATTCTTGATGAGCTGTTGCAGAAGAAAGGTTTCGTACTGGGCGGGCGCCCATCTTCAGCAGATTTTGCGATCTTTGGCCAACTCACCCAGCTTGCGATCGTCGAGCCAACATCGGCGGCGATCACCGTAGCGCGCTCGCCGCGCGTCAGGGCCTGGGTCGACCTCATGGAAGACCTGTCCGGCCTTGATCCGCAGGAAGACGGCTGGTTCGGAGCAGATGAGGCCCGCGAGGCACTGGCACCGCTCCTGACGGAGATCGGCCGCGTCTATGCGCCTTTCCTGATCGCCAATGCCGGGGCCATCATGGTGGGCGAGAAAAGTTTCGAGACAGAGATTGACGGTCGCGCCTGGACACAGCCCAGCTTTCCCTATCAGGCCAAGTGCCTGAAATGGTTGCGCGAGGGATATGAAGCCCTGTCCGGAAATGAACGGGGCTCCGTCGGCGCCCTTTTATCCGGAACGGGTTGCGAAACACTTTTTGACTAAGGCCGGGGAGCCTGCACCGATGTGGAAGAAACTCGCTATAGGCCTGGTGATCGTGCTGTTGGGCGCCGGTGTGATCGGCTTCCTGAACCGCAAGGCCGTGATCCTCTATGTGGCGACCCATAGCGGCCGGACCGATGTGGCACCGAATGTGCCGATTGAGTGGGACAAGGGCCCCGATGTGGCAGCGCTGGCTGCTGCTGACCGTCCGCCGAACATTGTCTTCATCCTGGTCGATGACCTTGGCGTCAACGACCTCAGCACGTTCGGTGGCGGTGTTGCGGGAGGACGTGTGCCGACGCCGAATATCGACAGGCTGGCGGCCGATGGCGCGCTGTTCACGCAGGCCTATGCCGGCAATGGTACCTGCGCGCCGTCGCGTGCGATGCTGATGACGGGGCGTTATCCCACGCGGACCGGGTTCGCGTTCACGCCGACGCCGCCGGGCATGGGCAAGGTCGTGTCGATGTTTGCCAATGACATGGATCGCGGGGCGCTTCCGCCTGTCGATTACAATCGCGACGCGGCGGATGATGCGTTGCCGTTCGCGGAGATGGGCCTGCCGGGATCGGAAGTGACGATTGCCGAAGTGCTCAAGGCGCAAGGCTATCACACGGTGCATATCGGCAAATGGCACCTGGGCCGCAGCGCCGAATCGAATCCGAACGCGCAGGGGTTTGATGAAAGCCTGTTGATGGCCAGCGGCCTGTTCCTGCCCGAGGATGATCCGGATGTCGTGAATGCCAAGCTCGATTTCGACCCGATCGACACATTCCTCTGGGCGCGGATGCAGTTCGCCGCTGCGTTCAATTCGGGCGCCTGGTTCGCGCCGGGTGGTTACCTGACAGATTACTGGACGGATGAAAGCCTGAAAGTGATCGAGGCGAACCGGAACCGGCCGTTCTTCCTGTATCTGGCGCATTGGGGCGTTCACACGCCGCTGCAGGCGACGAAGGAAGACTATGAGGCGGTGGGCGACATCGAACCGCATCGCCTGCGCGTCTATGCAGCGATGTTGCGGGCGCTGGACCGAAGCGTTGGCGAAATCACGGCGAAGCTGGAAGACGAGGGTCTTGCCGACAACACGATCATTGTCTTTTCCAGCGACAATGGCGGCGCGGGCTATATCGGCTTGCCGGAGATCAACCAGCCCTATCGCGGATGGAAGATCACTCTGTTCGAGGGCGGTATCCGTGTGCCGATGTTCGTCAAATGGCCCGCGAAGATTACGCCCGGAACCCGGATCAATACACCGGTTGCGCATATCGACGTGATGCCGACGCTCGCCTCGGCCGCAGGGGCGACGCTGCCAGAAGGGGTCGAGATTGACGGGCGCGATATGTTGCCGGTCGCAATGGGGAGCGGGACGATTTCGCATCCGAACGATGCCCTGTTCTGGCAGAGCGGCTACTACCATGTCGTGCGGGCCGGTGACTGGAAGCTGCACGTGGACGGACGACAGAAAAAGAACTGGTTGTTCGATCTTGCGAATGATCCCACCGAGCAGGTGAATCTTGCTGAGACGCGAACCGGGAAAGTGGCGGAATTGCAGGCATTGCTTGATGCGCACCTGGCGGATTCTGTGGCACCGCTTTACCCGTATACGATCGAGTCTCCGGTCGCGATCGACAAGACGGCGGCCGACAAGGTGGGGCCGGACGATGAATATGTCTGGTGGCCGAACTGAGAGGACGCCGATGAGGGGTCACTTCGCCTCCGGCAGGTCCTTTGCGATTCGGAAGCCAATGTGGACTGACGAAAAATCGCTGTCCTGTGGCTGGCGCGCGGCAGGTCGGTAACGGCGGCAGAAATTGTCGGCGCACAGGTATGAGCCGCCTTTGACGGTGTGCGTGCCGGGACCGTAGGGCGTATCAGTCCATTCCCAGACATTGCCAATCATGTCGTAGAGGCCGACCCGGCTGGCGGGAAAACAGCCGACCGGCGCCGCGCCTTCAAAACCGTCGGCCATTGTGTTTGCGACCGGAAAAATGCCCTGCCATGTATTGGAGACCGGCGCGCCATCGGCATCATAGGCTCCGGAGGAGGGCACGTCTGGGCTCGCGAGGCCCAGCGTGGCCGCATATTCCCATTCGGTCTCTGTCGGAAGCCTTCCGCCGGCCCAGGCGGCATAAGCCGCAGCGTCACGCTCCGAGACGTGGATGACGGGATAGGCGCCCATGGCGACGATTGACGAGCCGGGGCCGGTTGGCGCTGTCCAGGTCGCACCTGGCACGAGGCGCCACGGATCAAGCTTCACGGTCCCTGTTCCCGGGAGATCGAAGACGGCCGAGCCGGCGCCGGGGCCGCCAACACTGGCGCCCTGTTCCGCGTCGGTCGTGTACCCCGTGTCCTGAACGAAGGCGGCGAACTGGTGGTTGGTGACCTCATGGGCCTGGAGGCTGAAGGCGTCCACGTGAAGGGAGAGTCGGGGCGTTTCTTCCGGATAGTGCGGCTTGTTGCCTTTCATGAAGCTGCCGTCCGGAAGCGATACGAATCGTCCGATATCGGCTTGGAGCAGTCCGCAGGATGCTTCTGCCGGCGGCAGCGGAACGGGTTTGCTGCAGGCCGATCCCAAGATGAGGAGTACGACTGCGACGTAACGATTCATGTGGCGATCAATTGATCGACCATGAACTGCATGACCGCTTCAGCCTCCTGAGCGGACAGGCCCTGATCCTGACGCAGGCGACGCCAGGCCTGGAATCCGGTCACAACATCCAGCGCCGCGACAAGCTGCTTGTCGGATGCGCGATCCGTCGGCAGCACGGCCTTCAGGCTCTCACGCTCGAGAATGAGGTTGCGGCGATATTCGTCCATCAGGAAACGCGACTGGAATCGCCTGAGATTGGCCGAAACCCTGACCGGGAAAATCCGTTCATAGACGTCGGCCCGGCGACGGACCATTTCGCCAAGCCGCTCTTTCCAGTCCGTGGCAGTATAGGGTGCGAGCACGATCGGCATGATCTCGGCCTGTATCTGCTCGGCCATTTCGCCGAACAGGCTGTCCATATCTTCAAACAGGCGAAACACGGTGCGTTGGCCGACAGCGGCGCGTTCGGCAACACGGGCGGCGCTGGGGTTCATGTCGCCTTCGCGGATCAGGGCGAACAGGGCTTCGACGATCTGTGTCCGGCTGCGCTCGCTACGCTGACGCCGTCCGTCAGAGCAATCATCATTGGCCGACGGACCGGGAAAGGGCGTGATTTTCAATCCGGTCATTTGAACCCATCATGGCGATTGATCGCGTTGCTGTCCGCCGGGAGGCTGAACACCATGCCGTCTTCCGACACAGTGATCTTGCCGTCAAACGCCTTCTTGGCGTCGCGCACATAATAGTCGTTGAGTAGGTGCGACGGCAGCGGCGGGATCGTGTGATAGAATACGAGTTGCCGCGCGCCCGCTTCGGTCGCCGCCCGCGCCGCGTCGACGGGCGGTGCGTGGTAGGTGAGGATATCGTCGAGAATTTTCGCGAGGTGATCCGCGCCCTTGGCGGCGGCGGCATCGTGCATGGCGCCGACCATTTCCGGGTCCAGGGCTTCATGGAAGAGAACGTCCACGCCTTGGGAAATGGCAACGAGGTTTGGATCATAGATCGTGTCCCCGCTGATCACGACCGAGCGGCCCTTGTAGTCGACGCGGTAACCAAATGCCGGTTCGACGGGCGCATGGCTGACCGAGAACGCTGTGATCTTTAGCCCGTTTTCATCGAGGACGACGGCGCGTGAGCCGGGACCGGCGGGCAGCGTGATGGTTTCACCGAGGCCGCCGCGTCCTGCCGGATTGGCAATGCCGGCGCCATGATGCGCGGTTCGGAATGTTCCGTCGATCCGGTAGGCCGCGTTAAAGCCGCTGACGACTTCATCGACACCGCGGGGACCAGAAACAGGGAGGGGTTCGGCCCGTTGGCCGTTTACCCAGACCTGCATCAGCAATTCACCGAGGCCATCCATGTGATCGGAATGCAAATGGGTGAGGTAGACGCGTTCGGTGCGGCCAAGCGGGAAGCGCATGCGGGTCAGGTTGCGCGTCCCTCCGGAACCGGCATCGAAAACGAACACACGATCGCCCGCAATCACGCCGAGGCAGGGGCCCGCGCGCAATGGGTCAGGCAGAGGTGTGCCGGCGCCGCAAATGAAGACGTGCAGTCCGTCCGGCAACTCGGTGCTGGCGTCGCGGCCGACATTGGCCTCGATCGCTTTTTTGAATGCGATCTCGGCAATTTGCGTTTTGAAAAGCTGAAATCCGAGCACGGCCAAAACGACCAGACAGATGGCGCCGACAAGGCTGCGTACGAACCATTTCATGGTTGGTCTCCTTTTGCGCCCATGAGCATTGCGAGGAAGGGCGAGTCCTTGCCGCCATTCGGCGCGACGGTTTCAATGTTCAACTGGCCTTTAAGCCCCGCTGCGCGGTGTACGGAGATGTCTTGCCATTCGCGCGACATCGACATTTTCACCATGGCGGCGCGATTGGGATACATCGCAATGGCGACTTCGTCCCAGAGTTCCTCGACCTGTCCGAGCGCAAGAAAGGTCACGTCGCCCGCGAAGATGCCGCGTCCGCCGAACAGGGGCAAAACGTCAGTGACGGCCCGGCCATAGATCATGTAGGCTTCTCGCCCCGAGAGATCGGTTTCGCGCCCGTCTTCATACTCCGCCTTGTCCTTGAACTTCAACAAGTTGACCATGAAGACCGGTCCGTCAGGACCTTTCTCAAGCATGGCCTGCATGCGTGACGGATCCGCCGGAAAGACCTCATTGATGACCTGCATTGTGTTTTCCCTATTCCCTTTCGTCAGCTCTGCGGCTGTTTGAGTGCGTCCTCGATGAACCAGAGCCTGTCCTGGCCCCAGGTTGCTGTGTCGCCGACCCGGAAACTGGGGACGCCCCAGATTCCGAGATCCATCATTTCGGTACGGTTGGCTTCAGCTTCGGCACGCCAGTCATCATTGCCGATGACGTTACGCGCGGCCTGCCAGTCGAGGCCCGCTGCCTCCACGATCTGTTTCATGCCACGGTCGGAGCCGGCATCGACACCGCCCGACCAGACGCCTTCAAAAAAGGTCTGGCAGAATTCGAAGCCACGCGCCTGTTCACGAGCCCAGGGCAGGAGCGAGTAGCCGCGCTCGACCGGGCGGCCGACAGGATCGGCGATCCGTCCGAATGGGATGCCGAGGCGGCGCGCCTCGCGGGCAGTGTCGAGCGTTATATAGCGGCTTTTCATGCGCGGTACCGGCAGGCCGCGCATGACCATTGGCAGCACGAAGCGCAGCTTCAGGTCGGCGCCATAGGCATCCGCCAGGGCCTTTGCCCGCTGGGCTGCGATGTACGTGTAGGGACTGCGGAAGGAGAGATAGTAGTGCAACGCCTTGCCGGGCGCCGAGGCCGGCGCGCTGCGGGGCGATGGCACCGGCGGTGGGGCAAAGAGGGGCGTGTCGCCGGGGGCGGTACGGGCGCCGAGTTCGGTCAGGCGGGATTCCAGATAATGGAGACGGTCTATGCCCCAGTACCATTCGCCGCCATAGTGGAAAGTAGCGCCCAGGTAATGGCCGAGTTCTGCCCGGCGCGCGTCGCCTGTGGCAGTTATCTCGTCGGCTGACATTGTTGACGATCCGCCCATCGCATCCTGGTCGCCCGACCAAAGCTGACGGCCAATCACAGGGGCCCGGGCGGAAAATGCATTCTCCGAAACGGCGCTGGCAAGCGAATGCAGCGCAGCGATTCGTGCCGCCATGTCTGGCTGTGTGCCGGGATCATGAAAATCGAGGCCTGCCTTTTTCGCGAGGGCGTCAGCGTCGGAGCGGGCGTAGGCTTCGAGTCGCTCGCGTTCTGGTGCGGCCCAGTCGGGCGGTGGCCCAACCAGATGGACCTTGAGTGCGATGTCGTACCGCTCGGAAAATGCTCCCAGAACTTGGGCCGTAAGGTGGGAATAGGGGTCGTCGGCCTGATGGAAGTATTCGACGACATGCCGTGAGTTGGCCGCCACACGTTGCCGTTCGCCCTTTGCGCGCCGCGCCTGCATCTGCGGCGCGCCCGTGATGCGTTCGGCGATGCGGGAAACCAGCGCTGTTTTCAGAGACATGGATGGGCCTCGCCCGGCAGAGGCGGCTTAATTTTCAGGCTCACGCGTCTGACCTTCCATATCCGACACTAAACACATTATGGCATATACTCTGCCATAATTTATTTGTCGCGGCAACGGGCGCTTGATTTGCTTCGTCGTCCGGACCTGAACCGTGCGCTCTACGCCAACTGGGCGTTGTTCGAAGGCGATCCCCATCGAGCCGGTGTCAGTTCTTGCCGCATGGACATGAGCGAGGCTGTATGGTCAAAGGAGACAACGTTAATTCCGGCGCTGCCGGCAGATGAGAAGCGTGACATGACCAAGGGTTTGGTGACGATATTCGGCGGTTCGGGCTTTATTGGGCGCTATGCAGCGCGCACGCTCGTTGAAAAGGGCTACCGGGTTCGGGTGGCCTGCCGGCACGTGAATACAGCAGCTGATGTTCGCCTAGCCGGGGCACCGGGCTGGGTCGATATCGTTCAGGCCAATATTCGCAACCGGGAGTCGATCGAACGCGCACTGGACGGCGCTGTCGCTGTCGTCAACCTGGTCGGAATCCTGTTCGAGAGTGGCAAGCAGAATTTCGACTCAACACAGCGCGAAGGCGCAGCCCTTCTGGCTGAGGTTGCGGCCGAAAAGGGCATCAGGACATTCGTTCAGGTGTCAGCTATCGGCGCGGATGCCGAGTCCAAGTCGGACTATGGCCGCACCAAGGCTCAAGCTGAAGCGGCTGTTCGCGCTGCGGTGCCGACGGCGACGATCCTGCGTCCGTCCGTTGTGTTCGGACCAGAGGACGGGTTCCTCAACAAGTTTGCCCAGATGGCGCGCTTTGCGCCGGCCCTGCCCGCCATCGGCGGTGGCAAGACGCGGGTGCAGCCCATCTATGCGGGCGATGTGGCAGAGGCGATTGCCCTTGCGGTCGACCTCGAAGGCGCAGCGGGCAAGACATATGAGCTCGGCGGCCCGCGCGCCTACACGTTCAATGAGATTTACGATTTCATCCTGCAGCAGGTGGACCGTCGCCGGTTCAAGATTTCGCTTCCCTTCTTCCTCGCGCGTCCGATCGGCTATATCGCCGCGGCTGTCTGGCGGTACATTCCGCCGTTTTCGTGGGGCATGCTGGGCGGGCCGCCGATTACGGGCGACCAGGTCGTGATGCTCAAGTCAGACAATGTCGTGGCCGATGGCGCCCTGACGGTAAAGGACCTTGGGCTGACCAAGCTGGAGACAATCGAGTCGATTGCGCCGACCTATCTCTGGCGGTTCCGGCCCTATGGCGAGTTCAACAAGACGGCTGATTCCTGAGCGGTGCAGCGCACCTGAACCCAGTCTGAATGAAAATGCCCGCAAATTGCCCGATAGGCGCCTTGTTGGGGGCCCTGATTGATGTCCGAGATATTGGTCTCCGCAGGCGTTAGGGACGCACGATGCGAGAGGGCAGCACGCGGCAGGAGGCTACACCCCTTGCGACGCGTGTTGCTTTGTTCGGCATAAAAAGAGCCGCCCTTCCGCAGTAAACGAAAGAGCGGCCCTGCTCCGTATTACCGATGCGATCAGGTCAGAGCGCCTGGTCTGTTTTCTTCAGCCTGGCGATTTCCGCGTTCACTGAAACCTGAAGTTTGCCGATCAGCGCGGCGGTTTGCGGCGTCAGATCTGCCTTGGCAACCTTGGCAAGTTCGTCGCGAATATACTCCTCGCCGCGCAGCACTTCCTCGATGGCCACTTCGGTATCGTCATCGACAGCCCTACGCAGCGCAGTGAAGGTTCGGTGGCCTGTGCCCAGTGCCTCGCCCATGGTTGCGGGTCGTCCGCCAAGCGCAATCACGCGGTCCTGAATCACTTCGCGCTCGCCATTGCGATAGTCGTAAAGCTCCAGCAGCGTTTCCTTGAGTCCATTGTTCTCATCCGGAATCTCGGCGGCTTGCTTTTACAGGGCTGCCGCGTCGATATAGATCGACGTCAGCTTGTTGAGCGCTGACGCTTCCGTCTTCAAATAGTCTGCAGTGGCCGTGCCTTGCGATGCCACAGCTTTTTCAGACTGGTTCAGGCCTGCATTGGCTCAGGCGCCAAGGGCCAAGGGAGCAGCGATCGCCGTGAGGGCGTAAATGTGGAGTCTCATAGGTATTTCCTTTCCAGACGTGTTGGGCACAGGACCAGCTCATTGAGGCAGGAAAGGTTGCGCTTTGGCGACGCGCACGTGGCGGGACAGTCTATAGAAGTCCGATCATGGGCGTGGTGAGGATCAGTGCGATGCCGAGCACAAAACGGTACAACACAAAGGGCAGGAAACTCATGCGTTGCAGGATCGCCATGAGGGCTGCGATGGACGCGAGACCGGTGATGAAGGCGACGGCGGCGACGATCATCCCATCCTGAAATGTCACAACCCCGTCTGTCGTCGCATCCATCAGGCCGAGCGCGCCGTAGAGACCGGCGGCGGCCAGGATGGGTGCGCCGATGAGCATCGAAAAGCGCGCAGCTTCGGCGCGTTCGTAGCCGAGTGCGCGTGCGGCGGTCATGGTGATCCCGGACCGGCTGGTGCCGGGGATGATCGCGGCAATCGCCTGTGTCGCGCCAATCAGGAAAGCGTGCCCAAGCGTCATGTCGGCCTCCTTGCGCTCACGGCCGCCACGGACGTCCGCCCACCAGAGCAGTGCGCCGAAGGCGATGGTGGCACCGGCCACGGTGTACACGCTGCGCAAGGCATCCTGCATGCCCTGCGGCAGGAGACTTTCGTAAAGGGCAGCGACAACGAGTGCGATCGGCGTGGCCACGAGAATGCACAATGCCAGGCGTGCGCCGGGCGAGAGTGGTTTCTTCGTGACGGGTGCGGCGACCAGTTCGAATCCGCCCAGAACTGCGCTCGCGACATCCTTGCGGAAATACAGCAGCATGGCAGCCAGTGTGCCGAGATTGGACACCGCATTGATCAGCAACTCATCCCGCCCGACCAGTCCGAAATAGTCGGACGCCAGAAGGACATGGGCCGACGACGAAATGGGCAGCCATTCGGTAAAGCCCTGCAGTGTGGCTATGATGATCAGTTGGAGCAGGGACATCGGGGCCTCTTCAAGTTTTGCCGCAGCTCGGCCGCCGCTGAAGACATCTCACCTAGCCGAGTTTGGGCGCGTGGGCACCTCGCTCTATAAATATCGAAATGATCTACAATGACGTCGGCGTGACGATTTCGGCAGAATAAAACACGTGATTTCTCTAATGTACGTATCAATACGATATACTCGAGGGGATTCCCGCTTGTCGCGAGGGCCACCGCCATTGTAGATACTACGTCAATTGAGTGGAGGTCTGAATGGCTGACAAGATGCTGCAGTTTACCCATGTGGAACGGTCCATGCCGGCCAAGCGAGCGCCGGAGGCGCGTGCGCACGACTTCAACGAAATCTATTCCGAGTTCAGCCTCAAGGCGGCCGGTGCTCAGGCGGCGCGCTGCTCGCAATGCGGCGTGCCTTTCTGCCAGCAAGGTTGCCCGCTATCGAACAATATTCCGGACTGGCTGCAACTCGCGGCTGAAGGCCGGCTTGAAGAGGCCTGGCAGGTCTCGACCGCAACCAACAACATGCCCGAAATCTGCGGGCGTATTTGTCCGCAGGACCGGCTGTGCGAAGGCATCTGCACGATCGAGCAATCGGGGCACGGCACAGTGACGATTGGCTCGGTCGAAAAGTTCATCACCGACACAGCTTGGGAAGAGGGCTGGGTGAAGCCGATCTCTCCGCCGCGCGAGCGCGCCCAGTCTGCCGGCATCATCGGCGCTGGTCCTGGCGGCCTGGCTGCTGCCGAGCAGCTGCGCCGCAAGGGCTACCAGGTGACTGTCTATGACGCCTATGACCGAGGTGGCGGGTTGCTGGTCTACGGTATTCCCGGCTTCAAACTGGAAAAGCCGATTGTCGCGCGTCGGATCAAGCATCTCGAAGACAGCGGTGTGACGTTCAAGTTCAATACGCGGATTGGTCCGGACATTTCGCTCCAAGATGTGCGCAAGGCGCATGACACGGTCCTCATCGCCACTGGCGTGTATCAGGCCAAGGATCTGAAATGTCCGGGCGCCGGTTCAACTGGCGTGCTCGGGGCGCTCGACTTCCTGACGGCTTCCAATCGCAAGAGTTTTGGCGATGCCGTGCCCGAATTTGACGACGGCACGCTGAATGCCGAGGGCAAACGCGTGGTTGTCATCGGTGGCGGCGACACGGCGATGGATTGTGTGCGAACGGCCGTGCGTCAGGGCGCCAAGTCCGTGACCTGCCTCTACCGCCGTGATCGCGCAAACATGCCGGGCAGCCAGCGCGAAGTGGCTAATGCCGAAGAAGAAGGCGTCGTGTTCGAATGGCTGGCGTTGCCGGAAGCCATCCTGGACACCAAGGCCGGCAAGGCCAAGGCCGTCCGCGCTGCCAAAATGAAACTCGGTGAGCCAGATGCCTCCGGGCGCCGAAGCCCGGTCAAGACCGGTGACACGATGGACGTGAAAACCGACATGGTGATCAAGGCGCTCGGGTTCGATCCTGAAGACCTGCCGGAACTGTTCGGCGAACCCGCCCTCACGGTGAATCGGTGGGGTGCGGTCCGTGTCGACTACGCGACCATGGAAACGAGCCTGTCGGGCGTCTATGCCGCTGGCGACATCGTGCGAGGCGCGTCGCTCGTTGTGTGGGCGATCAAGGATGGCCGGGATGCAGCCGAGGCAATGCACCGGGCAATGAAGTCGGCTGAAAAGGCCTCGAAAGTGGCGGCGGAGTAAGATCAGATGTCAGATTATGTGAAGCAATACGAAGCCAACCGTCAAAAACTTGTCGACGGTCATGCCTATGATCCGGCTGACGAGCATGATGCATGCGGCGTCGGCCTTGTCGCCGCGCTGGATGGCAAGCCGCGCCGCGAGATTGTCGAGATGGGCATCATGGCGCTCAAGAATGTCTGGCACCGTGGGGCGGTCGATGCTGACGGCAAGACAGGCGACGGCGCCGGTATCCGCTTGGCCGTGCCGCAGGATTTCTTCCGTGAGCACGTGACCCGTACGGGCCATACGCCGACCGACGACCCGATCTGCGTCGGGCAGATATTCCTGCCGCGAACCGACTTTGCAGCGCAGGAATCCGCCCGCACGATTGTCGAAACCGAAGTGCTGCATTTCGGCTTCTATATTTATGGCTGGCGTCAGCCGTCGGTGGACGTCTCCGTGATCGGCCAGAAGGCCAAGGACACGCGTCCGGCCATCGAGCAGATCATGTTCCGTGACGCACAGGGCCGCTCGCCGGAAGACCTTGAGCGGGCGCTCTACATCTGCCGTCGACGTATTGAACGGCGCGCGCGCGAAATGGCGATCCCGGGCTTTTATGTCTGCTCGCTCAGTCACGCCTCGCTGATCTACAAGGGCATGTTCCTGGCCGAGGACATCGACAATTTTTATCTCGACCTGAAAGACCCGCGCTTCATCTCGAATTTCGCGATCTATCACCAGCGCTATTCGACCAATACGTTCCCGCAATGGTCGCTGGCCCAGCCGTTCCGGATGATCGCGCACAATGGCGAGATCAACACGCTGCGCGGCAACAAGAACTGGATGAAGAGCCACGAAATCCGCATGGTTTCGGAGGCCTTCGGCGAGCATGTCGATGACGTCAAGCCGGTGATCCCGGACGGATCATCGGATTCAGGCGCGCTGGATTCCGTGTTTGAGCTTCTCTGCAAGTCGGGCCGCCCGGCGCCGATGGCGAAAGCCATGCTGATTCCGGAAGCCTGGTCGAAGCGCGATTCGGTGATGCCGACTGCCCACCGCGCGCTGTATGATTATTGCAACTCGGTGATGGAGCCCTGGGACGGGCCAGCCGGGATTGCAGCCTATGACGGTCGCTGGGCGATTGCAGGCCTTGACCGCAACGGCCTTCGCCCGCTGCGCTATGCGCTGACCACGGACGGCATTCTCGCGGTCGGTTCGGAAGCCGGCATGTGCCCGCTCGGCGATCACGAAGTTGCTAAGCGCGGTTCGATTCCTGCTGGCGGCATGATCGCGGCGGATCTCCAGACCGGCAAGTTTTATGAGCATCGTGAACTGGTCGATTTCCTGGCGGCCCAGAATCCCTATGAAGAATGGCTATCGAGCGTCACTGAACTGGACCCGGAAATCGGCCCCGGACCGGAGCCGCAGCTGTTCAGCAAGGAAGAGCTCCTGCGTCGCCAGACGGCGGCGGGCTATTCGCTGGAAACGCTGGAGCTGATCCTGGCGCCCATGGCGGAAGCGGCCAAGGAGGCCCTGGGGTCCATGGGTGACGATACGGCGCCTGCCGTGCTGTCCTATTTCTACCGGCCGATGAGCCACTTCTTCCGCCAGAATTTCAGCCAGGTGACCAATCCGCCTGTCGATCCCCTGCGCGAAGCACGCGTGATGAGCCTGAAGACGCGGTTCAAGAACCTCGGCAACGTGCTCGACACGGACAAGTCGCAACAGGAAGTCTTCGTGCTGGAAAGCCCGATCCTGACCACGGGCATGTACGAACGCCTGATCACGCGGCTCGGCGTCGGCATGACAGAAATCGACTGTACGTTTGACGAGGCGGACGCGACATCCGATGGCGGTGCGCTGAAGGATGCGTTGAGCCGGATCCGCCGCGAGGCTGAAGAAGCCGTGCGCGAAGGCCGTGAGCATATCGTGCTGACCGACCAGCACCAGTCTGCGAGCAAGATAGCGATCCCGATGATTCTTGCGACGGGCGCGGTGCATTCGCATCTCGTTGCGCAGGGCTTGCGCACCTTCTGTTCAATCACGGTCCGGTCGGCAGAGTGTCTAGATACGCACTATTTTGCGGTTCTGGTCGGCGTGGGCGCAACCTGCGTGAACGCCTATCTCGCTCAGGACGTAATTGCTGATCGGCAGGCGCGCGGCCTGTTCGGAGACATGTCGCTGAACCAGTGCGTCAAGAACTACAAGGAAGCCATCGAAGCCGGATTGCTGAAGATAATCTCCAAGATGGGGATATCGGTGATCTCATCCTATCGTGGTGGCTATAATTTCGAAGCGCTCGGACTTTCCCGCGCGCTTGTTGCCGATTATTTTCCCGGCATGAGCAGCCGTATCTCCGGGCTTGGCCTTGCCGGTCTCGAAGAGAATGCGCTGGCACGGCACGAAGCGGCGTTCGACGAAGATGTCGTCTCGCTTCCGGTTGGCGGGTTCTATCGCCTGCGCGCCGGTGAAGAGCCCCACGCGCTGGACGGCAACCTGATCCACACGCTACAGGCAGCCTGCAATCGCGGTGACTATTCGATCTTCCGCAAATATGTCGAGGCCGTGCATGCGCGTGACCCGATCCAGTTGCGCGACCTTCTGGACTTCAAGGCAGCCGGCGAAGCTGTGCCCCTGTCGCAGGTCCAGTCAATCAACGAGATCCGCAAGCGGTTCGTGACGCCGGGCATGTCTCTCGGCGCACTCAGCCCCGAGGCCCACGGCACGCTGAACATCGCCATGAACCGGATCGGCGCGAAGTCGGTGTCCGGCGAAGGTGGCGAGGACAGTGCCCGTTACCGGCCGCTGCCGAATGGCGACAATATGAACTCGGCGGTCAAGCAGGTCGCGTCCGGTCGTTTCGGTGTGACAGCGGAATACCTTAACCAGTGCCGCGAGATCGAGATCAAGATCGCCCAGGGTGCCAAGCCCGGCGAGGGCGGCCAGCTGCCCGGCTTCAAGGTGACTGAATTCATCGCCAAGCTGCGCCATGCGACACCCGGTGTGATGCTGATCTCGCCGCCACCGCACCATGACATCTATTCGATCGAAGACCTCGCCCAGCTGATCTACGACCTGAAGCAGATCAACCCGGATTGCCGCGTCTGCGTGAAACTCGTTGCCCAATCGGGCGTCGGCACGGTTGCCGCCGGCGTGGCCAAGGCCAAGGCCGACATCATCCTGATCGCCGGCGGTGTCGGCGGCACGGGCGCGAGCCCGCAGACCTCGATCAAATATGCCGGACTGCCCTGGGAACTCGGCCTGGCCGAAGCCCACCAAATCCTGTCGCTGAACAATCTGCGCGGCAAGGTGACCCTTCGTACCGATGGCGGCCTGCGGACCGGACGCGATATCGTTATCGCGGCTATGCTGGGTGCCGAGGAATATGGTATCGGCACCGCAAGCTTGATCGCCATGGGCTGTATCATGGTGCGTCAGTGCCATTCGAATACCTGCCCGGTTGGCGTTTGCGTCCAGGACGAGGCGTTGCGGGCCCACTTCACAGGCACGCCTGAGAAAGTGGTCAACCTGATGAGCTTCATCGCGGAAGACGTGCGGGAAGTGCTGGCCTCGCTCGGCCTGACATCGCTGGACGAAGCGATCGGACGGACGGACCTGCTGGTTCAGGTCAGCCGCGGTGCATCGCATCTCGACGACCTTGATCTCAACCCGCTGCTTGTGCAGGTCGATACCGATCATCCGGTCGTCTACCAGCCGACGCGCCGGGAAGAAGTGCCGGATTCGCTCGACGTGCAGATCTTGCGCGACGCGGAGCCGTTCTTCGAGCGCGGCGAGAAGATGCAGTTGGAATACAATGTCCAGAACACGATGCGCGCGATTGGCGCGCGGTCGAGTTCGGCGATCACCCGGAAGTTCGGCATGAGCGCTCTGCCGGAAGACCGCTTGCATATCCGGCTAGAAGGGTCTGCCGGCCAGTCGCTGGGCGCATTCAGCGTGCAGGGCCTGCTGCTCGAAGTGATTGGCGATGCCAACGACTATGTCGGCAAGGGCCTGTCGGGCGCGACGATTGTTGTCGCCCCGAAACCGCGCGAGCGTCGCTCATCCATCGGTGACGCCATCGTCGGCAACACCTGCCTATATGGGGCGACGGCTGGCAAGCTGTTCGCGTCAGGGACGGCGGGCGTGCGCTTTGCCGTGCGCAACTCGGGTGCCAAGACAGTGGTCGAGGGCTGCGGTGCCAATGGCTGTGAATACATGACCGGTGGCCGGGCAGTCATCCTTGGTCCGGTCGGCGACAATTTCGGTGCCGGCATGACGGGCGGCGTTGCCTTTGTCTGGGATCCCGAGAGCCGGTTCGAACGGGTCGCCAACGCCGATGGCATCGACTGGTATCCGCTCGCCGACATGCCGACCGAACATATCGAGCAATGCCGTGCCCTGGTCCAGGAACATGCGGACCGCACGGGCTCGATCCGGGCCACCGACCTGCTGGCCGAATGGGATGTTGCGCTCAGTCAGATCCTGATGATCGTTCCGAAAGAAATCGCTCACCTTCTCCTGCCAAAGGACAAGCCCAAGGCGAAGAAGAAAGTGGCCGAAAAGGCCTGACCGTAACCGGGCCTCGTCCTTCGCAGGATGAGGCCCGCCGGACGGTTCAGGTCTTCTTGCGGCGGATGCGTGGCCAGATCAGTTTCAACCACACCCACAGAAACACGCCGATCAGGATCAGCCATGGCAGGCCGACGGCAAAGGCGGTGATGACCGCAGCGAGCGCGCTCGACAGGTTGTAGAAGAACCCGCCAAAGGCGTCACCGAGCGGACTCAGCGCGCCGCGCGAGACCGGATTGCGCTTGGTCTCGTAGCTGACGGCCAGCTGGCTCATGTTCACGCGCTGCATCAGCGCCTTCATGCTAGATTTCAGCGAGTCGATATCGCCATTGACGCGTGCGAGTTCCCGTTCGGTTTCGAGCAGGTCACCCAGATCGCCCGGACGGTTTTCCAACAGGTCTTCGATCCGCTTCTGCAGGGCTTGCTGCGCGTTAAGGCGGGCATCGGTATCAATGATGGTCACGGTCAGGTCTTCCGCCGTGGTCTGGCGGCTGGTCACATCGCCTTTCACCGCTTCGGCTTCAGCCTCGACACCGTTCATGAAGGTTTCGATCCACTCCGGCGTGGCGCGGATGTTCAGCGAGCCGGACGCCTCATCTTCCGACCAGGCGTTGAGATAGGAATTGGTGACGATACATTTCGCCGGGCCGGCCGCGGTGCAATTGGCAATATGGCCCTGCATCACGGGCTCAATCGAAGCGACCGGCAGGCGCAGGCCGAGCGAATGTGAATAGGCGATGTATTGTTTTAAGTCCGCTTCGGATGGTGCGCCGCCGACATTGATCTCCTCATTGTAGGCGTCCTGGCTCATCATCGCCGTGGGAGCAGGGGGCGCTGACATGGACGGCGACATCTCGCTTTTGTCGTATCCGCCAGAGCCGCCACAGGCGGCCAGTACAATGGCCGCCGTCGCCAGCAGGATTGCGCAATGTGTCTTCATGATCTTGGTCCCTCCACAGATGGCACAGAGCCATCATGAAACCCGAATAAAGGCAATATCAGGCTGGAATTGCGGACGGCTTGGGGAGGGCCAGCGCATGCGGCGCCTGAGGGTGCTTCGGGTAGGGTATGGGTGTCCTGAGGGTGAGGTGCGGGTCAGGTGTCGGGAATCTTGAATCCGGCTTCCCGGCGCAGGCCGGGATCTCATGAGATTATTCGGGACAAGATGGCTTGAGGCCCCGGCGTTCGCCGGGGACACGGGAGAATAGTTTCAGAATTGAGGGCCAGCCTCAGCTCGTCCGACACCGGTGCACGGAAGCAGCCCGGATGATGCCCGGACAGGTCATCCGAGAGCTGGATGATCGCGACACGGCCATTCCACAAAACGCCCCAGAGCATTTGGCCGCCGGGGCCGCCTGCTGCGCGGAACCAACACTTCAGGCGCTGGATGCGCCAGTAGATCAGCGGCCAAATTGGCAGCAGATACCAGGGCAGGCCCGGCATGGGGGTGAGGAGGGAGAAGCTGGGTATCGCGGCGCATTATACGTCAGTTGCGAGAGGGGGTGGATAAGCCGTCTTCCATCTGGCGTTGTATCGTTGTGATCCTCTCTCTTAGGTGAGGCAAGACGCCCAGATACGAAGCCATGCATTTATGCTAGCTGAGTAGTTCACCCTTGGCAGTCAGGCATGGCATGAAACCGAAAATCCTCACGACACTGCAGACCTATTCCTGGTCTTTGTTGCGTGCCGACCTGATGGCCGGCATCACCGTTGCGATGGTGGCATTGCCGCTCAGCCTTGCGATTGCCATCGCGTCTGGCGCCGATCCGGCCAAGGGAATTGTCACTGCAATTGTTGGCGGGATTTTGATTTCGTTGATCGGCGGTAGCCGCGTCCAGATCGGTGGGCCGACAGGCGCTTTCATCGTTGTCGTTTTTAGCGTCATTGCCGAACACGGCTATGACGGCCTGGTGATTGCCACGTTCATGGCCGGTATTATCCTGATCACGGCGGGTTTGCTGAAGGTTGGCAACCTTATCAGCTTCGTGCCGGAAGCTGTCGTGAACGGTTTCACGATCGGCATCGCGGTTATCATCGCGACAAGTCAGGTGAAGGACCTGCTGGGCCTGTCCATGACGGGCCTTCCTGCCGATTTCCTCGAGAAACTGCCTGCCCTGTGGGAGGCGCGAAGCACGCTGAGCTTGGCCGCACTGGCCATCGGTGGCGCCACGATGATCCTGATTGTCGGACTGCGGCGCGCTGCGCCCCGCGCGCCGGGCCTGATCCTCGCTGTGGCTGCGACGTCAGCTGTCGTCGCCTTCATGGCTTTGCCGGTGAATACGATTCAATCGCAGTTCGGCGCCCTGCCAAGTCACTTGCCCATGCCATCGTTCCCGTCCCTGTCAATGGACCGCATTCTGGAATTGCTGCCGTCAGCCTTCGTGATTGCCTTCCTCGCCGGTGTCGAATCGCTGCTGTCGGCCATGGTGGCCGACAAGATGACCGGTGGGCATCATCGGCCGAATGCCGAAGTGATTGCACAGGGATTTGCAAATGTGGGCTCGTCGCTCTTTGGCGGCCTGCCAGCGACCGGCGCCATTGCGCGGACCGCAACCAATGTGCGCGCGGGCGGACAGACGCCGGTCGCCGGCATCGTCCACGCGCTGACAATCCTGATTGCGATGCTGGTGGCTGCGCCGCTCGCGGGCTACCTGGCGATGCCGGCGCTGGCCGGGTTGCTAATCCTCACCGCCTGGAACATGAGCGAACCGCACAAGTGGAAGGGTTACCTGTCTGCGCCTCGGGCTGACCAATTTCTCTTGCTGCTCACGCTGGTCCTGACGGTGGTTGCCGATCTGACCGTTGCGATTGGTGTCGGCGTGTCCGTCGGACTGGCCATTCGCCTGCGGCGCCGGAACGTGCCCCCTGCTGATTGGGAAACGCCGGAACGTTAGGGCCGGTACCCGTGCCTGAACTCGCCCGTCTCGACGATGCGCGACGCGTGCTGGACGAAGTCGACGAGGAGGGGCCGCGTGTCACGCGGGTCGATGATTTCCTCGGCGAGGAAGCTTTCGGCCGTGCGGAAGGGTGAGCGGATCGCTTCGAACTTCTTGTAGAGCGCCGCTTTCAGTTCTTCCGGGTTCTCGGCCTCGGAGAGTTCCTTGCGGAAGGCCGCCTCGATGCCGCCCGCCATGGGCAGGCTGCCCCAGTCTCCGCTAGGCCAGCAATAGCGCCACTTGGTCTTCGACTGGTTCATCATGGTCGAGCCGGCAAGGCCGTAGGCCTTGCGGATGACGACCGAGCAGACCGGAACACTGGCCTGGTAGATCGCGGTCATGGCGCGCACGCCCGCGCGCGTGACACCGGCGGTTTCCGCCCTCACGCCGACGGCAAAACCGGGGCAATCGACAAAGTGCACGACCGGCAGGTGGAACATGGAGCATAGGTCCATGTGACGGGTTACCTTGTCGCAGACATCGGCTGTCCAGGCGCCATCGAGGAAGAAGGGGTCGCCGGCGAGGATGCCGACGGCATGTCCGTCGATCCGGGCGAAGCCGCACACCATGCCCCGGCCCCAGTCGTGCCCGATCTCGAAGAAGCTGTGCCGGTCGACGGTCGCCTCGACAATCTTGCGGGGCTTGTAAGGCGTCTTGCCGTCCGTCGGAACGATCGACAGGAGGAAGTCTTCCTTGCGCCTCGGGTCGTCCGTCGGCGGCGTGCGTTCCGGCAGTTCATGAACTGATGGCGGAAGGTAGGACAGGAATCGCCGCGCCGCTTCAAAGGCATCGGCCTCGCTCTCGACCACATTGTCGACCGTGCCGTTCTGCCCCTGGATCTTCCATCCGCCGAGTTCTTCCTTGGTGACATTCTCGCCGAGCGCGATGGCGACCGGTGGCCCGGCGACAAAGACCTGGCTGAGTTCCTTGACCATGACCGAGAAATGGCTCGCAGCGACCCGGCCCGCACCCATGCCTGCGCAGGGACCAAGCGCCAGCGAGACGAAGGGCACCTGCGTCATGCCATGGACGATCTCGTTCCAGCCGGGCGTTTCCGGAATGTAGGTGCGCGGATCCTTTTCGAGGCTCTTGACCGAGCCGCCCCCGCCCGTGCCGTCGATCATCTGCACCAGCGGCATCCGGTATTCGGTGGCCATCTTGATCGACTGGACCATTTTCTGCCAGATCGCCGCGTCGGATGCGCCGCCGCGAACGGTGAAATCATCGGCCAGAATGACCGTCGATTTGCCATTCAAAGTCGCGCGTCCGGTGACGGACGTCGACGGGGTGAAGGCTTCGAGTTCGTCGTCGGAGCCATAGGTCGCCTTGCCCGCGATCTTGCCGATTTCGTGGAAGCTGCCGGGGTCAACCAGGAAGGCCACACGTTCGCGGACGGTGAGCTTGCCGCGCCCACGCTGGCGCGAGACAGGCTCTTCGCCGCCCATTTTTTCGGACAGGCGCTCGCGCCGACGCAATTCCTCGATCGATTTTTCCCAACTCATGGCTTCATCATTCGGCGCTGAGGGGGGCTTCGGTCAAGACTTTACGCGGACCTCGACGGGATGCCGCAGGGGTAGGCGGGGGCGCGCCTTCGCGATGCTGAAACCATCATCACGGGGTGGGTCGAGGCCATGATCGCACCAAGCGGCGGCCCTGAACAATTCCGCCGGGCTTCAATCTTTCCTTGCATTTCCCCGTGTCCCTCTGCTTTATCCTATTCAGACCCATTCCAAGGAGGACCCATCATGGATCTCGCAGAACTCACAACCAAGGCTTCATCCGCTATCCAGCCGGGCGGCGATTTCACCAAAAAGGTGAAGTTTGATTTTGGCAGCGTCGGCAAACTCTTCATCGACGGCGTCGCTGGCACGGTCGACAATTCGGACGGCGCCGCTGATGCCACGATCAAAGTCGACTGGGATGACTTCCAGAAGATTTCCGGCGGCCAGATGGACCCGACCATGGCGTTCATGCAGGGTAAGCTGAAAGTCGAAGGCGACATGTCGGTTGCGATGCAACTGCAGAGCCTGATGAAGAAGTTTTCGTAGCATCCGCGACGGCTTACCAATCCAGAAGGGGCCGCCCAGGGGAAACCTGAGGGCGGCTTTTTTTAATGACTGACAAGATCGCCATCGCCAAAGCCGATCAGCGCAAGGACTTTGTCCTTGTGCCCGGCAATCCTGCGCCCGACGGCGCCGAGATTGTCTGGTTCGAGGGTAGTGCGGGACGATCGCTGCGCGCCTGTATTGCTCCGGCGCTGACCTATAACAATCCGCGGGGCACGGTCATTGTCTGCCCGGGCCGGACAGAATTCATTGAGAAGTATTTCGAAGTCGGGCGCGAGCTGCAGGCCATGGGCTTTGCCGTCGTCATTATCGACTGGCCGGGACAGGGCCTGTCGGACCGCTTGCTGGATGATACGAAAAAAGGCCATATCGACCGGTTCGAGACATTCATGGGCGCGCTCGCCAAGGGGCTGGAGAAGCTCGATGACCGGCTGCCACGCCCTTACGTGTCGCTTGCCCATTCCATGGGCGGTGCGATTGCGCTGGCAACCATCGCGCAGGGCCTGGTCAAGGTTGAGGCCGCCGCCTTTTGCGCGCCGATGTGGGGACTCAAGTCAAAGTTCCTCGGCATGAGCTATCTCGTCTGGGCCATGCGGGCGACGGGGCGCTCTGACGATTATGCGCAGCAGCCGGGCCCGGCGGAGACGTTCGAGACGAATATCGTGACGCATGACAAGCGCCGCTGGCAGATGCAGCGCGACCTGTGCGATGCGGCGCCGGAACTGGAACTGGGCCCGGTGACCTGGGGCTGGCTGGGCGCGTCGCTCAATATCGTTTCGACGTTCGGCAAGTCCAGGGCGCTCAACGCCGTGAGCATCCCGGTCTTCGTCGCGTCGGCCGGTGAAGAGAAGCTCGTCGACAATGCGTCGCATGAGGCCGTCTGCGCCCGTCTTCCCGATTGCGAGCATGTGACCGTTGAGGGCGCGCTGCACGAAATCCTGATGGAAACCGACGAACGCCGGGCCGAATTCTGGGAAGGCTTCCAACGCCTGCTGCAACGCGCCGGCATCTGATCCGGCTGGCGACGGCATGACAGACGGGCTATGCTGACGGTCACAGCATGGGAGTGAGGACGCGATGGCCGACAAGACACTCGTGGAATTCGTCAAGCAGAGCCTGGAGCACGGGCAGACGCGCAGTGCCATCCTCGACGCGCTGACCAAGGCGGGCTGGCGCAAGGCCGAGGTGGATGCCGCGCTGGAGACCTATTCCGATGTGGCCTTCCCGGTCGCCGTGCCTCGGCCGCAACCTTACCTGTCTGCGCGGGAAGCCTTCTTCTACCTTCTGTTCTTCATCCTGTTGGGCATTGTCTCGTTCAGCCTCGGCTCGCTGCTGTTCGCGCTGATCGAATACGGCTTCCCCGACAAGGCCAACGTGAACGACTATCGTGTGTTCAGGCTGGAATCGCAGGTGCGCAGCGGCGTGTCGGGCCTGCTGGTGGCGACACCGCTCTTCCTCTGGCTGGGCTATATCCTGCGCGGCGCACGCCGCCGGAACCCGCAAATGCAGCGCTCGCGCATTCGCAAATGGCTGACCTATATCAGCCTCGTCATTGCCGGCTGCACGCTGGTCGGCGACGGCATGTCGCTCGTGTACAATTTCCTCGGTGGCGACCTGACCGTGCGGTTTGTCCTCAAGTCGGTGGTCGTGGCCGTGATCGCCGGGGCAATCTTCACCTATTTCATCGGCGATGCGGAGAAGGGAGACAAGGGCGATGTGGACACCCCGTGAATCCGGAGACTGGCTGGCCGTTGCGCTCGTCGGGGTGGCCGTTGCCGCGATTGTCGCGGGCCTCGCGATCATAGGCGGGCCGGAACAGGCGCGTGAGGTGCAGCAGGATGAAGCTCGCCTGCAGGCGCTGGCCGAGACGGCCTTGGCGCTCAACTGCTATCGCCGTGGGACCGGACCCCTGCCGGACGACATGCAGAGCGTCCGGTCAGCCATAGGCGATTTCGGATCCGCGGCGCGGCTCGCAACAGGCTGTCGCAATGCGCGATGGCGGGACGATCCGATTTCAGGCGAGGCGTTTGAAATCGTGCGCGTGGACGACCTGCAAGCGCAAATCTGTGCCGTCTTCGCCCGGCCCGGAAGCCGCGATTACGGGCGCTCGTATGTTGAAATGGGCGATTACTATATTGACTCGGCAACGCCTCGCCCCGAGGCGGGCCGGTCCTGCTATACCGTGAATCTTGTTGCGTCACTCGGCTGATCTGCTTGACTTCCCTAGCGTCGACGACCCACGTTCAGGCAAAGCGAAGAGGAAGCGCCCCATGAAAACAGCCGCCGTCAAAAAGCCCGGAGGTCCCGGAAACCTTGTAATCGAAGACCGCCCGGACCCAAAACCGGGCCGGGGCGAGATCCTTGTCCGTGTGAAGGC